>Ga0316187_10000052_pt1 | contig 63725 bp, 53 predicted proteins | sample CroRivburrow1_MG_FD_204927 | JGI IMG/M metagenome (GOLD analysis project Ga0316187, IMG submission 204927) | Coastal sediment microbial communities from Maine, United States - Cross River worm burrow 1 | ecosystem: Environmental > Aquatic > Marine > Coastal > Sediment | place: USA: Maine...
GTGGCGTCCTCTGCGGCGAGCACCTCGGCGGTCGTCGGCAGAGCCTCGAGTGACTGCCGCTCTGCCGGTTCGGCGGTCAGCTCGATGGCGAGGTGGTCGTCCGAGGGCCGCAGCGCGATCGAGATGCCTGCATCACGATGGCTCGTAGCGAGAAAGTCGGCGAGGACGAGAATTGAACGGCGCAAGCGCCCCTCGTCAGCGTCCGCATGAAACGCTCGTTCTGGAAGCACGCAATCCGCGTGGCGCTTGTTGGACCAAAGCTGCCCAGCCTCGCTGGCGGCCCGCCGGACGAGCTCACGAAGGTCAACCCGATCGATATCGAGTCGAAGCTCACCCTCCGCGAGCTGCGAGATGTCGAGCGCGCTGTCGAGCAGGATGCGCAGCCGGATGCCGGATGCGCGGATGATCTCGAGATCCTCGCGCTGTGACGCGTTCACATCGCCATCGATGCCGCTCAGCAATACGTCGGAGAAGCCGAGCACGGCGTTGAGCGGAGTTCTGAACTCGTGGCGGAGAGCGCGAAGGTAGTCCACTTCGTCCGGGCCTCGACTCGGCGGAGCGTCACTCGATGGTGAAGCGGCTTGGTCGAGTTCGGCACTCGGCGGCGGTGCACTCGAAGTCGCAACACTCGGGGAGTCATCGCCCGGCGACGACAGTCTGGCCGAAGCGGCGAGCGCGGCGACGCTCGCAACTACGAAAAGCGCCCAGGAGTCGGCGCCACGCATCCCGGCCGCAACGAAGAGACCTGCGCCGGTCAGCAGCGCGAGTAGGAGCACGAGCGACTGATAGCGCCGCGAAGCCGCGCCTGCGATGCCCGCCCCATTTGCGTTGCCCCCCGTTGTCACGTCAGCGTCCGATCTCGACCTCCGGCACGCGAGGCGAGCCTTCGTCCCTCAAACGCAGGGCCAAATCGATACGCGCGGCGGCATTGATGAGACCAAGGTGACTGAATGCCTGGGGAAAGTTACCAAGCAACGCTTGGGACCTGGGCTCGATCTCCTCGGAAAGAAGCCCGAGATGATTGGAGGCCTCCGCATGCGCGACGAAGACCTGCTGCGCCTCGTCGATCCGTCCGGCCATCGCTAGCGCCTCTGCGAGCCAGAACCCGCACAACACGAAGGCCCCCTCCTCCCCGCCAACCCCATCGTCGGAGCGGTATCGATAGACATGATGACCCGCTCCGAGCTCCGCCCGAATCCACTCGACGGTGTTCAAGATCCGCTCGTCACTCGGGGGGAGAAAGCCATGAATCGGCAGCAACAAGAGCGAGGCATCGGGGTGCTCGTGGTCGTACGCGGCGACGAAGCGCTTGCCCGACTTGTCGAGGCCGCGGGAGCAGAGCTCCGCATGCAGCTCGTCCGCCGTAGCCTGCCAGCGCGCCTGGAGCGTCTTGTCACCGAAGAGCGGCGCCAGCTCCGACCCGCGCCGAAGCGCGAGCCAGCTCATGAGCTTTGAATGGACGTTGTGGCGCTTGCCTGCCCGCGGCTCCCAGATCCCGTGGTCGGGCTCGGCCCATGTTGCCGCGACGTTGTCGACGACCTCACGAAGTCGTCTCCACCCACGAGCACCGAGGGAGCCACCCCCACGCTCGTAGACGTAGGCTGCATCCATCAACGCGCCCGCAGTATCGAGTTGGACCTGATCGCGCGCGCCGTTGCCGACGCGAACCGGTTGAGAGCCGTGGTACCCGGCCAAGTGATGGAGCGTTCGCTCGTCGGGGACCCTGCCTCCATCGACGGCATACATGATCTGGAGCTTCCGATCGCGCTCGAGCGTATCGCGGACGAAGTGAAAGAACTCGCGGGCCTCACTAGTACAGCCGAGCAAATTCGCGGCGCGAACCGCCATCGCGGTATCTCGCGTCCACGTATACCGATAGTCCCAGTTTCGATGACCTCCAAGCCATTCGGGGATCGACGTGGTTGGAGCAGCAACCATCGCACCGGTCGGCGAATACATCAGCAGTTTCAAGAGCAGGCCGGAGCGAATGACATGATGGCGCCAAGGACCGTCGTATCGAAGTCCACCCACCCAATCACGCCAGCGTTGTCGAGTAGTGCGCAGCGCATCGAACGGTCGGTACGCGAGCACGGTCTCAGGCTCCGACGTGTTCCAGCTAATCACCACCCAAACGCGCTCGCCCGCCTTGAGCTTGAAGATTGACTGAACGCCACCCTCGGGGCGAGCCTCCCAACGACCAGTGCCGCCGAGCACGGCCATGAGTCTCTCTCCGGAGGCGCCCTTCGCGAGCGCCGAGCGCCCCGTCACCTCGAAGCTCGTCTCGGTGTTCGAGTAGCCGAATCGGGGGTCGAACACGACACGAACGTCCACCTCGCCTTCGACACATTGGACGCGGCGATGCACCTCGTGCATGGCGGAGCGAGGGTCATCCGTCCACGGCATGTAGTCGGTCAGACGGAGCGCGCCTCGCCCCTCGGCTCGGAACAATGTCTCGAGCACATTCGTGCCTGGATCGTATCGCTGAAGGGTCTCGAAAGGAAAGTCGACCGGGCTTACCGACGTCAATCCGCCACGGCGCTCGTCGAGAAGCGCGCCGAACACGCTCGGGCTGTCGAAACGAGGTAGGCAGAGCCAGTCGATAGCGCCGTCGGTCCGTACGAGAGCTGCCGAGAAACCATCTCCGATGAGGCCATGATCGGCAATTGTCAGACTCTGCGCCGACCTCTCGTCAGTAAACACGAACGGGCGACCGAGCCTCTTGGCTGCACTGTAGAGGTCCATCGGGCCACGAGAATAGCAGATCGTGCGCCAGGCAACGCACATGCTACAGCCAGGCGGTGGCGCGCCGAAAGACGCAATGGATTCTCCCCCTCGTCTTGATGGCGCTGACGTTCCTGTCGACGTTCTATGTCGGGGCCTCGCAAGTCCTCGGACGGACCCCTGAGTCGCTCGAAGACCTGTCCGCGGGATGGGTGTTCTCGCTGCCGCTCATGGGCATCCTGATGGCCCACGAATTCGGCCACTTCTTTGCGGGGGTCTACCACCGGATCGACATCTCTCCTCCCTACTTCATTCCCGTTCCGTTCTTTCTGCTCGGCACCCTCGGCGCGGTGATTCAGATGCGCGAACGAATTCGATCTCGAAGCGCTCTGCTCGATATCGGCGCGGCCGGGCCGCTGTGCGGAATGATCGTCGCCGTACCGGTCGTGATCTACGGCATTGCGACCTCGCCCGTAGAGGCGCTCCCCGATGGGGAATACTTCGTTGAAGGTCGCTCCCTGCTCTACTCGGGAATCCTCTACGCGCTGAAGGGCCCAATTCCCGAGGGCTACGACGTCATGCTGACGCCGACCGCCCTCGCCGGCTGGGCGGGCCTTCTGGTCACGATGATCAACCTCCTGCCGTTCGGTCAGCTCGACGGGGGCCACATCGCCTATGCGCTGCTCGGGCCTCGTCAGAACCGAGTCTCGAAGACGGTAATCCGGCTCCTGCCCGTCGTGGCAATCATCGTCGGGCTTCTTTACGCAGCCCCCGAGTATCTCAACGGCGTTCGTGGCGATGCGCTGATGGTAGAAATGGCGGCCGGCATGCATTGGCTCGTGTGGGCGGGCGTGCTCTGGTTGATGACTCGAGCCACTGGAGCGGACCACCCGCCCACCGAGCCGGGCGAACTGTCCGAGCGACGAAGGATGGTCGGCTGGTTCACCCTCTCCTTGTTTGTTCTGCTCTTCATGCCTTCCTGGATCCGTATCCAGTAGGAAATTTCACCGAAAGACCGGAATTCCGTAGGTTCGGGCCATGCGCTTCACCCGATGGATCGGGCTGTTCTCAGTCGTTCTCGTCATGGTTCTCAGCCAGGCTCAGCCCGCTCATGCGTGGACTCGGACGGTCGTACACAGCGCCCGGGCCACGGTCGAGGTCGAACCCGACGCGACGCTGTACGTTCTTCTGCGACTGGACGTCGAGGTTCATGCTGGCTGGCTGCACGAGATCGAGCTGGTAGACCTCGGCCCCGACGTCGAGCTCGATCGCTACCGCCCACCCTACTTTCGCTCGGACGAGGGCGAGATCTTTCGACCGGAAGCCGAGCTCCACGAAGACGGCAGGATTCGTCTCTCGTTCGCGCGTCGAGAAGCGCCGCGGCACGGCGAGTACAAGGTGTACATCCGGTATCGCGCTCCCGCCGAGGTCAGTGCGGTCCAAGTCGCGGGAGAGAAGCATCCGCGTGTCGTCTGGTCCGTGCCGGCATGGGAAACGGGTTTGCACGACGTCTCGGTCGAGTTTCGTGCGCCAAAGGGAACGCGAGTTCCCGACGAGATGAAGGACAACTCCCCTGGAGTGCAGCTCGAGATCAGCGAGGGTCCTCGCCGCACCATCGTACGCTGGCGTCGGATTCACCTCCCCCGCTTGACGGCCTGGCCACTCGGGCTCGATCTGCCCGAGGGCTCCATCGCGCTCCCCGCGGAGCAGCCGCTAGCGCCCCGACCGGATGGATTTCGTCCGCTATCGACGCCGCAGAAGCGTCCGGTCGCCTGGGCCCTACTCGCGATATCGATTCTGGCCTTGCTGAAACGGCGCTCGCTCGAGTCGCGGCTCGGGCGTCAAAAGCTTTGGATACCTGCACCCTGGCCGCTGGTCGTAGCTGCAACAGGGGCGCTGGTTGCGACTGCACAACTCGTGGACCCGACCGGGCTCAGCTGGGGGCTCCCGCTCGTTCTGCTCGCGATGCACCGCCCGTGCCGAGAGCCCGCTCATCCGGAAGGCAGGAGCTGGGCCGCCGCGAGGCCTGAAATGGGCCCCCGCGAGCTCGAGCTTCGTCTCCTCGACGGCACGACGGTACTCGGAGCGCTTACGTTCACCGCGCTCGTGGCGGGATGCTTCGCGATCGGGCAGGCCAAGGGTGCGCTCTTCCTGCTCCCACTGTTCTTCGCCGGGACCCGCTTCGACTTCGCGCCCAGCACCCAAGAATCGCGGCGACTCCTCCTGCGGTTCGCATCGACTCTCCGAATCTCGGGCGACGCGACCTCGATGGCCTTCGCCTGGGAGACAGCAGACGACGGCGCCGAACGGATCCGCATCTCGCTGCCGAGCGCTCGCGCGGGTCTCGTCGACGTGAGTTTCGGCGTCGCTTCGGCGTCCATCGGAATACTCCGCCGGCGGAGTGTGATGCTCCTCGTGCACACGCGGGCGCAGTCCGATGCGGACGACGTGATGCGTCGGCGCAACTGCGGTACGGAGGGGGTACGCGCCATCGACGGCACGGTCGTCCGGCTCGTGCCTTGGAACGAAGCCGCCATCGAGCTGCTGAGGGTCTTGGGGCAACCTACCCCCAAGCCCGTCAAGGCGTCGCGCGGAACTTGGCTCCTTCGAGAGCTTGCTGCACCGGACCGTCGCGCGGCTTGAGTCGCTAGCGACCGACCCGGGACGCGAGCGGCGCCAGGATTCGATCGACCTGCTTCAACTCCCGGACCACGTCTTCATCGTCGAACTCGATCTCGTCGATGAGCGCCGCATGCACTGCATCGTACAACCAGGTCGCCGACTCAGGGTCCTCGACACAGGCCTCCGCCTGGTGTCCTTGGTGATTGAGCGTCGCGAACTTCTCCACCGTCTTCTCGAGAACACTGACCCGATCCCCGAGGTATGCCTGCATGGCCTCGAGCTCGTCCGAGAGAGGTTCGAGCATTTCGGGCGTATGCTCGACCAACTTCTGGAACGTCTCGGGAGAGCGTTCGCGTGTATCGCGAAGCATCAGTCGCACGACGAGTACGTCGCCCAGATGACGAAGCACCCCGCGCACTCCGGGTATCGCTCCGGTCGAAGACATCACGTGCATGAGTGCCCCGGCCGCAGCCCCACGGCTGGCGTCGTCGAATTCGGGATCCTCGACGATCCTCAGCACCGACTTCAAATCCTGACCAAACCGGGTCAGGGCGGGTGTCATGAGCTCGATGAAGCGCTCGCGCGTCATATCACCTCGGAACCAGAGACCGGCCTCGCGGGCATGTTACCTCAACTCCCGTCGGTCCTGCGTCGGTTTCGATGATCTTGAACTCCACTCGGCGGTTTTTCTCCCAAGCGGTGGCGTTGTGCTTGGGGTCGACCGGGCAGCGTTCGCCGTAGCCCGCAGAGCGCAAGCGGTCTTTGATGACGCCACGTTCGATGAGCGAGTTCATCACGGAGGCGGCCCGGGCTCGAGTGAGTTTGACGTTGTATTTGTCGCTACCTCGCTCGTCCGCGTGACCCTGAATCTCGATCAGCGTGATCTGGGGGCTCGCGTTGAGGGTCGCTGCCACGGCGTCGAGGAGCGGGAAGCTTCTCGACTTGATGATCGCGCTGTCGGTCTCGAAGTAGACCTTCTCGAGGATGGTGATCTGCGTATCTTCGAGGATCACGAGACCCTTGTCCGGGCAGCCATCTTCGTCCTCGTGCCCGTTGTAGGTCTCTGGGTCGTTCGGGCAGGCGTCGTCCACGTCGAGGATTCTGTCAGCGTCGTTATCGACGTCGGGGCACCCGTCTTCGTCCTCGAAGCCGTCGACATCCTCAGGGTCGTTCGGGCAGAGGTCGTTCACATCGAGAATCCCGTCGCCGTCGTTGTCAGGGTCGGGGCAGCCGTCATCATCTTCGAAGCCGTCGAAGTCCTCCGGCACGTCGGGACAGGCGTCGAGGTCATCCGGAATTCCGTCGCCATCGCGGTCCCCTTCGCGGCCCTCCGGGCAACCGTCCTCGTCGCTATCGCCGTCATAGTCCTCTGCGACGAGAGGACAAGCGTCGTTGATGTCGAGGATGCCATCGCTGTCGTTGTCGAGATCAGGGCAGCCGTCGCTGTCTTCGAAGCCGTCCCTGTCTTCCGCGTCGTCGGGGCAGCCATCGTCGTCGTCCGGAATGCCGTCGCCATCGCGATCGCCAACCGCTGGCTCATACATGAATCCCAAAACTGCGCGCGCATCGGCAGCCTGGAAGCCTGTCTTCGGAATACCCGCACCACCTGCCACGTAGAGGAAGCTCTTGTTCGTGACGAAGTACTTGAACCCGAGGAGTGCCTCCATCGAGAGGGTGCCCTTGGTTCCGATTTCCTTGGCGATCTGCGTTCCGTAGAGCTCGAGGACGATGTCGAACGAGCGCGCGACGCGGAAGGCGGCACCAAAGCCGAAGGTGATCAAGTCGTCATAGGTGAAGCGGCGGCCTGCGTCGGGGTCGTCGACCGGATTGGTCGCGTTGCTCTCCCCGGGGGCAGGGCTCGATGAGCCGTCCCAGATGAATGATGCGCCCTGCTTCGAGTTCCATCGATAGCCGCCTTCGAGGGCGAGGCGAATCTTCTCGATGGGCTGAAACTCGAGCACGAGGGAGGGCCAGAGCGAGAAACCTGGCTCGCCGGCAAATTGTGTCGTCTTCGCGGTGGGAAAACCGGCACGCAAGGTGACCGCTATGCCCATGGGAAATTCGCCGAGGTTGAGCAAGCGCGCCTTCGCATGAATTGTCAGGTCACCGACGCCTTGCGAGCGAAGACCGGCTGCCTCGAGATTGTAGAGGCACGTCGTCGATCCTGCGGCGCAACTTCCGCTGCGGTCCGGCGTCTGCACCTCGTACCCACGAAAGAAGGTAATGGGCAGGGAGATACCGATCACCAAGCGATCGATGATTCCGAAGTTGAAGATGAACGTGCCGGTAAACGCCTGGCGCGCGATCCGGTTCTGCGTGACCCGCTGGTCCGCTGCAGCGTTCTCGTCGTTGATGAAACCGTTGTACCGAAGGATGCCGAACCCGGCGTCTAGGACGAGGCCGAAGCTGAACTCCTTGTGGGGCATCACCTCGCTGCCGTTTACGGCGAAGTAGCCACGACTGTCGACGGCCGGCCGAAACAGGTGGAGGTCCATCCCGCCGCCCTGCGTGGTGGCCTCCTGTGCGGAGGCGCTGGATGCAAACGCGCCAAGCGCGAGCAGGAGCATGACGGCCCATGCCCCACGCCCCGCGGACGCTCTCCCGGTCTGTGTTCCCCCAAACACCCAATGTCAGTGTGTCATGGCCGACGGCCATTAATCAACGATTCTGCGCCCCTGGCGGCTCTTCGCGCGCCGAAAGAGCCGTCGAGCCTCCTGCCGCTGCTTTGAGGTGATGCCCGTGACCTCGAGGGCGACGCTGGCCTCCGCCATCGCACGATCAAAGTCGCCCTGCTCGAAGGCGAGCAGGCCCTCTTGAATGTGAGACTGAACATATCGATAGCGGATCTCCCCGAACTCGGGGGTATCGCGCAGCACGCTATCGGCAGGAAGGTCGTTCGCGATGGCGTACGCACGGTCGAATCGGCCCCGCGTCAGGGCCCTTCGCGCCCTTACGAGCTCACGCTCCCACTCCTGTGGCTCCTCGACCGACGGAGAGTCGGCATCGGTGCGGCGCGCCGCTGCCGCGCGCGGGGCAGCCGCAGCTTGCGACGGCTCCAGGGCTTTGCGCGTGGTCGGAACGGGGGCAGCGGAAGCCACCACCGCGACACGATCCCGCGAGGAGCGAAGGGTCGAGAGCACGGCACCTGCGCCCAGTGCGCCGAGCAGGGCAAGGACCAGCAAGGCAATCATGGGCTTTCGCGAGCTCGACGATCGGCGGGTCTTGTCGGTCGCCTCTTCGGCGAGTGGAATCAAGCTGTGCGACCCCTCCGCGGGCAGAAACCGAAACCGCACCTGGCCGAGCTGAACGATGTCGCCTGTCTCGAGCAAGGCGCGCGAGGCTTGTATCCCGTTCACGCGCATGCCGTTCGCACTTTCGAGGTCGAAGACGGTCACTTTGCCCTCGCGGATCTGGACCTCGGCATGCTCGTGGGAAATCGATTTGTGATTGATCCAGATATCGAGGTGCTCGTCGCGTCCAATCCGAAGAGCTGGCTTGTTGAGTGTGAACTCGGCACCGGCCGCTGGCTCGCCAAGCAGCACGAGACGAGGGGGCGGCTGGCTTCGCGCCTGGACCGGTGGGAGCGTCTTTGCCCGCGGGTCGACATCGGCTTGAAAGGCGAGTGCGTAGTCGCCGATGCTGAGTTGATCGCCGGCTGTCAGCTTCGCGCGGCTCTCGACGCGCTCTCCGTTGACGACGATTCCATTGTAGGAGCCGAGGTCTTCGACAATGTAAGATCCATTACGTTTTAGGAGCCGGGCATGGCTACGCGACACGTTGCGCTCGGTGAGCCGAATCGTGTTGCCCTTCTCTCGGCCGATCGTCACCTCTTCGCGAAGAAGCGGGACGACGGTGGTGTGACCTTCGTCGTCGGAGATGAGCAGCTTGTAGGTCGGTGGTTCCAAGAGCAGTTTCGCTCGCAGTTTCGCGGGTTTGAGGGCATGGTACTCGGGCGCTGGGGGGTGTCAATCTTGGCCCGTGGAAGGTTTGCACTCGCGACGAAGACGGCTATGCCCGTGACGCGCGATGGACGGAATCTCGAGAGCTTTGGCCCTGCTCGTTCTGAGCTGCGCCCTCGTCTGGGGCTGCGGAGGCGGCGGCGGCGGACAGCCTTCGGGCGGGATCCACGCCAAGCTCGGCTATTCAGAGGGCGGCGGACTTCGAGTGGTGCAGGTGCCCCCTGGCGGCGCGGCGGATCTCGCGGGGCTTCGGGTCGACGACGTCATCATCGCGATCAATGGGGCCTCGGTGCGAGAGCTCGATTACCCAGACATCGTGGAAAAGCTACGCGGCCCCGTCGGTTCAAGCGTGCAGCTCGACGTGTTTCGTGACGGTGAGGTACAGAACCTCGTCGTCGCTCGGCAGGCCTATACGAGATGAGCACTACCACACGAACTCTCGGCGTCATCGGCGGTAGCGGCCTCTATGCGCTCGAACAGCTCACCGACGTCGAAGAGCTTGCTCTCACGACACCGTTCGGGGCTCCGTCTGACTCCATCGTAGCCGGGACTCTCGAAGAGACGCGCTTGCTATTCCTTCCACGTCATGGGCGCGGCCACCGACTTCCACCTCATCGCATTAACTATCGCGCGAACGTATTGGCATTGAAGATGGCCGGCGCGGAGCAGATTCTAAGCGTGTCGGCGGTCGGCTCGATGAAAGAGAACATCCACCCGGGCGACATGATCATCGTCGACCAGTTCATCGACCGAACTCGACATCGAGTCGACACATTCTTCGATGACGACGGAGTGGTCGCCCATGTTGGGTTTGCCCATCCGATCGACGCACAGCTTGCGAGCGCGCTCACCGCTGCCGCGAGGAAGGCCGGCGCGAGTGTGCACGAGGGCGGGACGTACCTCTGCATGGAGGGGCCGCAGTTTTCGACACTCGCCGAATCACAGCTCTATCGTTCGTGGGGCGTCTCGGTCATCGGGATGACGAACTTCCCGGAGGCGCGCCTCGCACGCGAGGCGGAGCTGCCCTACGCGACCTTGGCGATGGCCACCGACTACGACTGCTGGCACGAGACGCACGAGGCGGTGTCGGTCGAGGGCGTCCTCGCCGTAATGGGCAAGAACGTCGAAAAAGCCAAGGAAATCATCGCCGCACTGGCTCAGGCAGTGCCCGATCCCAGCGGGTCCCCTGCGACCTCGGCCCTGAGCGGCGCGATCATCACCAACCCAGACTCGATTTCGCCGGACGTTCGCGACAAGCTGCGACCGCTGGTCGGCAAGTACATCTCTTGAAAGGCATCATGAACGAGCTTCTAGTCGTCGGTTCCGTCGCATTCGACACCATCCACAATCACCTCGGCTCTCACCCCAGGATCCTCGGTGGCTCAGCGGTCTACGCGTCCTTGGCTGCGTCGCAACTCGCACCGGTCCGCCTCGTCGGTGTCGTCGGCAAAGACTTTCCACGCGAGGCGGTCGACATGATGCGTTCGCGCGGGATCGACACGACCGGGCTGGAGGTTGCGGACGGCGAGACCTTTCATTGGGAGGGCCGGTATGCGGACGACCTCACTTCTCGCGACACCATTCAAACCGATCTCAACGTGTTCGCAGAGTTCGAACCGAAGATCCCCGAAGCGTTCCGCGACTCGCCCTTCGTCATGCTCGGCAATATCGCGCCGCAACTTCAGCTCCACGTGCTCGACCAAGTGCGGAGCCCGAAGCTCGTGATCGCGGACACGATGAACCTCTGGATCGATACCGCGCTCGACGCGCTCAAGGAATTGCTCGCGCGCGTGGACATCCTCGTCATCAACGAGGAAGAGGCGCGGCAGCTCACGGGTTACCACCATCCACTCGCGGTCGCCGAAGCCCTCCGAGTGCTTGGGCCGGAAACGGTCATCGTGAAGCGCGGTGAGTATGGCGCCCTTCTCTTCCTCGAAGAAGACATCTTCTGCGCCCCGGCCTATCCACTCAAGTCAGTCGCGGACCCCACGGGCGCGGGCGACTCCTTCGCAGGTGGCTTTCTCGGCTACCTCGCCGAGGCGGGTCACACGGACCTTCGGCAGGCAGTGATCTGCGGCTCGTCCACGGCATCGTTCTGCGTCCAAGACGTGGGAATCGGCGCCCTCGTAGAGCTGACGCGCGAGAACATCGACTCGCGGATCCAAGACTTCCGAACGCTCACTTCGTTCTAGAGCCCCAACCGGCGGCCGTTTTCTTGACCGGAGGACCCCCGCATCGACACTCGGGGCTCAGGAAGGAACGTCCATGAATCTAGACGAGCTCAAGGTAACCCTGCGCGGCCTCGTGCGAAAGACGATCGAAGCCCGCTTCAGTGGGGCCAACTACGCGAAGCTGGCGCAGGCGCGCGGCTACGCAGACGGCTACATGCGCGCACTGCTCGACGCCGGCCTAATCGACCAGAAGCAGCTCCTGGCCCTAGTGAACCAAGAGCGCCGCCTCTACGTAGACGAAGCCAGCACCCGCGCCGCCTAATCCAGGGGACACGCAGCCCCCGCGCGCACGCTGCAATTCCGGTCACTTGCAGACCCAAACGCGCACTTTGTCATGGCCACTTGGGCTTTGGGCCAATCGCGGACTCAGCGGCGATCGAGCCGACCAGGTGCACCTCACGCGCTTGACGCGCGCTACCGCCCTGGCTCCAAATTGTCGGGGATGAAACGACACGCCATGCGACTCCCGTCGGTCATGACCATCGCGTCGGGGACGCGAAAACGACTACCGCAGAGCAATACCGCAGTGGAGGGCGCCTTTGCTCATCCCTGCTTCTTTGGCGATCTCGAGCAGGCTGGTCTTGGCGTACCCCTGACGCGCTAGGACCCGGATCGACCCCCACGATAATCTGCTGGGAGCTGACCGCGCTCGCTGCGAACGTCATGAACGGCGACGATGACCCTTGCCACTGGGACTCGTCAAGCGCGGCCCCACGCTCGTGTTGTGGCCTCTTCGTCCATGGTTCACAATCCCGTCGCAATGAACCTAAGCGACGTATTGAAAGCCTCACCAGAGAAGCGCGACCAGATACGGGAGCTGACGACTCTGAACCCCATCTGGAACCTGAAGCTCCTGGTGCTGCTGGGAATGTGGGTCGGGGCGGGTTGGGCGATCGTCTCCACCGATTCGCTGGCCGTCCGGATTCCGGCCTGGCTCGTCATCGGCATGGTGATCCACAGCTTCGCCATCTTCCTGCACGAGTCGGTCCACAAGACCCTCTTCAAGAGCGCGTTCCTCAATCGCTGGGTCGGGTTCCTTTGTGGAGTCCCGGCGCTGATCTCCGTCGCTGGCTATCGCGCCGTTCACCTCCCGCATCACGCACACACGCGGACCCCGGAGGATCCGGACGAGATGCTAATCGAGGGGACGCCGTCCTGGCTGGCGCGCGGCGGACTCTACCTCTGGCTCATCGGAGGCGGCCCGTACTACGTCTTCCTCCACGTCCCCATTAAGGGCTTCATGATCACCGACGCCAAGACCCGTCGCGAGATGATTGTGGAGTACGCGCTCATCTACGCGGTCCTCGCCGGCGTGATCTACGCGGCGTACTCGGCCGGACGGATGGATCTCTTCATCGACCTCTGGCTCATCCCGGCCATCGTGGCGCTGGTCCTGGTGAACCTCCGGGGAGCGTCCGAGCACATCATGTGCGTCGCCTCCGACGACCTCACCGATAGCCGAACGGTGACCAGCAACCGAATGATCTCTTTCGCGATGAACAACCTCAACTACCACGTCGAGCACCACCTCGTGCCGCGGATGCCCTGGTACAACCTCAGACGCTTCCACGCGATCATGCTGGACGAGTACGGGCCTGCGAAGGCCCATATCCGCAAGAGCTACGTCTCGTTCCTTGCCGAACTGATCATCAAGGGTCCGCTCGGTGAAGAAACCTGGCACCTGGACCGGGCGGCCGATGCCGCGAGCTCCAAGGCGACGACGTCTACTGCGTCATAAAAAGACGAAAAGATCCGACCAAGGCCGCTAGGTACGCACGATCCTTGCGCGCGCCTCGGCCCTCGCGTGCAACTCCGTTTGGTGCAAGCCCTGGCGCCATCGTCACCCGCCCACGTTGACGTCAGGTCGACCAGCACGCACGGCATCGACGGTCCAACTGCGCAAGGCGCCGTAACACAAACAGAAACTGGAACCGCAACCTAGTGCCGGGGGCGGGATTCGAACCCGCACGTGTTTCCACGGGCGATTTTAAGTCGCCTGCGTCTGCCATTCCGCCACCCCGGCAACGCGGGGAGCATCGCCTTAATGAACTAGCTCGTCTACCCGCCGCGGCATTTGTGGGCCGGGACGTTCGGGGCCGGTATCGACGATGCGATTGTTCTTGTCGACCAGGACGACCTTCGGCTTGTGCGCACGCGCCTCTTCGTCACTCATATCGCCGAAGCTTGCGATGATCGCGAGATCGCCTGGGCTCATGTGATGAGCCGCCGCCCCGTTCACGCAGATCACACCGGAGCCACGTGGCCCCTCGAGTGCGTAGGTCGCTAAGCGCGTCCCCTGCGTGACGTTCCAAATCTGCACTTCTTCGTGCTCGAGGATGCCCGCGGCATCGAGCAGATCGGCATCAACCGTAACGCTCCCCTCGTAGTCGAGATCGGCGTGAGTGATGGTGGCTCGGTGGATCTTCCCGAGGAACATTCTGCGACGCATATAAACCTCCGTAGCGTCCGTCACCGGTACGCTCAGATGAATAGAGAATCTAGCCCTGTGACACTTTTCCCGCAAGTGCTCGAATCATCACTGATCCGATTTCGGAAAAGTCAATGATCTTAGGCTACTGGAGCGCCGATGAACTCGAGACCAAGAAGGTATCCGTCCGGTTGAGCCTTCGCCCAGACGACCTTCGCATGCTCGACCGTTTGGTGATCCGGAGCGGTTCGAACACGCAGCGTACACACCTCCCCGACCGGCACGCCCATGTCGACTGCAACCCGCAAGCCACCAATGCTCGCATTGATCGCCAGACCGGAGCCACGGACCGGACCGAGCAGATCGATCTCGGCATCGAGCACCCAACGGCGCGAGCATCGGCGCGCGCCGCGGTGGATCGCCACGTCTGCTCCGCCCTTCGGAAGGATGGATGCGAGTCTTTCGGGAACGGGTACCAAAGCGTGTCGAATGTATCGAAGACAGCGATCCGTGACTAGGTTTTTCGACGGCGACTCGCAGGAAAAATGGGGACGTACGCACCCTTTCGGAGCAACACCCCCCGTCACTTGTGCGCTGCCGCACCAACGCTGAGCGCCCTCGCCTCGGCCACGTCGCCGCAGAGTCGCTCGACTGCGCGCGCAACGTGAGTCCCGTACCAGAACAGGTCCTTCCCATCGACGAATCGCACCGCGATCGTTTGGGCCGAATCGAGCTCGGAGAATGCCTCGGCCTCCTCCGGTCCGAACTCATAGGGCTCATTCGGGAGCAGGGCCGCGCGCGCACCGAGATCGGCGACCTCTTGCAAGCGGATCCTCGGATAGCGGGTGTCACGATGCTCGACTCGCTCTGGGCTCCAGGGCTCACGCTTGCCGAGATCGGCCGCCAATGGGTACTGCCGCGCCCTACCGGAAAACACATTCCTGGCTCCGCAAAGATCCAAGATGTCGCTCGCGTACGCCCCGCCATCAAAAGTCATCCAAGGGTCTTTCCAAATCGGGACGAACACCGGCAGCGCCGAATCGGTCCGCGCCGCCCTTCCCCGCGCGACCGCCGCTCGACAGGCGGCCACAGGCCCGGCTCGGTCCGGATCGAGGCCAAGCAGCAAGCAAAGCGAAACCAAATACTCGTTCGACTGATCGACGGTGCACGGAAAGCTCACATGCACGGGAAGACCATCCGCGATCATCGCCTCGACCAAAGGTCGGCTGTTCTCCTCCTTGTTGGCGAGCACCAAGTCCGGGCGAAGCGCTTTCACGGCCGCCACGTCGAAGCCCTTGGTGCCCCCAACGGATGGGATTAACTCGACGTGACCCTCAGGCTCGCAGCAGAAGTCCGTGCGCCCCACGATGCGCTGCACGCCGACCAATTCCGCGACCGACCAGGTCTCGCTCGGCACGAGTGAAATGACTCGCTCCGGCGCTCGCTCGAACACGACTTGCCGATCAATTGCGTCGGTGACTTCGATCATGGGACGATCCTGCTGCGTTTGCGATGGCTGTCGAGGGTGGTACGTTCCGCGGCGCTGGGCGCATCGCTTGATGAGTGGGTTGGAGGAAACGCTGTCGATTCAGAGCATTCAGCAGGCGCTCGCAAGCGCGGGTGTCGAGATTTACCGAACGGGTGCCCACGAGCTGCAAATCGCGGAGCGCGTCCGGCTGCACATCATGGACTCGGGTGTTCGCGTCGTCGTCCAAGATGGGCTCGCCGTGCAATTCACCGCGAGAACTCAGCGGTCCGACGCTCCGTCGGCCCATCCGGACGAACTATTCCGCCTCGTTCGCGAGGAGGTCGGCGAACGAGCGAGCGACCGCGGCTACCACGAGGCAAGCGCCGAGGTCGTCGAGGTCAAAGACCCGGTCGACGAAGCACGAGTGCTCGACGTCTGGCACGAGGTCACGTACCGAAAGACCCTCAAAGGATCCGACGAAGCGGTGAGCGAAGTGCGCTGGGCGCTCGACCTCGAGAAGTACGTACAACCGTGAAGCTACGACGCGTTGGCCATGAGCTCTTCGCCTACGAGGACGTTCTCCGCGAACTGACCGCGAGGCCCGGCGCGCAGGTCGTAGCGGACCTGCTGTCCCTCTTGCAGCGTACGGTAACCTTCGCCGTGAATTTGTGAGTAGTGCACGAACACATCAGAACCATCGCGCCCTGCGATGAAGCCCCAACCCTTCGCGTTGTTGAACCACTTGACCAACCCTAATTCCATGACCCCCTCGTAGGCGTCTGCCTTGAAGCTTGTTGAGAGACTGCGGTTGCCCCGGTTCACTTCGAAGATCTACAGTTCGAAGCCGTTCGTCAAGTCTCAACGATGCGAATCCTCAAGGATAGAGTCGCGTCGTTCGCCACGGAGCATCGGCATCGTCTCGCACGTAGAGCCATCGATCATGTAGACGGTCGTCGTGGTTGTACCAAAACTCGATCGCCGCGGGAGTGATTCGGTAGCCACCCCAGAACGCTGGGCGCGACACGGAAACATTCTCGAAACGCGCAGCCGTTTCCTGCACGGCCGCTTCGAGTGACTCCCGCGCATCGAGGACCTCGCTTTGCTTCGAGGCCCACGCCCCGAGCTGACTGCCCCGATCACGGCTTGCAAAGTACTCGTCGGCTTCGTCGCCGGACACCTTGCTCACGGATCCACGTACGCGGACCTGCACGCCAGTCGTGTGCCAATGAAAGGCCATCTCGGCGTGAGGGTTCTCATCGAGATCCCTCGCTTTGGGGCTACCGAAGTTCGTGTAGAAGACGAAGCCAAGGGCATCGAAACCCTTCAAAAGAACGAAGCGAACCGACGGTCGGCCCAGGGCATCGGCCGTGCCGAGTGCGCAGCGGCTCACCTCGAATTCCTCGCTCGAAGCGGCCTTTTTGTACTCTGCCGCGAAGCGGGAGAAGGGGTCGACTTGGTTCATCGCCGCGGTCCTCGTTCGAGATGTTTCGCGGCGATGTCCGCCCATGCGCCGTCCGGCTCGAGCGTCAGGTACTGCTGCCAGTGCGGCCGGGCCGCCGCCGTTTCCTCGCGCTCCTCGAGAGCCATCGCAAGGTTGAAATGCGCGTCCGCAAACGAGGGATCGCTTCCGAGCGCCTCGCCAAACAATCGAATGGCGTCGTCCAGCTCGTCCCGCTCGAAGTGTAGAAAGCCGAGATTGTAGAGGGCCTCCGGCTGCTCCGGATCACATTCGAGTGCGCTTCGATAGTACCGCTCCGCCTTCTCGAGCTCGCCTCGTCGATATTCGAGATTGCCGAGGTTGGTGAGGGCATTCGACAACGTGGGGTCCAGGGTGAGGGCCTTCTTGTATGCCTTCTCGGCTTGTTCGAAGGTCCGCTCGTTCTCGTCGTATCGGCATCCCTCGAGGTAGTGCTCGTACGCTCTTGCTCGGTCATCGTGTTCGAAGTGGAGCAAGCGAACGACATCAGACTCGAGCCGGTCCACGCTGAAATCGAGCACCGCCTGTCCGGTCGTGGGCTCGTAAGCTCCGACGTCATCGTGAACGAGAACGCTTCGCCCGTCGGCCATCAGTCGGAGCTCGGAGAGTGGTCGACTCGTATCTGGAAAGGCACGGCGAAGAGAATCTACCGAGGCTCGCACTTGCTGCAGGGCCACCCCTTGTTGGAGCAAGCCCTTCGCCGCCCGCACCCCAACCAAGTCTTGAAAGGTGTAGTAGTTGCGGCCCGCGACGCGCGCAGATGGTCCGAGGAGACCCGAGCGATGCCAGTATCGGAGCCGGGATGGCTTGAAGCCGAACAGCCGCGCCACCTCGCTGACGGTATACAGACCCTCGCGCGGATCGCTTCGCGGCGGTGCCGGCTGCGAGGGAGCAAGCTCGGGGCTTGGTGCCCGCGTCAGCTTGCCATCTTCCCCGAAACCAACGCGAATGACGTTGTCTCGATCGCTGCCTTCGCTCAAATGGCTCTCCCGACGCCGACAATAGGCCGCCCTTCCCGGCGCGCAAGCCTTGGGCCCAGCGGCCCTGCCAGCTCGGTGCTACGATGCCGGCATGGCGCAACCACCGGCTGCGGGCCCCATCGCTTTCCTCTCGGACTTGCACGGTAATCTCACTGCTTTGGACGTGGTTCTCACCGAGCTTGAGCGCCTTGGTGTCAAGCGCACCTACGTCGCCGGCGACCTACTGCTCGGAGGTCCAGAGCCCCTGGAAGTCTGGCAGCGCCTCCAGGCACTCGGTGCCATCTGCACGCACGGCCCGGCCGACCTGGCGCTCGCCTCGGTGGACCCACAGAGCCTCGTTCCGATCGACGATGAGCAACGGCGCCAGGCCCGACTCTTCGCCGATACGCGAGCCGCCATCGGTGACCTCGTGGCGGAGCGCTTGAGGCGTCTCCCGGAGCAGCAACGCATCCCGCTCATCGACGGGCGCGAGATCTTGATGGTTCATGGCTCACCGGTCGACATGAACCGCGAGCTCAGTCACGACCTGAGCGACGACGAGATGCTTGCTCTGCTGAACGACGACCCGGCGGACATCATCATATGCGGCTCCACGCACGTCCCCTTTCAACGCCAAGTCGCCGAGTATCACGTCGTCAATGTCGGCTCTGTCGGGGCGGCTCCGGAGGGTCAGGTCGCACACTATACGGTGGTCACCCCTAGAATGAGCGGCGCCGACGTTCTCCAGGACTGGGTGAGCTACGAAGAGCACCCCGAGGCCTCCTAGACGGCTGCCGCTGTCGGCTCGTCTGGCTCCTCGGTGCTGACGCGCAGCATCTCGACGCGGCGCACGTGACGTTCGTCCGCGTCGAGTACCACCACCCGGTAGAGCCCCGCGCGAAGCGTCTCTCCGATGATGGGAACCTGCCCCGCGAGGTGCACCAACATCCCGCCGAGCGAATCGAAGTCGCTCTTGTCTTCGCAGATGGACTCGCCGAGATGCTCCTCGAGGTCGTAGACCGAGATGCTCGCGTCGACGAAGTAGTGCCCCGGAGCCCGCTCATGCACCAGCGGGGCCTCCTCATCGTGCTCGTCTTGGATTTCGCCGACGATCTCCTCGACGATGTCTTCGAGCGTGACGATTCCTGCGGCGCCCCCGAACTCGTCGACCACGACGGCCAAATGCGAACGTCTGCGCTGCATTTCGCGAAGAAGCGCGCCGATTTTCTGGCTCTCGGCGGCAAAGAACACGGGCTTGCGTAGGACATTCTCGAGGACGACGGCCGAGGCGTCTGACGTGCTCCGCAGCACTTGAAAGAGGTCCTTCGCATACAGGACACCTTCGACGTGGTCGATCTGCCCGCGATACACGGGGTAACGGCTGTGACCCGACTCCATGATGCTCGCGAGCACTTCGTCGATGGACGTCTCCAGCTCGAGCGCGACGACCTGCGTCCGCGGGACCATGATCTCGCGCGCGACGGTGTTCTTGAACTCCAGCACACTGCGAAGCATCTGTGCGTGATCCTCGGCGATCGCGCCTTCCTCTTCGCCTTGCTCGATGACGTGTTCCACCGTGAGCTCTGCGAGCCGACTAGGATCCTGAATCAGCGCTTCCGGCACGACCCGATCCACCAAGGTGTTGATCCACGTGAGCGGCGCCGCGATGGGCACAAGCAGCAATTCGACCGCGCGAAGCCATCTCCAGATCTTCAGGGTGGCCTGCCCGGAGCGTCGCCGAACGACGGCAGCTGCGATAGTCGCCACGACGGCGTATGCGACGGCGATGCCGAGGACACCCACCAAGGCCGTGCCGGGTCCGAAAGACTCGAGAAGCGAGTACGCGACGAACGCGGCCGTCAACGCGACGCAAAGAATACGACCGATGAGAAGCCTCGACTTCACGGCGCTCAGCTCGCGAAGCACCCGCTCTGCGACTTTGGCGTTGCGATTGCCCTCTTCCGAGAGGGCCTGCAGGCCCGCTTCTCCGAGCGCGTGAATCCCGGCGCTCACCGCCGCAAGCAACGCGCCCAATCCCATGCCGCCGACGATTGCGGCGACCAACTGTATACTTGGAACGTCCAAGACCTTGTGCGCTTCTAGAGTACCGAGGAGCCCGATCGGCCGCAACAGCTAGGGTTAAGCATCGCGGCGCTGGTCACGAAGGGCCCGAATTCGCAGCCGAAGTGCGTTGAGGCGGATGAAACCGGTCGCGTCCTGCTGGTCGTAGACCTCGTCGGCTTCGAAGGTGGCGAACTCGGGGTCGTAGAGCGAATTGGGGCTACGGCGACCCACCACATCGGCATTGCCCTTGTAGAGCTTGATGCGAGCCTCGCCGGTGACCTCCTTTTGAGCGTCGTCGATGAGCGCCTGGACCATCTCCCGCTCGGGCGCGAACCAGAACCCGCGATAGACGAGTGACGCATACTCGGGAATGAGCCCATCACGAATGCGGAGCACTTCGCGATCGACCGTGATCGACTCGACGGCCCGATGGGCCCTCTGGAGGATGGTTCCACCGGGAGTCTCATAGACTCCTCGGGACTTCATTCCTACGAAACGGTTCTCGACGATGTCGACTCGGCCGACGCCGTGTCTGGAACCGATCTCGTTGAGTCGAACGATCAACGCAGCGGGAGTGAGTCGCTCGCCGTTGACGCTCACCGGATTGCCCTGCTCGTATCCGACGACCACGTACTCTGGCTCGTCAGGGGCATCCTCGGGAGCCGTGGTCCAACGGAACATGTCCTTGAGCGGTTCGTTCCACGTGTCTTCGAGAACCCCGCCCTCGTAACTGATGTGGAAGAGGTTCGCGTCCATCGAGTACGGCTTCTCGGCCGTGACCTCGATCGGGATCTTTCGCTCTTTGCAGTACGCGATGCAATCGCTTCGTGACCGAAGAGACCAGGTGCGCCATGGCGCGATGACTTGAATCCGTGGATCGATCGCCATGGCGGCCAGCTCGAACCGGACCTGGTCGTTGCCTTTTCCAGTCGCGCCGTGTGCGATGGCGTCAGCGCCCTCTGCTTTGGCGACGTCCATCATCGCTTTGGCGATGACCGGTCGGGCGATGGACGTGCCGAGCAAGTAGTCGCCTTCATAGATGGCGTTGGCCCGAAGCATCGGAAAACAGAAATCGCGGGCGAACTCTTCTTTGAGGTCGGCGATCACGCACTTCGATGCGCCGGTCGCACGCGCCTTCTCGTCGAGGCCACCTAGATCCTCGCCCTGGCCAACATCGGCGCAAAACGCGACGACTTCTGCGTCGTAGGTCTCTCTGAGCCACGTGAGGATGACGGACGTGTCGAGGCCGCCGCTGTAGGCGAGCACGATCTTCTTAGGGGCTTCTGCCATGGAGGCCGATGGTAGTTGTCCGCCCCGGACGTGCAAGCACCCAGAGCTACGCGATCCGGATGATGGCCTTGGCGTCAAGAAGCTCAGTAAACACCCGAAGCGCTTCGAGGTGCCCCATGCCGCAGAACTCGAGCACTTCGGCCACCGTCGTCTGCCCGTCGACGAGCGACAGCAAGAACCCCGCCTGAGGGTCGAGGCCCAGCCATTTCACTTTCGCGGCCGGGACCGCAAGGTTGAAAATGTAGTCGAGGGAGCCGATCCGCGTCGTGTACCGCGCTTCGAGGCGCTCACGACTCGACTCCGCGTACTGCCGCGCCCCCTCGTCAGCAGGGTCCTCGCCTAGCCGAAGCTCCGCGGCCGTGAGCGCTCCTGCGAAATCGCCGAGCGCGAAGCGGTCCGCGATCTCCTGCTGAATGTCGGCGGGCGCCGCCTCACCTGGCGGAGAAGGCTCGATGCCGTTCGGGGGCGTAGGGGGCAATAGGCTTCGCCGACCTCGATCGGCCACCCAAGCGTCACCCGACGGATGCCTCGAACCACGATCACCAACGGCTTGAACCCCGCCCTCGCCCGTGAGGTCGATGGCGCCATTGGCGCCAATCACGGTCGGCAGCGACTCGCTGGAACCGGGCCTGGTGGAAGCCATCGCTTAGGCCGACTTACCGACCACACCCTTGAACATGCGCTGCGTCCGGCCAAGCGACTCGAGTTCCTCTTCGAGACTCTCGATGTCGCCCTGCTCGAGCAAGGTGCGCGCCTTGTCGACGACGCCCCTCGCCTTGTCGATCGCATCACGACCGAAGTCACTGCCTGCCACGATGGACTCGACCTCAGGGAAGAGTCGTTCGATTTCCGCAATGAGCGTTTCGGCCTGCTGTCGGACCTTCTCGGAAGCCTCATCCTCGCGGCGCGAGACTGCGAAGTCGGACGCGTCGGCCATCATCTCGTCGATCTCGTCCTCGGTGAGGCCGCTGGTCGCCGTTACCGTGATCGACTGCTCCTTGCCCGTCTCGACGTCCTTCGCGTGCACACTGACGATACCGTCAGCGTTGATCTCGAAGGTGACCTCCACCTCGACCTGCCCTGCTGGCGCGCGACGAAGACCAGTGAGAATGAACTCGCCGAGGAGCTCGTTGTCTTCCGCACGCCGGGACTCGCCCTGAAGCACGAGAATCTTCACCGCCGTCTGATTGTCGCGAACCGTCGTGAACGGCTTGCTACGCGAAGTCGGAACCGTGGTGTTCTGTGGAATGAGCTCCTCGAAGTAGCCACCGACGACCATGATACCCAGCGTATGGGGAGTGACGTCGAGCAGCACCATGTCGAGCTCCGGAGAGTCGTCGACGAGAGCTGCGCCCTGAATCGATGCACCAAGTCCGACGACCTCGTCGGGGTGGACGCCCTTGCACGGGTCGCGCTCGAAGAACTTCGTGACGCGCTCCTGGACCTTTGGCATGCGCGTCATGCCACCAACCAGAATGATGTCTTCGATCTCGTCCTTGTCGAGACCCGCTTCGCCGAGGGTGAGCTCGCAAATCTGAATCGTGCGGTCGACCAAGTCGGCTGTGAGCTCCTCCAAGGTCGCGCGCGTGAGCAAGCGCTGCAGATGGAGCGCCTCGTTGCGAGCGCTCGAAATGATGAAAGGCAGGTTGACCTCTGTTTCGGTCACAGCCGACAGTTCCGACTTTGCCTTCTCGGCGGCATCTTTGAGCCGCTGAAGAGCCATGCGATCTTGTCGAAGGTCGATACCGTGCTCGTGCTGGAACCCTTCGACGAGCCAATCGATGACACGCTGGTCAAAGTCTTCGCCGCCGAGGAACGTATCGCCGGCCGTGCTGATCACCTTGAAGACGCCCGAACTCGAGATCTCGAGAATCGAAATGTCGAAGGTGCCGCCGCCGAGGTCGAAGACCGCCACGGTCCGGTCGATGTTCTTTCCAAAGCCGAACGCGAGCGCGGCCGAGGTTGGCTCGTTGATGATTCGAATCACGTCGAGCCCGGAGATCGCTCCGGCATCTTTGGTGGCTTGGCGCTGGTTGTCGTTGAAGTAAGCAGGAACGGTGACGACGACCTTGTTCACTTCTTCACCGAGGTAGTCCTCGGCCACCATCTTCATCTCCTGCAGCACCATCGCGCTGACTTCCGGGATGGAGTACACCTTGTCGCGCATCTTGATGCGGCAGTCCCCGTGAGGTCCCTCGACGATGTGGAACGGGCAAGTTTGAATCGCGTTCTTGACCTGCGGAGTCTCCCACTTCCGGCCGATGAGCCGCTTGGCAGCGAACACTGTGTTCTCGGCGTTCGTCACGGCCTGACGCTTTGCGATGTGGCCCACCAAGCGCTTCCCACCTTCGGTCACAGCGACCATCGACGGGGTCACTTTGTATCCCCCTCGATTGGCGATGACCACGGGTGTACCGCCCTCTACGACGGCTACACACGAGTTGAAGGTCCCTAGGTCAATCCCGATGACTCTTTCCATGCCCCACTTTCAGCCGCTCCGATGCGTTGGTCACATCATCCCCCGAGCTGCTTTCTAAGATTTTTCACCATCTCGTGCTTCGGGTCCAGCTTTGCAGCCTCATCGAGCTCATTTGCGGCGCTGTGTTCCATGCCAGCGTCGATGTAGATCCTGGCGAGAAGGAGCCGTGTATCGAGCACGTCGGGCTTGAGCTCGAGGCTCCGGACCGCGAAATCGCGAGCTTTTCTGAGGTCTCCGCCCGCCGCCATGAGGGCTTTTGCGGCCCGGCGTGGCGCCACCGGGTCTTCGGGGGCGGCCTCGGCGACCTTGGACCACGAAATGCTGGCCGCTGACCACATGTTGTTGTCTTCCTCGTACTTTGCCTGCTCGCGATGGATGTCGAGGAGCTCCACGCGCAGCCGCGAATTGACACGTTCATAGTGGCTCTTGAGCTCGGAATTCGCCGAGTCGAGTGCGATGGCCATGCGAAGCGCAGTCGCAGCAGCAGCTAAATCTCCCTCGGCCTCCGCTATGCGCGCGCTCTCGAGGTGGTTCTGAGCACGGTCGACGCCGCCCGTAAGAACGGCGGTCTGCTTCAGGGAGCGGGTAAGATCCCGGAGAGCGGTCTTGGCCCCGACGCGGGTGGTCGGTGCAGGAATCGATCGGACCGGCTGACTTGGGCGTGACGGCCGGCGGCTACGCCCCCCGAGCCTGCGTTCGAGAAGCTCGCGCTTGCGCAACATGCGCTCGTGCTCGGAGCTACCGGGCACAAGCGACGTGGCGGGCTTAGAAGACACGGGCCTCGGACGCGCGGGTTCGGCGGGCGCCTGGCTCGGCTGCCATCCACTTGTAGGCGCGCTCGTGTTTATCGTTTGCGCAAGGCGCTCTGCTACGGGCGCCTTAGTGAGGGCACGCGCCATCGCTTTTGCGCGCTCCTCGGCACGGTCCATCTTGTTCTCGGTGGACGTGGCCGCGATGCTCTGACGTAGGTAGCGGTCGTACGCCTCGCGTTTCTTGGGGCGCCCGATGGCTTCGTACGCATCGGTGACCCTCCGGAAGATCACTTCCATCTGCGCCTTGTACGGGCCGAGGTTCTTGCCGAAATAAGCGTCCGGATGAAACGTCTTCGAGAGCGCGAAGTACGCGTGTCGGATATCGGAGCGAGGCGAGTCGATAGAGACTCCGAGGAGCTGATAATGGTTGAGTTTCTCCGAGCGGTGAAACGTGTCGTTCACTCGCTTCTGAAGCTCCTCGTCGAGTTCCACCTCGGTGGAGACCTTCGTCTCGGGGGGCGCGCTCGAAGCCTTGGGTGTGACCCACTCGACCAAGCCGAGGGCGACCAGTCGCTCGATGGACGCCACCACGTCCGGGGGCGAGAGGACCGTGATGTCGGCAATGTCTTCGACGTTCAAGACGCCGTCGACGCAGGAATGCACAAAGGCATCCTGGCCCGTGATGTCGTGCGCCCGCACATCGGCATCTTCGACCAATTGCGGGACCTTCTCGTCCGGCAACGACTGCCGAGCCTCCCCCATGGCGCCAGTCTAGCGCGCTCTATCGGATTTCAGCCAGTTCAGCGGCTCAGGTGAGCAGCCATTCGAGTAGCGCCTTCTGGGTGTGTAGGCGGTTCTCGGCCTCGTCCCAAACCCGGGACTGAACACCGTCGATGACGGACGCGCTGACCTCCTCGCCACGATGGGCAGGAAGACAGTGCAGGAAAATCGCATCGCCGTCGGCTCGACGCATGGCCGCATCGTCGATGATGTAGCCGGCGAAGGCGCGCTCGCGCTCGGTTGCCTCGCCTTCTTGTCCCATGCTCGCCCAGACGTCCGTCGTGACCACGGTGGCACCTTCGAGGGCTTCCTCCGGCCGCGCGACGACTTCGACGTGGGCGCCTTGGGCTCGCGCACGGGCCAACACCTGCTCATCTGGTCGGTATCCCTCAGGGCAGGCGCATACGAGATCGAAACCCGCCACGGCCGCCGAAACGATCCACGAGTGGGCCATGTTATTGCCATCACCGACCCAGGCGACGCGCGCACCATCGAGCGAAGGACCGAAGCTTTCGCGAATGGTCATCATATCGGCAAGAAGCTGCAAGGGATGGAACTCATCGGATAGCCCGTTCACCACGGGGATCGTCGCGTGCTGCGCCAGGGCTTCGATTCGCTCGTGCCCAAAGGTTCGGTAGACGACGCAGTGCACATAGCGGCTGAGCATCCTTGCCGTATCTTCGATGGGTTCCCCCCGGCCAAGCTGGGTGTCCTTCGAGATCAAGGTGACTGGCTGACCACCTAGCTCGTGAATGCCCACCTCGAACGAAAGGCGTGTCCGGGTGGAGGCCTTCTCGAAGACGATAGCGACCGACTTACCGTCGAGCGGCTTGGGGTGCGCCGGTGTTCCCCGAAGCGCCTTGAGCTCCGCCGCACGGTCGAGGACACCGAATAACTCCTCACGACTGAGGTCGGACACGGTCAGGAAGTCCCGAGTCATGGCTTCCTCGGTGCATCGGCGAGCACGCTCTCGAGAATTGCAAGTCCTTCATCGAGTTCATCACGGGTGACGTTCAGCGACGGCGAGATTCGAACGACGTTGCCGCCCGCTAGAGTGAGCAGGAGACCCGCGGCGTGGACCGCGGCGATCGTCGCGCCGGGGTCGACGTCGTCGGCGAGCACGATGCCCTGCAACAAACCGAACCCGCGGGTGCCGCCCGTGGTGGAGAGTCGGCCGTCCATCTCGCGAAGCGCGGCGGCCAGATACTCGCCTTGATGGCGCGCGTTTTCTACCAAGCCTTCTTCGTCCATGATCTGGAACACGGCGAGGCCCGCGGCACACGCGAGCGGGTTGCCGCCGAAGGTGCTGGCATGACTCCCTGGCGGAAGGCCACCAGCAACTCGGTTCGTGACGGCAATCGCGCCGAGTGGGAATCCACCGCCAATCCCCTTCGCAAGGGAGCAGGCGTCGGGCGTGACGCCGAAGTGCTCGTGGGCGAGGAACGCTCCCGTCCGTCCGTAGCCGGTTTGGATCTCGTCGAAGAAGAGCAGTGCTCCGCGTTCGTCGCAGATCCGTCGGGCACCCTCGAGGAACTCTGGGGTGCCGACGATGATGCCGCCCTCCGCTTGCACGGGCTCGAAGATGACAGCCGCGGTCTGGTCGTCGACCGCCGCCTCGAGCGCTGCGAGGTCGTTGAAGTCGATGAAGCGTACGCCCTCGATGAGGGGCTTCATGCCGATGTGATACTTCGGCTGACCAGTGACCGAGAGCGACCCCATGGTCCTGCCATGAAAGCTCTTGGTCGTCGCAACGAAGTTCACGCGCTTCGTGTCCCCGCGATCGTAGTGATAGCGACGGGCGAGCTTCAGCAGCGACTCGTTCGCCTCGGAGCCGCTATTGCAGAAGTAGACCTTATCGAATGACGTCCGGGCGCAAATCGTCTCGGCGAGCTCAATCGCTCGATCGTTGTAGAAGATGTTCGACACGTGCATCAGCCGGGACGCCTGTTCCGCAATCGCAGCGGAGAGCGTCGGATGGCTGTGGCCCACCGAAAGCACCGAAATCCCGCCCGAGAGGTCCAGGTACTCACGCCCGGCAGCGTCCGTCACTCGGCGGCCGCGACCATGCGTCAATACGAAGGGTGCGGGCGCATAGTTGCCGAGCTGAACCTCTTTCGCGGTGCGAAGCATGTCATCCTGGCTGGTCATGGTGGGCCCAGTTTGGGGAAGCCCGCGGCATACCATCATTGCGCGTAGGCGTCGACTGGCAGGAGGGCTTCAGCGCGTAATCTCGGTGCCGATGCCTTCGTCGGTGAAGATCTCGAGCAGCACGGCGTGGCGCACCCGACCGTCGATGACGTGCGCCTTGCGGACGCCGCCTGCAAGGGCTCCGAGAGCGCATTCGACCTTCGGGATCATGCCGCCCTCGATCACTCCCGCAGCGATCAGTTCGTCGATCTCGGTGGCGCTCATCGAGCTCGCGACTTCACCATCGCTCCCGCGTACGCCCTCGATGTCGGTTAGGACAACGAACTTGCGGGCGGGAAGCGCCTCGGCGATTTTGCCGGCGACGGTGTCGGCGTTCACGTTGAGCGACTTGCCCTGCGAATCGACCGCCACTGGAGCGATGACCGGAATGAAGCCGTCATGGACGAGCCGACGGACGATGTCGGGATTCACCTGGGTGACGGCCCCGACACGGCCTGGGTCGACCCATTTGCCGCTCTTGGTCTTCATCCTGTCGACCTTCTTGGCCCGAATGAACCCGTCGTCCTTGCCGGTGAGGCCGATAGCGCGCCCACCGTGGCTCGCGATGAGTGACACGATCTCCTGATTGAGCTTTCCGCCGAGAACCATCTCGACGACCTCCATCGTGTGGTCATCAGTGACACGGAGCCCATCGAGCCGCTCGGAGACGACACCAAGGGACTTCAACGTCTCGTCGATCTGCGGTCCGCCCCCGTGGACGACCACAGGGTGCAGCCCGACGTACTTCATCAATACGACATCGCGAGCGAAGCTGTCGCGAAGCTCCGGATCGACCATCGCGTTCCCGCCGTATTTGATGACGAAAACGTCGCCATGAAACTCCCGAATGTACGGAAGCGCCTCTTGAAGGATCTTGGCTTTCTCGATCAGAGCGTCCACGGGCTGGCGTATAGCAGAAGACGGCGATCTGCACTCGCCAACTTTACGATCCGTAACCTGGCCCTATCGGCCGGTCGCGCGGAGCACATGACGGTTCACGGCAGCCTTTCGACGGTTCACGAGATGCCTACCTGAGGCGAGCCCGTTCCGTGATAGCTGGACCTCCATGCCTGAAGCACAAGCCGCCAGCCCCAAGACGTTCTACACCGACAACGACAAGCGCCGCCGGGTGGGAAGCACCATCACGGAGTACATGGGCTTCTTCGACGAAACCAACGGCGGAGGCGTCGAGGCGCGCAAGGCGCAGTACACGACCATGATCAACAACTACTACGACGTGGTCACGGATTTCTACGAGCATGGTTGGGGCGAGTCGTTTCACTTCGCACCGCGCTCCCGCGGCGAGTCCTTCGAGGCTTCGCTCGCCCGAGCGGAGCACTACCTCAGCCTTCGGCTTGGCCTTGGCGCGGGGATGAAGGTGCTAGACGTTGGCTGCGGCGTTGGCGGTCCGATGCGCTCGATCGCTCGTTTTTCGGGCGCTTCCATCGAAGGGGTCAACAACAACGACTACCAGCTCGAAAAGGTCCGCGCTCACAACGCGGAAGCGGGCCTGAGCGACTTGTGCTCCGCCTTCAAGGGCGACTTCATGAACCTCCAAGTGACGAACGACTTCTACGATGCGGCCTACCAGATCGAAGCGACTTGCCATGCGCCGGACAAGACCGGGGCGTTTCGCGAAATCCATCGCGCGCTCAAGCCAGGCGCGATGTTCGCAGGCTACGAGTGGTGCATGACGGACGCCTTCGACCCATCGAACAAGACTCACCAAGAGATCAAGTTCGAGATCGAGACGGGCGACAGCCTGCCGGATATCGCGAGCATTCCAGAGACGATGCAGGCCCTCGAGGACGCCGGGTTCGAGGTGGTCGACAACTTCGACGCCGCCCTCACAGGTGATCCGGAAACCCCGTGGTACCTACCGTTGCGCGGCGAAACATCCAGCCTCATCGGCATTCGTCGTGGACGGGTCGGTCGACGCATTGCACGACGCACGATTGGCGCACTCGAAGCTCTCCGGATTGCCCCAAAGGGCTCGAAGCAAGTCAGCATGATGCTTGGCCGGGCAGCCGAGGCGCTCATCGCGGGCGGCGAGGCTGGAATCTTCACCCCGAGCTACTTCTTCCTCGCCCGGCGACGTTGAACGCGGCAGACGCCATCCAGGCTGCCGAAGTCGAGGCCGCACGACTCGAGACGTACCCGCCTCCCTACCCGGAGAGCTGGTACGTGGCCGCGCGCGCCGAGGAGATCGGCACCGAGCCGAAGCAGGTGCGTGTCGCCGGCCAGGACTTGGTGTTGTTTCGCAACGCCAGCGACGAGGTCTGTGCGATCGACGCCTATTGCCCACACATGGGGGCGAATCTGTCGGATGGTGTCCTGCGCGATGGGTGCATCGAATGCCCATTCCACAAGTGGAGGCTCGATGGGCAAGGACGGGTCGTGCACATGCCGAAGGGGCATGGTCCGGAGCCTCTGCACCGCACCCCGTCGTGGGCGGTCACCGACCTGCACGGCTGGATTTGCGTGTTTCACCGGCACGGCGACCTGAACCCAGGGCCTGCGCCCGATCCGCCCTACCAAGTGGAACGAGTGGCCGAAATCGATTCGGGGGCGCTGCGCTACCGCGGCGAATATGACGCCGGCACGATTCACATGCACCTGCTGGAGTTCGTGGAGAACAGCGTAGACTTCCAACACTTCGAACCGATACATGGAGTATTGCGCATTCCCTGGACCAACATTCCCGTGCCAGGTATGCGCCTTGAGCATCATGCAGCTTGGCGTCGCGACGAGAACCAACCCCAAGTCTCTTGGTTCGAGAACGACGCTGAGCTCTCGTTTCGCGGGAAGATCATTCCCCGCTCAGGCGCGAAAGCGCTCGTCCGACTCGAGGGCCCCGGTGGCGTCGTACGGTTTGATTTTCGGATCGCTGCCAGCGGTGGGCGGGTCGTGATGTTCCAGAGCCATACGCCGACTTCGCCACTCACACAGCACGTGCGCTTTCGTTGGTTCAGCGACTCTCGCGTATCGAAGATCCAGGCCGCGTTCATCGTCGGCAACTGGGTGTCGCAGTGGCGCCAAGACCTCGGCATCTGGTCGCGAAAGATCTACCGCGAGCGCCCCCTGCTCTCCCGCAACGACGGCCCCGTGCACCAACTCCGCCGCTGGTACGCCCAGTTCTACCCTACAAGGGGACACGCAGCCCCCCGAACACCTCAATAATTACAGCCACCTGCAGACCCAAACGCGCAATTTGCGGTTCGGCCCGGCCGAGGCGCCACCACCGTACTGTGATGTGAGCACCGGCGTGGAGCGGGGCGACAAATTGCGCAGTTGGGTGTGGAAGTGTCCGAAATTTTGAGTGTTTCGGGGTGGCTGCGTGTCCCCTCTAGAGGATGTATCGGGCTAGGTCTTGGTCGTTGAGGATGGGGTCCAGGGTGGCTTTGACGTAGGCGACGTCGACGAGGAACTTCGACTGGGCGCGTTCCGACGCGTCGTACGAGAGCTCTTCAAGGAGGGCTTCCATGATCGTGTAGAGGCGGCGCGCACCGATGTTCTCAGCGCGCGTGTTCGCCTCCTCCGCGTAGCCGGCAAGCTCTTCGATCGCGTCAGGCTCGAAGACGACCTCGATGCCCTCCGTCGCCATCAGAGCCTGATACTGTCTCGTGAGAGCGTTCTTCGGCTCGGTCAGGATGCGCACGAAGTCTCCCCGCTCGAGCGAGTCGAGTTCGACTCGGATCGGGAACCGCCCCTGAAGCTCGGGAATGAGGTCCGCCACCTTCGAGACATGAAACGCGCCTGCGGCGATGAACAAGATGTGATCGGTCTTCACCGAGCCGTACTTCGTGCTCACGGTTGAGCCCTCGACGATCGGCAAGAGGTCACGCTGCACGCCCTCTCGCGAAACATCGGGACCGCCGACGCTACGATCCGATCCCACCTTGTCGATCTCGTCGAGAAACACGATGCCGGCCTGCTCGGTCCGCTGGATGGCATCGCGGTGCACCTTGTCGTGGTCGATGAGCTTCTGCGCTTCTTGCTGCCGCAGCACCTCGAGCGCGTCGGGCACTTTGAGACGCCGACGCTTAGTGCGCCCCTTGAACCCGGGCATCTGCGACATCATGTCCTGCAGATTGACCTCCTCGGTGCCGCCTGCGCCGAAGATCGTCATGAAGGGATTGTTCGTATCGGTGACGTCGAGCTCGACTTCGGTGTCGTCGAGCTCGCCATTGCGCAGCCGCTGCCGAACGTCGTTCACTTCGCTGTCGGAGTAGAAAGGCTGGGCCTGCCCCTGAGGCGGGGAGATCTGGAAGCTCAGCGGCCCAAATTGGTGCGTCTGCGACTTCGCTTCCTGCGGTTCTTGAACCGGCGGCCGCTCTACCGCGAGGATCATGGTCGCGAGTCGCTCCTCGGCAGCGTCTAGCGCTCGTGTCTGCACGCCTTCGAGCGCTTCCTTCTCGCAAATCTGAATAGCATTCTCGACGAGGTCACGGATCATCGATTCGACATCACGACCGACATAGCCGACCTCGGTGAACTTCGAGGCTTCGACCTTCACGAACGGTGCACGGGCGAGCTTTGCGAGACGTCTTGCAATCTCAGTCTTGCCGACGCCGGTCGGCCCGATCATGATGATGTTGCGCGGTGCGATCTCGTCGCGGAGGTCGCTGGTCACCTGTTGGCGACGCCACCGATTTCGAAGAGCGATTGCGACGGCCCGCTTCGCCTTATGCTGGCCGATGATGTACCGATCCAGCTCCCCGACGGTTTCTCGCGGGGTGAAGTTCCCGTTCTTCATTCGCCCATCTCCTCAACGATGATTTCGCTGTTGGTGTATACGCAGATCTCCGCTGCGATTTCGAGAGAGCGACGCGCAATATCGGCCGCAGGCAAATCGCTGTTCCGAACCAACGCCCTTGCTGCCGCCAACGCGTACGAGCCGCCTGACCCAATGGCGATGACGCCTTCGTCCGGCTCGATGACGTCGCCGGTGCCGCTGATGAGCAGTGTCGAGTTCTCGTCCATGACCACGAGCATCGCTTCGAGCCGCCGGAGGTATCGGTCAGTCCGCCAAGCCTTGGCAAGCTCGACCGCCGCGCGCTGCAGGCTGCCTCGGTACTCCTTGAGCTTCTCCTCGAAGCGATCGAGGAGCGTGAATGCGTCGGCCGTCGCCCCGGCGAAGCCTGCAACGACCTTTCCGTCGGCAATGCGGCGCACCTTGCGGGCTTGACCCTTCATTACAGTCTGACCGAGCGAGACCTGGCCGTCTCCAGCCATGGCGGCCTTGCCGTCGCGACGAACGGCTACGATGGTCGTAGAACGAAAAACAGGCTTATTTTCTGGGGACATTGGGGTCGGGCGAACGTAAGTCGGCGTTTTACACTGTCAACTGCCGTCCGAGTCGCCCCGCGCGAGCGGGTGCGCGTTGTCATATACCTCCATCAGCCGGTCGACGCTGATGTGGGTGTAGCGCTGAGTGGTCGAGAGGCTCGAGTGCCCGAGCAGCTCCTGAATCGAGCGCAGGTCGGCGCCCGCATCGAGCAGATGGGTCGCGCAGGTGTGGCGCATGGCGTGGGGGTGAAGATCTCCTCGGCCCGCCCCGAGCGTTCCATGACGCCGAACGATATTCTGGATCTGCCGGACGCTGAGCCGCCGGCCCCGCTGCGACAGCCACAGAGCACCGGACTCCGGCTCCTTGGACTTGACCACGATGCCCCGCCGCTCGAGCAAGTACGCCTGGAGCGCCTCGAGCGCGGATTGCCCGAGGGGCACTACGCGCTCCTTTCCACCTTTGCCCAGCACGCGGACCGACGCCTCGGTGAAATCGCAGTCCGCGATATCCATCGACGCGAGCTCGCCGACGCGTACCCCGGTGCCATAGAGCGTCTCGAGGAGCGCGCGGTCACGGGTGCGAAGCGGCTTCGAGCGCCCGTCTTCTTTCGGCGGAGCCTCCATCACGCGAAACGCCTGATCTACGGTGAGGAAACGCGGCAGCCCCTTGGGCACCTTCGGAGAACGAAGCCCAGCGGCCGGATTCCGCTCGATGATCTCGCGCTTGAGCAAGAAGCGAAAGAACGAGCGAATCGCGCTCACCTTCTTCTTCATCGTGCTGGCCTGATTGCTTCGGAACAGGCTCGAGAGGAACCCGCGCAGCGCCACGATGTCCAAGGTGCGCGCGTCGGGGGACAGCCCTTCCCCGATCACGTAGTCCCGAAAGCTGTTTAGGTCCCGAGTGTACGTTTCGACCGTTAGCGGGGAGCTTCTTCGCTCATCCCGCAGGTACTGGGCGAAAGCTTCGATCTGCTGTTGTAGCGGATCCGATGCGCGCATCGTTCGACTCTACCACGCTGGTCAGCCACGCCCCGAGATCCTGCAAAGCACGAACCGACTGCGCATCGCGCCGTGCCCGCTTCTTCATCCGACGCTCTTCCATGGGCGGTACCATGCTCCACATGACATTGGAGGGCTGAAAATCGTCGTTCGGCTCCCGAAGATGACCGATCATGCCACCGAGCATGGTGGTGCGTGGCGGAAAGGAGAAGCTCTCGCCTCGAAGCTCGTGTGCCAGCTTGATGCCTACCAGCATCCCGCATGCGGCGCTTTCGACGTAGCCCTCTACGCCGCAAATCTGACCGGCAAGATAGACGCCAGGCCGATGGGCGAGCCCTAGGTCGTCGTCGAGCACCTTCGGTGAATCGACGAACGTGTTGCGATGCACGCTGCCAAGTCGCTCGAACTCAGCGTTCTCGAGCCCTGGGATCATCCGAAACACCCGCTTCTGCTCGGGCCACTTCATGCGCGTTTGAAAGCCGACCATGTTGAACGCCGTGCCTGCCCCGTCTTCCTGACGGAGCTGGACTACCGCGTGCGGCCAGCGACCGGTGCGCGGGTCCGTGAGGCCGACGGGCTTCATGCATCCGAACGAAAGCGTCTTTGGGCCGCGTGACGCCATCACCTCGATCGGCAGACAGCCTTCGAAGTAGCGGACGTTCTCGAACTCGCGAGGAGTGACCTTTTCCGCATCGAGAAGCGCCTGCACGAATGCTGCGTACTCGTCCGCATCGAGGGGGCAGTTTACGTATGCCGCATCCCCGCCCTTGTCGTAGCGCGAGGCGCGGAACGCCTTGTCGAAGTCGATCGAGTCTGCCGCGACGATGGGCGCAATCGCGTCGTAGTAGGCCAAGTGCTCCGCACCGACAGCGCTCGCGATGTCGTCGGCGAGCCCTCCCGCCGTGAGCGGCCCCGTCGCAATGACGACCGGACGGGAATCGGGAATCCGGTCGACCACTTCATTAACCACTTCAATGAGTGGGTGGGCAGTCATGCGGCGCGTAATTTCGGCGCTGAACTGGTCTCGGTCGACCGCAAACGCGCCACCGGCCGGGACCTGGTGAATCGCTCCAACGCCCATGACGAGCGAGCCGGTTCGCCGCATCTCCTCCTTGAGCTGACCGACGGCATTGTGGAGCGCAGCCCCTCGGAAGGAGTTCGAGCAAACGAGCTCGGCCATCTGGTCCGAGTGCTGTGCGGGTGTGCGCGAGCTTGGCTTTTGCTCGATCAGCCGGACCCGCACCCCGCGCTCGGCGAGCTGCCACGCGCACTCGGTGCCCGCTAGCCCCGCTCCGATGACGATGATGTCGGTCACGGCGGAACTCTAGCCCGTGGCCGAGTCGGCGGCAGGCGGCGAGTCTTGCGACTCTTCCGCGTCCCGAAGATCATCGGGATCGTACACGCGCTCGAAGTCGCACGTCTCGTTGACGCACTCGAGCTTGGGGTTCTTCTTCCCACCCTTTGGAATCAAGAACTCAGTCCCACACTTCGGGCAAACCTCTCCGACCGGCTTTTGCCAGACGCGGAAGTCACAAGGCTCGTCCGAGCGGTAGTTGGTGCATCCGTAGAACGGACGCCCACGACCCTTCGATTTGATGGGAATGATGTCGCCCGTCTTGCACTTCGGGCACTTGTAGCCGAGCGGCACCGGCCGTGTGTGCTTGCACTCTGGATACCGCGAGCACCCGAGGAACCAACCATTGCGACCCCAGCGCTTGTTCATCTTGGCGCCGCACTCGTGGCAATCGTAGTCGGTGAGCTCCGGCTCCTTCGGTGGCTCGATTTCGCCGTCGGGCCCGATGTTGAGCGTGTAGCGACACTCCGGGTACTTCGTGCACCCGATGAACGGACCATTGCGACCCCAGCGCCGAACGAGCGGGTCGCCGGACTCGGGGCAGTTCTCGCCGGTCTCGACGGGCTCAGGCCACCACTTGCCCTTCTGCTCGACCGCGTGCGCGATCTGCGCCTGGAGCCGCTCGTGGAACGGCTGGAGCACGTCGAGGCGCTTGGCACGCGCTTCGGCCACGGCGTCGAGGTCTTCCTCGAGCTTCCGGGTGAAGCCGATGTCGGCGAGGTCGAAATTATCGGCGACGAGCTTCTCGATGACGAGTGTACCGAGAGGCGACGGCACGAGCTTGTTGCCGTCCTTCACCACGTACGAGCGTTGCTCTACCTTGCTGATGATCTCCGCATAGGTGCTCGGCCTGCCGATGCCTTCCTCTTCGAGCTTCTTGACGAGCGTCGCCTCGGTGAAGAGCGGCGGCGGCTCCGTCTGCTTGGCATGCAGCTGCGCGCCAGGCGGAATCACGAGGTGGAGCACCTCGCCTTCGGCAAGCTCCGGAAGCGTGTCGTCATCCTCGGTGCGGTCCGATGGGCTTGGCTCCTCGCCGGCCAGTTCGGTGAGCGCGCCATAGACGGCTCGCCAACCCGGAACCTTGAGCACGCTTCCGCTCGCTCGAAGTCCGTATGTGCGCTTGCCCGCGGTCGCCTCAATCTCGACGCCCGTTTGGTCGAACACGGCAGGCGTCATCTGAGAGGCGATGAAGCGATCCCAGACGAGCTTGTAGAGTTTCCGCTGCGGATCCTTGAGGTACTTGCTCACCTCTTCGGGGGGAAGGTCCAGTCGCGTCGGACGAATCGCCTCATGAGCGTCCTGCACGTTCTGCTTCTTCGTCTTGAAGAAGTTCGGCGTCTCGGGGACGAACTCTTTGCCGAACTTCTTGCCGATGTAGTCTCGCGCATCGTTTACGGCATCCGGCGAAAGGCGGACGCTGTCGGTACGCATGTAGGTGATGAGGCCAACGGTCTCGGAGTTCTTGCCGCGGCCGAGCGTGATGCCTTCATAGAGCTGCTGGGCGATCCGCATCGTGCGCTTTGGCGGCATGCTGAGGCGGTTGGCGGCATCCTGCTGAAGCTTCGAGGTCGTGTACGGCGCCGGCGCCTTCCTCGACGCTTTGCGCTTGGTGATCGCCTTTACCTGGAAGTCTGCGACCTTGAGGTCGGACACGTAGCCGGTCGCGTCCTTCTCGCTCAGGGCAGCGAGGCGCGAGCCCACCTTGTCGAGCTTTTTGCCATCCACGCTCTGGAGCGCCGCCATGAACGAGTGTGGCTTCTCGCCCTTGAGGCGCGTATCGACGAGCCAGTAGGCGACTGACTCGAAAGCGTCTCGCTCGTGTTGTCGATCGACGATGATCCGAAGAGCCGGCGTCTGAACCCGCCCCGCGGAGAGACCGAACGCGAGCTTCTTCCAGAGAAGACTCGAAAGAGGATAGCCACCGATTCGGTCGAGCACGCGCCGAGTACGCTGCGCTTCATAGAGGTTCGAATCGAGCTCGCGCGGTTGGTCGAGGCCCTTCTTGACACCACGCTTGGTGATCTCCTCGAAGAGAACGCGCTTGATCTCGACGCCTTTGTTCGCCTTCTCAGCAACCTCCATGAGGTGATACGCGATAGCCTCCCCTTCGCGGTCGGGGTCGGTTGCGAGCAGAACCTTGTCGGCCTTCTTAGCCGCCGCGCGGATCGCCTTGACGACCTCGGGCTTGCCCTTGTCCTCGAGAAGCTCGTACGTCTCCTGGAAGCCGTTGTCGTGGTCGACGCCTCCCTTTTTGGGCAGGTCTTTGATGTGGCCCTTGGACGCGAGCACCTCGAAGCCGTCGCCGACGTACTTCTTGATTGTCTTCGCCTTTGCAGGGGACTCCACGATGAGGAGGGTTTTGGCCATCGAATTCTCTCTAGTAAGGCTTCCTGCTAGCTCGGCAACTCTGATAGCGGCCCCCCGGCCTCTCCTCGAGAAGCCCTCGGACGAGCAGGCGGAGGATAGACTGCTGAACCTGGAAGGCTGGAATTCCAGTGCGTTGGCAAAGCTCGTCAGCGTGGCGGGCGCGGCCTGTGAGGTGGCGGAGGATCGTGTGTTCGTTGTGGTTCAAAGCGCTGAAATCATTCGATTCTACCGGGACGGGGTTCCGTTTGGGTCCCCGGCCGCCCCCCGGCGGTGCCGTCTCGGATAGGACATCGGCTGGACGCGCGCAAATCCTCGCGCCTCCTCCGAGGAGCCTCAGATTGCCCGAACCTCGCGGATCCCAGGGCGAAGCGGGCACCGCAAAAACATTGCGTCCGAGCTTCCGGGCCAGGCGCGCCGTCGACAGAGCCCCCGAGCGGGCCGGGGCTTGAACGACCACGATGGACTGCCCGAGGGCGGCCACGAGCCGGTTGCGGGTGAGGAAGCGTCCGCTCCGCGCGGGGGTCCCATCGGCCACCTCGGTGAGCAGGCAGCCCGAGTCGACCACGCGGGCGAAGAGATCGCGATTGACCGCGGGATACGGGGCATCGAGGCCGGTGGGCAGCACGACTATGGTCTCGCCGCCCGCTTCGACGGCCCCTTCATGTGCAGCTCGGTCGACCCCGATCGCCCCGCCCGAGATGACCACGACTCGAGATAGGGCCGCGTGCCGGCCCAGCTCGTAGGCGAAGTCGAGGGCCTCGTCGTCCGCACGACGGGTGCCGACGATGGAGATGGCGCGGCACAGCGAAGGAAGCTGACCCACCACGCGAAAGAGGTAGGGAGCGTCGCCGAGGTCGCAGAGGGAAGCCGGATAGTCGGGGCAGTAGGCACTGATCCATCGGGCACGAGAAGAGAAGGCCTGAGGCACGCGCCGTTATCGGCCGACGGGGCAGGCAGTTTCCGGCGAACGCCCTGCGCCTGTTCCATCGCGCGCCGAGCTATGGTAAGCGTCCGGCGCTGTTCCGATGGCGCATTCCTTACCTGCCACGCCGCTCAGCCTGCGTCGCCGGCTCGAGCTCCTGATCGGTCGCCTCATCATGGCGGTGTTCGCATTGATCGACCGACTGCGGCCGCTGCCGCCGCCACCGAGCGAGGTCTCGCTCCATCGCTACGGAACGGACCCTGCAGAAACGCTCCAGTACATCGCGAGAAGGCCCGGCGCCCCGGCACTCGCGCCCATCGTCTATATGCACGGCGGGGGCTGGATTCTCGGCAACAAGAAACTCTACACGCGCGAACTCTTTGCGTTCGCGGAAGCCGGACATCCCGTATTCAATCTGGGGTACCCAGTCGCACCGGAGAACCCGCATCCCGGGATTCTGCTCTCGCTGCTGAACGCCCTCGCTTGGATTCGAGCCGAACACCCCGAGGTGGAGGAGGTCCATTTCATGGGTGACTCAGCCGGCGGCAATCTCGCGATGATGCTCGGCATCCTCAGCGCCAACCGGAACCTACTGGCGCCCCTTGGAATCCACACCCACGCGAGCGTTCCGATCGCGTGTAGCAGTGTCGTGTCGCTCTACGGTGTTCTCGACCGCCTAAGCTGGGTTCGGACGGGCTTTCCAGGTGCCGAGCTGATGCTCGAATGCTACGCCGGGAAGGCGGGATGCGAAGCGCGCGTCGCGCCTGAACGCTCGATCACGCCCATGGACCTCGACTTCGAGACACACCCGCCGAGCTTCCTCATTTGCGGGTCGAAAGATCACCTCTTGGAGTCGACGCGTATCTGCGCCGAGCGGCTCGAGGCCGGACCTGGCCTGGTCGAGACCAAGATCTACGACGGCGAGATGCATGGCTTCTTCAACATGCATTGGCGCCCGCACTACGTGGAGCTCAAGGACGACATCCTCGCTTTCCTGAAGGCGCACGACCCACTCGACCGCAGTGCCGTCCGCAACCCAAGCATGGAAGTCAGCTCGTGAGCCAAGCCCAACCCCGCATCGGAATCATTGGCGCCGGACCCACTGGCATCGCCTGTGGGCGCGAACTCCTACAACAGGGGTTCAACAACTTCACGATATTCGAAGCGCTCGACGCGCCCGGCGGCACTTGGCACGTGCAATCGTATCCGGGACTCGCGTGCGACGTCTGGGCGCATTCGTATTCGTTTACGTACGCGCCCAATCCCGATTGGTCCGCGAATTTCGTCGAGCGCGCCGAAATTCAAGCCTATCTCGCAAAGTGCTGGGCAGAGTTCGGCCTGCAAGCGTACACACGCTTCAACACAGTCATCGAGTCGGCTCGCTGGACGGACGGGTCTCATTGGGAGGTCAGGACTAGCTCTGGAGAAACCCTCGAGCTCGACGTGATCGTCAATGCGATGGGCAACCAGCACACCCCACTCTACCCGGACGTTCCCGGCCGCGATCGGTTCGGCGGGGAAAGCTGGCACGCGGCGCGCTGGAATCACGACGTCGATCTGAGTGGCAAGCGTGTCGCCGTAGTGGGGTCCGCTGCGAGCGCGGTTCAGATCGTACCCGAAGTCGCAAACGTCGCCGCGCACCTGACCGTGCTTCAACGTTCCGCCAACTGGATCATGCCCCGCAACCGCAGGTTCTACAGCGAGGCGGAGAAACGAAGCATGCGACGCTTCCCTTGGCTCATCGAAGTCACTCGCCGCGTTCAAGCCTTTCTCATGGGCCAAGTCGAACATGCCGCGACGCTCGGACATCCGCGCATGAAGCACTTCGAATGGTTCGCGAACCGTTATCTCGAGAAGGCGATCGAGGACCCAGTGCTCCGGGCGCAACTCACGCCCGACACTCGCTACCAATGCAAGCGCGGTCTCATCTCCGATGATTTCTACCCGGCGCTCACTCGCGACAACGTAGAGCTGATCCCGTGCGGACTGAAAGAGGTCACCGAAACGGGCCTGGTCACCGCGGATGATCGACGCATCGAGGTCGACGTCATCATCTATTGCACCGGCTACCGGATTCTCGACTTCGATCGCATCGAGATCATGGGCTCAGAGGGCCAGACGCTCGCCGAGGCGATGGGAACCACGCCCAAGGCCTACAAGGGGATCGTGACGCCGGGCTTTCCAAACTACTTCTGGGGCATCGGCCCCAACGGGCTCGTCCTCAACGTGTCCTACTACCGGACCGCGGAGCGAAACGTCGAGACCATCGTCCGGCTGCTTCGTGAAATGCAGGAGGCCGGCATCGCCGCTGTGGACGTTCGGCGCGATCGAACCGACGCCTACTTCGAGTGGCTGAAGACGCAGTTTGGGAAGTTCTCCTGGGGCTCGCCGAGCTGCAACAGCTACTACACCAACGCCGAAGGCCACGCGCCCTTCTTGTTCCCAGGCAACTTCAAGCAATGGATCGAGCTCCAGGACAAGATCGGACTGGACGACTTCAATGTGCTTGAAGCCGATGACGCCCGGACGCGAACTGGCGACGAGAGAGCTGAGCCCATCCCGCACGGGATGTGATACTCAATCCGCCCATGGGCGTGATGGATCCGATCCTCCCCGACTTCGACATCGAGGAGTGGGAGAAGAAGCCTTGGCCGCTGCGGCTGAAAATGGCCTGCCAGGACTGGGTGACACAGGGTTACGGCACCCCGCTACCGGTGTACCTGTTCTACGTGTTCAAGGTCGTGCTCTACATCTGGGCGTGGACCTGGTTCTGCTCCTTCACGCCAGGCATCGGCGGCCTCGCTGAGATCTCGGAGTGGTGGTCAGCTCCCATCGCGTTTCAAAAAGCGGTGCTCTGGAGCATCGCTTTCGAGGTCATGGGGTTCGGGTGCGCGAGTGGTCCGCTCGCCGGTCGATACAACCCGCCAATCGGTGGAATGCTCCACTTCCTGCGGCCCGGGACGATCAAGCAGCCCTTCTTGCGGGGAGCCCCCATCGTGGGGAGCACGAAGCGCACTTGGCTCGACGTCGTGGTCTACGGCGCGCTCTTGGTGAGCCTCGGTCGAGCGTTGGTCGCGCCCGAGCTCGGCCTCGCGGAGTTCGTCCCGATCGTCGTATTGCTGCCCGTGCTCGGTCTACTGGACACCACAATCTTCCTCATCGCGCGATCCGAGCACTACTACTCCGCGCTCATCTGTTTCTTGTTCGCCGCGGACTGGATTTCGGGCACCAAATGGGTGTGGGCCGCCATCTGGACTTGGGCCGCCATCTCCAAGCTCAATCGCCACTTCCCGTCCGTGATCGCCGTGATGCAGAGCACGAGCCCCCTAACGCGATTCTTTCCCTCCGTTAGAAAGGCGATGTTTCAAAACTACCCGGACGACCTCCATCCGTCTCGACTCGCTTCCTTTCTTGCGCACTTCGGCACGGCGGTGGAGCTCTCGGTCCCCGCGGTCCTGATCTTCAGCGATGGCGGGACCGTCACATGGGTCGCCCTCGGAATCATGCTCGCGTTCCACTTCTTCATCACGAGCAGCGTGCCGCTCGGCGTCCCCATCGAATGGAACTTCATGATGGTCTACGGCGGGTTCGTATTGTTCGGGGCCTATGCCGACGTGAGTGCATTCAGCCTCCACTCGCCCGCGTTGATCGCCTATCTGGTCTGCGCGGTGTTCCTGTTACAAGTCATGGGCAACTTCTTCCCGTCCAAGGTCTCGTTTCTGCTGTCGATGCGCTACTACGCCGGCAACTGGGCCTACAGCGTCTGGCTCTTCAAGGGCAACGCCGCCGAGAAGATGGATACTCACATCAAGAAGCCAGGCCGTACGACGCGATCGCAGCTCCGCGACATGTATGACGAGACGACGATCACCGGGATCTTGTCGAAGGTGCCGGTCTTCCGCGCGATGCACGTCCAAGGACGGATGCTTCATGACTTGATTCCGAAGGCCGTCGATGACGTCGACGCCTACGAGTATCACGACGGCGAGGCGATCGCAGGCCTGGTGCTCGGGTGGAACATGGGTGACGGCCACCTACACCAACGAGCGCTCCTCGAATCGGTCCAAAAGGAATGTCGGTACGAGGCCGGCGAGCTCCGTTGCATCTTCGTCGAGTCGCAGCCGATCCACCGACCCTACTTCGCTTGGAGCATCGTCGACGCGGCCACCGGCGTGATGGATTCGGGAGAGACGAGCGTGAGCTCCCTGCTGCCCCGCCAGCCCTGGCCCGAGCAGCCCGCGTGAACGAGCGCGACGAGTAATCCGTTGCTTAGAACGATGTGAGCGTGAGGCCCTGCGTCGTCGCGCAGTTTCCTGTCGTGCCGCACTGAGGCGCGTCGTCGTTGCGAGTCAGTGCCACCGCGACACCTACTCCGACGCCGACAACGACAATCGCACCGATCATGACCCAGAAACCTGGGCGCTTCACGAATGGCTTGCGGTCGTCCTGAGCCGATTCGGCGGCTGAGCCGCCAGGCAGAACGATCGCCAAGGGCTCGGATGCGGGTGGCGCCGTTCGGTCGAGCGCGACCGAATAGTATTCACGGCTCCCTCGTTCCGCGCGGAACTCTCTCATCGCGCTTGCGTAGCCCTCACGCACCACGCGCAACGAGTGGGTGCCCGGGTTCAAGCGGACGAGCCGTTCGAAGCCCGACATCGAAGAAACCTGACCGTCGATGAAGAGCGTTGCATCTGACGGCGTGATGGCAAAGCGCACCTTGGCGACCGCTTCGTTCAGCAGTGCTCGGAGCCCGGCCTCTCGCTGCAAGGCCCTTGGGTCAGCTTGGACTTCGGCCATGGCGCCGTAGCGATCCAACTCGACGAGAGCATCGGCGGGGCGGTCGAGTCGGTAAAGTGCGTTGGCGATGTTGTAGGAGGTGCTTGCGCGCGGCACCAAGTCGGCGGACCGCCGGAAGGCCGCCAAGGCCTCGGCCCAACGCTGCGATTGGGCAAGCGAGAGGCCCCGTTCGAAAAGACGGCGCGCAGTCGCTTGGTCCCGGGCGTCGCCTTCTTGTGCTTGGACGACGGAAACCGAAGGCGAGAAGACCGGGGTCCAAACGACCGAAAGGAACAGCGTCAGGGCGAGCAGCTTTACCATTCGGTCACCAGGTCGGGGGGCCTCTTGTGCCTTGAGCCGCTCGGACGTGGGGGAGTCGGTGAGCGCACTGCTGGTTTACTTTCGGGAGTCTTGCGAGTCGCCGGCTCAGGGCTCTTCGATGGCGCCCTGACGACGGGCTTGCCCGCAGCAGGCGGGGCTTTAGCGGACGCCTCCGCTTTGGGTTCTTGCTCGACCAAACGCGGCAGCGCTTCCTCTCGGTCGCTGCTCCCCTCGGCCTTGGGCTCATCCGCAGGCGCTTGTCGAGTCTGGGACAGTTCCGGCGCTTTCGGCGGCGGGGCTGGCAGAACGCTAGGCTCCGTCCGTACGGGCACGACCTCGGTTTCGACTAGGGGCGCCCGGCGTTCACTGGGACGAGCCTGCTGCGGCTCTCGGACCGTCCACCACGCCGCCAATGCCACCGCGAGTGTCAATCCCAGTCCGGCGAGCGCCACCATTCGGTGCGACCTCAGCGGAACGTGAACCGCCTCGGTGTCGACGTGAGTCTTCGACGGGGCAGGCAACAAGAGCTCCTGGGGCCCTAGGCCGGTTAACGTGGGTTGCGGGACCCCAGTGTTGGTCCGCGCGGCAGGCCAGGAAGAAAGCTCGGCCGATGGCGGCGGGGTCGAGGCTTTCGTGAAGCCCATCTCTTCGATGCGTGCCTTGAGAATCGACAGCGACCTGATTCGCTCGTCGGGAGCCCGACGCAAAGCGTCCCGCAAAACAGGAGCGGCCTCCGCCGGCACCTCATCGAAGTCCATATCGGCATCACAGACAGCCTCGAGGATCTCCTTCGCGCTGTCTCCGTCGAAGAGGGAGTGCCCGGTCAGGCACTCGTACCAGACGACAGCAACGCCCCAGACGTCGGTGTGGGGCCCGATGTCTGCGCGCTGATCGCGAGCCTGCTCCGGAGCCATGTATTGGGGAGTACCCATGATGACTTCGCTGCGACTGCCCGCTCTTCCCGACCGGGCATCCTGCAGGATCTCCGCGACCCCGAAATCCAATAGCTTTGGAGTGCCCACGCCGTAGGGATCCGGACTCAACATGATGTTCTCGGGCTTGAAATCGCGGTGTACGATCCCGATATCGTGAGCCTTCTCGAGCGCATCGATGAGGGGCAGGAGGATCGACAGCCCCTCTTCCAGCTCGAGCTGGCCATGCTCGAGGAGCAGGTCACGAAGTGTCGGACCCTCCAAGAGCTCCATCACCATGTAGACGGTGTTCCAGTCGTCCTCGCCCATATCGAGGACATCGACGACGTTGGGGTGATCGAGCTGGACGGTCGCACGGGCCTCGCGGAGGAAACCTTCACGTAGCCGGTCGAAGTGCGGAAGCGTCGGGTCGAGGAGCTTCACGGCGACCTCGCGCTCCGTCCAGATGTGTGTCGCCCGATACACCGTCGCCACCCCACCCGAGCCGATGATGGGGCCCAGGCGGTACTTACCGCCGAGAAGCCTGTCGTTCTCGATGAAGGGGTTGAGCTTGGCCATGGACCGAAAGAAGAGAATGTGAGATCTCCAGCGATCGGACAAGACAAAGCCCGTCCGGACCCCAGGGCAGGGGCATATTCCTCCATTTGCGGCCCCCGATGAGGCGGCTACCCTGTAGAGTCTTGTCCCCCCAGACACTTCGCTTGCTGGTCACCGTAGTCTGCGCAGCGCTCTTCGGAGCCGCCTGCGCCGGAGACTCGTCCACGCAAGTCGTGGTTCTCATGGACACCGACTATGCGGTGCCGGCCGAGGTGAGCCGCATTCGGGCGCGTGTTTCAAAGATGGTCGGGGAAGGTGCAGCAGCCGAGGAGGTCGAAACCTGGAGCGACCTGTTCTCGCTTTCCGGCGACGCGGTGAGCGCGCCGGGCACCTATGCGCTGCCGGCGACTTTTGGGGTTCTGGCGGCGGATGGCGATATCGATCGCGAGATCATCGTCGAGCTCGAGGCGCTTGCGTCCGGGAGCGATGCGCCTCTCGTTTCGCGTCGCGTCAAGACACGCTTCGTAGCCGGAGAGACGAGGCTCGTACGCATGGTCTTGTACCAGGCATGCGAAGACGTGGCGTGCGACTCAGGACAGACCTGCGGGTGTTCGGGTGCCATGTCGTGCGCGACGCCGGGATGCATCGACGAAACCGTCGCGCCAGAAGACCTCGAGACCATCGACGACCCGGGCACCCTTCCTCCCGACGCCGGCATTCCCATCCCCGACGCGAGCCTGCCAGACGCAAGCATTCCAGACGCAGGAACGCAGCCTGACGGAAGCATCCCTCCGGAGGACGGCGGCACCGAACCAGACGGCAGCGTCCCGGACGGGGGCGGCATCACTTGCGGTCCGCCGCTCACCGTCTGCGGCGCCGACTGCGTGAACACCGAGGCCGATCCGCGCTACTGCGGCGACTGCGATACGGCGTGCCCGAGCGGCTCGGTATGCGAAGCGGGCACGTGCTTCGATCCGGGCGACTGCCGCACCGACGAAACGGGTTGCACCGGGTTCACCTATTGTGAGGAGAGTACCGGCGAATGCCTAGCCGGGTGCATCGAACCCGAGCAGTGCGAAGGTGACAATGAAGTCTGCGACGTCGAGAACCATGAGTGCGTCTGTGCACCCGGGCTCGAACCTTGCGCAGCGGGCTGCGTCGACACCCAAAACGACCCGAGCTTTTGCGGCGATTGCTCGACGTCTTGTTTGGAGGGTTTCGTCTGCGACGCGGGCGCCTGTCTCAACCCGGGGGATTGCCGCAACAACGGCGCCGGCTGTAGCGGGTTTACGTATTGCGATGCGGCCTCGGGCGATTGCCTGCGCGGCTGCGAGCTGAACGCGCAGTGTCCTGCCGACAACGAGGTGTGTGACCTGCCGACCCACGAATGCGTGTGTGCGCCGGGCTTCCATCCCTGTGGAAACGCTTGTGTTTCGAGCTCCAGCGTCGATACCTGCGGTACGCTGTGCACGCCTTGCGATGTCCCGCCGAACGCAGTGGCAACCTGCGAACAGGAAGTCTGCGGCTTCGAATGCGAGGTCGACTACGAGCTCTGCGACGCGATGTGCTGTCCGACGAGCTGCCCGCCAGGTCAGGCTCTTTACGCGCAGTCCTGCGCCGCCGTCCATCTTCAAACTGCAGATGATCAAGGAAATCGCGGCGAGTACAGCTCGATCGCGCTCGATTCGCTCGGCCTCGCACACGTGGCGCACTACGCGAAGAGCGGGCGCGACCTCATCTATTCCGAACAAGGCGCCGACGCATCGTGGACGTCGGAGTCACCGGACGGCCCCGACGACGTAGGCAAGTACGCCTCCATCGCGATAGATGGCGCAGGTGGCATCCACGTCGCCTATCGCAACGACAAGGACAAGAGTCTGATACTGGCGTCGCGACGGTCCGAGGGGGATTGGACGATCGAAGTCGTTGACGACCAAGGCGACGTCGGAGAACACGTCTCGTTGGCGTTCGACACCTCGAACGCTCCGCACCTCAGCTACTACGACAAAGCGAACAAAGACCTGATGTACGCGACTCGCACGAGCACTGGGGCGTGGAGAGTAGAAACCGTCGACGGAGACGACGATGACGACGCCACGGACGTCGGCCAGTACACGTCCCTCGCCTTGGGCACCGGAGGCGCGGTCCATATCAGCTACTACGCGACGACGGATCGCAATCTGAAGTATGCGACCCGCCAGGGAAGCGGACCGTGGGCCGTTCGATCTGTCGATACGGGCGGCGATGTGGGCAAGTACACCTCGCTCGCCATCGATCCTAAGGGCGCGGTACACATCAGCTACTATGGCGAATCCGACAAGGACCTGCTCTATGCGACCAAGATCGACTCGAGCACTTGGGTTACGGAGACCGTCGAAAGCAACGGAGACGTCGGCAAGTACACCTCGCTCGCGTTCGATGGCAACGGGACCGCTCACCTGAGCTACTACGGCGAGAACGACCGGGACCTCAGGTACGCTGTTCAACAGAGCGGACAGCCCTGGGCCGTGAAGCCTTTGGATACTGCGGGCGACGTGGGTCGCTACACGTCGATTGCCATCGACGCTTTGGGGCAGGCCCATATCAGCTACAACGATCAGTCGGGAGCCTCGCTCGAGTACGCCTTGGTCGCCGCGCCTGAGTGAGCGACTGACGCGGCAGGCGCCGGACGGTATGCTCGCAGCCTATGAGCCTCTTGATCCTGGGCGTGCTCGTCTTTGTCGGCGTACACCTGATCCCCTCAATCCCTCCGCTTCGCGATGGCCTGCGAGCGCGACTTGGCGTTGGCCCGTACATGGGTCTCTTCTCGCTGGTCTCGCTCGGCGGGTTCATCTTGATCGTCGTCGGGATGGGCAGAGCACCCTTCGTCCAGCTTTGGAGTCCGCCCTCCTGGGGCCGGCAGGTGACCCTCTACGCGATGCCAGTCGCGCTGACGCTCCTCATCGGCGCGTACTTGCCTTCGAATCTCAAGCGTTTCGTGCGTCATCCAATGCTACTCGGCGTGGCGATTTGGGCGGCGGCTCACCTGATGGCGAACGGTGATCTCGCATCGCTCATACTTTTCGGGAGTTTCGGCGTATTCGCCGTGTTCGACATCGCGTCATCCAACCTCCGTGGCGCCCAGCGTTCGAGCAAAATAGTCCCGCGCTGGCAGGACCTCGTGTTGCTCATCGCGGGGGCTGTGGTCTATTTTGGGATAATGCATGGGCACGGCTGGCTCTTTGGAGTCCCGGTGGCGTCCGGAACCTAGTTCAGTGGTTTCCACGACGAGCGATCGGACCTAGTGCTGCGTGAGTAGGTGAAGATGGACGATCAGCAGATCAGCGAACAGACCAACGGCGAGGCAACGCACCAAGCGGACGACGCTCCATCCGCCGAAGAGGTCAACCTCCGGCGAAGCGAAGCCGCGGCCGAGCTGCGGGAAGAGGTCGACACGCTCGATACCGAGCTGGGGCCCTCCCCGGACCCACTCGCGGCGACGTCGATGAAGAAGAAGGCGCTGCGCCGCTACCTCCGAGAGGAGGAGCTCAAGCCCTACCAGGCGGAGCTGATCAAGATGCAGCAGTATCTCGAACAGAGCGGCACTCGAATGGTGATTCTCTTCGAAGGTCGAGACGCTGCGGGCAAGGGCGGAACCATTCGGCGAGTAACTCGCTACATGAACGAGAAGCACTACCGTGTCGTCGCGCTCGGCAAGCCGACCGACCACGAACGCACACAATGGTTCTTTCAGAAATACATTCAGCGGCTGCCGCGAGGCGGCGAGGTCGTGCTCTTCGACCGTAGTTGGTACAACCGCGCCATGGTCGAGCCCGTGTTCAACTTCTGCACCGAGAAGGAATACAAGAACTTCATGCGAGGCGTGACCGGGTTCGAAAAGGACCTGGTCCGACAGGGTACAGTTCTGACCAAGCTCTACTTCAGCGTCACGAAGGAAGAGCAGGCCCGGCGTTTCGAGCGTCGCAAAGCCGACCCGCTACGACAATGGAAGCTGAGTGAGGTCGACGTCCAGGCGCAGGAGCGCTGGGACGAGTTCACGAACGTGAAGTACGAAATGCTCAAGCGAACCCATACGACCCATGCGCCCTGGAAGATCATTCGCTCGAACGATAAACACCAAGCTCGCTTGAACGCTATCAAGGTGATCCTCAACTCTGTGCCGTACGAGCGGCTCGACGAAACACTCGATTTCGTGCCGGACCCGGACATCGTGATATCCGGCTCGAGAGAGCTCGAACGGATGGAAGCCCAGCGCCTGCGTGGCGGGAAGTTCCTCTCCTAACGACGCATCGGACGCGGCCCGGCACCGCCACGCGATGACGCCTCAGGGCAAGAACGTGAGCGACTTGGGATCGAGGCGCGTCATTCGCCAGATCGCTTCGCGCTCGCCCTTCTTGCTGACCACGGGGTTGGCGAACTGCCACACGACCTTGCGCCGCGGTGTGACCTCGAAGACGTAGCCGGTATCGGACTCCGTGATGAGCGTGTTTCCGTTGGCCAAGCGCTGAACGCTTCCACGCGTCAACGAAAAGAAGTCTTTCTTTGGCGCGTACTCCCAAGCGACTCGCGCTGTAACCGGGTCGACCTCGATCACCCGCGAGCGCTTCAGCCCGTTATCGAACAAGAGAATGTGCCCATTGTCGAGCAGCTTTGGGTGGTGCTGGAACGTGAGATTGCTTGGTCCCCACAGCCAGAGAATCTCCAGTGTTTGGCCGTCGACGATGGCGATCGAATTGATGTTGCGCATCGAGACGAGCAGATTGCCACGCGCATAGATCGGGTGGCGATTGGCAAGGTCTCCGTTGAACACCTCGACATGGTTCGTGTGAAGCACGTCGAGCTCCGCACCCTTCCGAAAGCGCTTGTGCTTGATGCTCGGCTCCAAGAACGAGTACGGCGAGCGGTGTAGGACGTCGAGCACCGAAATCTCGCGCTTGAGCTCCCCGTCGAGAGAGTACACCTGAATCAAATCGTTCAGCGTGGGCCATCGAGGATGGATGTAGTCGATGACCTGCCCCCTTCGGCTGAGCGCGTAGATCTCGTCGTCGTACACGTAGAGGTCGTGGTGGAAGCGCCCGCGTACGGACCAGATGAGCTTGGAGTCCTTGTCGTACCTGGAGAGTCGGTAGTCCTTGACGATCACGAGTACATCGCCGTTCGGAAGGAGCTCCGAGTGCTGCCATTGACCACGCTCCTTGGCTTTCCACTGATGGACGGGTCGTCCGTCCATATCGATGAGGCGCGCGCCGTTAGCTCGGCGAGACGAGTAGAAGTTGTAGCCGTCTTGCGCTCTCTTCTTGTCGTAGACGAGAACGTCGCGACGCTCGCTGTGAGGATCATAAGTTCCGTCGACGTAGCCAAGAGCAAGCAGTTGCTCGACCTCCAATGCGCGCGAAGGCGAGCGGAGGCGCTCCATCTTTGGAATCGGCTCTGCCTTCTTGGGCGGCGCAGGCTTCGGTGCGACGGTTTCAGCCGAGGTGGCACCGTCATGCACAGCATCCCCTTCGACAGCAGCATCGCCGGTCTCCGATCGCGCACAGCCCGAGGCCGAGAAGCCGAGGCTGCTCAGGGCAAGTGCAAGCAAAGCGCTCAGCATCGACGAGCGCCCACGTGGGCCAAAGAAAGTCATCGGCGGAAGCTAGCCGTGGCTCGCGGAATGTCCAATCCTCAGAGTCGGGGCGGAAAGACCGCTGAGCCGGGTCCTTCGGCGTGCGGCGCGAGATAGCGCGGGATGTAGGCGCCGATATCGGGCAGACTGGTCGCACGATTGCGCCTTCCGATGAGCACACTTTTCACCATCGCGTTTCGGCCCCTGTTTCTTTTCGCGACCCTGTACGCGATCGTGATCGTCCCTTATTGGCTCGCGGCCTGGTTGGGGGCGCATCCCATGCCGGTTTCGCTTGGAAGCCCAATCTGGTGGCACGCGCACGAGATGATCTACGGCTTCGCCGCCGCTGCGGTCGGGGGCTTCGCATTGACGGCCGTTGCCACGTGGACGAAGCGTCCGCCCGTCTCGGGCGCTCCCCTCATGCTGCTCACGGGCGCTTGGTTGTTTGCGCGGATGGGCTTCGCATCCCGAGTAGAGACTCTGCTCCCGGCGGCCATGGGAGCAGACCTTGCGTACGGCGTACTGCTTTTTCTGTTGATGAGCCGCGAGGTCGTCAGCGCGCGCAACGACCGCAACTACAAGACGCTTCTCATCTTGGCGCTGCTCCCGGTCACGAACGCGGCGTTCTTTGCCGGACTTGCGTACGACGCGCCGTGGCAGATGGCGGCGTTGCTCGCCGGTTTGTGGCTCATCGTGCTGATGATCAATCTCATCGGCGGCCGCATCATTCCGGCCTTCACGCAGAACTGGCTCAAGCGGAATGTCCGAGCGAGCGCCGCCGCCCCCAGCGAACCTGTCCCAACGTTCAATCGCTTCGATCTGTTCACGACTTGGCTGCTGATGCTCTTTGCAAGCGCGCAAGTGGCAGGCGCCCCCGCCAACGGGAGTGCGCTCCTCGGCATCATCACGGGGGCGCTGCTTCTGATTCGCCTCGGGCGCTGGCAGGGCTGGCGGGCCCGGAGCGAGCCCCTAGTATGGGTGCTCCACTTGGCCTTCGCTTGGATTCCGCTCGGAATCCTGCTGCTCAGCGCCGCAGAGCTTGGTCTCGTGCCCCGTACCGCCGGCACGCATGCGCTCACGACCGGCGCCGTCACTACCATGATCCTTGCTGTCGCCGGCCGGGCCGCCCTCGGTCACACGAAGAGGCCGCTCGAGACCCACCCCGTGCTGACCGCGTCCTACCTCTTGATCACGCTTGCGGCGATCACACGTGTGGCTGCCACCTTCGGCCCAGGCGCACGGGTGCTGATGATGATTTCCGCAACCGCGTGGACGCTCGGTTTCCTCTGCTTCGCTTGGCGCTACGCCCCGATTCTCACCCAGCCCGCCGCCGACAAGCCGGGTCGTCTACCGACGATTTAGGGTTCGAGAAATCCGCGAGGAGATTACTCGGCAGCTAGACGGCTATAGGGAGGCTTCCATCACGTCTTTGACGTTGATGAGCGCAAGCTCGAACGACCTGGCGTTTTGCCGGATGGCAAGATGCTCGGCGAATCGGCCCAGAACGGGAATCGGAATGCTGTACTCGACCTCGAGGTTCATCAGCGTCCCCTGTTCGTGCGGCTCGACGGAGTAATCCCAAAGAGCGCTGATCGTTCCGATGACCTGATGCAATCCGCGTTCGTTCGGAACGTGCTCGATCACGAAGTTCTGCCCACGCAGCAGAAGCCCTGCCATCTTGTACGTGTACTCGTACTGCTGCCCGAGACCGGTGCCGATGACGTTTCGGACCTCGACCATGTTCGGAAGCCAGGCGGGCAAGTCAGATGGATTGTCCACGTAGGCGAACACCTCGTTCGGAGGCGCGTGGATCAGGATGCTGTCTTTCCAAGAGGCCATGCAGCGGAGCTCCAATACCCGGATGTTGAGTCGATCAGAGCAGGCGAGTGAGCCCGTGTCCATACGCAATTGATTCCCAGTGCCAATGGGACACACGCCCCCCTCTCCCCCCACCCCGGAGCGGCGCAAGCAGGACCTCGTTCAATGAGCGCTTGTCTTGGGCGTTCCACGAAGCCCCGTCCGGCTCACTTTGCCTCTGTTTCACCGCGATTGGCATGAAGATCAGCGGCTAGCGGTGACCTTCGAGCACCTCGGCGTAATCTCGAAGCAGTGCCTCCCAGCCCGGTGTCCGCGGATCTCGGCGTCTTGCTAGGCCCTCCAGCGAGAACAGGTGTCATCGGTAGAGGTGCATTCCTTCGCGAAGGTCGCACAGAGTTCGTGCGCCTCGCTATCGACGACGCGATAGCCATCTTCGAGTGAGTTGCGCCAAGGGAACTGCACGGTAGTGTGGGCGCCATGGGTCTAGACCAAGGGCACCCCCACGTCGTCATCCTCGGCGGCGGGTTCGGCGGGTTCGCGGCCGCGCGTACGCTTGGCGGCGCCCCGGTGCGCGTCACCATCATCGATCGCTCGAACCACCACCTCTTTCAGCCCCTTCTCTATCAAGTGGCTACCGCTCTGCTTCCAGCCCCGGACATCGCGGCTCCGCTCCGAAATCTGCTGTCCCAGCACGACAACGTGCGCGTGCTGCTTGCCGAGGCGCAGCGCATCGATCTGGACGAGCGAGTCGTCATTCTCGACCACGAGGAGAGGCTCGAATACGACTTCCTGATCGTCGCAACCGGTCTCAAGCATGACTACTTCGGCCATCCCGAGTGGGAGCAACACGCCCCGGGCCTAAAGACCCTCTACGAAGCCCTCGAGATCCGCAACCGGCTCCTGCTCGCCTTCGAGGCCGCCGAGCGGCTCAGCGACCCAGACGAGAAGCGGGCGTTTCTGACGTTCGTCATCGTTGGAGGCGGAGCCACCGGGGTCGAGCTCGCTGGTCAACTCGCGGAGATTTCACGCAACGCGCTGCGCGCAGATTTCAAGACGATCGACACTTCGAGCGCGCGCATCATCCTGGTCGAAGGCGCCGACCGCATCTTCCGAGATTATCACCCGAGTCTCTCGGCGCGCGCACAGCGGGACCTCGAGTCCTTGGGCGTCGAGGTCCGTACATCGACCTTCGTCACCGACATCGACGGCAGGGGCGTGATGCTCGACGACAAAGAGCGGATCGAGGCCAATACGGTGCTCTGGGCGGCGGGAGTGCGAGCCAGCTCGCTAGCCGATCAACTCGGCGCCGATGTCGACGGCATAGGCCGCGTGAAGGTGACCCCCTATTGCACGCTACCAGGCCATGACGAGGTCGGCGTACTGGGTGACCTCATCCATTTTCCCAACAAGAAAGACGGCGAACCACTCCCCGCCGTGGCCCAGGTCGCACTCCAAAGCGGCAAGCTCGTCGGGCGGAACATCCTTCGCAGCTTGCGAGGCGAGCCGCCCAAGCCCTTCGAGTACTTCGACAAGGGAATCATGGCGACCATCGGTCGCAACCGAGCCATCGTGGAGTCGTGGGGCATACGCATCGGTGGACTCCTGGCGTGGCTGACCTGGCTGTTCATTCACATCGCATTCCTGGTCGGCTTTCGGAACCGCGTCGCCGTGCTCTCGCAGTGGATCTGGGCGTACGTGACCAACAAGCGCGCATCGCGCGTCGTGTTCAGTCACCCGAAGGAGCAAGGACCGACCGTCCTCGAGCCACAAGTCTCGGTTCGACCCAGCGCGGCGGAGCGCGCGACGGCCGAGGGGGCCGTTCCGGGAGCGCGGCCCTCGGGCTCCTGGGCCTGGTCGCGCTCGGACGACTAGCTTCGTTAAGCTAACGACTACGGCGCGGGCGGGAGAGCGAGCGCTTGTCGTATGTCGGCCATCGCTCGTTCCTCGGTAGACTCGACATGCCCGTCCGCAGAGGCCGCAATCTGCGCGGCGCCCCAGACCAACTCGACGTACTGCGGGGTCTTCGCAATCTGACCAACGCATTCGAGAGCCATTCGCTTCCCGGCTACGGGATCGGTGAGCAGGGCCTCGGACAAGTCACGGAAGGTCTGGGAGAGTGCGCTGAAATCAAGCGGAGAAAGCGCATCCGACTTGGACCCCAGCATGTCCAAAAAGCGATCGGCCTCCGACGAGCTGAGCTCGCCGTCCGAAGCGGCAACCAAGACGAACGCTCCTGCCACCGCGCGAAGAAGGTCGTCCGGAACTTGGTCGTCAAAGCGCTTCCACGCTGCAAGCGAATACGCGACCGTCTCATCTGGAATCATCTAGAGCTCCCTCCTTCAGAGAAGGGTACCTCGCCATCTCTGGCCGGCCATGTCAATCGCGCAAGGCCCGCGAAGCGAGCGGAATGGGCCATCCCTCTCGGTGTCTCTCGTTCGAGCTCGGCCAATCCAGATTTATCGATACATACCGAGCATTTGCATGAGTGCGAAGCCGACAGTCTTGGCACCGCTCGGCATTGCGTCTATCGTCGGCCGCTCGTCACGAAGGAGTAGGCCCTATGCGATCGATTGCGTGTCTTGTTCTGGTGTTTGCGGTCGGCAGCTTTGGCTGCAGCAACAGCGAGGAGTCCGGCACAGGCGGCACCGCAGGATCGGGCGGCACTGCCGGCTCAGGTGGCGGCAACGGCGGTAGCGGCGGCGACGGAGGCTCGGGCGGTGAAACCGTCGAGGGCTGGCCACCCAAGGCCGAAGTCTACTTCGACGAATTCGGAGTCCTCGCCGCGGACTGCACCACCGACGCGGACTGCATGAAGGTCCTTGGCTACTACCACGCGTTCGAGCGCTTCGTGCAGATGGACTTTCGACGACGCCTGACGACCGGCCGCATCTCGGGGATTCTCCCCAAGGCGACGGCGCTGGCATTCGGCGTTCCCGATCTCGATTCGGACAATCGGCAGCTGTTCTCCACACCCCTCGGCGAGCCCTTGGAGGAGTACTTGATCTCGCAGGCCTCCGATGAACTCATCGAAGTCCTCGAGGCGTACGCAGTCGGTGTGAACCAGTGGATCCTCGACGTGCAGACGGGAGCCAATGGCGCGAAGTTCCCGCGCGAGTTTCAAGACGGACTCTTGGACTACAGCCCCGAAGCGATCCCGGAGTGGACCACCAGCGACGCCCTCGCCTGTGCCGGATTGCTCCTCGAACAGCTCACCAATAGTGAGGGGAGCATCACGGGTCTTGGGGTCGCGCGAGCACGAATCGGAAACGACGCCTTGTTCTCCGACCTCTACGCGCGTCGTCCGATCAAGGAATCGTCGATCCTTCCGCCTGGCACATGGCCGCCTACTCCTGTGCTCTCGGCCGCCCCGAAGGCCGGCTCGGTGCCTCGGCCTTCAGCGCGGCTCGACTCTGGCCCGGCGCTCCGAGCGCTTCAGGCCAAGCTCGAGAAGCGTGACCAGATGGAGGCCGTCTTCGGCCAAGGAATCGTTGGAGATGAGATCGGATCGAACAACTGGGTCGTCAACGCCTCGAATACGCGCGACGGAAACGCGCTGCTCTCGAATGATCCTCACCTCGGGCTGAGCAACCCGGCGATCTGGTACGTGGTCACGCTCGACTCGAGCACGAATGGCGAGGGCACGATCAAAACGACGGGCCACACGTTCGCAGGCGTTCCGATCGTTTTCGTAGGCCAGAACGAGGACATCGCATGGGGCGTCACGACGACCACCATGGCGGCGAGCGACGTCTATCAGGAAGAGCTCGTCGTGGCCGACGGCGAGCCGACCGGAGTCCGGTTTCAGGGCGAGGATGTCGATTTCATTCGCAAGACGTTCGCGGTGGAGTTCAACGATGGGACGACCCAAGAAGAGGAGCTTCTGTTCGTTCCGCATCATGGTCCGGTGCGCGCGCTCGACGTGGACGGCGAAGTTGCTCTGACGCTCAGGTGGACCGGTCAGGACGCAACGACCGACTTTCAGGCCTTCCTCGACCTCGCGAAGGCAACCACGGTGGGCGAGGCGCAGCAGGCGCTCCGAGGCATCACCTCCGCGGGTCAGAACTTCGTCGTAGCCGATCGAAACGGGGATATCGGATGGTTCCCGTACAACCAGCTACCGAAGCGAACTTGGGCGACGAACCTCGACGGCGAGGCAGCCCCCTGGCTCCCGATCCCGGGTCAGGGCGCCTACGAGTGGACCGAATATTTCGCGATCGAGGAGCTCCCGCAGGCCGTGAATCCGCCCGCGGGCTTCATCGCAACGGCGAACAACGACATGACCGGCGCGCTCTTCGACAACGACCCGACGAACGAGGGCCCTCCTTTCCAGGTGGGGGCCGCGGCGGGGTATCGCCACGCCCAGATCGTTCGCCTGCTCGAAGATGGCGGCGACCAGCACACCGTCGACACCATGCTGACGATCGTGAGCGACGTGCATTCGTACATCGGCGAGGACATGACACCAGCGATTCTCGCTATCGCAAACGACGACATGACCACGCTGACCGCTTCCGCTCAGAAGATCGTCGACGCACTGACGGATTGGGACTTCGAGTGCCCGACCGGACTCGATGGGACCAGCTCGGAAATGTCGCCTCTCGATTCGGACCAAGCCGCCCTCACCTCCTCGATCGGATGCACGGCGTTTCACGTCGCACTCCGCGAGCTCAATGCGGCCATCACGCGCGACGAGAACGCGCAAGGAGACCCCGACGTTGGTGCGCCGAACTCGAACGGGGTGAACTATGCGGCGTACTACTCGATTGTGGACCCCTCGGAGCTCACTGCGGGTGACGTCTACTGGAACGACATCGAGACGATGCAGGTCGAAACGCGATTCGACATCATGGGCATGGCGCTCGATACCGCCGGCAAGGTCCTCGAAGACCGGATCGGGATGGACTCCGCGCAATGGGCATGGGGGCGTCTGCACGGGACTCTTCTCCGTTCGGACTTCGATAACTTCGGGATCACCGCCTACAACAACCCCGCGCCGGGCGAGTCTCCGTACGCCAACGACGGCGGGCTCTACACAGTCGATGTCGCCAACCCGAACTCGAACTACCAGCAGACCTCGGGACCTTCGACCCGTATGGTCTGCGAGGCGCTACCCGCCGGCATGTCCTGCTCGTTCCAGATCCCTGGGGGCCAGTCGGGCGACGTCGACTCGCCGAACTACGAGGACCTCCTGCCAAACTGGCTCGCCAACGAGCCGATGCCGCTCGTCCTGGATATCGCCGAGGCGAAGGCCAACGCGGTCCGCGAAGTCCCGCTGGGCAACTAGCAAGCGGGGCAGCGCTTCCTGGCCGCCGAAGCCCGTCTGACGCAGGCCTGGTTTTGAGCTAGCTACACGGCGGTCGAGCCAGTGTTTCCCAAGCGCCAACCTCTAGCTGAAGACTTCGAACGTATCGAGGTCACCGTCGACGGACAGACGAAGCCCGTCTGGCGAAGCGGCAACGGTCCAGGCGTCATCATCATGCACGAGGTTCCCGGGATCACCCCGCGCGTGACACGCTTTGCCCGCATCGTGCGCGATCGAGGGTTCACGGTGTTCCTCCCCGAGATGTTTGGCGAAGTCGACAAGCCGGTGAGCGGGGGTTACGCGATTTCGTCGATGCTCCGCTGTTGCATCTCGCGTGAGTTCCACGTCCTGGCAGCCAACGAGTCGAGCCCGATCACAGACTGGCTACGAAAACTCTGCCGCCAAGTCCACGAAGAACTCGGCGGTCCCGGCGTCGGCGCGCTCGGTATGTGCATGACCGGCAACTTCGCCCTCGCGCTGATGGTCGAACCGTCGGTGCAGGCGCCGGTGCTGTCGCAGCCTTCTCTCCCCTTCCCCATCAACAAGGCTCGAAGCCGCGGGGTTCACGCGTCGCCCGAAGAACTTTCGCTCATCAAGAGGCGCGTAAAGGACGAAGGCGCCAAGGTGCTGGGGCTCCGGTTCACCGACGATCCCATCTGCACTCGGGCGCGCTTCAAAACCCTCCATCGCGAGCTCGGGCAGGGGTTCGAGTCAGTCGAAATCGACTCCAGCTCTGGCAACCCATGGGGAATCAAGCGCACCGCGCACAGTGTCCTCACCGAAGAGCTAGTCGACGACGAGGACCACCCCACCAAGAAGGCCCTCGAACGGGTGCTCGACTTCTTCGACGAACGATTGAAACGCCCATAGGTAGCCAATGCTTTCTTTTTCGAATCCACAAGCCAGATGGCTGACCATCGGGTTTTTTCTCGCAGGGTGCGCCTCCAACGCCCCGAACCGGAAGCCTGCCGAGATCGCGCCCTCCACGAGCGAGCATCCCGGCGACATCCTCGAGCTAGTCACGACGGTCGACCGCGTCTTGAACGACCGCCAGGCAAGCCCGCCGCCCAACAACACCTACAGCCACGAAACCGCGTACGGCCCCGAGCAGCTGGCCGCTCCGCGTGTGTACTTGGAGACCACGGAGGCGTTCTCCGCACTGGCGTCGACCGATTGTTCCGGATGGGTCACCTTCGTCACCAATACCGTTTCGCCTCTTCACGAAGCCGTCCTGCAATCGCAGCGTGAGTTGCCCGAATACAACCGAACCTATGGCGACGGCTTCGAGCTCAAGGAAGGCCAACGACCATGGCCCCGCGCCTTTGTGCTGACGAACTACTTTCGCTCGAACTACCTGCAGGCAACCGGCTTCGAACGAGTCGAGCGCTACCAGGATCTCCGGCTCGGCGACCTCGCGGCCTATTCGATGGGGCGATACACGAACCCGTCCGACGCGGACCTCTTGAAGCCGAAGGACACCGGTCACACCTTCGTCATCGTCGGCTCGCCAAGCATCGTTGACCCCAGCACACCGGGGTACAACGGCAACGGCACGCTTGCTAGGCGTGCCGAGACGGTCATCGCGGTGCCGATCATGGACTCGAGCTCGACCCCACATTTCGACCCCGACTCGCGCAAGAACGAGCGCGGCGAGTTCTCGCTACCACCCCGGATCCCCTACCCCAAGGCCAAAGCCGGAGGCGTCGGCGGGGGGACCGCTTGGTTTGCACTCGACAAGAACGGCCGAGCTTTGCAGCGCCGACTCGGTCCCGATAGTGAATACTTGGATGTCGTCATCGGCGCCGTGCGACTACGCGAGACCATCGCACTCGTCCCGGAGATCCTCGACGACGAAGGCAAGCTCGTGGTGGAGATCTTCCACAATTCGCCATCGGACTATGGCGGCGCGGGCTACGGCCGCCTGCCCATCGATCTCACCGGCAAAGGTGGGGTTCGCTTCGCCGGAGGGGGACGCCTCGTTCTGAACGGGAACAGCACCTTCGAAGGCGGCGTCACGCTCGACTCTGGCGAGCTCGTCGTCGACTCGAAAACGGCGCTCGGGACCGGCGACGTCGAGATTCGAGGAGGAACCCTCCGTCTCAACCACGCGGCGATCGACGATCGGGCGAGCCTTCGGCTGTCAGCCAAGCTCCAAGACGGCGCGGTCCACTTGGGCTTCACGGGGCAGGACTCAGTGCACAGCCTCGAGGTGGGAGACAAGGTCCACCGCTGTGGCACCTGGGGAGGCATCGGGTCCGAGGCCACCTTCATCGACCCTCACTTCACCGGCCACGGAATGCTCGAGCTCACGGCTGAACCCAGCGAAGCTTGCAAGAGAAGCAATCGCTAAGGGCTCGACGAGCGACCCGCCGACCGCAGCGATATGGACGCCGGCCGTTCCAGGACAGTCTGGAATCCCTCCTCGGCTTGATCCCCCACGAGCATCTAGCCCTGTGAGTCACATTGTGATACATCAGGATTATGAATGTGTCACACCGCTCTGCGATTCAGTTAGAACACAAAGAATATCCAACCTTTAGCGCAGAGTCGTCCCTTCGCCATTGGCTGGCGGCGGTCGACGCAGTCTTGAGGGCCGTGGAGGAGACGGTTTGGCGTTTGCGGCGCGAGGCGGTGGAGGCCTGCCAAGCGGGTCGGGAGGACTGGGCGGATTGGGCCGGCGGGATTCGCGACGCGCAGGACGCGTTGCAGAGCTGGCGGCAGCAGACCGCGCGGCTCGTAGGCATCGGTTGGGAACTGACCAAGATCGCCGCCGGGTATCGCCTGCATTTGACCCGGGCGGCGTTCGTGAGCCGGCGGCGCGCGGCCGCGATGCTGGAGCGCCTCCATGAGAAGAACGCGCAACGGTTCACCGAGGTTTGCATTTCACACGGTGGTGGCTTCTTGAAGGTGGGGCAATTGCTCTCATCGCGTCCGGACCTGATGCCGCGCGTCTGGATCGAGGCGCTGTCGATTTTGCAAGACAATGTGCCAGCCGAAGACGAGCAACGCATGGTGGCTATCCTCGAAGAGGAGCTCGACTCGTCCCTCGACGCGGCGTTCCGTGATTTCGACGCGACGCCTGTCGCATCGGCAAGCATTGGTCAGGTACACCGAGCGGTTTTGCACGACGACACTCAGGTTGCCGTCAAGCTGCAGCGCCCCTTCATCGCCACCGTCATTCAACTCGACATGCGGATCTTGGCGTCCTTCCTCGAAGGGATGAAGACATCGCTGCCGCCGGCGGACTACGACACCATCGTCCGAGAAGTTCGTGCGACGATCAGCGCGGAAGTCGACTACGAGGCGGAGCGAGCACACGGCGTTGCGGTCGGCGAGTACCTCGCAACCCTGCAAGGGGTGCGCGCCCCTCGGCCCGTCGGCACGCATCAGAGCAAACGCGTGCTCGTGACCGAGTTCATCGAAGGAGAAAAGATCACGTCGGTGCTGGACCGTCTCGCGGAGGCACGGGCTGCCGGAGACGAGAGCGCGCAGATCGAGATTTCGCGCCTGGTGAACAAGTTGATCGAAGCGTACGCGCGTCAAATACTGGAGCTGGGACGATTTCAAGCCGATCCGCATCCGGGCAACCTCCTCGTGGAGGCGGACGGCACCTTGGTGATCCTCGATTTCGGATGCACGAAGATCCTCGAAGGAGAGGTCCGGCGCGCGTATGCGCAACTGCTTCAGGCCTTCTTCGTGCAAGACACCAAGCGCGTGAGCGAGATCCTTCAACAACTCGGGTTCCGCACGCGGAGCGGGCGACCGGACACCCTGCTCTGGTTTGCGGAGCTGATGCTCGACGAGCTGCGCTCCGAAGGGAGCGCGCTTCGGCAAGGCTTGTCGAGCGCAGAGATGATCGATGAATGGATTCGGCTCTTGCGGGCGGTTGAACAGGATCCAGTGGTCCGTGTCCCGGATCACTTCGTCATGATCGGCCGAGTCCTTGCCACGCTCGGTGGACTGGTGATGCACTACCGACCGACGATGGACGTTCAGCGAGTCATGGTGCCGGCATTGATGGCGGCGCTCTCGCAGACTACCCCGGGCCAATGAGTCGGGCTACGGTCTCTTCGGTGGGCACGGACTCTGAAAGACGCGCCGCGTTGAAAGCCTGGCTCCAGAAGCGCTTGAGCCAAGGCGAGCGCCCAAGGGAAGAGTGGCGCGAGCTCTTGGAGGCGACTTGGGATCACCTGCTCGCTACCGAGCTGCGCGAGCTCGTCGACGCAGACAGCGCGATGGCCCTCGCCGAACGGCTCATCGATGCCGCGCTGCTGACGGAGCTGTCCCGGCCCACTATCGTGAACGTAGCGAATGCGGTCATCACCGAGCTTCGTGAAGACCAGCAGGCGATCGATCGCTTCCTTCCCGCAGAAGCCCACGACCAGCTTCAGGCCGCCTTGGCACGACCCGGGCTCGTTCACCCCGATTGGGTGCGCGCCATGTTCCGCGGCGAAGCGGCAGAGGCGGTGCTGAACGACGCGCTGTATCGTGCCTTGAGGGATTTCTCGACGATCTTGCCGCGCCTCATGGTGAAGATCTCGCCCGTTGGGCGCTTTGGCCTACTCGGTAGCGCAGGGATGTTTGCCGAAAAGCTCATCGAGGAGCTCGAGAAGCGCATCGAGCCGGAGATCCGGTCGTTCCTGGCGGAGAGCAGCGATCGCATCCTTCGGCGTGCGGCCGAGTTTACCATTTCGAAGATCGACGACCCCGCCTCGATAGAGTTCCGCGCCAACTTCGTCCGCTTCGTGCTCTCCAAGTCGCCGGCTTTCTTCTTGGACGCCGCGGACGACGAGCTCATCGGCGACATCGGCGCGGTCGTGGAGCTGAGCGCGCGTCACGTCGCGGAGATGCCAGAGCTGGTCACCGAGCTCCATCGTTGGATCGATCGCGGCTTGGAACATGCAGCCGGGAAGACCCTCGCCGAAGCGCTCGAGATCGAACACATGGAGCACCGGCCGCCGCTCGATGCGATCGCAGACGCGACCTGGCCGGCATTCGCGGCCGTGCTCGCCGGCCCCCAGGCGCAGGCGTGGATGGACTCACTAGTCGACGAGCTCATCGACGAATACGAGCGCGTCTAGACGTGAGAACCGACCGACCTTGGCGGTGAGCGATGCTGTGAGATCCGACCGACCTTGGCGGTGAGCGAATGGGGTTAGGTGCCTCGCGGACCGACTTCGGAGAGCATCGAGAGATGCGAAGTCTGCCTCCGATGCGCAGACAGTGGCGATGTAGGCCCCTTGGCGGCGCCGCGCCGGCCGCTCGACACTGAAATGGGCAGCTCTCGACGCACCGGTGCGCCAACGCCCTGCATTGGAGCGCTCACGCGGAGAAGGCAGCCGTGGGAATTGGCGCTAAGGGTCCGGTCCGCAGCGGGCGCCGTGACACACCCGCATCCACCATGTGCCCACGGGGAAACACGCCTCCCGGTCTCCCGCCGTCCATCTCGCGAGCGCCCGGGCGTACTGCGTCTTGAAGGCCCGCAGGCGCTTGACTGCCTCGGTCGCTGCGGCTCGATTCCCCGCCGCGGCGAATTGCGGGTTGAGACTTCCAAAGGCTTCGTAGCTTCGGGCGCGCTTGGTGTGGGGGAGCCGGAGGACCCGCCGCGGGCCGACGAACGAGCGGCCCGTGCGCCTGGCCTCGTTCCACGCCTGATGCTCTTTGTCTCGCACCCGAGTGGCGATACGCTCGCGGGCAAGCACGGGGCCGTAGTCGAGCTGTAGTGCCACCGGCATCTCCAGGCGGAGCTCGAGCACCTCGGGCCACTGGGCCTTTTCGGGGTTGAAGTAGTGCTTGGGGCGCTGCACGCGGATGACCCGAGTCCCCACATGCGCGGGCAGCGTGTGCGCGCCCGGCCAGTCTTTGGCGTACCGCACGGCTCCTGCTTCGACGGGATTGGCAATCAGATAGGCGATGGACTCGACGATGGCTTCCGGCGTCAGCAATGCGTGGACGCCCGTGCTCTTCTTGTTGAAGACCTCTTCGGGCCACCCGCGGTAGGCTTTGGTGCACAGTGCCAAGTTGCGGTGCAAGGTCTCGAGGAACCTCGGGTACTCGCCACGGACATCGGTGATGACCTCGTG
>Ga0316187_10000053_pt1 | contig 63296 bp, 40 predicted proteins | sample CroRivburrow1_MG_FD_204927 | JGI IMG/M metagenome (GOLD analysis project Ga0316187, IMG submission 204927) | Coastal sediment microbial communities from Maine, United States - Cross River worm burrow 1 | ecosystem: Environmental > Aquatic > Marine > Coastal > Sediment | place: USA: Maine...
GGCATTTCAGCCCACTCTTGTTAACACTGAGGATCGTGTCAGTGAAATCTGGTTTTCTGGTGCGCACTCGGATGTAGGGGGTGGGTATCATCGTGATGGTCTGTCAGATAACACCTTGAGATTCATGCTGGACGAGTTAGAGCGGCGTAAACTGGGTTTGATCACAATTGCTCCCAGTGAAGTCAGGTATAAGCAGATCAACGCCTCTGAAGATGACGTTGAGCTGGAATTCGATGACCTTGTTATCGAACCGAATATCTTCGGTAAGAGCCACCAGCAATCACGACCCTTGCTGATGAAATGGACTTTATATGATCGCAAGGTCGTTGTTATTGGAAATGACAGGATTACCAAGAAAAGGCCGAATATACATCACAGCGTAGCGGAGCGCATCTATGGCGATATAGATTACCGGCCTATAGGTTTGAAGGATGTAAAACACCAGGTGATCTATCCAGACAATACGGATAATAACTTTGACAATCTTGGCCACCACGTCAGGATCGGTATGCGATCACTGCGCCCACTTAAGAAAGGTGAATCCATTGTAGTGCCCGTAATGGCCCATCAGTATCACAATCGGACAGGGGTGCTGCTGGAGAGTGGGCATAACTATTCCTTCAAGGTAAAACCAGGGCAGAAATGGAAAGATGGTGGCATAGAATGTGATGCCGATGGCTGGAAAAGAGACAGACCTGATATTGGTTGGATCAAGGAGTTGGCAATCAAAGGTATGGAGCCCTTCAGGCGTGAAGCTGATGCTGACTGGTTTACGTTAATCGGTGCTGTTGGGGATGGTGAGGGAGAGCAATTCGTTATCGGCACTAAGGCTGTCAGACATCTGGTAAAGAAGAGTGATGAGTTTTGCCCTTTCGCCAACGATCTGAAACGAATGTATGGTAATAATGAAGGGCGAATTTATGTCACGGTGAAGAGGGTCGACTGAAGGCAAGAGTCGCCTCCGGCATATCAGGCTGAATCTGCTCCACGCCTAATTTGCATTTTGAATATTGGATCAATGCTGGTAGACCGGTTCCTGGGCTATAGTCGCTATCGAAAAACTAGCGTCGATGATCCTGAATTTACCGCATATGAAACAGGCATTAAGTCATAAAAGTTAACCGCGCTCTATGAATCCAAGGAGGATTGAATGTTAAAACTACATAGTAAAGGAGAAGATGTACGCACGCTGCAAGAGAATCTGGCACAACTGGGTTACAACCCGGGAAAAACTGACGGAGATTTCGGAGAAAAGACAGAAGACGCTGTGATCCGTTTCCAGGAGGCGGAAGGGCTCTATGCAGATGGCATTGTCGGCACGCGCACAATGGCGGCACTGGAAGATACCCTGAGGGAGCATCTTGTCGAGCAACAATCACCCGGTATAGATTCCGTTGTAGAAAACCCGGGTCGATTAGCATTTGTACGAGTGCCGGCAGACAAGCACCGGGACGGTTATGATCGATTTTTTCTGCGGTCAGACGTCGCTGAAGCCTACAAAGAAGTTCGACGCCAGGTTGTTGAAGCAGGCGGAAAAATCACCAGTTCAGGTGCGCGCCGTTCTCTAAACGCTAATGTTAGCCCAAGTCGGAGCGCAACCTCTTTTCATTACACCGGCCGCGCCCTGGATCTCCATGTGGGCAGCGGTATGGAAAGCCCCGCCAGAGACCCCTATGTTGTTTCGAGCGACAGTGATCGTTACTGGCGTGTCCATGTTCGCGCCCCAGGGGGCCAGCGAATGGAGATAGATGCCGTTACCTACTCTAATAGAAAACGCCCTCGCAAAGTCAGCGGAAACTTTCTGGATCTCACCAAACTGTTTGAAAAAAATGGCTTCGCTCGTATCCGCGCCAGGAAATCATTTTTCAACAATGGTACCTGGCTTGGTGCCGAATGGTGGCATTTTCAATACGAAGAAGGGTTGACGGAGGGGGTAACTACGTTTGGTAATGAACTGTTGCGAGTTTATTCCGAAGATACACTCCGCGATACACCACCGTGGAAATTTCGGGATCAAATATTTCATGCTAATTGGTGGTAGTCAGGCGGGAGGCGCGTGGCAGGGTGGCGATCAAAGTCACAATCGATAGTCGCGAAGTTAAGAATCCCTTGGCGAAAGCCATAATCGCCCTGGTCGGTGTTGTGATTCTTCTCGTCTTGCTCGCAGCCACGTTTTTTCTGGCGCTGCCGCTCATATGGTTTGTGGGCCTGTCGATGCTCATGCTGGTATTGGCCTTGTCGGTGGCCGCGCCAACACTCGTAAGCAGGTACAGAGTGTTCCAGCTGAAAAGAAGAACGCTTGAGAAGAAAAATTAAGTTTTCGAAAACTCTATTTGGATCAGGTCGGCGGCCAACGTCCCGGTTGGGGCACGAGAGTGTCGAATACAAGACCGGAACCTTCGCCGCATCGTGACCGACGCGGCGCCTCGGGTGCCAATGCCGTCAGGGTTTGAACGTGACGACCCGAGGCTCGACGTTGGTGCGCGCCGAACCACCGTTCAACACGAACCCGCTCGCCACCCAGTAGGTGATGCGCCTCGGATCGGGCTGGATATCGAGGTAGTCGCCCCACACACCATCGCGTGGCCCGTGAGTAGAGATGGCACCGGTCGTCATGTCCCATGAACCCGCCCGCTCATCGAACCAGCCGACGGCGTGGGCGGGATGACTAGTCATACCACCACAGAACGCGGTGATGCCTACATCACCACGCCGGTTCGCGATCATCGCGGGGTAGGCCCACGCACACGCTGCGCTCCACAGGTCGGGTTCATCTATCAGCGTCTCGGTCGCCTCATCGATGCGGACCACCCGGATGAACGGATGCGGGTGGTTTGCATCTGCCGCCGCACTCCATGCGAAGCCCAATACGCCGTTCGCTCGCCAGCCGCCGGTAATCCGATCGTCGAGTCGATTCAGCCACGGTGCTCCCCCCGGACCATTGGATTGATAGGGACCATCGCTCCAGTCCGTTACCGCCACCGCAGTTTCAGTGACCGTGGTCGCCGCATCGGGCCATTCAAAGAGTACTATGCCGGCCACAGAATTGCTTTGGCTGGCGAAGACGGCGCCGTTGCCTGGGCCCCGGGCAAAACGCAACGAACCTACCTGATCGGTCGACCATGCTTGTCGAGGAAGTGTTCCTCTGGCCTTGAGGTCGTCGAGTGAGAAACGCAAAACCACTGCTCGCTCCCAGCGGTCGTTTGCGACCCCGTACATGTTGAAGGACAACAGCAACCGGTCGGCGGTTTCGACCAGGTCGGGATAGTCGAACCACAAATTGGTCCACGCCGGGTCGACATCGCTTGGTGCGGTGTCCCACCATGTCCACGATCCTGGCGCTCCATTCCAGCTCACTGCCACCCGCACGATGTTGCCGGTTGCAGACTTGCGAAATTGCAGCAGCCAGATCCACAGACGCCGGGATTTCGAGTAGTGAACAAGTTGGTCGCAGCACACGCCCGCGCCGGTTGTGGGTAGTTCGGTATAGGGGTCGACGAAGGTCCAGGTCGAACCGCCATCAGTCGAACGTGATGAGAACCAGTTACCGGCTACTAGCATCCGCTTGCCCGAGACGGCGAGACTTGGTTCAGAAACCGTGCCTGTCTGGGCACCGGTCGCCACCTGGCCGAGTGCAATATCGGTGAGAATCCGTGTCATGAATTTTCTTCGGGGGGTTCAGGTTCAGCAATCTCTTGAGGCACAACATCGGGCGTTGATGGCGGCGTGGACGACGGCGGCAACGAACGGCGACGCCTTTTCGGAGGCCCCGACGTCTTGCGGTCCGGGGTAGCCTCGGATTCTCGTTCGTCGAAGTCAGGCTTGTCTGCTGCCATTGCAGCCGGGCCGTCATTGTGGTTCCTTTTGCAACTCGACTGCACATTAGCGCATTCGTGCATCTTTCCGGTCTTGTTGCCGGAACTGGATGAGCCGGTCATGCTGCGAGGACCAGTCGACCAGCGTAGCCGACCATGACGGCCCAGAACAGCACCGCGTAGCCTTGCTCGCCGACTCGTTGGTTGATCGTGCGGCCGGCAAGTGTCGAGGCGATCATGACCGGGATCAACCCCGCGGCAAGCAATAGCTCGGACTGACCCAGCAAGCCAGAATGGGTGAAGACCACGGCCTTGGTCGTGTCACCGGCCAGCGAAACAATGGCAGCTGCCCCTACGAAGTATTGGCGCTGCAAACCCAGGCTGCGGATCGACACCCCCTTGAGTGGGCCCGACATGCCCGAGAACCCTGAGGTCGCACCCGACGCCAGAGCCAGGGCACCGGCCCAGCTCTTGCGGACGGGTCCTACCGGCAAAAAATCGGCCGCAAACGTTATAAAAAATGCCGCGATTACCACACCTGTGACCCACGATTCGGGTGCTCTAACCATCAGTCCCGCGCCGGCAGCCGCTCCTGCCATAACGGCGAGAGCGATCATTGCCGCAGCTCGGATCGGCAACGTCCTGTAATAGGCGCCTACCTTGGCGAGATTGTTCGCAGCAAGCAGTAACGCCGCGAGCGCCACGCCCTCTTTTGTGCCCAGAATCGCGGCCAGTGAGGGCACTAGTATCAGCGACCCTCCGAGTCCAGCGGCCGACGACAACATGAATGCCGCCGGCACCGCAACCAGCAACATAAGCAAAGTCAGAGCATCAAGTTCCATAAGTTCTTCCCTCGCGCTTAGTGAATTTGGGTACCGGGACGAGTCCAGCAACTGATCAAACGCGCCGCGGCGTGGGGCCAGTTTCGCACGAAACGATCGACACGATCGATGGGGCCCGTTGGTACCGCGGAAAACTGGTCGGCGGTCGAACCCGAGAGCGCTAGTAGCATTACGTGGTTGCGACTGGGAATCCCCGAAAGGTCGATATTGATAGCAACCGATCGGGGCATCCGGGCCGCGAGAGGAACGCCGAGGCGATGCAGAGGAGTTCCGTCGGCGGCCAACTGGACATTCCATCCGGCAGGTGTGGGCAGGGCGGGCCCAGCGAACAAGCTTCGGGCATAGGCAGGTATCGCCGAGCAATCGGTAGCTGTGAGCGTGGCGCCGCTTCTGTGCGTGCGCCACAGTAGCACTGCAGCTGCCCCGTTCGCCGCGACGGGTCGCGTGTCGCGATGGTGCAGCAATACGTCCACCGTGCTTCGCTCGCGGTATACCTGCCAGATGTTGTTTAGATCCCGGCGCGGAACGACGGTCTCCATAAGGTCGATCTCGGTGCCTGGCGAGGTGGGCGCCAGGGCGTTCTGCCAGGGCGCACGGTAGACACCAGGATTGGCCGCTTCATCCTGCGCAGCCGCCATGACCGAGTTCCACAACGCGGCATCGATCCGACGCGATCCTGGATTGGGTATGCCAGGCGTGGTGCGGCGATGGCGCTCGATAAGATCGCCGAACTGGTCGGTCCATCGACCATCGGGAACAACGCTGGGGAACAACCAGCGGAAGGCTGTCTGGAAGGTCCACAGCTGGTATGTCAGTGTGCCGTTAACCAGGTTTGTGCCGCGAAACGATGGCGTGTTGGCTACTGGCGCCTCCGGCCGTATCGTAATGTCGGGGCTTCGTGTTATCGACACGTCGGGTGCGTTTCGATGCCGACGCGGGTTCTTGAGGGGTGTGGGGAACATACGTCGATCGTCGCGTTCGTGCAATCGCAGATAGGTGCGAACCGGCTCCTGATTCGCGAGGTCAACCTCCCACACACCACGCGATTGCAGTGCCGCGCGAAGCAGCCGGGGCGAAGTCGCTCCCCCGGCAGGATCGGTCCAAATCGTCAGGTCCTGCACCGTGGATTCGGGTAGCCCGTTGTCGAAGATAGCCCAACCGCCAGGGTGAGTGGGAGGGTTACCGGGGACTTTGGTAGATTGCCACACCCCTGTTACCGTGCCGACATAAACGTTGTTCACGTTGGCTGGGTCAACGACAACCGAGTATGCGGGGTCGATCGGGCTTACGCCTGTGGCTGGCACTACAGGCAAGGTCTGGCCGAGTCCAGTGGTTAGAAAAGCTCCGGCCCCGGCCGCGGCTGAGGCATCGAAGTAGAAACACGTGTCGGCTGCAGCTACTGGCGGTTGCGCTGCTACGGCTGGCACTGCTGGCACCGCCGGATTGGGCGGGATCGCCGGCACCGCTGGTGTCGCCGGTCTTGCCGGAACCCATGGTCTAGTTTGACCGGTGCACGTGAGATAGAAGTCATTGCTGCCCGGAACCGGTTCGATGTCGGTGAAGAACGTGGCGGCCGGAATCACAAATGGAGCTGCAGGCAGCGCCATTCCGGGTGACAGCAAGATCGTCGATGTCCAGAGACCTGTTGACGCCCCACTCTCCACGTAGCGGACGATGCCTAGTGAATAGAGTGCGAGTAGTGTGGTCGAATTAACCCATTTGACAGTAATCACCGACCCAAGTCCTCCTGTTGGAGTCGCATTTACAATTGCTGCCGGTGGCAGTGGCACGCCAAATCGTAGATTTGCAGCAGTGCTATTATTCCGGTTACCGGGTCGTGGATCGCGAGCAGGAGCAGGTGCAGGTACAGGGGGTGGGGGTGGGGTGATTGGCAGTACCCTCCACGTGTTCGGATTCGAGGTGCCCAGGTTGTCGGTCACCCACACACGGTTAGTTCCAAGTGCGATACGCGCTTGGTTGCCAGCGGGCTGGATGGTAATCGCAGAAATTCCCGAATAGAAGGCGGACCCGGTATTTTCCGCGCCGCCAGCAACTCCACCTGGCGGGGCGTGGATTGGCGCCGCGTATCGTGAGATCGGGTCGGCCGCCCATGTTCCCTGGATCCACTGGCCCATGACGTAGTGTGACTGTACCGGATGGAATATCACGCCACCGCCATCGCCTAGCATGGCCGACTTGACTTCCCAGACGCTTTCTCCGACCCGCACCTGCACCGCATTATCTTGGCAGCCAAGCATCGCAAAGTGACTCGATGTTGGATGTGATGCAACGAACCCGGCTTCGATCGACGCCAAGCCGACATTACGTGACGCAAATGTGTTCACCTGACCATTGCTGAGTGATACGAAGACGCCCCCGTCACATCCAACCCATATCTGGCGAGTGCCATCGGCGCTTGTCGCCTTGCGAAGCGCATGAACATCGGGGTGGATCGCATTGCCGATAAGTCCAAGGGTGCTTGCCCCGTGGGTGGTGCCTGCTGGTTGATCAGAAACTCCAGGTGCAGGCACGAGCGCCGCTCCAGCTACATCAAAGGCCCAAATGGACGCGTTCCAGTTGGTCAACCAGGTCAATGAGCCGCCGATGTAGATCCGATCGTTTCTGACGGGAGGCGGCGGTGGCGGCGGAACAGCCACTGGCGTATAGGTCGTGACCACGATCGCCTGATCGTAGTCACGCTGGCTCCCGTTTCCGGTACCCCAGAGTTGAGCGCTGGTTGGCACCCCCGCCAGGGGCGCTGCTACCGGCGTCGCAGGCGCAGCGATTGCTGGGTTCGCAATCCGCCATATTTGTGCAACCGGCGTACGATTCGCAGCAGGAGGCGGAGTTGTGTCGACTTCGCCCAGGACGTATACGGCATTGTTATCATCATTGACGGCAAGACTCATGCGTCCCATCAACACGCTAGCAGCGGGTAGCCCGGCATTGAGGGTTGTTAACCACCTGAATGTAGCTCCGTTGTTATCGGATACGGCAACGCCCGAACTTCGGAAGCAAACGAACAGCCGTGAGCCCACGTAGATCAGGTCAGTGGGGTCCAGAACCGCCGCTACCCCAGCTGGCACGGGCGGCGGCGCAGGTGATGCAAGGGGCGCCCAGGCAAAACTGCCAACACCTCCTGCGACAGTTCGGGTACCGAGAAACAGTCCTCCCGTTGTCGCTGCGATCACCTGATCGCCGTTCTGCCCGGCAACGACTCCTGGAATTGGAACTCGAACCATTCTCACGATCGACACGCCTTCAAGCGGTGGGGCTCCGGCTATCCCAGTTGCCGGTTCCCATATATCGGTCTCCACTGTCGGGATACTTGGCGCGGAAGCGACGAGGACACCCATACCGCGCATGGGCGCCGCATTAGCCGGCCCTTGGAACGCTCCAATCTCTCCGGTTCCGACCATCACGAATTCGTTGATAGCCGCAGCACCGAACGAGACCAATAGACAGCCCGATGAAAATGCGCTGGTGTTGCCTCCAATGTTCCGCGGCTCCCTGGCCCAACCACCAATGGGCTCCCAGGTTGCGCCTCCGTCGCCGGTGTACCAAACGCCGCCCTTACCAGTCGCTGCGTAGGCCCGCTGTCCGTCTGTACTCACGGCAAGATCTCTGACCCGACCCGAAACCCGGGGCCTGCCCTCCGCTTCACCTCGGCGAACCGCCGATGGACCAATAGGTACCCAGCGGTTGACATTGTTCGCCGGGAAGGCCCGCGGCGCAGGTGCCGCAAGAGCGCGTGGTCCTGGCGCCCCGGCCGTGACGTCAGCATCGTCGCCCGCTGCTTCATCGCTGGGACTAAGTCCCTTGCGCTCCTTCAGCAATGCCACCGACTTCCGCAGGGCGTCGTGATCGACAAAACCAGAACTTGACGCCAGGAATGACTCGCGGGCATCGGCGTTCTTCTTCTTGGTCGCTCTGCGAGCCGCCCGCCGCCTCAGCGCTTTCTGCTCGTCGGTTTCGCCAGGAAACTCAGAATCGGAATCAGCCACTATTCGTCTCCATTCACGATCCGCACCCAGCCTTCCTGGATCTCGTGCGGCATGCGGGGCAGCAGCGCCGATTGTGTTGCGGAGATAATGGGGTCATCCCGCCACGTGAGCGGGCCGGTTCTCCTGGTGAACTGCTGCTTGTCACCCAACAGACTGACCTTGGGAAGCCGGATCTCTTCGGGATCGACCAGTACCGGCCCGACTCGAACCGATGGGATGACCCGCTGCAGTCCTTTGGCCACCCAGGCGTCACTGAGCGCGAGCGCTTTGCGGGGCAATATCCCTGACGTCAGATGCACTCGACCTGCAGGAAGCATGAGCATCGTCAACCGAACCGCCTGACCTGGACGCACATAGACGGTGTCTTCGGGTACCAGTATCGGATGGGAAAGGGGAACGATGTCGGGGGTCGAAACCGTGCCAAGCAGGCCGAGCTGGCCCCGGTGGCAACCGACATCGCGTGCGGTTGAAGCAACCACTTTGTCAACCATGTGGAAATGGTCGTAGTCATCATCGATGTAGAACCCCAGCAGCGAATCATCGCTTCGTTGCAGGTCACCGAGACGAATTGGGAATCGTTGCTCCTTGAGCGCATCGAATGCGGCTCGGCGTTCATCGACACCGCCTGCTGCGGTTACGATGACCTCGTCGAGATCATCGGGGATGTCGAGACGCAGGGTCGCCTTGACGACCGCTATGGGCCGACCAACAAGACCGGCCACGGTGGTCGAACCGAGGGTCCCGTAGGTGTCGATGGTCCACAGGGTGGTGTCGATGGCACGCAGCAGCGACGTCAACGAACTATCGGTGCTCGGCGTCGTTGTAGCTCGGTCTTGCACATCGGAACGAACGACGCCGGCCGCGATCTCCCCCATGGGCAACGCACCAGGCGCAAGGTTAACCAGTGGTCCCGCGCCGGGTGGTATGGGACGGCCTGGCGCTGGTTCCCAGCGAACGGCGCCGGTGATCTCGTGATGGCTCAGCTGACCCAATGCATCACCATTGACATCAAACGCCTCGAGCGCCTCGTCTATATGGTCGGGAAGCAGGAACCCGGCGACGGGGTTTACGGCAAGTGTCGGTTCGAGCTGGTTGACAAACGCCTCAGGCGCGAGCGCGGGATCGCCTCTGTAGCCCGGGTCAACAAGGCGCAGCAACCAGCGGGCGCCGTGCTGTATCCGCGGTGCGATCCTGATCGCGGCCGGGGCACCTTCAACTGCGAGGGTCGATGTGGTCTGCGCGGTTGATACTGGTACATCGAGGATGCGCCCGAACGCATCGACCAGACGCAGCTCGACAATGCGGAGCGTGCCGCCGAACATGGGCGTTGGCGCAGCGGAGGCAACCGGTGTGTCATCTTCGCCGTCCCCGGAGCTGAGATTGCCAACATAGTTTATGCCAAGTAGTTGTTCACGTATTCCGTCGAGTGACGCCGACGCAAGATCCAGTGGTTCCAGGAAGTCCGCCAGGGATTCGAGCGCTGACTGTTGCGCATCGTCGAGCACGGCTTCGGTCGCATCGCGCTCCTGCTCGGCCTTGATCCAACGGTCAATGCCTGAATGCAGCGCGTTGGTCAGGCCGCGTCCGACCGGACTTCGACCGACAAAGTCGAACGCCTTGGGGTTCGAAGCGGCACCACTGTTGCGAGTGAGGTCGAGATCGCCAAGATCCCAGTCATCGAGTGTGTCCGAACCGACAAGTTCAACTCGCCACTCCAGCCACAGTGGTACCCAGGGTTGTCGCCAGGCCGTGACTCCAAGCGGACTCGGTGATGTGCCAACGAGATACGAGGCCTGCGCAAGCTCGGATGCGACCTGGCGGTTAACGATCGTGTCATACGAGGACACCGTCTCCCACGCATCGCCAGCGACCGCTCGAGGGCTCCGCGCCCGCGTCGACAAGGGCGCCGTTGACAGTGTGTATTCACCGGTGCCGTCATAGCGACCGTCGGGCGAGAACATGCGCAACATCTCGCCCTGGATGCGGGTCTGATACTTCGGGAGATCCGCAGTCTTTTCCTTCGCTGCGATGTCGGCCAGCCATCGGCTGCAGTACGGGTTGAGGATCATTGCCTCGCGTACCACGGTCAGGACCTCGGCCGGCAGCGATCCCGAGCCAAGTGATGGCACCAGGTCGGCAGCCTCGACGACACCCTTGATACTTTTCACCGCTTCGCTGGGGTAACGACAACGCAGCCTGCCTGCGTCGTCATAGAGTCCATCGTGGTGATGGCGCAGACTTGGCCGGGCACCACGTACAGCCACGATCGGCGCCTGAGGCCGGAATATTCGGGGAGCGGGCCGCACAACTGTACGCCGTTCGTTGACTGCGGCGGTGATTCTATCCGTGCTATTGCTTCGCTCGGCCGCCGCTTTCGGCGCCGCACCCGGTGCGGCGAAATGAACCTTGTCACGCCAGGCAGGGACCGGGTTGATGCCGATTGTGGATCGGGTTGCCGAAGTGCGCCCTTTACGACCTACTGATGTCGCGCTGGTCGATGTGGAGTCTTCGACCCGCAACTCATCGGGCTTGGAAGCCGGCAACGGTTTGCCCGGAAGCGACCAGAAGGTGTCGGCGTGTTCGCGTTCTGCGATATCACGCATGCCGTCGGGTGAACCGAGGCGGTCGAGCAGGTCGCTGGTGAACGCTGCCGCAAGCATCTCAGACGCCCTACGTTCGGAAGTGCTCGTTCCCAGTGTGGCGGCCCCAAGCGCGGCAACAATATCATCGGTGTCGTGGCCTATTGCGATGGATAGCGCCGACGGATCGGGACGTTCATCGATGCGCGCAGGGAGCTCGCCGACCGGCACACCGGTCACCATACCGTGCAGCAACGATGAAAAGCGCGGTGGTCGTTGGGTAATCACGACCCGGGCCGGATCGTCGATTGGTAACGCCGATACGGGTGCAATGTCGGCGTAGGTAAAGGTCTCGGTACGCCCCTTGGCAACAATTTCGGTAAGCGGTGCCTCGGCGGGGCGGTCAAATATGCCAACGGCTTCAAGTCGGTTGAGTACTGGCGTATCGGGCTCGACGACCGATTCGTCTGCTTCGGGGTCCAGATGCCATCCGAACTCGTCGAGCAGATCAAAGAGTTCGGACGATCCGGTTGAATACAACGGGTCAAGAGTGATGTCGGATGACCAGCCGGCGACAACGTAGGTTGCCACATCATTCGTAAAGCCTTCTTTGGCTGTCGCTTGAAGGTCCTGGAGGTCATCGAGCGGGTCGTGGAAACCAAAACGCCCGGCGCTGGCGGCGTATGACGCTGTCCACAGCGGTGATCCACCAACCGTACCGTCGAGACGATCAAAGGCCGGGCGAACATCACTCTTTTCGGTTGTGCCATCGAAGCCATCGAGTGATGTCACCGATCCTTTCCGGGCATCGATCACCCAGCCCCGCAGCAGCGGCCGGTTCAGCCCGACCGGAAACAGCGCTCGCAGCACCACCCATCGCTCGGGAAGATTGGGCATCTCCAGCTCGCGACCCTCTTTTGACTCGGCTCCACGCAGCAGGGCGTCAGGCATGGCCCAATGCAGATGGACACCTGGGGTGGGCCTGGTTCCGTCCGCAAACGGCTCGGGATCGCCGGGTCCCCCGGTAACCGGAACAACGGTTTCTGATGAGCCCTCGACCGCAACGTAGGCCTGCAAATCGATCGGTACCAGAATCCGTCGGTTGCGATTGAGGGTCGGGTCCCACGTCGCGATCGTGCCGAGGTCGACGTCGGCACGGACCAACGCGGCCCATCGCTGGCTGAAGACCGCTTCTTTGAGATTTTTGGGTTTGAGCAGGAACTTAAACATCACGAGTCCTCACAGCGTGAACGTGGCGTTGATCGCGTCGGTGTAACTGATCGTTGGATGGAAAACCTGGACGACGTCTTTGTTCTCGACGTCACCAAACACCTGGCGCCAGGGAAAGCGGATCAATTGCAACGCATATTCGGCGCTGTCGAGACCATCGGCCGCGCCGGTCTCGGGCTTCTCGGCAAGCGCATTGGAGAGTCGGCGAATGTCAACGACGCCCGAGGATCCGACACGGAAAGGCACATCGATATCGTTGTTGACGTTGTTCGAGATGTACTCGAACGTTGCCTTGTTTCGTGGACGAATCGTGGCCGTTCGCTGGGTGCCGTTGTCTGCGTGCATGAAACCGAACTGGATGCCCTGGCGTGGTTCTTCAATATGGACAACCTTTGGAATACCGTCGAACAGGCACAGCAGGACTGCTGGTGCCAGACGCTCGAGGCGCAGCAGGCGGATGCGGCGGTCATCGTCGTCGTTAAATCGGGCTTCGTCACCCTCTGCGGGATCGACATCAAATGCTCGCACGTGCAGTCCCGGCCAGCCGGAGACTGCTGCTGAGCGCAACAGGAACCCGCTGATGGGTCCTGCGCCCCCTGCGCGTCGGCTCGCGTCGGATTGCAGCCTCACGTTGCGCTCTTCGGTATCGAGCTCGGCTCTGATGGCGTTGTACTGTGCGGCGAGCTGAACTCGGTCATCGCTGTTCACCGTGCCGACACTGAGTGCGCCCTGCACGAGCGCATCGGTCCATCGGCGATCGAGGTAGAACCAGCGGATCGACTCGAGTGGAAGCAGCTCGCTGTCGGCCACGAGGTTGGCGAATGGTACGCCCTCGAGCAGGCGCAGTCGGACCAGCCAGTTTCTCAGCTCGGCTGGCATCGCCGTGTCATCGTCAGTCTTGAACCGAGCATGCGGTGACGCTGCTGCAGCCTCAAGCTTCAACCCGAGCCCTTCAACGATGTCAACGTTGTGATTGATCATTGGTCGATCTCCTCTCCAGGTTTGTTCGCAGGGCTGTCGGTTGTGTCGGCGTCATCGGCTGCGGCGAGAATGACATCGAGCACGTCCGGGACGACCACCTCGGCCGCGCGGTCAATGGCGGGGAATGCCGGGCCCGTGCCTGGGTCGATGACAAACCTGGTGGCCAACGAGTTGGATACGAGGTCGATGCGTTGGTTATCGAGAGTCGCTTCGAGACCTTCGCGTATACCGACTTTCCCGAGGTCTTTGAGATTGAGGTCGATCGACGGAATTTTGACCGCTCGCACCTTCTCCAGAATGGCTCCAATATCGCCCCTGAATACTCCCTGACCTAAGCCAAGCCCCGCTGCCAGGACATCAGATGGCACGCCCTCGATCTCGAGCGGTCGTCCGGCCGTCACCAGTGGACGAGGCGCTCCGAGGAAGGTCCCGGGGTTGGTAGCTATGGCGTTGATGAGGAATCGGCCCGCTGCCGGGCCGAGCCGGTAGAAGTCGTCGAGCACGAAGCCGGCACCGAGGACGTCTTCCCAGAATGGACGGTTGACTTCGACCAGCGTCGCTGCTCGAGCCGCGTGGTACTGGCCCTGGCGCCATCGCATAAGCGACGCGATGATCGACGGCTGAGACAGCGACAGCAGCCGGCCGACTTCGAATGCTGCGGCAATGGAGAGATCTTCACGGCCATCCTGAATCACTATGCGCAGCTGGTCGGAACTGTGCGCAAGTGGTAGCCGCTCGGTGGTCGCAGAAACGGTTGGGTGCGGTACCAATGGGCCGCGATACCACGAGCGTACGTCATCGCCTTCGCGTGTCTTGTGCCCCAGCCCGACGTGTCCGCTCTCTACGACTTCAAGTGGAAGACGGCCGGTGAGCTCCGATGGCTGTTCACCGACGTCGCCGAGCAGCCCCGAGTCGAGATCTTCCATCAGCGATCGGAAGGTCGTTGAGCCGGTCGTCGTGAAACTCCAGTGCATCAGCACGGGAAACCGAAACTCGGGATCAAGCAGCGCGGCATCAGCCGCTTTGACGGTGCGAAAGTCCCGGGCCATCTGCAGCGAGACTTCGGTCGATGAAAGCTGTACTTGCGCTGTTGTCGACCACCGCGAGCGCTCGGCGCTTGGGGTCGCGCCCGACGTTGCCGCGACCCCTGACTTGGCGGTGTATGTGCTGGAACCGGTGGCCTGCGCCTGGGCACGCGGTGCTGGTCCCGCTGCGTTGGGGTCAAACTCGAACTGGGGTGGTTTGACTCGACCCGGTGATGCAGCGGTGCCCATGGTAAGGTGGTCGTCGGCAGTCGCATTGGCCACGTAGGCGACATCCGACAAGAGGAAATCGGTTGCGAAGGCCGGAACGGGGTCAGGTGACTTTTCGAGCAGGTCCTCGAACTGTGCCTCAAGGTTGATCAGACAGGCGAGATACTTAACGGGAACTTCGCCGCCGTTTTCGTCTTTGGCGGGAAGCGGCAGGCGGTTCGAAATGATCACCGCAAGGAATCCATCGTCGTCGCCCATCATCAGCTCGGTGTCGCTGATGTCGACCTCTCTGGCATGGGCGAGAAGTTCCACGTCGTTTTGTGTCGGGAACACCTTGTTGATTACCGACTTGCGCACGACCAGTCGATTTCCCTTCTCGACATCGGCGACGCCTGTGAGGGTTTTCCCTGCGGTCACACAGTCCGCAACACCAACTCCGGTGTCGAGCCTGGCTTCACCCTCGGCGATGAGAACCAAAGCGAGCCACGGTGTGCCAGTGGGTGCATCATCGAGGTGGCGTTCCCAGGGAAGCGTCCGCCGTTTGATAACGACCTGGGGCAGGCGGCTGCCATAGCTTCCGAATGAGTTGGCCGGTGGATAGGTGGAGAGCACCTGATCCGGTGGCATCAGGTAACGCGGCGATCGCACCCGGAAGTTGATGTTTGCATTATCGACTTTCAGATCACTCGACGTTAACGTTCCCGTTGACGCTTGGGCCTGGAGGTTCTGACTTGCCACCAGACGCCAGTCACCCGCTTCGAGCGGCGGCGTGATGCTGGTGTAGAGCTGGAACTTTCCTTCCTCGACAGCCATCTCAGTGTTCTCCATTCATTCGCTTAGCAGTTCTCTTCTTCGCGGCGGCCTTCTTTGCCTTGCTCTTTTTCGCAGTGCCTTTCCTGGTTGTGCCCTTCTTGGCCGGTGTTTTCTTTGCAGTTTTCTTTCGGACGGATCGCGAGCGAGTACCCGGTTGGGCGACGCCCGCCGACGTGGCCGACCCGGTCGAAGGTGTGGCGCCTGTCGGCGGACCGCCGGGGGACACAGGCTGAGCCAGGCCATCCCACTTCAGTGAACATCCATCACCGCTCGCGGCACGCAGTCGAGCAACGACGGCAATGACGCCACGCTCGGCGACCAGATCGGCGAGATCGTCAACATGTGCGGCAGAGCCGAGGACCCCGGCTATCTGTCGTGTGCCTCCTGCAGTGGCGCGGACGAAGATCTCGGCACGCTCGGAATCGGGGTCAACTTCGAACAGCATGATCGAGCGAGCACCGGCTTGCACAATCACTGGCGCAACTGGTTTGCCTGCGGCTGTGACTCGCGTCGCGCCGTGCAATTCGATGCCGAAGTCTTCAAGTCGTTGGGCGTCAGTGCTGCGGACAATGACGCCAACAGTTCGCACGGCTGATTCGAAGCGAGTCACAACTGCAGCTGCACCTCGGACAACATCACCCGCGACCGCCCAGCCGACGCGTGAGCGTCCGGTTGCACCTTCGACGTTGATCACGCAACCCGATGCTATTGCCGAGCGCCCACCGAGGCGGGCCACCCGTGACTGGTCGTGCCAGCCGAGGACCTTGATACCTCCTGTGCTGCCAATATCGCCCGCCCCCCCATTCGCATGCACCGCAACAATTGCAGTGCACGGCGCGACCTCAATCGTGTCGTCGCTGACAACCCGATCGCCAACGACAAATCCGTTGCCCTTTAACATGACAACCCGGGCATTGCCATCGACTGTCAGTGATGGTCTTTCATCGCCTAAGTCGATCGCGGCGTCTGGAAGACGAAGCGTGACTACGTCGCCCGCGCGCAGCCGACTGCCCGGTTCAAGCGCCCGGGGGCGGTTCCGACGACCTGAGGCACGAGGCGATACCCGGGAGGAAAGACCCTCGACGAGTACGCCACCAACGGTCGAACCGACATGGCCGCCGCGATAGGAGCGAGCCACGCCACTGAGGTCGGTTCGCGGAACTTTGCCTCGAACGATTACGGTCGCGTCGCCGAGTACCGGGGGTGCGGCTGTGGCGGTTAGCTTAATCGGCAAACTGCGACCGATACGGCCTCGAACCGAGTCGAGCGACGGAGCTGGTCGACGCTTGATCCTGCCGTCGGCAACCGTTGTGGCATCAATTCGGGCACCCACGCCTGCGCCGCCGACCATATAACCGGTTACGAAGGGTGCTCGCGGCACTTTGGCAGTCGGCGCTGATGCCGCTGGCATTTTGGTCGTCTCACCCCTCTTGTCGTTCAACGGGGCAAGGCCTTCGGCCAGAGTGCCGAAGAGTGGTGGCGCGGTGCGCGACCTGACGTATGAGGCCCTGGCCGTGGCACTGCGTTGGCCCTGACTTATCAGGCCGTGCACCGACGCATTCGGTCGGTCAGAAAACAGGTGAGTCTCAGCCAACGCCAACGCAGCCGCGGTTGTCGTCGCAACCTCAACCACTCCAAGTGCAGAGGCCTCGGCCAACAGGTTGTTGCGGCTCGATCCCGTAGCCGACAGGGGCAAAGGCCGCCGGCCGCTCTCGACACGGTAGTAGTCGATCTCAGGACCGGCGGGACCGTCGAGGCTGGCTATGGCGACTAACTTGAGCCGGCTTCCGGCAAATATGACATCACCTTTTGGCACAGGGCTCGAGGGTTGCTCAGTGTCTTCCGGCAGCCCCCATACACCAATAGGAAAGGCCTCGACACCGAAGGTCGGCCCCTCGGTCACCGCTGTGTCCCGAACCATGTTCTTAACAAGGTGTGCCAGGTCGGCGGTGCGGTCCGTCCACGTCGAACCAGCTTTAATTTCGAGTTTAAAGGCCAGCGTCGATGTGAGATCGCTGGCGTTCATCGGGCTCAGACCGAGCCCGACGGTGGTGCCGTTCGGGAGTTTAGGTGTAACCGTCTTGCTGCCACCAGCGCTGCCGAAGTCGAAGCGTATAGTCGGCACGGTTGTAACTACTGCCATTTCAAACTCGGCGAAGACCTCAAAGGGACGGGCGGCACTACCATCGGACGAGGGAGCTGAAGTATTGCCATCGGTTGCGGCTGGAAGGCTTCCCTTGCCCGTTACTGCAGATATAGCACTTGCCCGACCTTGCGCGGCCTGTTCAAGGTACTTGGGCACGAATCCGCTCCAGTCGACGTACGTGCCGCGCTCCGAGTGTCGGTCACCAAATCGCACGGTGATATCGCACGGGCCAATCTCGATTGCGGCCTTGCCGTGAAAGCTCGGCCCCTCGACTTCGATGCGGGCTCCGATCGAAATGCTGATGCGGATCGTACCGAAGAAGGTCTTGATCTTTAACCCGGCCGAGATACGGGCGTAGGCATCGGCCATAAAATAGAACGGGTCGAAGTAAACAATGGCGTTGGCACCGAAGGCAATCTTGGCCCAGACGAAACCGAAGTCCGCACTGACCTCGATTTCGACCCCCGCCATTAGCGCTTCAGATGTCAGCGCGAAGTACGAGCCGCCCTTGATAACGATGTCGTTGGTGACTCGCCATTCGAGACCCAGGCGGGGCACCACGGGATAGCCATTGCGCGAGAAACTCGGGTGATACCCTCCAAGGGTCAGAACGAACTGACCGGCGTTCTCCCCTTTCCACCACGTTGCGAAGGCAAACCCGCCGGTGAGGCGGACTTCCGGATAGAGCAGCCACGAGTTGTCAGTGAGCTGTGCCTGAATGAGGAACAGGCCCTCGGCGGTTGAGAAGCGGGCCAGCAGACCGAGTTCGATCGAAACCAGCGCGGCCTGGGGTCGGGGAAGTGCCAGCCGAGCGAGGCCGAACAGATTTATTTCGAGCCCGTTGCCAAATGACACCGAAACCACGGCGACACCATCGACAAGCGCAAAGCTTGTGAAACTGATCCCGGCCGCAAACCAGATGTTGCCGGCTTCGGGTGGGAAGTACTCGGCGAGTTGACGCAGTTCCTCGAGCGGGCTCTGTGACGCCGATGCCGCGGGGTCGAGCGCCTTGATGAATGGATACTCGCCGAACTTCGAGAGGTCGTCAGGAACCCGCAGCCCTCGCTTTATGCCAAGTCCGCCACCGATGCCGGTGACAAAGAACGCTGGTGGGCCGCCGATTGGGCCCACGATGGCTCCGAACACAAAGAACGAAGGCAATCCTTTGTCGTCGCTGTAGCCACCGAAGAGTGACAGCCCGTAGACCCCGAAACGGCCCATCAGCATACCAACGTAGCCGATGGAGCCATCGAGGTCGGTCTTTAGGAGCCCGCCCGAGATGGAAATGCCGGTGAAGTCTCCCGAGACCGCGAGGCCCTGTAGATCGACGGCCCAGTTGTAGAGATCGAAGACATCGCCACCCAGCCAGTGCAGGCCGAGCTGATCGACTTCGGCGTTAAGTCCGAAGAGCGAGATCCGGGCGTCGAACAGCAACGAGATACCAGTGACCGAACCGCTGGCCTCGGTGACATTGAACCCGAACTGTTCGAGATAAAGCGGGCCGAGCTGACGCTGAATCGCTACCCACCACGGGCCTGGTGGTTCGCCGGCCCGAAGCGTGACTCCGACATCGCCAGCTGGTGCTTTCTGCACAGCAAGTGATGGGCTAAACGCAGGTCGGGTCGACGGCGATGCCGAGTCGGCGGCGTCGCTCATGATGTTGTTCGCCACAGCGTTGTCGCCACTGGCTGCCGAAGGAATGAACGCAAGACCGTCGAGTTGGAGGTGCACGCCAGCACCGATTGCGGCGGGAGCGGCTTCGCCGTAGACGTGCACCGCGATAGCGTCGATGGCCATGATTCCGAGGTCTAGTAGCGGGCCCGCGGTCTTCGCGACCCGGACCCCAAGGCCGGCGAGTGCAACCGAGGCATTAAGATTGAAGTTACCGCCGACCTTTTCGATCAGAAATACTGACAGGCCTGGGGCGACACCCGGGGTGGCAATCCAGTTAGAGACGATCTCAAGGTCGACGGTCGGGTCTCCGCTGCCCAGCGCAACCCGTTCGCCGGGGGTGAGCGAGACGAAGACGCCGGCGCGGTTTCCGGTCTTGGTGAAGCCGACATCGACCTTGCCCTCGATAGTTATCTTGATGTCCTCATCGGCGAGGTTGAAGGCCAGTTCATAGGCACGGTGCAGGAGTGCATCGGGGTCCGAGAAGTCTGCAAACAGCTGCGGATCGAGCGCTGCCGTGCCGCCGGTAAAGGCGACGTTCTGCAAGACATCGACTACCGTTGAGCCAACAGGATCGAGGGCATCGAGGGTTACACTTACGGCCATCGATGTCGCCAGCGACAACAGAGCAAGTGCCACATCTTCGCTGTCGCTGTCTTCGGTTTCGGTGCTGCCAGACCGGCTGACCACGACTGCACGAGGCGGTAAAGAGTCGAGATCCCAACGGAATTCGACACTCCGATCTCCTATCCCATCGGTCGCTAGCCCGATGCCGATGAGCCGGTCAAACCCGGTGCTGGTGGCCCCCGCTCGTACAGTGACAACCGGCATCAGTTCGAGACCATTGCCAACATCTAAGCCGTCGGCGATGAAGTGCGTGGAGACCTGCACGCCGTTGTCACCAAGGCGCACCTCATCAATGGTCAGGACGCCGACGTCGTCGATATCGATCTCGCCCGCAAATTCGATTGCCGGACCTGAGCTTCCGCCGTCGAACGTGACCGAGACCGCTGACGTCACACCGAAATCGAGGCGGGTCCGACCCGCGCCCTCGCCGGTTGCGGTGACGAGAGTTCCGGCAGGGTCCAGCGCCGATGTCAAATTCGCAATACCTGCGCCGGCGAGCGCCGGGAGATGCGACGTCAATCCACTTACCGGGTCGACGGCAAAGGCCGTGATCTTTGCCTCGGCGAACAGATCCGCGTCGAGCAGGTCGAGCGCGCCGCCCACGTCGAACACCACTCGGGCTACGTCGCGGTGCAGCGACGCCGACGCGTTGTTTCGTTCTGCGATCAGCGCGTTGAGTGCTACGGGGATCGCCATGGTTGCGCCAGCTCCGATGAGTGACCCGATGCCTGGGCCCACCGGATAGATCTGCAGGGGCGTCACCGGACTGGGGCGCAAAAGATCAAGCCGCACGGTCGGAGTGATCGCGAGTGCGAGTCCGCGATCATCGAAGGTCACCGACGAAGACAGTAGCGGCGACACCGCTCCGCTGGTGTCGATCGAGATTCCGCCTGCGATCGAGGCTCGCAAAGCTGCGGTGTCGAGCGTGTGGCTTACAGCGACATCAACCCCAAGGCTTAGACGTCCCGAAACCACCGCGTAGGTCAACGAGACATCGTCGGTGAGCGGCCATCCGGGCCCGATGCGAGCGGGGGCAACCAGCGGGACCAGAGCTTCCAGCGTTGCCACGGCCTGGCCAAGGGGATCGGCCACCCATGCGCTCGCCGCATAACGTAGCCATGCACCCGGAGCGAGGAACAGCGCCCATGGCACAAGAATCCGACGCTGGCCAAATTCAGGCTCTGGTCCGAGCAGATCCAGACCGTCGAGCAGATCGTCTATAGCTACGCGTGCATCTTCTTCCACCCGGGTGCGCATCATGTCGAGGAAACTCATGATAAGCGTCGCCGGTACAAGCGACGCCGTCAGCTTGATGAGGTCATCGATCTCGCTGAGCGGAAGCAGACCAATCGTTGAGGGCGCCGACGCACCCGGCAGCTGCCAACACACACTGAGTTCATTGTTGCTCAACGTTGCCGTGTCGCGCGATGCCTTCAGCTGGAGGCCACCCGTTACGGGGTCGATGGCACCCAGGGTGCCATCGACAGATAATCCGGAGGCGCTCAGCGCGATCGACATGCCCATAGCTGGCAGGTCGGCCGGAGCGTGGGACAGGTCGATATCGATCGTGCGGGTCTGCAGGTCGACGGCAACGGTCGCCGCGTCGATGGTCCACTCGATCCCGGTGCCGGTGCCGCCGAAGCCAGTGAGGCGCCGAAGCACCCCGGCGAGCCCTGCAGCATCATCATCGAGGGCGTCGCCGATGGTGGTCGCGGTGTCGAACACTAACCGATCAAGCCCTTGCGGGTCGTAGCCGCCGGCGCGTATCAGGCCGACGTCGGCGAGCAGCTGGCCAAGATCGGCCGACGCGGCCGAAAGTCGGGTGATGACCTCGGACATGAGGATGTGGACCTCAGAGGTCGGCAGCGTCGCGGCGACACCGTCGGCTCCGATTTCGACGACCCAACGTTCGCGTTGCACGCCGAAACAGCTGGCTTCGTGAAAAACAAGCTCGGTCGATGCAGGCTTCGTGCTGGCGCCGAGCGGGAGATGAATGCGAGCTGACATCCACCGCACCTCGACGTCGCTCTGAAGAGCACCCGGGCCACCGACAAGCCAGCCGTCGTGCACACCGAAGTGCAGGTCGAGAATGACCTGTTGATCGTCACGGATTTCGAAGCTGTCACCGGTTGCACCCCGGTCGAATGAGACCAGTTCGAGGGTTGCCCCGGCGCCAACCAGCACACCGCCTAGATTCAGGTCGATGACCGGCAGATCAACGCCAACGTGGAGGGCATCAGGTGGTCTCGGCGGGTCTTCGTGCAGTTCGTAACGGTATGCGACCGAGTCGGAGATCAACGAGGCCAGACCGAAACCGACCTCGTCGGCATTGAGCAGGCCGAACACGGCGTCTATGGCAAGGCCAGCTCGACGGGTCTGCGCGCTCGCATCGGGGATGTCGCCCAGGGCGGTCTCGCCGAATCCGGCGGCAGTGACCGCTCGATCGATAACATGACCCATCTGAATCATCGGGCCGACTTCGCCCGCCAGTAGTTCTTCGCTGATTTCGTTGTCCAACGGGCGACGGACTTGCTCAAGGAAGCGCAATGCATCGGCGCTTAGTCCCGAGGTAAAGCCGGCAATGGCCAAAGGACCCCACGGGCAACCTACGGTGACGACTCGTTCGACGCTGGTCGCCGTGCTGGCCGCTGCGATACCGGCTGCCCCCGCCGCTCCAAACGCGACGACAGTTATGGGTGCGGTGCGGCCTGCGAGCGCAGCGATGAGGCGTGCAGCCTGTTCGCCAACAGCGCCCCGGTCCGGACGATCGGCTTCGGCATCCGCGGGAAGCGGCAGGGCCACCGACCAGGTGCCATCGGCCGTGGCAGCAACGGTCTGTGTGGGCGTCGACGTGCGAGCGTCGATGCTGTCGGCGCCGAAGTTGTCGGCCCATAGGTCCTCACAACCCACGTAGACAATTGCGCCGGGCTCGGCTTCGAAGACCTCGAGAGCGACGGCGTCGATTGCACCCAGTGCAACGAGTTCGCGGTAGCTGTAGCCATTCAGGTCGATACCGGTTACGCCGTCCGGTAGCGCAACCGGTTGACCGATCAGTCCGTCGGTTCCAACCATGCGCTCACCCAGTGATCGCAGGCCCTCCACGAGGCTGTCGCGACTGGTCAGAAGATCTCGTATGTCGGGCAAAGCCCGCGCCGCGTCGCGAAGCGCGGCAACCAGCACGCCTTCTTCGGGTGGTTCCGCCTCGTCGAAATATCCGGGGGCCGGCTCATAGCGATGCAGGGGTAGCGCACAACCCGGATCGAACCATGCGGACAGGCCGGGAGCTTGAGGTTCGCCGGCAATCGCAGCCCGGAAAGGATCGCGTTCGTTGCCACTACCAAGCGGCGTCGAGAGACGGAATCCGCTTAACAGATAGGACAGCGGGCCTAGCGCGATGCGCACGTTGTCGCAATCGAGCACGAGATCGCCGAGCCACGAACGGATCGCAGCTTCGGGGTCTACGATCAACTCGGCAAGGCGAAGGCGTGCCCCGCCTCCCGCCCATCCGGTGAGGTCAAGAAGTACGTCGATGACCGGTGAGGCGGCGCGACCGAGCAGCGTGGCGACCGCCATCTCGATCTGATCCCAGTCGGGAGCGAAGGTCACGCTCCCATCGCTGTTGAACACCGGTATCGGGATGTTGACCGCGGGCAAGTCGAGTTCGGACCCTTCGATTCCTTCGAGTTCGAGGGCGAGACCGGGTGCCAACAAAGCAAGGGCCAAGCCACCACGGGCCGACCAGGCTACTTCGGTACCAAACGAGTCAGCCAACAGATCGGCAGGTCCGAGGTCGAACCGGGCAGTGGCCCGGTCTGTTCGCCGGATAGCGAGTGATCCGGCGAACTTGCTGAAGAATCGAGCGGCTGGGTTGACGACGTCGAGCCGAGCTATTCTGGTGCGGACACCCGCGACAGCTTCGAAGTCGTCGAGGATTGGGGTCATGACGTTAGCGGAAAGGTCGACGACAATCTCGTTGCCATCTATCCACACCAACAGGTCGACCGGGTCGATGTCGATGATCCACGGGTTACTCTCGGTTCCAGCACCGGTGAGCGCAGTGGTCAGTCCTGTGATCAATTCGCGGGCGGCCTTCAGGACGTCGGCGAAAGCGGCGCTGTTGGCGATCAGGGCGGCCCAATAATCCCGGACAGCACCGAGCGGGTCGGTCAGAACGTCGGCCGATGACAACGCGGTGATGCCCGTTGGCGGGTCGAGGCCAATTAGAATAGCGGCCAGTTCACCCGGTCTACCAAGGTCCGTGAGTGCGTTGAGCAGGGCGGTGTCGACGAGCGAGCTGGCGGCATCGAGCGCGGCCTCGGGGCTCGACAGGTCGAGAACCGTGTGGTCGGTTCCGCCGAGGGTGACATTGTGTGCTGTCAGAGCAAAAGCCGGCTGGCCGCCGATGAGTGCGACGCCGATGCGTATCGAACCGATGCCAGGGTCGCCGACCAACAGGTCTGTTGATGATCCAGCTTCACGCCCGAACACGGCAGTGGCCGCCATGGCTGGCAACGCGGTCACGTTTCCCGTGGTGGTGTCTGCGGTCAGCGCGTCGGCCGTTACCCGGACCTCGGCACCATTTCTCGAGTGCAGTGCCACTTCGACCCACGGCGTGATTTTGATGCCACCGCCTGTCGCCGCCGCAGTGCGCAACCCTACCGAGCCGGTGACTGCGCCCGCCGTGAACTCGATTGAATCACGAGCGGCATTGGTGGTGCCGCCGAAGAGTTTGGCAAACTCGCCCAACCACGCATCCCGCGACGTGTTGTCATCAAAGATCGATTCCAACCACTCGATGAGTGCTGAGGTACCGTTTGTGAAGAGGTCTTCGAGGGGAAAACCGGGTATGCCCGGAACTGACCGAAGGCCGAGCAATGCCGAGAGTGCAGCGAAGGGGGCAGTGGTTGACTCGGCCGGGTTCAGCGCCTCGGCCTGGGCCTGGATGAGCCCGGCAAGAAATTCGAGAACTTCGGAGCCGAGCTCGTCGAGCGAGTCAACGTTGAGATCGAGGTCGCGCGGCGTTGTGGTTCCTGGCAGTTGCAGCCGACGCAGCCCGACACCCAGCGAGAACGTGTCGGATGCGGTGGTCGGAATCGACGCGGACAGGAAAGTCCCGCCGAGAAACAGCTCGCCGGCCACCGGGGTATCGTTGGAAATGTTGACGTCGAGCGAAAGTTCGATGCATCCGCCATTACGGCCCAGGAGCAGCCAGTCCGGCTGTGAGCCAGAAATGTCGAGTGCGCCACCGCCTTCTCGCGGAAACTGGAATACCGGCACATGGGCGCGCACGGCGACCGACGGGGTCGACGTGCCGCTTGCATACTCGATGCCGAATCCGACACGAGCGGCACCAGCGACCGTTTCGACAACCGAGAAGACGGTTGCGCCAGAGTCGGCGAAGAGCGGCACCCAGACAGCGTCGTCTTCGGTCTCGCGGTCTGGGGGTCCAAGCACGTCGTCGACGAACGCCAACAGCGCATCGCGCTGTGCGTCCGTATACATGATCGAGCTGAGGCCGCGCGTGCTGCCGTTGGGGGTGCCAAGTGGATCTTCGAACCACGCCCCCTTCAGTTCGCCGTCTTCGGTGAGTCCAACCGCTTCCGCAAGGCTCGAGAATGCGTCGAGCTCGTCGGTGAGGGACATGTCAGATGTTCACTTTCAGTGTGTGGCGAGCGACGGGTTGGATCAACAACTTGCCGGGGGCCGCGCCAATGCTTCCCGGCACCAGCGCTCGCCCCCTCGAGTCCTTGCCGACCTGGGCGGCGATCACCCGAGCGACTTCGATCAGCGTTTCCCACGCGAAGGCGTTGATTGCATCGGACCAGACCTCGACGATCTCACGGGGCCCTTCGAGATCGGTGAAGGTGGTCATGACCAGCCCGCCCGGAGCCTTCCTGGTTCCAACGCCGAGCGGTACCGGTATCTGCACCGGCTCGCATTGATCGCATTCGACCTGTGCGGTGATAGTGACCACGCCGCTCGAACAAGCGATCTTTGTCTTGTCGCTGTGGACGAGCAACTCGCTATCGCCGAGCGACCACACCACCTGGGGGGTCGTGTTGCGCGGAAGATCGAGAACCAGCCTGGTTACCAAGTGCACAATCTCCTGTGCATCCTTGATCGGGACTTCAATACTTTTTGGCGCTCGCTCACCGGCGCCGAGGATGATGTCGTCGTCGAGCCTGTCTAGCCAGTCGAATCGCTCAAAGTCAACGACTACGGACTCAACAAACAACCTTGCCATCAGCTCCGCCCCCTTGTGTGTATCCGTACCACCGCGTACTGAATTCTGCGCATTTAAGTTAAAGAGTAGACCCCTTTTCCGGATATTCAAGGGGTATTGGCCAACCGTTCCTTTGGTAGCGAGCCGTATCGAACCTGTACGTGGCGATTTGTTGCTCAGGCAGCTTTGGGCAACTGGTATAGCCCGCAGTAATGAGAATTCCCCCTGGGCTGGTTGCTATGAGCGTGGCGTATCAGGGCTTCGTCGCTTATTTCTGACAGTAGGTTGCCACCGAGCGAAGTTTGCACACGACGAGAACCGTTTAAATTCTGGTTACGAGGTCTTATCAACATTTGCCATTTACGCCAATGTTCGGGCAGGCCACGGGTTATAGGCAGTGGCTCGATTGAATAGCTATGCGAGCAATAATGGTAACTTTTTTCACTTTCATATATGTAAATGTGACGATAGCAAGATAAGTTCGCCGCCGGGGTTGTCGCTTTCAGAATAAACCCGGAAAGTCAGGAAATCCTGAGAGAGTGATATCCTGGATTCAATAATCAGGAGCTCCCGTCTAATATGAAAAAAGTTTCGGAGATGAATGGCAACAGTTTAAGAAGGTAAATCTAATAAATTGCAACCAGGGAGGTAAGCAGATGATAGACCGTAGTCAAGTAGGTGCTCATGTTGGAGAAGGGCAGGAGGATTCTGTGCGGCTTGGGATTCACCTGCCCAATATCACTGCCGAGAAGGGGTACCGGTTATTCGCGGACATTATCCACGTCCGTGATCAGTTTGAGCCTTCGATTCCCGCGGTGTCTGTGGAACTCGAATATCATGGCGATCCATATGGTCACTGGACTTTTAACGGTCGTTTAAGCGACCTGACTCAGGTCGGCAACATGGGCCAGCCTGGTCATTACCTCTATCGATACCGTTTGCTGCGTCATGGTCAAACACTTGCGCCGTACTTCGCAGACCCCTTTGCGACCACCAGTGGCCCAGGCACGCTATCGGCCTTTGACTATCCCGCAGCACCAGCCCGCCAGTGGCAGGATGATGCCTTCCGTGTCCCGCACCTTGATGAGCTGATTGTCTACGAAATGATGGTGGATGATTTTGCCGATGACTTCGATGGTGTAATCGAGCGCCTTCCTTACCTCAAGGGTTTGGGCGTGAACTGTATTGAGCTGATGCCCGTTACTAATATCCCCGAGCCCTATCGCTGGGGTTATATGCCCATGAGCTATTTCGCCATTGAGGAACGGTATGGCGGCAAGGAACGGCTAAAAGCGCTAGTGGATGCCTGTCATGGGGAGGGGATCGCTGTCATTCACGATGCCGTATATGCCCACATGCACGGCGAGTTCTGTTATCGCAAGGTCTATTGGGAGGCGGGGGAAGACAATCCCATGATAGGCCCTTTCGCGGAAGACATGTTCGGTATCGGCACCGACTTCAATAGGGCGTTTGCCTATGCCTACTTCCATGCGGTTAACGCCTATTTTCTTGATGAGTTGCATTTTGATGGTTTTCGCTATGACTATGTGCCGGGTATCTACGATGGTCCTACAGGTAAGGGCTATGCCCGCCTGGTTTTCGATACTTATCAGTACAGCAAGGGAATTGCGCGTTTTCAGGGGGAAAACTACAGCCTCATCATCCAGGCAGCAGAGTACCTCGATCGACCCAAAGCTGTGCTGCGCGAGACCTATACTTCGGCCAGTAAGCGTTGGTGGCCTATGCTTAAGGCACAAGACATGGTGCGGGACAGTGGCAGCAGCGTGCCCGAGGGTTTCATGCATGACATGTTGTTGATCGACATGCTGGACCCCTGGCCACAGGATTACAGCAATGCGGATACCGGTGATCACTTCCCGGTCGCACCCTTGCAGTTCATTGAGTCGCACGACAAAAGCCGGCTGATGTACATTCAAAGTGGCGAGCACTCGCCCTGGCACGGTGGTTTTGATTTGTTCAACCGGGATAGAAGTCGTTGGTATCGCATGCAGCCATTCGCTATTGCGTTAATGACGTCTGTCGGGGTGCCCCTGTTGTGGCAGGGTCAGGAGTTTGGGGAGATCTATGGTAAACACGATGATGGCGGTTCGCGTGTCCTGGCCGCACGTCCATTGCACTGGAATTATTTTTACGAACCTGGTGGGCGTGCCCTGGTGCAGCTCTATCGAAAGCTCGGCCAGCTACGCCATAATCTTCAAGCGCTGCGCAGCAGAAATGCCTATTTCCACCATGAAAGATCCGATTTAGGGCGGGGGCTGGTTGCCTATCAACGCACCCCCGACAACAACACAGAGCCGGCGGTGGTAGTGCTGATTAACTTTGGAGCGCAGGAGGGCACGCTCAATGTTCCCTTTCCCCGCGGTGGTCGTTGGACTGAACAGCTGAATAATGCTGCCAATGAGGCACCCGAGACCCTGGAATTGGTGGCCGGTCAGACCGAGGCGACGGTCAGTATTCCTTCCAACTATGGAAAGGTCTTTGTTTCGGGCTAGGCTAATAGTCAATAGTAAAATAAGCGGTACTGACAAGTTAACCGATTTTGGCGCTTAACGAGATCGGCCAGGCGATGATAAGTCGTTTATTCCTGGATGTGGATAAGATCTAATTGAACTCCGGTTTGGACTGGATTTACGTTAACTTGTCAATATCAATCAGAGGTTCCTTGGAAATTTCGACTGGCACAGGGTCGGAGGCGCACAAGAGATAGCCGCATGCACCTCCGACCTTTTTCGTGCTACAAACCAAGTTCGACAGTGAACTTGCGGATCTTGCCGGTATCCGCACGGGCAGTATCCTTTACTTCAAGAGTCCAGCTGCCTTGAGGGTTCTTTCCTGATAGAGTGGAAAGTTCAGGGGTATTAACGCTATCAAACGTTCGCTTGATGTTATCGGTACCGCCGCCAAATTTATCGTGTAGCAACACCGGGGCAACTCCCATGCTCTGAGGCGGCTTGAGTTGAACCACCAGATCCCCAATATAAGTGTGCTCGATATCTACAATCACCTTAATGCTATTCAGTGGTTTTTCATCGCCAACGGCAACAGTCAGCTTTGAGGTTTGCATGTCCTGAATAGATACATCCTGCACTGCGGTGTGGATGGCGATATAACGTCGACGCGCAGGACGCGCCAGGGTTGCCGCTTTTTTGGCGTTAAGCCGACCGTACCCGTAATACGCACTGTGGCCCTCTGCGTTGTAATTACCGTTACTATTATCTATCTTGTCGCAGCTGCGCTTCATGATGTCTTTCACTTCATCCCAGCGTAAAAAGGGATTGCGTGCGATAATCAGCGCTGCCACACCTGCAGCACCCGGGCACGCGCTGGAGGTTCCGCCAAACGAGTCGGTGTAATTACCGCTATTGTCACCCGGCACGTCATCGCCGGAGTTGTAACCTTCTTGTCCGGAGCGATCGGTCGTCCAAATACCCGGGGTACGTGTATCCGGTGAAGAATCGCTGCTTGGGAATGCGCACCAAAGGGCATCACCATGGTCGGAATAAACGCTGTGGGTGTTGTGGTCGTTACTGGCACCCACCGCGATGACTTTCTCATAACTGGCATAACCATCGTTGTCGACGCTTTCCCCGCCGTTACCGGCCGCCCAGGTGATTATGCAGCCCTTACCGTTACGTCCATTACGCGTTGCCCAGTCAATCGCGAGCCGTGTTGAGTCGGGGATAGGTACCACCTGATTGTGCTGGGGGTCATCGTCATCCCACCAGCGGCCATCGACCGGCCCCCAACTACAGGAAATGACGTCGGCACCGTGTTGTGCCGCCCAATAAAAAGCATCCGCTTCGGCCTGAGACCCGAGACCCGAGGCCAGGCGGATCGGCATTAAATGGGCTTTGGGAGCTACACCGGCAGCACCGAACCGTCCGTCGGCACAAGCTACCCCGGCACATGCTGTACCATGGTTCTCTCCTGTGCGAGGGTTCGGATCATCGTTGCCGGCAGTAACGTCCCGCGGTGCGATTATCTTACTGGAGCTTAAGAATTCTTCATGCGCCATGTCGACACCATCATCAATAATCGCAATGGTCGTACCTTCGCCCTCGCTCAACGCCCAGGCCGATTCTACGGCGGCGTGCGCGTTGATACGCTGGCCGTTAATGGAGGTCGATTTGAGATGCCATTGTTGGGGGAAGGCGCTACGGTACGCCAGCTCGCGCACCATCTCCGGATGACACAGCTCGACAGTTTCTTCGTTGAGCAGATCCATGGCAAGGTCGAATACCTGCTGTCCTGTCCCTTCTTCAGCGCTGATGAAAAATGCATTGTGCGCATAGTCCAGTGTGCGCTTGGCTTTAAGGCTACGCTCACGAAGGAGTTTTTTGCAATCTCTCGTGCTGGCATCGTCTTCGAACTTGATAAAGAAATTTTCCGTATATAACACAGGTGCCTTTGAATCTGGATCGACAAGGGTTCGGCCGACAAAACGCAGTCCGTCCTCTTGCTTGAGTGCTTTACGTGCGTCATCACGAGAAACGCGTGTGTCTGCCCGCAATACCTCTACACCAGCGGATGGGAAACGCACGACTGACTGCAATTTACCGACAATCGCACGACTTCTGAGCGAGAGTGGCAAGCGGCTCAATGGAAGTCGACGTTGCGTTCGTACGACAATGGTGTCTCTGCTCTCTTCGAGTTTGAATCGTTTACCTTTCTTTCCTTGGTATTGATAGGTGATCATCGGCTTTCTCTCCTTTGAAAAAACTGCTTTATAATTGAAGCACCGGCGGCGGCTACACTATATCAACGCGCGGAGTGCGTACAGTCACCTAGGCAGGCGTAATGAATGATCTATTTTCCGACTACCCAAGTAAGATCAAGGCATCTACCCAGCGTGGCGACCTCTGGTATGCTCGATTGCATGGCCTGTATGCGGTTCATGGTCCGATTCCCTCCCACTGCAGTGCCGAAATCGTAAGCGTGATCGAGGAGGGAAAGCTTGTCGTTTGTCGTGGAGATCCCACCAAACTTCCTGCTCCTCGCGATTTACCTGCGATCACCCCTGTGTATGCGCTGGGGCAAAGCGATGTGCCTGCTGTCCCTGGCGGGCTTATCCTCGTTCGTTTCAGTGATCATGTGCAGGCCGATTCGCAGCGTAACGCCCTGTTACAGATCGGTTTTGTCATAGACCGAGTGCTTCCGTATGCACTGCAAGCAGCGTGGGTCAGGTCGGCCGAAGACGATATCGCCGCAGCGCTCCGGGGTATTTCCGAGCTCGAGGCGTTGCCCGAAGTGGTTAACGTCGAACCGCAAATGCTGATGCAGGCCGCACGGCGGGGCGCCGGTACGACACTAAGAGAATAGTCAAAAATGCCAAATTTTCAACTCGCCACAGGGAAAGAGCGCAGCGGCGCTCGATCGGGAAGATACAGAGGGAAGGGTACTGACAAGTTAACGCCTATCCAGTCCAACTGGAGCTTAATTACACCTTCTCCACATCTATGAATCAATGACTTGGCATCGCCCAGCGGCTCTCGTTAAGCGCCAAATCCGGTTAACTTGTCAGTACCGTTTTCAGGCAACAAAAGGATAAATAAGGGTTCCCGGCACAGGTATTGAAATCGCCTCCGCGCACAATCACTGACCGTAGCTTTTAATGACATCCATGTAGTTAGAGTGTTCAAGCGCTGCAGGATTAATTGCGCAGGATTTGCTGACGCTCCCTTTCATTTGCGTTACAGATGTGTACTCTCGTTGTTCCAGCCAGTCGTGCAGCTCCTGTTTGAGTATAGCGATATATTCCGGTCCATTTTTCAATAACACACTGCAAAGATGGGTGATATCGGCACCAACCAGCAAGGCTTTGACGATATCTTCCGTTCGATGGAGGCCGCCGGTGGCTGCAATTGACAAATCCACACGACCGCGAATCAGCGCAATCCAGCGAATCCTTACTAACGACTCCATTGAACTGGAAAGTTCGATGTGGGGTTTGATGTGAAGTGTTTCCAGATCAATATCCGGCTGGTAAAAACGGTTAAACAGGGATACACCATGTGCACCTGCCTGTTGCAGCTTGAGTACCATGTTCGCAAGGGAAGAAAATTGCGGTGATAGCTTCATTGTGACAGGTATCGTCACATGCTTTTGCAAGTCTGACAGTAGTTGCAGATAACGGTTTTCTACTTCTTCCCCGGTTGTGTCAGGATCTGCTGCGATGTAATACGCGTTTAGCTCAAGCGCATCAGCGCCGGCTTGCTGTAATTTTTTGCCGCTATCTATCCACCCATTTGTAGAAATACCGTTCAGGCTGGCGATGACGGGAATATCCAGAGCAGATTTAAATTTCTGTATACGCTCGAGGTTATTGTCCAGCTCACTACTATAGTCTTCCGGTATTGGTTGATAGGACTGTGCTTCAGAATGCCCTAATGCCTGTGAGTACACAAAGCGGTCAAGCTGCTTCTGTTCATGCTCTATGGTTTCTTCAAACAATGAAGGCAGTACCAGCGCCGAGGCACCGGCATCCTCGAGTTTCTTTGCAGAATCCAGCTCACCTGTTAATGGTGAGGAAGAAGGAACCAGTGGATTATCCAGTTTTAGTCCAAGATACTCTGTGCTCAGATCAATCATGATGGTTGCTCCTTCGAGGGTGTCGTTGCTTTTGTCGGCTTTCGATGGGACGGCTCGATGTCGCCTGTCTTATCCCATTCGAGACTCGCAAGCTTTTCATAGTGGAGATATCGATGCAGAACATCCTGTTGAGACTGTTTGAGCAATTTCTCCGCTTCCTGTGGATGCGTCCGCCATAGCATGTTGAATCGAATTTCTGTTTCAATAAATTCCCGATAGGGGATCGAAGGTTGTTTTGAATCCAGGTGCAGTGGATTCTTCCCGGATGCTGCCTGTTGCGGGTTGTAACGAAACAATGGCCAGTGTCCGCTATCGACAGCGAGCTGCTGATGCAAATGATTGTCCTTTAAATCTATGCCGTGTGCTATGCAGGGCGAATAGGCTATGATCAGAGCGGGCCCTGGATAGGCTTCGGCTTCATGAAATGCACGTATGGTTTGTGTGTCCTTGGCGCCGTAAGCTACACGGGCAACATATACGTGTTCGTAATCCATCGCCAGCAAGGCAAGATCTTTTTTCGGCGAAGCCTTGCCGCCGGCAGAGAATTTTGCGACTGCGCCGCGTGGTGTGGCTTTGGATGTCTGTCCACCGGTGTTGGAATAGACTTCGGTGTCAAGCACCAGGATATTGACATCCATACCTGATGCCAGCACATGATCGAGCCCGCCATAGCCAATATCATAAGCCCAGCCATCGCCGCCGATTATCCATACACTCTTGCGGGCAAGATTTTCTGCAACACTCACAAGTTCGCGCGCAGCAGGTGAATCCATGTGTTTCAACTTGTCCCGCAATGCTTGTATGCGTGATCGTTGCTGTTGAATACCCGTTTCGGTTGATTCATCGGCGCCAAGGATCAGTTCAACCAGCCCATCTCCAATATCGGGTTGTAATTGTTGTAATAATTCTCCTGCATATTCACGTTGTTTATCGATCGCCAGCCGCATACCCAGGCCGAACTCGGCATTATCCTCGAACAGTGAATTCGACCAGGCAGGGCCACGGCCTTCACTATTTTTTGTCCAGGGTGTTGTTGGCAGGTTGCCGCCATAGATGGATGAACAGCCGGTCGCATTGGCAACTACCATGCGGTCACCGAATAACTGGCTTGCCAGTTTGATATAAGGCGTTTCGCCACAACCTTCACAGGCACCGGAAAATTCGAACAATGGCTGCAATATCATGGCGCCTTTGATGGTGCCGGTTTTTACTGCGGTGCGATCATATTCCGGCAGGTTCAGGAAATATGCCCAGTTTTCTTTTTCCTGTTGGCGCAGTCCGGGTGTGTAGGGCACCATGTTCAAGGCTTTGTGGCTGGCATTGGTTTTATCGTGTATCGGGCAGATGTCAGCACACAATCCACAACCGGTGCAATCTTCGGGTGCGACCTGATAACTCATGCTCAATCCCTGGGCGAAGTCTTTACCTTTCACCGCCATAGACTTGAAAGCTTGTGGTGCACTGCTTAAGAGACTCTCATCAAAGACCTTGCAGCGAATCACACCATGAGGGCAAACAAGCGGACATTTACCACATTGGGTGCACAGGTTTTCATCCAGTACAGGGATTTCCAGCGCAATATTGCGTTTCTCATAGGCGGCTGTTCCAACAGGATAGGTGCCGTCAGCCGGGAATAAACTCACCGGTATCTGGTCACCGCGGCCGGCAATGATCGCTCCGGTTACATTTCTGACGAAGTCCGGTGCGTTGTCGGGCACGGGTTCGGTCAAATCGAATGTGGCATCCGAAATTTGCGGGATAATTACTTCATGCAGATTTGCAAGCGTCTCGTCGATCGCCTTGAAGTTAAGTTCAACCAGGCGTTTGCCCTTTCTGCCATAGGTTTTTTCAACCGCATCTTTAATTGCATTTATGGCGACATCGCCGGGTAGTACGCCTGAGATGGAAAAAAAGCAGGTCTGCATGATCGTGTTGATACGTTTATCCATGCCGGAGATGGCAGCGATGTTGTAGGCATCAATACAATAAACCCGAATGTGCTTGTCGATGACCTGTTGTTGCATGTTCTTTGGCAGTCTCTGCCAGACATTTTCAGGTGATAAAGGTGTATTCAACAGGAACACGGCGTTGTTAGCGGCTTTATCGAGCATCGGATAACGTTCAAGGAATACAGGCTGATGACAGGCAACAAAATCAGCATCACCGTTGCCGATCAGGTAAGACGAATGAATGGACTTATCGCCGAAACGTAAATGCGACACGGTGACTGCACCCGACTTTTTTGAGTCGTATACAAAATAGCCCTGCGCGTATTTATCGGTGCTCTCACCTATAATTTTAATACTGTTCTTGTTTGCGCTGACGGTACCATCACTGCCTAGTCCGTAGAAAACCGCCTGAAACGTATTGTTGTGTACATCGGTTCGGAAGTTTTCGTCCCAATCCAGGCTGCTGTGCGTTACATCATCGAGAATACCAACTGTGAAATGGTTCTTTGGCTGCGCTTTGCCGAGCTCATCCAGTACCGATTTGACCATTGCCGGGGTGAATTCTTTGGAAGACAAGCCATAGCGTCCACCGATAATGGTTGGCAGCTGACGGAACCTGTTTTGTTTAGCGCTGGATTGATTCGCAATGCTTTGTTGCGCCAGTGCGGTGACAACGTCCTTATACAGAGGCTCACCATCAGCGCCTGGTTCCTTGGTACGATCGAGCACAGCGATGGATTGCGTTGTTGAAGGAAGGGCATTGATAAGGGCTTCAGCATCGAAGGGACGGAACAGGCGTACCTTGATAAGGCCGGCTTTTTCGCCCTGTGTATTGAGAAAGTCAACTGTTTCTTCTGCCGTTTCAGCGCCAGAACCCATCAGCACGATAACCTTTTCAGCGTCATCGGCGCCAATATAGTCGAACACGCGATAGTTGCGGCCGGTGAGAGCAGCGAACTGGTCCATGACCTTCTGCACAATACCGGGCATGGCCTGGTAATAGGAGTTGACGGTTTCGCGTGCCTGAAAGTAAACATCCGGATTCTGCGATGTTCCCCTGATTACAGGGTGTTCAGGAGATAGAGCGCGCTGACGATGTGCTGTGATGTTCTCGTTGTTGATTATTTTTCTGACGACATCGGTTTCAATTGAGTGAATCTTTGCAACTTCGTGGGAAGTGCGGAAACCATCAAAGAAATGCACAATGGGAATACGTGATTCCAGTGTTGCGGCCTGTGCAATCAAGGCCATGTCCATGACCTCCTGTGGGCAATTTGATGCCAGGAAAGCAAACCCGGTGGTACGCGCAGCCATTACATCACTGTGATCGCCGAAAATTGAAAGTGCCTGGGCAGCGATTGAACGTGCAGCCACATGGAACACGGTGGGGGACAGTTCGCCGGCGATCTTGAACATGTTGGGGATCATTAATAACAATCCCTGTGAGGCAGTAAAAGTTGTGGTTAACGCACCGGTTTGCAGGGCACCATGAATTGTTCCGGCTGCACCACCTTCACTCTGCATCTCGATAATGCGGGGCACAGTGCCCCATAGATTGGCTCGCTTTCTCGATGACCATTCATCGGCCCATTCGCCCATGGGTGATGCGGGTGTGATTGGGTAGATCGCGATGACTTCATTGGTCAAATGTGCGATCTCGGCTGCAGCCTGGTTGCCGTCGATAGTCAGGGTTCGGGGTGTTTCCATTTGATTCTCCGACAACGTGTGCATAGCGAATTGATGATTAAGAAATTGCAGGAAGCTGACAGGGTCCGGGACAGTGAGTCTGCCAACGGAACTGTTTCAACGTGGTCTGCACGCTTCCTCGCCAGGTCCCAGGTCGCTGTCGTTTCAGAATAAGCCATGGTCAAGATATTCGCGACGGCTACAGCCCGGATTCCAGCAATTTGTTGATCGTGGTCAACAGATTTGCGACGAGTACCAGCAGATCCTTATATAACTGGTACTTACCAATTCGTCATAGACAGGCAAAAATGTCCGTAAAAGGGTTTAAAGTTCGAATTTTCAGAAGGGACAAGTTTTTAAACCTCAGTCATCGGGTGGTAGCAGCACCAGGAACCCGTCCGGCGCAAGACTTGTCGCCAGCATTACTTCGTTGATGTCCTGGTGCTCGGTCCAGGTGGCGGCGCGCTGCTGTTCGGGGTCGCGCCAGGTTGCTTCGATCTCGTCGCGCAGGGGCAGGTAGTGCATGAGCGCCTGCAGCTGTGCGCGCAGCCGTGGACTTGTGGTGGGGTGCTTGCTTTCGTGGCCAGCCGCCTGGCGCATGCGTTCGACGGCATGTAGCCCGATTGCAAGGCCGAGTTCGCGAAACGCGAGCCGGTGTTTGGCCGGCAGTTGCAGCTCACCGCCTTGTGTGTAGTACTGGAGACCGGTTAGTGCCGCATCTAGCAGCCGGTTGAGCAGTTGCGCGTCCGGCAGTGCGCCTTGTTGCCTGAGTTGCTGCACGCGGTACGCATCGATCAACAGGCCACCCAGACCAAGCGGATCGGCGGTGGCTAATTCACCTTGTTTGAGCATCGTTGCGTACTGGTGGGTTTCATCCTCGAGATTCGGCCCGACGGCCGGTTGGGGCAGCGCGGCCGCTGTGGCACGCAGCTGCAGGTTGCTGATGTAGCCGTCCAGCGGGTCGTGCTGTCCCATTGATGGGACCAGCGCACGTGTCAGGTCGATGCTCATCTTCCAGTGCATCCTGCGGGGCCCCCATGCGGGCGAGGGCAGGTAGGTGAAGGCATCGAATGCGCTGCGGGCGAGCTCGCGCGCCCAGGCGTTGAACCGGGGTTGTTGCGTGGACCGCGTGACCTGGTCAAGGGCATGCATCCACTTGGTCAGGTAGTGGAAGTACTGGCCGTCGCGGTCCCACTCCAGGCGCTCGTCAAAGGGCTCGCGGGAACCTCGCTCCAACATGCCTTTACCAATGCGCAACCCGCCCCGGGTTGGATGCCGCTCACCATCGTGCTCACTCAGTCCGCTGATCCACCCCGAGCGCCGGTCATCGTCCCGATGCCGGCCCAGGGTGTGATGAACCTGATCGACCAGCTGCAGCGCGCGTTCCGCGTAGCCTCGCTTGCCGCTGGTGCGCGCCAGGCCGAGATAGTTGCAAACCGCGAAGGCGTCCGTCCACAGGTAACGCCGCCGGGGCTGTTCGGATGCGAGCCCGGTGCGCTCGGCGAAGTTATTCATCAATGCGATGGCTTCATCGATACGTGGATCGGGCATGGTTTCGGCCTCCGTTTGAACGCCCGCCTGTGTCAATGTGAACGGTAACAGCACGATCAGAAGAATAAAACGAACGTGCATTGAATACATAATCTCCAGGCTGTATTCGGTGTCTTTGGTACATGAAAACCATACAGGCAGGCCGGGTTTTTGTCATTAGTGATCGCTGTCAACGGGCTGTTTATACCCCGCAGGAGTACTTCTGCAAGACCCTGTGGGTTGCTAATCACGGTCTGTTCCCCGCTCCCTTCAGATTCAGCCGGCAGCATGCCTACAGGAATATCAACGGCCAGCGCGTTAACCTGACCTATCCGGGCAGTGGAACAGTGGGCGGTGTGGAGTTCAGGACGATAAGCGTGGTACGCATCAGGGTCGCCTGAGACATGTGCAAGGAATGGTCAGCCGATCCGCGTATCGTAGTCGTTCCAGAAAAAGTATGGTCAAGGTATTCAGGATGAATGGTTCAGATCAGTCGCTCTGCGAGCTATAGCGCCATTCAATTCGGGCAGGAATATTGGCGGTACTCCGGGAAGAAGGCTTCCAGTGCGGAACCGAGTTGCTCATCGGCTGCAATCAATAGCGGCTCGATCATGTCCTCGGACAGGCCGGTGATCTCCCAGGCGATCGGGTCGATCATGGAAAGATCCCTGACCGCCGCATCGGCGGCGCTATCCATGTCTTTAAGTCGCACCGAAAGATGCATGATCGACGCATCAAAGGAAAAGGCCTGCGTGTCAGCGGGTTCATTCTGGTAACGCACGGCATGAACCCAGCTTTCCGGAAAGTTCCAGCTCTGCATGAGCTGTGCGCCCACTTGTCCGGCGTCACAACCCACGATGTCGCGCTCAACCCTATACAGCGGCATGTTATTCTGACGGGCAGTAATGAGTGCTTCCTGGCTTTCCTCCGGCACGGTCTGATACATGATCAGATGCCCCATGTCATGTAACAGACTGGCTACAAAGAACCGCTCCCCATCCTTTGAATTGCACTGCTCTGCCAGTAGCCTCGCCAGCAAAGCGCAGCGGACACTGTTAACCCAGAAACTCTCCATACTGATCAGATTGTCAGGAATATCGGGAAAGCTTTTGCTTATGGTTGCAGCCAATACCAGGTCATGGACCTGCTGTGTACCGAGCAGACGGATGGCTGCCTTGACGGTTTCGACTTTCGAGGGAACACCGAAGAAAGCACTGTTCGCGACTTTCAGCATCCTGGCACAGATCGCCGGGTCATGAGACAAGACATCGGCAACGTCTGTCATTGTCGAGTTGGGATCATAAATCACTGTCTTGATACGGACATAGATATCAGGAAGGGAAACCAGCTGAGTGGTCTGGCTGACCAGTTCCTCTGGTGTGGAGTGGGTTGAACCAATAACGTGTGGTATTTCCATAGGACGCGATCCGGTTTATACGTAGTTCATCATTGAGTTATTCGGTAAATGATCCAGTAAACTTAAGCAGGGTTGGCAAAAGTCCTCCACTCGGTCGGGGGTTCGAATCTCTCCGGGCACGCCATTTTAAGAAAAATCAGTAAGATAGAATGGGCTTCTGGCGACTTTTCTACCAGCTGTTGTCCTGTGCACGGCGAACGGTTCCGATGGGTCGCTCACTGCAGGGATGTGAGCATGGCATATAGGGAATGCTTTTGATCTCATCGACATCCATGATACAAAGATTTGTCTGCCAGCGGTGATACCGGAACAGCGGGTCGTTGTCAGAACTGGGGTAGTGCGGAATACCCCGGGTAGAAAGGGTTGTATTGAACAGGCGATTCAGGGCGACACCGTCTACATCACCAGCGTGATGGCCGAGCAGGGCAGGGAAGGTTGCGAACAACAACAAGGCTGTCTAACTTACCGTTTTCAGGTAATATTTGGCGATCCGCCTGCACAGGATAAGTACGATTGCAGCTATCCGTGCTGGTTTGCATTAAAGTGTGGCCATGACTGTTATATTTATAACCACACGAAAAACCGTATAAAGGAGAAATTATGTCCAATGGTGAGCGCGCGATCCCGTTTTCCACAAGAGAGGACGATCGGGAACAGCAATTCAAGCAGGTTTGGGTAGAAGAACTGGATGATGTCTTTGAGGATGTCGCCCGTTATTACGACCGCGCTAATCATGTGGCCACCCTCGGTCTCTGGAACTGGATACGCAACCGCGCTATCTCCACCATAGAGGTGCAAAGCGGGCAGAGAGTACTGGATGTCTGTGCTGGCACCAACGCCGTTGGCATCGCACTCCTTAAAAAGCAGCCGGACCTGCAGGTTTATGCCATGGACCGCAGCAAGGCCATGCAGAGGGTGGGGCAGGAATCTGCGCACAAGCTCGGCATGCATATCGACAGCACCATCGGTGATGTTCATACCTTGCCCTTTCCCGATAATCATTTCGATGTGGTCACCCTGCAGTATGCCTCGCGGCATTTAGGCATCATGGAAGTCTGCCGTGAAGTCAGGCGGGTGCTGAAACCGGGCGGGCACTTCTATCACTGCGATATGCTTCGCCCGGCCAACAAAATGGTGGAGAGGGGCTATTATTTCTACCTCCGTTTTTGTCTTAACTTTACCGCACTGCTGTTTCGCAGCTCGACCTCGGCCCATGGCTGCAAGGAATATTTTATCAATGCCCTGCGCATGTTTTATTCCGCTGATGAGTTCTCAGACTTGCTTCGTGACGTGGGATTTGAGGAGGTTTTGAGCCAGACCATGCTTGGCGGAACGATTGGCTATCACAGGTCAATGAAGCCTCTCGATAGATAGTAATCTGCCAGGAACGTGAACAGGGTCAACGTACTTTGTGTCATGAACCGCATTATGATGGAGGCCTTCAGCCAGCGCACTGTGGAAGGCCTTAAAGCTTACACCCTGTTCAGGTTGGCGTTACCGCCCTTTCAGTCTTTTCTGGACATCAATGTCGGCAAGGAAGTGGAGAAAGACCGGATGGTCATCATCCAGGCGGCCAGGCTGCAAAAAACCGGAACCGCGCCTGGCCCTGACCATGTGGACACGCTATTGCAGGAAGCCCGGAAAATCGATCAAACCTTTGTGCGCAAAGCGGTACTGTTTCCTGTCGATATCCAGATCCAGTATCAGGATATTGAACACTATCGGCAACAGCGTATCGAGCTGCTGCTGCAGACAAGTTGCCGCATCCTTATCCAGTGGCAAGACGTGAGTTCGTTTCGCGCAGCAGTGAATGCACTTTATAGCGAGGCGCAGTTCCGGGACCTGCTACATGACATGCTCAGCCTCTATGCCATGGAAACCCGTATGTTAAGTCGCTCCGTGCGCATCCCGCACCTGCTCACCCTGGCCCGGGACGCTGTCACCCAGACCATTACCAGCGTTATGGAACCGGAGGCAGAAGCGCTGGCCAAATCACTGGCACACACGGTCTATCGACGAAACAGTTAAATGCGGCAGTTGCAGTGCCCACAAAAAATGTTTTTAATCCTCGATAATCTGTTTCAGCTTATCTGTCATTTCAGAATGTTGTTGCTTCCTTTGGATGCATAACGAAGTTCAGGCTAACCGGCGCGCGCCTTGCTGTGCGCACTTTTTGAGCATGACCCCGGTGTCTGAAAAAGCCCGTTACAATATAATAGCCATGAATAGTGACCGAGTTTTGCGCCTGGAGTTTGAGGAGTACCGTTAACAATTGCGTTCAGGAACAAGACTGTCTAAATAATTTTTTTCAGGTAATAATCAGCAATTCACCACCCACAGGAGTGATTTATGAAGCGTAAAAATATTTGTATAGCAGCATGCCTGGTTTCATTGGTGGCGGTTGCGGGACTTGGCGGGTGTGCCAGCACAACGGACATTGAAACACTGCGTAAAGAGATCCACGAGGCCAACATGACGGCCAGACGGGCGCGCGATGAAGCGCTGGCGGCCTCGCAAATGGCCGGAGAAGCCAGGTCCACGGCAGAGGAGGCCAAGGCCAGGGCGGAAGCAACCGATGCCAGGATCGACCGGATGTCCAGGTAGCCTGGTCCATCTACTTTACTCGACTGTGACTGTACTGTCCTCCAGAAGCACTTCGTAGACATAGCCGTATCCAAAATCCTTGTCCAGAATGAGTTTCCCATCGGCAAGGATAGTATCCCCTATTTTAACCGTGCCATCGGTGGTGATGGTAAGGTCTTCACCTGTGCTGCTATCGCGTATATGTATCCAGTTTCTACCCAGCACCTTGGTGCTGTATTTGACCACTTTGCCACGCACGCGTACGGACTGTCCGGCCAGCGCCTGTTTCTGGCTTAGAATTTCGGCGATGGTCTTCCCACCTTCAGCCTTTTGAATCCCTTTTATGGGGGTGTTGGACGTCTCATCTGCGATATTTTCATGCGGGTCAGGTGTGGCATCTTCGCTATTGTCCAGACTATCCCTGGTAATCCGGTCCGTGAAATAGACCAACTCAAAATCCCGGTTCAACGCCTTGCTGTGAAAATTGGTCATCGGCATCTGGGTGCTGACAGCCACCATGCTGCCACGTTTGACCGTCGTGCGGGGTGATGCGGCCCAGACTTTTTTTGTTCCGGTATCGAGGTGTACATAGGTGTAACCACCGGCATCCATGGTTTCCAGGACCGTGCCGTAGATCCTGCCACTCATATTTTCATTCGCGAAATGTGGATGGCTGAGGCCTGTAGCGGGGGAGGTATCTCCGGTTTGGTCATTTCCCTGGGGAGCGGCCTGCAGGCTCAGGCTGAAAAGGCAGGGCAGTAAGGCGATCAGGTGCTTGTACACGTTGGATGCTCCAGTCGGAAAAGTATAACGAATCGGGATCAGCAAGGTCATTTATAACCTAAAAGTGTCAAGGAAGAAAATCGGCTATGAAAATATTGGTTTCTCCCTTGACCTTGCCGAGGCGATTGGAGGCAAAAACCAGTTGTTTCCCATCGTGTGAGAACATCGGAAATCCATCGAAACCGTCGTAATGGGTGATGCGCTCGATTTCACGGGTATCTGTATTGATCATATACAGGTCGAAGTTACGCCCCCTGGGATCGTCCAGGTTGGAGGAGAAGATGATGTGCCTGCCGTCGGGATGCCAGTAAGGTCCGAAGTTGGCGGCACCATTGTCCGTCAGTTGAATGGGTTTACGTTCCTCAAGATTCATGATGTAGATTTCCAGCTTGCCGGGGCGGATCAAGGCATCTGCCAATAACGCCTGGTAATCCTGCAGGGCCTTTCCGCTTGGGCGTGATGCGCGCCACACGATCCATTGGCCATCCAGTGAAAAGAAGGCGCCGCCATCGTAACCGGGCTGGTCTGTCAGTTGTTCAACACCCGTACCATCCGGATTCATCAGGTAGAGTTCGAGGTCGCCGCTACGCAGCGATGTAAAGACTATCCTGTCACCCTTCGGTGAAAAGACCGCTTCGGCATCGTATCCCTGCGTATCGGTCAGGCGTACCGGGTTTTCACCATCAGGTCCGGCTTTAAAAATGTCATAGGCTTCATACAAGGGCCACACGTAGCCTTTTGAATGGTCCGGTTTGGGTGGGCACTGCCGGTGTTGCAGATGCGTGGAGGCGTAGATGATGGAACGGTTGTCCGGTGCGATAAACGAGCAGGTGGTCACACCTTGTCCCGATGATATCTGCCGAACCTGGCTACCATCGCTGCGCATACGGAATATGGCATCGCACTCGAGGGCATCGCGCGTTGATTGAAAGACAAGTTCGCCGGCGTCGTGGGAGAAGTAGGCTTCGGCGTTCTGACCGCCAAAGCTCAACTGGCGAATATTCGTCAAATGTGTTTCACCGGGCAGCGGCGATACCTTTATACCGGCTCCGCTTTTTTCACCGGCCGATACAGTTTGGAATGCTGCCGATAACATGAGCGCCATTAGAGTTACAAACGTTTTGTTTTTCATTTCACTATTCACACTCGGTCATACAGTTAACGTTCGGTCACACGCGTAGTGACGATACTTTCGGTACCCTCACGCAGGTAGCGCACGCGTATTTCATCACCGGGACTCAGCTGTTTCAGTGCCTCGGAGTACTGGCGCATACTAACCACGGGTGCCTCGTTGACGGTGGTAATGATATCGCCTTTACGCAGGCCGATGTGTGCGGCCGGTGTGCCGGCGCGCACGTCGTCGAGCCGGACGCCGTCACCTTCGTAAGTGAAGTCGGGTACGGTGCCGAAGCTCACCCGCCGGGTAGCCGACCCCGGTGACGCCGAAATATTTTTGTCACTCCCCAGTGTGGAGTTTAGGCGTTCCGGGCGCTCGGCCAGGTATTCGGTTGTCTCATACACGGCCCGGGCCACCTTGAGCAATCCGTCCATATCGAGCTTGTCCGGCGTGTCGCCAGGCCGGTGGATGTCTGCATGGGTTCCGCCAAAGAACTGCACGGCGGGGATGCCCGCCTCGATAAAACTGGTCTGGTCGCTGGAGCCAAAATCCTCATTCACCGTCTTTACAGGCACCCCGCTTACGTACCCCACGCCACGGAAGATATGCACCCATTCATCCGCTGTGCCCGTGCCGAACAGGACCAGCGGGTTGCTGCCGAGTCGCCCCACAGTATCCAGGTTCAGCATGGCAGTAACCTTGTCTATCGGGAAACGGGGATTCTGTACGTAGTGGAGCGAACCTACTCGACCGGTCTCTTCACCGGTGAATGCAATGAATACAATCGTACGTGGCAGGGACTTGTCTTTTAGTGAGCGTACCAGTTCCAGTAGTACGGCGAGCCCGCTGGCATTATCGTCGGCGCCGGGGTGGATCCTGCCCCGATCCTCGGTGCGGCCGCTGTATTCGCCGCGGCCCAAATGATCATAATGGGCACCGATGACAAGACTTTGCCCGGTTTTGCCGGGGTCGCTGCCCGGCAGAATACCGATCACATTCTTCAACCTCACGGTCTGGTCAAGGGGTTCGACCTGTTCCTGCCACTCCTGGAACCAGGAAGCTTCATCGCCACCCGGCTGTAATCCAGCCTCCCGGAACTGCGTCGCGAGATAGGTGGCGGCACGTTCCAGCTCCTCTGTGCCCAGACCGCGTCCGGCCATGTCCTTGGCAGCCAGGAAGGCAATATCTTTTTGCATGCGTGTCACAGAAAATTGTTCGCTTGCGGCTACCAGTGCCCTGCGTGGTGCCAGGCGTGCGGGACTGGATTTTATCGTCACACCATCTTCCTGGACCACGGCAACTGACATCGGCGAATCCACCACCGGCCACTGGCCTTTGAGCACATTGTCCGGTGCCGAGCCGGTAAAGGCGAGATAGCTGTAGCGTCCGTAGTGCGGCAGCTTGCGTCCCAGGCCGGGCAGGGCGGCGGGTGAATCGGCCGCCAGCCAGCCCAGCGCCTGGTCAGGTTCCTGCGGATGCCGGCCCAGTACGACAAGGGAATGTGTTTCGGGATTTACAGTGGTTTGTTCGATACGAACACCGTTTCCCGGGTCTTCGAAGTTATAGGCTTGCAACGCCGCCTTCAATTGCGGGCGGAACCGGTTACCCCAGCCGAACAGCCAAACGGCACGGTCATGGGGTAGCTGTTCCAGTGCATCATCAAATACAATATCAACCTGCTCGGGCTTTTCCTTCCGCCAGGATTCGGCCAGGGCCTGATAGGCCGGTTGCATATCCGCTGCCGCTTGTGCCGGAAGTACGACCAACACCCGCTCCGCGCCCATGGCCTGGCTGATGGCCGGCGGGATTTCGTTACGATGCAAGCGGCGGAAAATATCGAATTCAGGATCAACGTCGAGTTGCGACGGGCGTGCCGGTAGATCGAGTTCCAGTGTCTCGTGACCTTGGGTGACCCGGATGTTGGTCTGGTAAGCTCCGCTTATGCCTTCAAGGTGTACCGCTACCGGTACCTGTAGTACATAGGGTCCGGTTGACTGGGTCTGTTCAATGTCGGCTGACAGGCGATATCCGTCACCCTGCGCTTTTGCTTTTGCCCGGCTTACCCGCAACTGTGGTGCCCCCGGGCGTTCGACCCATTGCGTGAAAAAGTCATCCAATGGCCGTTGGGCCGCATCACTGTAGATCCGCTGCAGAGCCGCAAAATCCGCGACCCTGAACCGGTACTGCTTATAGAAAGACTGCAAACCCTGGATAAAGACATCGTCACCAAGTTGCCTGCGCAACATGTGGAATAACATGAGTGTCTTGCCATAGCCGACGGCTTCGGTACGTGCGCTGTGGCGGCTGCGAAAGGACGTTAAGGGGAAATCCTCCTGCTGGCTGACATAGTCGGTATATTTCTGCAGGGCATTGCGCCGGTAATCGACGCCCTGTCCACGTTGCTCCTTGATCAAATGGTCAGCCAGATAGCTGGTCAGGCCCTCCGCCCAGTTACCGCTTTGGTAGTCGACATAAACGCTGTTGCCCCACCAGTTATGCAGAATCTCGTGCGGGTAGGACGAATGCAGAATGAAGGGAAAACGAATGACCTTCGATCCCAGCAGGGTAAAGGAAGGCATGCCGTAGCCGGTTTCCCAGAAGTTCTCGACCATGGCGAATTTTTTGAAGGGGTAGGGGCCGATCAGGGTATCGTAGAGTTCAATGTACTGGTGGGTGGTATCCAGATATTTCTGTGCCAGTGCCGGGTCGGGCCGGCGCAGCAACACCATGGCCTTCACATTCTTTTCTGTTTTTTTATACTCGATATAGGGTCCGGCGATCAGGTAGACTTCCTCTTGCGGAGTGGTGCAGCGCCAGTGTTCACTGACCGTGGTACCCGCTGCCACCTGGTTCATGCGTTCGCCCTGGCTCATGCTTTTCCAGCCAGCCGGTAACTGCACATCGATATCAAATGTGATCAGATCAGTAGCGACATGCGGGTACCAGAAACTGGCGCCGGCCAGAAATACACCCTGCGGTGAAATGATGCCTTGTGTTTGCTGGAAGCTGCGTGCGTATTCTTCACCCTGTTGCTGCAAGGCGTGCCGGATATTGCCCTTGTAGCGCAAGGTGAAACTGTTTGCGCCTGACGCAAGCTTCACTCGATACCGTTTGGGAACGATGTTCGAGTCATCGGCTGATATATTCAGTGCCGGCATGTGTCTCCCTGTTTCGGCCGGGAGCCCGGTCATGTCTGCACCTGTGCTCAGCAGTTCGGGAAGCAAATCAGGGTGCAAGGCAAATATCAGCTCATCGGTATCGCTATCCGGCAAGGTAATAGTGTCCCGTATCTCGATACTGTGAGTATCAGGATGGAGTACAACATTGAGATCGTGATGTAATGGTGCAGCAGCCGTCCAGGGGGCCCATAGCAGACATATCAACCGCACAGCATAGCTTGGCAGCGCCTGCATGCTACTTAAGTGTCATTTCGTGGGTGATGGTTTTTCCCGCAGAGAACCAGCGCTTGTGGAGTATGTCGACACTGATGGTGTCACCGGGCTGCTTGTCCCATAAGGCAAGGCGTAAATCGGCCAGGCTGTCGATGGTCTCGTCGTCTATTGACAGTATCCGGTCACCGGCTTGCAAGCCGGCCGCGGCGCATGGACTGTCATCGAGGCATGCTTCCACCTTAAGTGCATCATCCTGTTCTTCGAGAATCGCGCCCATTTTTCCCGCTGGCGGTAGCGGTTGTTCTGCCGGAAACAGCAGGTAATCGGCGAGGCCGGGTTTGATCTCACCCTCCCAGCTGTTAAGGATAACGGCCGTGCTCGTCGCAACGCGCCGCGTCAAGCGCCGGGGTATCGCGCTGCCGTAGGCCAAATGCCCACTGCCTGCCACGATTACCATGTGATAATCGGGATTGTCCTGCAGAAACCTGGCGGCACGTTCGGCCATACCTTCGTCCCACAATAGCTGTACCTCGAGAAAGTGCTCAAACTCCTGTCCGTTGTTTGTGGGGTGGTGCTTGAAAACTTCCTTTATGCGCTTTTCATAAGCGGCATCTGAACGATCGATTTCGGCAGGGATGCGTGCGCGCTCTTCTTCGCTCAGGCCCTTTAGTCCGACGCGCCCGACTTTTCTGGTTAACTCGACAGGCAGATTCAACGCGACCAACGGCAACTGATGTTCACGGGCGTAGCGCAGGATAGGGGCGTACAGACGGTAATCCAGCCGCCAGCGCTGATAGTATTCTGTTGCGCGCAGCATCTCCTGTTCGCTGATCACACCCGATACATAGTCGTCCAGGTAACGCTGGAAAGGCTGCTGGAAGCTTTCCATACCGATGGCCAGTTGAGGCTGTATCTGGTGCAGGCGGCGTATGATCTCCAGTTGGATAAGATGGTGGTCATAGCGAGTATGGGTTTCACCGACGAAAACCACGCGTTTTTCGGCAAGCACGGGGATGAGCTGCTCCACCGTCGTGTAGGCACTCAGATCAAGGACATACGTTTCCCCGGCGACTGGCGCAGCCTGCTGCGACTCTTCACCGTGCATGGCGGGGACTGCATCGCGTGGAAAGGATTCGACGGGGGTGCAACCACTCGTCACCACAAGTGTCAGGAACAGGCTGAGGCAGTGTGCCGGAAAAACAGGTTTAGCAGGTCTCAAAACCAGTCGGATTGTTGCCGGGGTCAATGGCACTTGCGAGCTATGAATTGCTTCGGAACAATTGAGCATACCCTGATCATCAGACATCTGATCCTTCTCTTCCGCGCCCGCGTATCGTTGATACCCAGCCTGCTTCCCGCACAAATGCAGGTATGGGAGAGACTATTAGGGTGAGCTAATTATCCTTTGCGCCTTGATCAATCCAGTCCCTGACGATATCAATGTGTTCTTTTGGTAACTTGGATTCGTGGTGCGGCATCGCGATCGACGGGTCGGCCTTGTGTTCGATCAGTCGCATCAACGTACTGGACGTGCTGTCACCCTGGACAATGATGGGGCCAAACTTTGTTCCCCTCATCAGGGCGCTATAGCTGGCCATATCCAGGCCAGTCTCTTTATAACCCTTGCCCCCAACGCTATGACATTCAATGCAGTGATCCTTGATAATCGGCATTACGTCCTGGCTAAAGCTGGCGCCATTATTTTTGGAGCAACCTACTGCTATAAACCCGGTAACCAATACAACTGTTAACATTTCCAGTGGCTGCTTCATGACACACCCCATTATCAGTAGTTCACTATGGACGATACGACAGTCCAACTTATCCGGCCAATAGCCGGCACACCATTTGTTTAGCCCTGTATAAACTTTATAGCGCCGATTGTTTGTTATTGCAAGTGGGTAAAGGTATCCAATGCAGACCTGTAAAGGCCCATTTTACAGACGTTCCGGTGGTGTTAATCAACGTATACTCGATTGATATAATCCTTGACAATATCTCGCTGTGTGCGGTCAGCCGCAGTACAAGACGGTGTAGCGCTGGATCATGGATTGGAAACGGAGTATCTGTTCCCGGAGATGATATTCGATCTGGTTTTTCCGGGTCTATCTTTATCGATAAGCCGGGTTTGTTCGAGGAGGCCTGGCCAGACCGTGAGCCAGGTCTTCCCAGGAGCCGTCTCACATGTTATGGCAGCCCATACATAGCCGGGTCTGACTCGAGCCAGTGGTATAGCCGGTGCCGACGTTGCAACGTTGACTGGCGGTCCGGGTGTGGATCACGTCTGCCTGGGCTACCGGTTCATTTTTTATCTGGTGACAGGAAACACAGGTGACTTTGCCGTTTTCGAACAGAATGCGTTTGTCCATGCGGGCGGGCACGACGTAGGTATCAGGGTTCTTGTATGCGTATCGGTTATAATCCATTCCAACCGGATGATCGATGCTGAGGTGTCCGCGGAACTGCATCGGTGTCCCCGCGTGCTTCATAGTGATCCGGGGTCCGGCGTTGCCACTATGGCATTGCATGCAGTTGCTTGCCTGGCTGGTGGACGGTAGTTGTACGGCAGGCAAGGTCCCGGCGTTGGCTTCCGCTCCGAGTACGAAATTCTTGAATGCGTCTGAAAAACTGCCGGCGTGTGCGGCGTAGGACGTGCCCAGCAACACCACGGTTGAACACACCCCGATCATTACACGTGCCAGATGGCTGAACCTGCTCATACTGTCTCTCCGGGAGTCCCTCTGCCATAGCCGCTGGCCACAGGCAGGTAACTTTGCGTCCCAGCCTTTCGGCTGGTTTGCTTTTGTCACGAAACTAAAGGGGTTATCGTGCTGGTACGGAGAATCTTTAGGACAATACAGTCAGTTGGGTGGAAATTCAGGGGCTTGCCGGCCCATCGCGGTGCTGCGTTTCAGCGCGCCAACTGGTGTTCCCGGTGTGCTTTCTCCGCGTGGAAATACTTGTAGCGGAATATCGAGTCCAGGCCGTGGCAATCAGCGCACAGGAACGAGGCGGTGCTGGACAGGCGCAGGAAACTGTTGCTGACATCGCCTTCGGTGTTTTTGCCTGGCGCGGGTTGGGTTAAGTCTGCCTGCCACTGGTGTGGATCGTGGCAGCTTGCGCAGCTGATGACCCCTGACAGGGCGGCGTGGCCTTCACTGTTAAATACCGGTAGCGGGGTAACTTCCGCAGGGCGCAGGCCTCGACGAAGTTCTTCCGACCAGGCCTTGATCCTGTCGGGGTGCAGTGTATTTGGCGGGACTTTGGCCTGGGCGATCGCGTTCTCGGCATGACAGCTCCGGCAGGTTTGCTCCACCGGGTTGTCGCCATCACCCAGAGCCCTGGCCCACAGGCGTATCGGCGAAGTCGCATTGTGTATGCTGTGGCAGGGACCGCACAAGCCGGAAGCTTCGGCGGTCTGGGCATGGTCGTTGGTGGCCTCGGGTGCGGTAATGGAGAGGTCATGATCGGTGGCGAGCACCTGCCGCTTGTCGCGGTGGCATTCACCGCAAAGCTCGCCCTGGGTGGCGGGCAGACGCAGGAAGCTGCTGGCGGCATCGCCTTCGCTGTCCGGGTGCTGACCGCTACGGCTCAGCCGCTTACCCGGTTGCCATTGGTGGGGGTCGTGGCAGCTGCCGCAGTCCACCTTGCCACCGCGCTTGGCGCGTTTACCTTCCGCTGTGTACAGTGGCAGGTGCTCCGGGGGCTTGGTGGCCGCCACCTTGATTTCAAGGGGATGGCTGTAGCGGCCGGTCTGCTTGTCTTCGGCGTGACCATCGTCGCGGTGGCAGCTGGTGCAGCGTTTTTCGCCGGCGCTGTGTCCAGGACCGTCATTTCTGGCCCATAAAAAAGCTCCCTTGGTATTGTGCGGTTGGTGGCAGTTACTGCACACGCCGGAGACAGCGTGCGTTGCCTTATCCTGCGACTGGCCACCGTCTGGAGGCGTCTCCTTGTTCAGAACGAGGCGCTTGAGTCCGTGCTTGGATAAAGACACCACGGCTTTATCACTATGACAATTGACGCACAGCTCGCTGTTGCCATGTTCGCTGATGCGGAGGAAGCTGTTGCTGGCATCGCCTTCCACACTGAATCCGTCCGCCTCCGTGTCCGGAGACCAGCGATGCGCGTCGTGGCAGCTGGCGCAACCGACCAGTCCATCCTGTTCGGTTCGCTGGCCGTGCAGGTCGAACAAGGGTAAGGGCAGTAACGGTTCAGCGCCCGCCAGTCCCACCAGTTTGCTGGTCCATTTATCCAGCGTGGCGCGAATGCCGAGATCGGCAATTGACACATCCAGCGGGTGGCTGTGCTCACCGACCAGTTTCTTTGCGGCCACCCCGTCCGGGTTGTGGCAACTGAGGCAGGGCGCGGCCGAGGGACTGGCCCGGGCGGGTAAAGCCCGTGCCCACATGCGTGGCCCGGTGCCGTTGTGCACCAGGTGGCAGCTGCTGCATAGGCCGGATTGTGCCGGGGTTTGGTCCAGCGCATTGCGCGCATCGGGGGCCACTTTGGCCAGGTCGTGTTCGCTACCCTGGACCAGCCACTTTTCTTTATGGCAGGTTCGGCACAGCTCCGAATCCGGACCGTTGGCTTTGCGCAGGAAACTGTTGTTGGCGTCGCTATTGGTACCGGGTTTGGCGCTTTTGCCGGGGTGTGCCGGATCCCACTGGTGGGGGTCGTGGCAGCTCGCGCAGGTGACCAGGCCAGTGCCGGCGTTAACCGATTTAAGGCCCGCTCGGCTGTAGGTCGGTAGTTCCACGCGGCGCCCGAGACGCCCGACATCCACGCCCACCGGATGGCTGTAACTGCCTACCTGGTGTTTGCTGGCCAGCCCTCCTTCCTCGTGACAGCTCAGGCACAGTGCGGCCATCGCGTCCCGGCTGGAGCCCGGCTGGCGGGCCCACATCTTCGGGCCTTTGCCCCGGTGGGGCAGGTGACAGGCACTGCAGGCACCGCCCTCAGCCGCCGTTTGTTCGCGTGCATTGACACTGTCCGCCTTGACCAGGCGCATATCGTGCTTGCCACCGGCGACCTGTCGTTGTTTCTGGTGACAGCCTTCGCATAACGACGATTGTTTGTTGTCGGCGACCAGAAGTCCGGCCGTCGGACGCGCCCCGTGAGGTTTGTGGCAGGTTTCGCAGATTACTGCACCATCAGGCCCCAGCCTGGCACCCTGTTGTTTCAGCGAATCCGGAACCCTGGCCTGCGTGGGGATTATATTTACAGGGTGGGTGTGCAGACGCGATGCAGCGGCCAGGGTGCCGGCGGCCTGGTCGTCGTGACAGCCAGCGCATAGTTGAGAACGGTCATTACGCGTGACCAGCAGCTTGTCTTCCCGGGCAGCGTGTGCGCTGTGGCAACTCTGGCAGGTAACTTTGCCATCGTTGCTGAGTTTCGCGCTGCTGGTGTCCAGCAGGGCGGGGCGCTTTTCCGGGGTTTTGTTGAGCGGATGTGTACCGGCTTCGGGACCTTTGGTTTTCTCTTCATGGCAGGCTTGACACAGCTCGCCGTCACGGCTGCGCACGCGCATGAATACCGGTGAACCGGTGGTCCCCCATTCGATGCCATGTGCGGTGTGGCAGGTGCCGCAGTACAGTTTACCGTCATCGTTGAGCGGGAACAGGTTCTTGCCCTCCACGGTCGGGATATGGATATGCTCGGATGGTTTTTGCCCGACCGGGTGGGCGTGTTGTTTGTTTTTCCACAAATCACGTGATTCGAGTACCCAGCCGTCATGACATGAAAGGCACATGCGCTCGGTGCTGGAGACGTCCTGCTTGCCGGATTCGACTACCGGCCTGGGATCGTAGGGGATCAGCGGTGTGACGTCATCGCGTTTGAAGTCGGTCAGCCACATAATGTGGCACAGCGCACATTCGCGTTTCGCGGACGGCAGACGCGGCGCGGCGCTGGCCTGGTCTGCGAACAGTAAAAAAAGGTTCAGCAGCAACAGTAAATGCACAAGTGCGGGAAGCGCCGGACGCAAGATCATGGTGGTATCCCGAACACCGAAACCTTTTTTTTCAGCATTTCGACGACATAGAGACGATCATCTGTGTCCAGTGCGATACCCGTCGGTGTGTCGAAGCTCCGGGGTTTGCCATCGTCACCGAGCACATAGAGGAACTCGCCTGTATCGCTGAACACCTGGATCACGTTCAGATAACTGTCAGAAACATAGAAACGGCCCGCGCTGTCGACGGCCACTCCCTTGGGGCGGAAAAACTGCCCGGGCAGCACACCCCAGTCGCCGACAACCAAAGACAGGCGCCCGTCCGGATAAAAAATCTGAACACGGGTGTTTAATACATCCACCACGGCGAGGCGATCGTCCACGAGCAGTGTCGCACTGGCCGGATAGCGGAACTGACTGCGATTAGAGCCATTGCCACCCCAATCGCGCAACAGATTGCCCTGGTGCGAAAACACCATCACCTTGTGATTATTACGGCCGGTCACGGACAGTTCCTTGCCATTGCGGGAGACCGCGACATCGATGGGCTGTACCAGGCGGTCACCGTCGCGCACTGTCATGCTGCTGGTAAAGTTTCCCGCCTGGTCAAAGATCTGGATGCGGTGATTACCGGTATCTGCCACGTAGATTTTTCCATTACTGGCAGCAATGCCGACCGGGTTGTTGAACTGTCCCTCGGCCGCACCCTGCTCGCCGATCGAAAACTGGTACTTGCCCTTGAGGTTGAACGCGACGACGCGGTGGTTTCCGCCGTCGACCACGTAGATATAACGCGCATCGACTGCAACGTCGCTGGGCATTACCAGTGGATCACCGGCCCGGCCAACGAGTTCCATCAGGGGCCGGGCGGCCTGGGTCGGAATGGAACCCGCTAGGCCGGGGCAGGAAGTCAAAAGAGAAAGGAGTATGAATAGGGTCTTGAACGTCGGCTTACTGCTGTGACGCATTATTGTCTCCGCTCGGCGGGGGGGATTTGCGCCACCAGGCACGCGGTTTTGCTGCTTCTTCACTGCTTATGGGGGTCTCATCATGATCTTCGCCAACCAGTGATTTGCTGTCGGGCAGTGACAAACCGCTGTCGAAGAGCCTGGGCAGATAAAACTCCCGGTATTTTTCAACGATGCCGACCAGATTCAGATTGGTGACGTTGTCTACGCGCCGATCGGAGAAGCCGAGTTGACGGAACGGCATGTAGCTTTCGTTTTCCGATGTATGGCAACGTGAGCAGAAGCGGCCTTTGGGGCTGACCAGGGTATGAAAGCGTTTTGTCAACGCGTCCTTGTCCTGGTCGGACAGCTGATCGCGGACGGTCAGGAACTCCTGCACCTCGGGTAACTGTTCGGTTATTTCCAGCAGCCGTTTTTCATTGCCCCGGGTGTCGTAAATCACGATCTTCGAATAGTAGTCATCGGTGTCGACCAGAAAGCCGGTGTCCGGGTTGATGCTGGTGCCGTAGTGCGGACCCTGCACTTCGATACCCGAATAGTTCAGCCACTCAAACTGATAGTTTTCTTCCGGCACTTTACGCGGGTCGGTATGGCAGGTCATGCAGCCTATAAACTGGGTGTGCATGTTGAGCAGTGTGCGTACCATGCGCTGCTTGGAATGAGGGAAATCGCCATGGCAGTAGAAACAGACCTGTTTTTCCCCGAGGTTGATCAGGTCCTCTTCAGGCTCATTGTGAAAGTGCCGCATGCGCTCCGTGAAACGCTGCTCGCTCAATTCCCGTAACAGTTTCGGCTCTTCGGTGTCGCGCGGAAACCCCAGGAGTTCTACCATAGCGACAGTCAGCTCGAGCAACAGCGCCAGGATTATGAAGCCGAGGATCAGCGTGGTAAGAAAACTGATGACGGGGTGCCCGCGCCGCAGCCCGCTGATACTGAACGGGTCGTTGTGAAAGGCGCCGGGGATCTTGGCTTTGTGATCGATGATAACCAGCATCGCGATTCCGAGCATCACAAACAGCAGGACTGTCAGGACGATGAAGATAACCAATTCGGGGCTGAGTTGATGCATGGTCCTAGTACTCTGTGAGTATCAGCCAGATCGTGAAAAGGCCAAACAGTGTCCAGAAAAAAACAAAAAGCAGGGCGCTATAGGCTATGATTTTCTGCAACGGTGTCAGCGGCCGCATCATGGTGTAGAGCCCTCGGTGGCTTCAACGGCGCTGCCCCCCGGCATGTTCTCCTCGTCCTTGTCCAGTCCGTCCAGTCCCCTGGCATCCAGCTGGCTCAGAAGATAGGCGCGCTCTTCGGGCAGTTCCACCAGGTTGCGCAGGTACTCCAGAAAATGCTCCTCGATCTGATGCTCGCGGGTTATTTTCCCGGTCAGGAAGGTCCACTGCATCGGGAAACGGCCTGGTGCGAGGTGGACGTTGTACCAGTGCCAGAAGGCTATCACCAGCAGGGCAAGCAGTGCTTCATGCGGGTGCGACAGACGCATCATCTCCTGGAAATTTGCAACCATGCTGACCGGTAGTACCGTCGCCCAGAACTCCGGAAACAGGAATGAAGACCCGGAGATGATCATCACCAGATTTCCGAAAGCAGCGGCGAAGTAGTGGATCTTCTGCTTGTACATGAATTTGTCCATTTCCGGCCGCTGATCGCTGCTGCCGGTGAAATACAGCATGTCCTGCTTGAAGTCACGGATATCCTTGAACGTGGGAATGATGGTCCGACGCAGTTCGAAACGGCCCTGCATCATCTGCTGGATCGGTCCGAGTGTGATGGTGACCATGTGATACAGCATACTGAAGATCATGACGCTGGCGAGTGTGCGGTGAATGATACGGGATACGTCCACCCCGCCGATCATCGCATTCAGGGGCGCTGCCCAGAAATGATCGAAGAAAGCAATCGGCAAACCGGTGAAGGCCAGAGTCAGAAAAGTCACAAAGGTCAGCATGTGCTGGATGCGGATATGGATCGAGTAACGTGGCAGGTCGCCGATCGGGTTGGAAACAACGTTCTTGTACAGCAGCACACGGTCGTCCGGCATTGCGGCGACCACACTTTCGATTTCATCACGCTGTTTGTCATCGACCTTGTGGATGCGCATTGAAGTTTCAAGTATATCCCGCGCTTCGGCTGAAAGTTTCATGGTTTGCGTGCCCTGTTCGATAGCTGTTTATCTGTCATTATTGATACTCCAACCCGATCAGGATATCCGGTCACGTCCACGTCGCGAGCGCCGCCACCAGGTCGAACCTTCGTGGAGACGCCATCCGGCACCGTCGCGGCGGCGGCCAATGGTTTCCAGCAATGCCAGGCCGACCAGCAGGGCGATTACTACGTAAGCCATCCAGTTGTACCCTATTTCGGCGTAGTAGATAAACGGGTTGTCTTCGCGGGTGTCGGCCGGGTGGGGGTCGAGAGCCGCATAGTTTTCGTTGGCATAGGTATGACAGCGCCTGCAGGTCTCGGCTTTGCGCCCGGTGCTGACCGGCGACAGCGGATCGCGTGACGGGCGTATGTTATGTACGCTGAGGTAGTAGTTGTCCTGTTCGACATGACAATCGAGGCAGTTGGGTGCATTCTGGAACCCATAGCGCGTGACCTTGCCATGAAAACTTTTGTTATAAGACTCGACCGCATTGCGGTACTTGCGGCCGAGTTCGCGTCCTTCTTGCTCTGCTATTTGCAAGTGGCGTTCCACCAGGCGTTCGTCGCCATGGCAGGACGAGCACAGTGCCACGATTTCTTCCGAAGAGCGCTTGACTTCACGGATGCGCCGGCTGGTGTGTTTGTACCAGTTCCTGACAAACTTGTTGTCTTCGTGGCAGATAACGCAGCGATCGACGATCTGCTGCGGTGGCCCCGGTTCATTAGGATTGTAGATGGGGTTGCGGTGACAGGTGACACAGTAGGGTTTATCGGCGTCCGGTCCCTCGGCCTGTTTCTCCCGGCCATGGGTGCTACCCAGGTATTTTTCGACGATCGGTTTGTGGCTGAAGTTCTTACCGGTCGCGGGATTCTTTATGGAGTGGCATTCGGAGTCGCAGGTTACACCGGTTTTGACTTCGCGGTGCGGGAGCTGTTCGATGTAACTGTGGCAGTCCGTGCAGGGAACATTGCGGTGCACGGTTGAGCCGAACACGTGCGGCATGACATAGTAAGACCGCCGGGCGCCTTCTTCGGTCACGCGCCCCATTTTGGGGTACTTGTGACACAGCAGACATCCCTCGTCGTCTTCGAAGGCCAGGGAACCGGCGGACCATAACAGCCCGCAGACGGCGGCTAACAGCCATCCTGTTTGTCGAGAGTTTGTTATACCAAAGGCCATGAGTTCGTATTTTTGCGTTTTTAGAACCCGACGGTAGAAAAGGGCGGCGCGCAAGTCAATAATTATTTTTGATCTACATCAAACCTTGCTCAGTTCTAATAGTAGCGCATTTGAAAACTGGTGTATTATCCAGCTTGTAGGGCTGGAGCACGTGAGTGCTCCGCCTGGAGAAACCATGAAAGTCGACAAAGCCGGATTGCGGGTACTCAACCGTGTTGTGTGGATTGTGTTGTTTCTCGCCGTATCCGGTACGCTCGCCTGGCTGGAATGGGGTTCAGAGGCGAGGTCAGCCATGGGTTGGTTTTTAGCAACAAGCCTGTGGTCGGCGCTCTGCGGGATCGGGTTTACGGTTTCCGAATGGTGGGTTGGCAGCCGGGGCGGTAAAGCCGGCAGGCAAGAGTAGCTGTAAGTGGTCGGCTGCCACGCGCCACCGGTTTGCACGGCACGTTGTGCGGACCCGCTAAAACCGTGAGCGCAGTGCATGGTTTGTCAATAATATGCAAATTCTACCGGTATTTCGGTTGCAAGAACTGAAGGAGGTGCGGCATGGGCAATACAGAAAGTCCCTTGCGCAAGACCTGTATGTGGTGTTTCGCGGCAGTAGTGGCACTGATACCCCTGTTGTTATTTGTCGGCTGGTATCTGTTTTCCCCCAGCTAGCCTGCCGCAAGGACAGTCTTGAATGCCTGTCCGTACAGTTACATTGACTCCCGGCCGGAGGTGGTCCGGGATGCCTGCGGGTGTGACTGTTTCCGTTTGAACGCGTTTTGTATTGCCCATTGATATGCATCAATGTTTTGGCGCGCAGCGACGTGATAATAGATGCCTGAATTACAGTCAGTGGAAACGTTATCGAAATTCTATGAAACGCACTGCTTAGCGGTGTAAGAGGTCGGTCGGCAGGCTTTGCCGGCAACAGGAGCGGTACGTTCGATGAATAAATGTTACTCGTACAAGTCTGTTGCATTGCTGGCGGCTGTTATTTCGTTGTTCGCATTTTCAGGCCAGGCATCGGCGGGCGATGAACTCAATTGTGTCATGTGCCATAAACACCGTGGTCTGAGCAGGATTGACGAAAACGGCGAATTCAGACTTTTCTACATCAATCAGGAGTTATTCGACAGCGGGCCACATCGTCGAAACAAGTGCAAGGATTGCCATACTGACATCGATCGCATCCCGCACAAACCTGCCCAGAAGGTGGACTGTGCCCAGGAATGCCATATTGTGGAACCTTCGGGCAAGCGGAACTTCACCCATAAACCGATTGCAGAGACGCTGGCACGCAGCGCGCATGGCAAGCTTGACGCCGAGGGTAATCCCAAACTTTTTCAAGAGGACTATCCTGCCTGCAAGGACTGCCACGATCAACCCTTCTACCGGCCAGTCTCCGTCTACAAGGGAACAGTGCATCCGGGCGTCAGCGAACGGGCGATAAGCCGCTGCAAGAGCTGTCACAAGAGCGGTGATTTTGCCGAGGACTTCTACGAGCATGTCACATCACGGCTGCGCAAAACGCGTTTTCCCACGGAGACCATAGATGTTTGCGCCAAGTGTCACCAGGACCCGCAGTTCAGGAAAAGGCACGAGCTGGATGACGTTGTTACCACCTATAAGCAGACTTTCCATGGCAAGCTGATCGCGTTGGGTTCGGAGAAGACGCCGGACTGCCTCGACTGTCATGTGGTTGCCGGCGAGAACACTCACCTGATTGAATCACAGACAGTGCCGACTTCGGCTGTATATAAAGAAAACGTACCGGCAACCTGCAGAACTGAAGAGTGCCATACCAGGGCAGGCCCCAATCTGGCCGGCTTTCAGACGCACGTGACTTATGAACGAGAGAAGTATCCCATGCAGTTTTACATGCTGATGGGTTTCAAGGGGCTGATGGCCGTGGTGCTGTATTTCTTTCTGACACTGATCTTCCTCGAGCTGCTGCGCCGCTTGTTCCCAAACTTCACGTTCATCAAAGATAAGAACGAGGGCGAGGATCCGCAGCAGCGGGGACGCTGATTCAGGAGCTAATTATGCCTAGATACGATCCCATTGTTTACAAAGACGGAAAACGTTATTTCTACCGCTTTTCCGTGCATCAGCGGGTGCAACACGTGATTCTGTTCAGCTCGGTGCTGCTGCTGGCGTTAACCGGTTTTCCGCTGCGCCATGCGGAGGAACCCTGGGCAAAGCCGCTCTACGATTTCATGGGCGGGCCGGATATTGCTCCCTTGATACACCGTGCTGCAGGAACGGTATTGCTGGGTCTGTTTGTCTATCACACAATCTACTGGATCGTTTTGTTCATCCGTAATGATCTCGGCAAACTGAAGGCGGAGGGTCGGCTGAGCTTTCGCAGCGGAGTAAAGGCGTTTTTTTCCCAGGAGATGATCCCCAACAGAAAGGATGTTCGCGACTTTGTCCAGTTATGGAAATACCTGTTGTATTTCACCAATCGGCCACCAAGGCACGACAAGATGTCATGGCGGGAGAAATTCGATTATTTTGCACCTTACTGGGGTATTCCCATACTCGGGCCTGCCGGTGTCGTGCTATGGTGGCGCGACGAAATTTCACACATCGTTCCGGGTATCGTTCTCAATGCCGCCTACATCATGCACACCGACGAGGCCTTGCTCGCGGTGCTGTTCCTGTTTTTCGTGCACTGGTACAACGTACACTATGCACCGGAAAAGTTCCCCGCCGCCACGGTCTGGCTGACCGGCTATCTAACCGAAAACGAGATGATTCACGAGCATTACGCACTGTATGTAAAAGTGATGATCGAGGAGGGTCTTGAGGACGAGATCAAGCCACAGCATTTCGCCGGCCAGGAGTACGACTGGTGAAATTCATCAAGAGCCTTGTATTCAAAATCTATGTACTGTTCCTTATGAGCTTTACTGTCTGGTACGGGGCTTTTATGTATCCGTTGATCTTCGGTTTCGAGGGCAAGGAGGAAGCGGCTGCATCTTTCCGGGAAACTACTGACACCGCGGTCGAGGATGAGGAAGTGTTCGCCCGCCTGATCGCGGAACAGACCCGCACCAGCAAGACCGATCTTGGTTTCAGGGTGATCGAGCAGCCATACATCGAGGGCCGCTTCCATCATATTGGTTTCAGCATCCAGAAGGATGAGACCAGCATCTGCGTGCGTTGCCACGGGAATGTGCCACACGATGAATCCGTGGAATTGCGCAGCTTTATGAATATGCATGCATTTTATCTTGCCTGCGAGACCTGTCACATGCCGGCCGAGGCGGGCAAGCCGGCCTACCGGTTCCGCTGGTACGACAAGGATAGCGGCAAGATTGTCGCCAACCCGAGCGCTTTGCGCGATATCGAAGAGAGTTACCGGAAAGCGGGGCGTAGCTATCCGACCTATGGTAACTACGGTGCTAAAATTGCACCCGGCACCGACGATAACGGCACCTTCCGTTTGCTTCACGGCATGAAAGATATGGAATTCGTTGAGCGTTATATCAGCGAACAGGAGCGTCTGGATCCCGAACAGAAGTCGCAGATGAAACGCGTTATCCATCGCGGGATTACCAGGAAACCGGCCGAGTGCAAAAGTTGCCATAACGAAACGGACCAGTTCCTGCCATTAGCCGAACTGGGTTACCCGCCACGGCGGATCGATGAACTGACGAACTCGTCGGTGGTCGGCATGATCCATAAGTACAAGGAGTTCTATATTCCAAGTTTCCTGAGCCCGGGTGTCAGTGAAGAAGAGGATTGACCGGCGTGCCCGGTCACCCTTCACGCCGGTGTCACGATGGACGTTGGATGGTCCCGCACAGGGGCCGGTAAACAAACGGGCCACTGCAATGCATAAGATTTGGATAGCGATCACCCTGTTGTTACTGCATGCAGCAGCCCATGCGGAATGGACGCTCAGGCAAACCGATGATGGCCACTGGATTACTACTGCTACCCAGGAGGGTCACCAGCTCATCGTTACCCATAACCGGGCGGAGGAAACCAATTTCATGCTGGTGCTGGAAATTTCCGAGCCGGCACCGCCGTTGCCCTCACAGGTAGCGTTGTCTGTAGACCGCGGCCCGGTTAGCGAAGCGGTGCTGGCCCTGTTGGAGCGGCGGCCTACCAGTCGCCTGTTCAGAATAGAGTTGAGTAACGAAGAAAAGAAAGTCTACCTGACGCGCATGATTGCCGGCATCACCTTGCACTTGTGGTTTGGCGAACAGGCGAGAGGAAAGAGTAACCTGCAGTTTTCCTTGCTGGGTTTTACCGCCATATTTAACGAGCTACTGATCGCCGATCGGATCGGGCGGCTGGACCCGGTCTGGTTGGTCGAGCGAAATCGCCAGCGGGAGCTGGGTTGTTACTACACCGCGAACCTGTTCGTTGCCGCAATGCAGGAACGCATTCGCGGCCGCAGCGCGGCGCAGGCGCGGGTGACATTGCCACGTACCGGGCAGGCGTCCGTGGATGAAATGATCCCTGACATCATTTCTCAGGTTTACGCAGTGCCCGCCTCGGAGTTGCCTATCGAACCCCGGGCGGACAAGTTCGCCATCTTCGAAGAGTGCATGGAACAGTAGGCCGTTGCCAGTTCAGAAACTTGAAAAACAACTACCACCATTAATCTATCGACGCCCTATTTGTCATGACAGTTGGTGCAGAGATCCTTCATGCGCAGGCGTTTGTCGGCATCGGCGCCCTTGGCAGAGGCTCTGTTTTTAAGTAAACCGCGCTCGTGCGGGTTGTGGCAGGTGGCGCAGTAGACCTTGCCGGTCGTGGGATCGAGCGGTATGGTGATGTCGTTTTTAACCGCCATGCGCTGCATTTGTTTACGCATACGTTCTGAAGGCACTGCCAGGTGATCCGGGCGCTTTCCGTCCTTGTGCGTGTCGGCGAATGCGAAAGTGAACTTGCCACCAGGGTGGGGGATCCACGGATGGCAACCGGTGCACATGGTTGCCAGGTCGTGTTCTATGTTGAAACCCACACCTTCGATCCTGGCGGCGGTCTGCAGGTTAGCGACTTCATCATGACACAGGAGACAGGTGGCGTCGCGGACCTGGCCACCGTCGGTTATCTGGTCGTGCGGGTTGATGCGCGCATAGGCCTCGGCATCATGACACAGGTAACAGGGGTCTGAGCGGTGCGCGAACGGCGCCCCGCGCAGGAACATCGGGTTTGCCTGTTGTTCATGGCGCCGTTCATCCAGGCACTGCGCGGGAAGGTCGTGACAGGTGGTGCAGACGATCTTGCCGTTTTTCAAAGCCTGGCGGTAGGGGGATGGCATACGTTGCTTCATGCTGGCCCCCGGCGTTATATCCGAGGGATGAATATAGGCGTGCCGGGTCACGGGATCATGACACGTGCTGCACAGCCGACTCGGGTCCTTGTACCGCAGCGCGGGTTTGCGGCGCGACGGAGCAGTAGCGGTGTGACAGCTCTGGCAGGCGTCTTCGCGCCAGTGCGGGTCGGGGATCTGTTCCGGTTGCAGGCGACCTTCGCTGAACCATCGCGGTATATTATCCGGCTGTGCCAGTATCTCCCGGACATCGACAGCAGGGGCGGCGTTTTTATCCTTGCCTGCAACCACCGTCGTGGTCAGCAACAGGAATAGTATTGCGCAAAACCTGGCCGTGCCAATAGACACCATCAGCCACCGCCCATACCGCCACCGCCACCGCCGCCGCCACCGCCACCGCCACCGCCCATACCGCCGCCCCCCGGATAGGAGAAATTCATATGCTGCTGACCGTGACAGCTAAGGGTGCAACTGCCGGCGAAGCGGCCGTTATCGGTGAATACGGGGCCG
>Ga0316187_10000054_pt1 | contig 63274 bp, 52 predicted proteins | sample CroRivburrow1_MG_FD_204927 | JGI IMG/M metagenome (GOLD analysis project Ga0316187, IMG submission 204927) | Coastal sediment microbial communities from Maine, United States - Cross River worm burrow 1 | ecosystem: Environmental > Aquatic > Marine > Coastal > Sediment | place: USA: Maine...
GGCGGATGCCGGCCCGGTAGGCATCTCGGTCTTCGACTTCGATGATGTCGTCAATGAGTGAATAATCGAGGATGCTGGGTTGATGCTCGGCGGGTAGATTCGAAACCTTCTTGATACCCGACAGCGTATGCCCCCTGGATTTTGGTTCAACGCCGATCACCTTAACCTCCGGGTTCTGTTCTTTCAGGAAACGCGCCACCCCGGTAATCGTGCCGCAGGTGCCGAAGGCCGCGAAGAAATAATCGATTTTGCCTTCCGTCTGGTTCCAGATTTCGGGGCCGGTAGTGCAGTAATGCGCTTCCACATTGAGTATGTTTTCGTACTGGTTGGGACTCACGTACTTACCCTCATAGGCCGCACTTTCCACCATGCTTTTGACCACTCCACGGGCACCTTCTGTGGGAAACAGAGGGCAAAGCTCATCTTCGACTTCCAGTAATTCCGCACCCAGGAATCGCAGCAATGCCTTCTTTTCTTCCGGCGTGCCATCCGGCAGTGCCAGTTCGATGGACGTTCCCTGTGCATTAGCCAGCGCGGCCAGTGCAATTCCGGTGTTGCCTGCCGTCGGCTCGGCCAGAACCTGACCCTCTTTCAGCTTGATGCCTTTGAGCAAGTACAAGGCAGTGCGATCTTTGATGGAGCCGAAAGGGTTGTTGCGTTCCAGCTTTACATACACTTCGAAATCGGGAGTCGAAATGAAGCGACTACTGAGGCGAACCATCGGTGTGGGGTTTTCCGGATCGGCGATCAGGTCCGCGACGTTGTCATAAACCCGTTGCCTGGAACGTGAGGGTTTAGATTTGGGTTTTGGCAGTACTTGAACATTGGTGTTCAGCGTCATCGTGTATCTCTCCATTTGGAATTAAAACCGGAGCACACGAATAAATATTCCGCTCCGGCTTGCCGTTGCGGATTATCCTTTTGAATCTGGTGAAAACTAAAGCCTGGATCGGACACCGCACGACTGCCTGTTGCGCATACAGGCGCAACAGCAACACATACACATGCGGTATTTGAAAAAGTTCATGGACCGAGACTAGCCTGTGTCAATTGTGGCTGTCAATAAATAAGCTATGCTCCACTCATTGTCACCGGGGAAACGGCCGTGCAGAAAAAAGCCATTCAAACGAATCACATTCTCGAGGGTGTGCGCTATGAAATCCGGGGTGAACTGGCCCATCGCGCGATGGAACTGGAGCGCCAGGGTTATGAAATCATTTCGCTGAATATCGGTAATCCGGGGCTGTTCGGGTACCGCACACCTGAAACCATGCGTCTCGCGATGATCGAGAACCTCGGGCAAAGCGAAGCTTATTGCCATCAGAAAGGTATTTTTCCCGCCCGCGAAGCGGTGGTCATGCAGCAACAGGACCGGGGTGTGATGGATGTCACGGCCGATGATGTCTTTATCGGAAACGGCGTGAGTGAATGCATCGATTTCGTGCTGAGAGCATTGCTCAACAGCGGTGATGAGCTGCTGGTGCCCAGCCCGGACTATCCGTTGTGGAGCGCCGCGGTATCACTAAATCATGGCCAGCCCGTTTACTACAACTGCCTTCCTGAAAATGACTTCCAGCCTGACCCGGAGGAGATTCGCAGCCTGATCACGCCACGAACGAGAGGCATCGTGTTGATAAACCCGAACAATCCCACCGGCGCGGTTTACAGACGTGAATTGCTCGAGGAAATCGTTCGGTTAGCTGAGCAACACGAGCTCATCGTTTTCGCAGACGAAATCTATGACCAGATGCTGTATGGCGATGCAGAGCATGTGCCACTGGCGACACTGGTCCATGAAACACTGTGTGCGACGTTCAATGGATTGTCCAAGATTTACCGGGCCTGCGGTTATCGCGTCGGGTGGGTTGCGTTCAGTGGCGACCGTGAGAACGCCGCCGAGTATCTGCATGCGGTTGAACTGCTGGCCTCGTTGCGGTTATGCGCGAATGTGCCGGGCCAGTGGGCTGTGCAAACCGCACTGGGTGGATACCAGAGCGTGCGCACACTGACGGACCCGGGTGGGCGGCTTTATCAATCCAGGCAGGCCGTCATCGATGGGGTCGCGAAAAGCAGGTACCTGGAGGTCCGTCCCCCCGAGGGTGCGATGTATGCTTTTCCCAGTGTGAATTGCGACCGGGTTCCTGATTTCAGCGACCAGGCGTTTGCACTGGAGTTGCTGGAGAAAAAACACGTTCTGATCGCCCCCGGAACCAGTTTTAACGTGCCTTACCGGAATCACTTCCGGATTACAACGCTGCCCGACGAACGAAAAATGCAGGTCGTTTTTGAACGCATGGAAGAAGTGCTGGATTCGATGGCTCGCTAGCCAGCGGAAAAACGATTCAATAATCGTCTCCGGGCAGGGTCAAGGTGTCCAGTGCCCGCTCATTAGGTACCAGGGTCCGGGCTTTATTCAGGCTTGTTTGCGCCAGTTCAAGGTGGCCCGCCTGGTACTGTGATTGTGCCAGCGTGTAATAGAAGCGATACTCATCCGCATCCATCCGGATCGCTTTTTTTGCCAGGGCAATGGCATCTGAATAGCGTTTTTCTTCGAGGGCGAGCTCTGCCAGGTGCTGCACGTAGTAGGGGTTTTTGCGTTGATTGCGCTCCACCCGGGCTTCCAGTTTTGCGGCTTCTTCCAGTTTGCCATCCTCGGTATACAGCACCAGCAGGTTGGTTAGCGCGACTCTTTGGTTTGGCTGCAACTGGAGGGCAGTACGATAGGCCAGTTGTGCATCTTGCAGTTGCCCGTTTCGGCGCAGGGCCACTCCCAGGTTGGACCAGATGTAGGCCCGCTTTGGATCTGTTTCCAGTCCTTTTCGGAAATAGGCATAGGCCAGCGAGGTGTCGCCTGCGATCAGTGCATCTGCGCCCAGGTTATTGTAATACTGGGCCTCCGCCTCTGTGTCACTCAGGCGGCGTGTTTGTTCTATTTCCTGGCTTATTCTGCGGCTCACATCCACAGTGAACGTATGGCCCCGGTGATAAGCCACGGCGTTGACGTGCTTGCTGACCAGAAGGTTATCTTCCACGTTGTTCCAGTTCGGGGCAATTTCGACTTCCTGAAAGTAGGCCCTCAACCCTGATTCGCGCGCCATCGCTACGAACATGGCGGAAAAACTCAGGCAATTACCCTGGCCCTGTCTGAAGGCCTCGTCCGCCGGAAGTGTAACCTGGGGGTCATAGTCGAAATTGAGCAGATACGGGTTCATCGTGGCATAAGCCAGGGACCAGGCCTTGCCGTTTTCGCGTTTGCCGTTGTGGGCATGCTGCCTGATGAATGATTTCATTTCAGGTGTGATGGCCAGCAGGTCAACCGTCGGGATTTCATGTTCCGGCTGCCCTGTGAGCGGGGGTATGCCGGGTAGTGGGCCGGAGGGCATGGAAGCGCAGGAGCCAAGTGCCAGGGACAGGATGAGCAGGTTGATCATCCGCGCCGCCGTGCGATGGGTGTTTCCGATGGCCATCAACTGTAAGAACATTAATTTCAGACTTTGTTCCAGCATTGTGGAACAGTCCGGCATGCAGAATCAAATTGCCTGCAATGAGGGGTGGTTATCGGCACGTGATTAAGCGAAACTAAGGCTTCCAATAAATGCGGGTATTCAACCCGTAAAAATGAGCCAGAGAGGAAGCCATGAAACCCGTCGAGAGACCGGCCAATCCGAATTTTTCTTCCGGACCCTGCAGTAAAAGGCCCGGATATGATGTCAGCAGTTTGTCCCTCGAGCCACTGGGTCGGTCACACCGCTCGGCCCTGGGCAAAAGCGTTCTGGGCAGCGCCTGTTCAGAAACGGCTGAAATGCTGGGGCTACCTGAAGGGTATCGCGTAGGCGTTGTGCCTGCATCAGACACTGGCGCCGTCGAAATGGCGTTGTGGTCCTTGCTGGGAGAGCGTCCTGTGGATGTCTTTGCCTGGGAGTCCTTTGGCAAGGGGTGGCTCGTTGATATCACTTCCCAACTAAAGCTGGAACATGTGAATGTCTACGAAGCGGGTTACGGTGAGTTACCGGACATGACCCGGGCCGATCCGTCGCACGACATTGTATTCACCTGGAACGGCACGACTTCAGGCGTAAAAGTGCCGGATGGCGACTGGATCAGTGCCGGCAGGGAAGGTCTGACTATTTGTGATGCGACCTCTGCTGTTTTTGCGATGGACCTGCCCTGGGAAAAGCTGGATGTTGTGACTTATAGCTGGCAGAAAGTGTTGGGTGGAGAAGGCGCCCACGGAATGTTGATTCTCAGTCCAAGAGCCGTCGAGCGGCTGGAATCCTACACACCGCCCTGGCCATTGCCGAAGATTTTTCGCCTGACCAAGGGCGGCAAACTGATCGAAGGCGTGTTCAGAGGTGCGACCATCAACACGCCTTCAATGCTCTGCGTGGCGGACTACCTGGATGCGCTGGCCTGGGTGCGCAGCCTGGGGGGCGTCGATGCGGCGATCGGCCGGTCCATGCGGAACCTGGCGGTTATCGAGGCATTTGTTGGCCGCAGCGACTGGATCCATTTTCTCGCAGTGGATGAGGAACAGCGATCAAACACCAGCGTCTGCCTGACCGTGGACCTTGAGCCCGAACAGGTTAAAGAAATGGTCGCGTTACTGGATTCAGAAGGTGTCGCGCATGATATCGGGGCCTACCGGGACGCTCCCGCCGGATTACGGATCTGGTGCGGCGCCACGGTTGAAGAAAGTGATGTGAAAAAGTTGATGCCCTGGCTTGAATGGGCATACCTCCAAGTAAAGAGAGACTAAACCGATGTACAAGATTCGTACCTATAACCAGATTTCCAACGTTGGTCTGAGCCGTTTTCCAATGGACCGCTACGAGGTTGGCCCGGATGTAAGCGACCCCGTAGCTTTTGTCTTGCGCAGTCAAAAGCTGCACGACGAACCGGTGCCCGATAGCGTTCTGGCTGTCGCCAGGGCGGGTGCCGGGGTGAACAATATTCCGATTGACGATTACACGCGTCAGGGTATTGTCGTATTCAATACACCCGGCGCCAACGCGAATGCCGTTAAGGAACTGGTTACCGCGGCGCTCTTGTTGGGCTCGCGCGGTATTCTGGATGGTATGAACCGGGTACAGGAAATGACCGATATTACCGACCCCGAAGTCATGGCCAAACAGCTCGAAAAAGAGAAGAAACAGTTTGCCGGGTGTGAAATTGCCGGCCGGACCCTGGGCGTTATCGGCCTGGGCGCCATCGGCTCCATGGTGGCGAATGCTGCGCTGGAAATGGGCATGCACGTGGCCGGTTTCGATCCGGCCTTGTCGGTGGAAGCCGCCTGGCGTTTGTCCAGCCGGGTTGAGAAAACCGAGAGTCTGGATGCGCTGTTGAAGATTTCCGACTTCGTGACCTTGCATGTGCCGGCGATTGAGCAAACGAAACACATGATCAATTCGGCTGCGCTCCTGCGGTTCAAGCCCGGCGCCAAACTGTTGAATTTCGCCCGGGAGCAGGTGGTGGATGTTGGCGCGGTAGTGGCGGCATTGGATTCGGGGAAACTGGGCGGATACATCACCGACTTTCCCGTTCCGGCCTTGCTGGGTCGTGAAGATACATTGTTGTTTCCGCATATCGGGGCCAGCACCGCGGAGGCTGAGGAAAACTGTTCGGTGATGGCGGCTGAGCAACTGAAAGACTTTCTCGAAAACGGCAATATCGTAAACTCGGTCAACTATCCACAGACCCGCATGGTGCGGGATGGCGGATACCGCATTACGTTTGCCAACGAGAACGTGCCACGGGTGCTGGGTACGGTGTTATCGGTGCTGGCGGATCACGATATCAACGTGATCGATATGGTCAACAAGAGCCTCGGCGATATGGCTTACAACATCATTGATGTCGGATCCAGACCCACAGCGGAAATTATCGAGGCCATTGCCAATGCAGAAGGCGTGATGCATGTTCGCGTTATCTGAGAAAGCGGGGGCTTCATGCCAGCATGAATGACATCAGAAAAATTGAAATCCCGGAAAAGGACCTGCCACTGCGGGCCGACGTCAGTTTGTTGGGTTCGCTGGTAGGGGACGTGCTAGTGGACCAGCACGGCCAGTCACTGCTTAACCGTGTGGAAGCCGTGCGAAAGGCGTCTATCAGTCGCAGAGAAGGTGGGGATGAGAATGGTTCGCTGGATGAGGCGCTGTCCGGCCTTGAACCCCGCGAGGCCATGTTGCTGATATCGGCTTTCGCTTCCTATCTCAGGGCGGTTAACCTGGCGGAGAAGGTACATCGTATCCGGCGCCGCCGGGCATATCAGCGTGCGGGAGCTGCAGCTCAGCGGGGTAGTCTCGAAGCGATTATGGGCGATCTCAAAGCGCAGGGGGTGGATGCGGGCTCAATGGCAGATGCAATCAACCGGCTGCGCATTCAGCCTGTGTTCACTGCCCACCCCACGGAAGCCACGCGCCGCACCATCCAGGAAAAAGAATACGATATCGTCCTTCGTCTGGTTGAACGCCTGAATCCCGAACTGACGCCGGGAGAAGAAGAGTTATCACTGCAGCGCATTCGGTCTGCCATCACGTCTTCGTGGCAAACACGGCTGGTTCCCCACGCCAGGCCCACCGTTGCAGACGAACTGGATAACATCCTGTTCTACATCACGGACATCCTGTACCGGGTTGTGCCTGTTTTCTACGAGGCGATGGAACAGGCCTACGAGGCGCAGTTTGGTGAATGCCCACCCGATTTCCTCCAGCGGATCATTCTGAGGTTCGGTTCCTGGGTGGGTGGTGATATGGATGGAAACCCCAACGTCACCTCCACCACCATTTTGGAGACCCTGAGTCGCCAGCGCAAAGTGGTGATCAAACGGTATCTGCCTGATATCCGGCGACTGGGGCGGTACCTGAGCCAGTCTGAGTCTGAGATCGGGATTTCTCCGGCGGTGACGAGGCAACTCAGCCGTTACCTGGAAATGATGCCGGAACTGGAGAGGAGTATTCCGGAACGACATCGCGAAATGCCTTATCGCTGCCTCCTCAAGATGGTAGCGGGCCGGTTGCAGGCGACCCTGGATGATACCGGAAACGGTTACGCGTCTGCGGGGGACTTTGCGGGCGACATTCAACTGATCCATGACAGCCTGCTGGCCAACAAGGGGGAGCAGGCCGGGTTGTTCAGTGTGACGCGGCTGTTACGCCGCATCGAGACATTCGGCTTCCACCTGGTCACGCTCGATGTACGCCAGGACGCATTGCTTCACCGTCGCGTCATGGGCGAATTGCTTGGATGTCAGGACTGGGCGTCGCGCGATCCCGCCAACCGTGCAGCCACGCTGGCTCATATGCTGAGTACAAACACTCTTCCGAACTGCTCCAGCGATGACCTTTTGAGTGACGAAGCAGCAGAAACGCTGGCGGTTTTTAAAGCCATATCATCCGCACGGCAGTCCTATGGAAGCGGCGCTATCGGCCTGTTTATCATCAGTATGACCCAGGGCGCCGACGATGTTCTGACGGCGCTGGCCCTGTCAGAAATGGCCTGCCCCCGGACCGGTGCGTCGTCCAAGCTGGATATTGCCCCGCTGTTGGAGACCGTCGATGATCTGCAGGCCGGTTCGGCCATCATTCGGGATCTCCTGCAACAGGATGTGTACCTTGAACACGTGGCTGGCCTGGACCAGCGCCAGGCGGTCATGGTGGGTTATTCCGACAGCAACAAGGACAGCGGTATTGTTGCTTCACGCTGGGCTTTGCATGAAGCTCAGCGGCAACTGGTCGATGCCGGCGAAAATCATGGTATTGACATCGTATTCTTCCACGGGCGTGGCGGAACGGTCAGTCGTGGTGGAGGGAACCTCGTCAACGGAATTCTGGGTGCGCCCCCGGATACGGTCAAAGGGTTCCTCAGAATCACAGAGCAGGGGGAGGTCATCAATCAGAAATATGGTGTGCGGTTTCTGGCATTGCGTAACCTGGAACTGGTTGCAGGTGCGACGCTTCAACACAGCATGGGTTTCGCGTCCCGGGGGTTGAATGCCGAGGAGAGCGAAATCATCAGCTGGATGGCCAACCACTCACGGGCCACGTTCCGTGGCGCTGTCTATGAAGATCCGGATTTTCCCGCTTATTTCCGGGCCAGCACGCCGATTGATGTGATTGAGCGATTGAACATCGGCTCGCGACCGGCTTCGCGGAGGTCGGGGGCAGGGATCGAAAATCTCCGCGCCATCCCCTGGGTGTTCTCATGGGCGCAAATCCGGGTTGGATTTCCCGGCGTGTTTGGTTTCGGCAGTGCGCTCGATGGCGCCATAGATAAATTCGGCATGGAGGCGATGCGGGAACTGCTGGCCCGGCAAGTGTTTTTTCAGGGCATGGTCAATGACGTTGAGATGGTGCTCGGTAAGTCGGAATTGGAAATCGGCCGGCGCTATGCCGGCCTGGCAGAGGATTCCCTGCAGCGTTTTTTCGGGCAGATCCGCCAGGAATTCCAGTTGGCTGAACGACGTATTCTCGAGTTGAAAAAGCTCGATCGCCTGTTGGACGACCAGCCGGTTTTGCAACGAAATATCCGTCTCCGCAACCCTTATGTGGATCCCCTGCACCTGCTGCAAGTCGAAATGCTGGGCAAGTGGCGCGAAGGGGGGTGTGAGGATGAAGAATTGCTGGATGTCCTGAAAGCCACCGTCAAAGGCATCGCCCTGGGTATTCAAAACACCGGTTAGTTGCTTTCGCGGGTTCAAAGTGACCGCGATCAGTTTTCAGGGAATCAAAAGTACGCGATAATAACTGACCGACCGGACGGTCAGTATTTTCAGGAATGACCATGAAGAGCAACATACCGAAACAATCTCCCGGCGAAACAGCCATTCTGGATGCAGCCATACAGCTGTTTTCCTCCAATGGTTATGACGCCGTGTCCATGCGTGAAGTAGCCGGTGCCGCGGGCGTCAGCAAGGCCAACATTTACCATCATTTCGAATCCAAGGAAGGGCTGTATCGGGCCATTCTGGACATAAGCGCCGCCGACCTTTCCGGTTTGGTGGAATCGTTGGCTGAGGGAGGAGCTTCGTTCGAATCAAGGATCGCCGAATTTGCCGCCGGTCATTTGCAGCACCTGGACCAAAACCCACTCACCTCCCGACTGATCATCAGGGAGGCTTTTCTGGGAGACAACGAACGAAGCCGGGTTCTGGTCGACCAGGTCTTTGGAGGAATTTTCGAGCGCATTGTCGCTATTTTTCGCGCGGGTCAACAATCTGGCGCCCTCCGTGAGGAACTGGATCCGGCGCTGTGCGCCACTTTACTGATGGGTGCTGACGTTTTCTTTTTTCAGGCCCGCAAACTATTGACTCAACTTCCGGAGGCAGCATTCGCTTCCCGGCCTTCCCGGTTCAGCGGGGAGATGGTCGAGGTGCTGCTCAGGGGTATGACGGCGCCGGGAGAGGGAGATCGTAAATGAAAGCAACGACAGCATTCCGATCAGTCATGTTGGCCGGCGCCCTGTTGCTTTCCCTCGTCCTGGCAAACTGCGGTGGGGATGGGAAAGGAAACGGCCTGGGGGCCCAGGCCGGGGGTCTGGAAAGACCCCCGGTCGCGGTGACCGTGCAAGCAGTGGCACAGACCGAAGTCAGAACCGAGTTGTTTTCAGTAGGCCGAATTGTCAGCCGTAATACACCGACCCTGGCGGCGGAGATCAATGCCCGCGTCATGGAATTGCGGGTGGATGAAGGTCGGCCGGTAAAGAAAGGCCAGGTGCTGCTCCTGCTGGACAAAACGGCGTTTGAACTGGCTCGCCAGGAAGCTGAAGCTGAAATTCAGCGGCTGAAAGCCAGTATTGCCAATGAGGAGCGTCGCGTGGAACGTTACCGCGATCTCAAAACGAAGGACATGATGCCGGAGGAACGGTTGGACGACGCAGAGGCCACGCTTGCCGTGGACAAGGCGTCGCTTGCTGCAGCCCAGGCTCGCCTGGCCATTTCACGGGACCGCCTGGCCAAAACCGAGTTGGTTTCGCCGGTGGATGGCGTGGTGGAGAGACGGCACGTTTCGGTGGGTGATTACGTCCAGACAGGGGGTGCCCTGATTACGCTGACCGATACCAGGGAGCTTCGTATTGAACTTCCCTTTCCCGAGACGGTTGGGCACCAGCTGAAGGTGGGTCAGGTGCTTTACCTTGAGAGCCCGATAGCCCCCGGCATGGTAGTGGAGTCCAGGGTTACCCATATACGACCGCAGGTGGGGGCCATGAATCGATCCCTGGTTGTTATGTCGGAACTATCCAATCCTGGAAACTGGCGGCCGCAAGCCACGGTGGAGGCCTACCTGGTCGTCGATATTCGCCCGGATGCCCTCGTGGTGCCTGCAGCGTCAGTGGTACAGCGTCCAGCAGGCTACACGGTGTACAGTGTCGATTCGCTGCAAGCCGGCCAGGTCCGCCAGCGACTGGTGGAGCCGGGTGTCACCAGAGACGGTCTGGTTGAAATCCGGCAAGGACTGGAACGCGGAATGCTGGTGGTCGTGGAAGGCGCAACTTACCTCACCGACGGGGCGCGGGTGGCGGCGCAGGAGGTAGCCCGTGAGTGACGCGTCATCCGGTGGCGCCGGGCGTAATCTGATATCCGTGGCAGGTAAAAGCTTGCCAGAGCTTGCTATCAACAGGCATATATTCGCTTACATGCTATCCGGAGTGCTGCTGCTGTTCGGTGTCATCAGTTTCGACCGCATTGGTGTCGACCGATTTCCGGAAATTGACTTCCCGATGATTTCAATCCGGACGATTCTGCCCGGCGCCAGTCCCGAGATCATTGACTCCAGCGTCACCAATATCATTGAGACCAAGGTTAACAGTGTTCCGGGGATAGAACATATCCAGTCCACATCAGCCCCGGGCGTTTCGGTCATCGTGGTGCGTTTCGGTCTCGACAAGAAAGTGGACATTGCATTCAACGAGGTCCAGGCCAAGGTCAACCAGGTATTGCCGGAACTGCCCCGGCAAACCGATCCGCCGGTCGTCGCCAAGGTTGAATTTGGGTCATTGCCCATCATGTGGCTTGCACTGACGGGCGATCGTACACTCCAGCAGCTCAACCAATATGCAAGAAACATAATTAAGAAACGATTAGAAACCATTGATGGTATAGGAGAAGTTAGGCTTGGAGGCGAGCGAAGACGGACGATTCGTGTCAATCTCGATCCGGATCGCATGGCTGCATTCGGCATAGCGGTCAATGATGTTGTGGGCGCTTTCGCAACGGAGCATGTCCGCTTGCAAGGAGGATTTCTGGTTGGCGGAGAGCGGGAGGAGCTGGTCCAGCTGGACATCGAATACCACTCGCCAGCGGAGTTGGAAAACCTGATTGTGGCCTATCCCGAAGGTGCGCCCCTGAGGCTCGCAGACATTGCCGAGGTGGTGGACGGACTTGAAGATCACCGGCAGTTCGCCAGTTTCAACGGCCGCCCGACGGTCGGGTTGGGTATCGTCAAGGTCCAGAACTCCAATACTGTGGCGATCGTTGATGAAGTCAGGCGCCGCCTCGACCAGGAGATTCTCCCCGAACTGCCGCCTGGCATGAAGCTGGAAGTGGCTTTCAGCGATGCGGAACTGATTGAAGACATCGTATCGGCGCTGGAAGAGCACATCATTCTCGGTACCTTACTCACTGCGCTGGTCGTGTTGCTGTTTTTGAAGAGCCTGTCGTCCACCCTGATCATCGCGGCCGCTATCCCGGTTTCCCTGCTGGGCGCTGTGGCGGTGATGTATTTTTCCGGATTCACCTTTAATACCATGACGCTGCTGGGGCTGTTGCTGTTAATTGGGATCGTGGTGGATGACGCCATCGTCGTACTGGAAAACATTTACCGCCAGCGGGAGCTTGGCAATGACGATCCGGTTGATGCGGCCATCAGGGGGAGCCGCCAGGTCGTCTTTGCCGTTCTTGCAGCAACCCTGACGCTGGTTGCGATTTTTGCGCCCGTCATTTTCATGGAGGGTATCATCGGCAGCTTTTTCCAGTCCTTCGCGGTCGTCGTCACGGTTGGCGTATTGGTGTCCCTGTTCGTCTCGCTCACGCTGACTCCGGCCCTGTGTTCCAGGTATCTCGGCTTTTCCAGTCAACATGGCCGCATCTATGGCGTGATCGAAGCAGGATTTCAGGCGATGGATCGTTCCTACCGGCGCCTGATCTCGTTCAGCCTTTCGCACCGCTGGACCGTCGTCGGCGCAGCGCTGCTGACGGTGCTGGCCAGTGGCTTTATTTTTGGGCAGATCGACAAAGGTTTCATGCCGGAGGAAGACGAGGCCCGTTTCATCGTTGCGATCAAGGCGCCTCTGGGATCCAGCATCGAGTATACGGAATCCAGGATCAGGCAGGTGGAGGCTATTTTCACCGAATACTCCGAAATTACCGGTTCTTTCGCAACCATCGGCGGGGACCAGGCCAGGCAGGTCAGCCGCGTGAACATCATCGTGAAGATGGCCCGGTGGGAAGACAGGGACCTTTCGCAGGCAGAGCTGATGGGTATCCTGCGCCAGCGCCTCAGGGAAGTTCCGGGTGTGGAGGTGTTCGTGACCGATATGCCCGTAGTGGGCGGTCAGCGTGGCGACCCCCTGCAATTCGTGTTGCAGGGGCCCGAGCTGGAGCGGGTGGCCGAACTGGCCAGCCAGCTCAGACAGGCGCTTGACCAGGTACCTGGAATGGGGCGACTGGATATCGATCTGCAGCTCGACCTCCCGCAGTTGGAAATGGTCCTGGCACGCGAAAGAATACACAGCCTGGGTATCACCTCACGCGATGTCGCCATGGCGGTAAACGTCATGTCGGGTGGATACGATATCGCCCGGTACAATGACAAGCCTGGTGACGGTGAGCGCTATGATATCCGTCTCAAGGCCGGGGAAGGACACCTCAAAAAGGCGCTTGACCTGAGCCGTATCTACATCCGCTCGAGGACCGGGGAAAGGGTCCGCCTGGATAACCTGGCCCGGCTGGATCCAGGTGTGGGGCCGGCCGTGGTTTCTCGTTATGATCTGCAGTACTCGGCCACTTTCCTTGGTACACCGACGATCTCAGAGGCTGCAGCCATTACAAAGGTGCGCGAGATTTCAGAAAATCTGCTGCCGGCGGGTTACCGCGTACGAATGACCGGGCGTTCGGAGGAGTTTGGCAAAACGGCCAAATACATGCTGTTCGCATTTGTGACGGCCATGATCCTGGTTTACATGGTGCTGGCCAGCCAGTTCAACTCTTTCGTCCAGCCGCTGATCATCATGGTGGCGCAACCACTGGCCATTATTGGTGGTGTGGGTGCGCTATGGCTTACCGGTCATTCACTCAATATTTACTCGATGATCGGACTGGTGCTGCTGGTAGGGCTGGTCGCCAAGAACTCGATTCTCCTGGTGGATCTGACTAACAGCATGCGGACGGAGGGGATTAGTATCGATGAAGCGATTCAAACCGCATGCCCTATCCGGATGCGTCCCGTGCTGATGACTTCTGCGACCATTATTCTTGCGCTTTTGCCAGCCGCCACCGGTCTCGGGGCGGGGTCTGCCACCAACGGGCCATTGGCGGTGGCTGTTATCGGCGGGCTGGTTAGTTCCACCCTGTTGACGCTGGTGGTCGTGCCGTCGGTCTACTCACTGGTCGAACACCCGCTGGAAAGATTCCGGCGGTGAGCAGGTTGGTGTAAGCTGATTCCCGGTCCAGTTAACGTCTAAGGCGGAGGTTTCAATGGCGGGGTTGTACTTCGAAGAATTCCAGGTAGGGCAGGTGTTTGATCATGCAATTCGCCGAACGCTGACAGAAACGGATAACGTGATTTTCAGCACGATGACGCATAATCCGGCTCCGCTGCACCTCGATGAAGACTATTGCCGGAATCATACCGAGTTCGGGCAACGGATCGTCAATAGCTGCCTGACACTCAGCCTGATGGTGGGCATCTCGGTCAACGATACGACCCTGGGCACGACGGTGGCCAACCTCGGTTGGGACGAAGTGAGGTTTCCAAGGCCACTTTTTCATGGCGACACCATCCACATACAGACCGAAGTACTGGAGCTGCGGGAAAGCCGGTCCCGGCCTGATAACGGCATCGTCATTTTTGAGCATCGTGCATATAACCAGGATGATGAGTTGGTGGGAACCTGCAAACGCACCGCCCTCATGCATCGCCGGCCCGCATCATGAAACGCATGCGTTCTTTGCTGTTCGTGCCGGGTGACAGTGAAAAAAAGCTGGCGAAAAGTGAAGCCATTCCAGCAGACGTCCTGATTCTTGACCTGGAGGACTCGGTCGCATCGACCGGCAAGGATCGGGCGCGAGGCCTGGTCTGCGAGTATTTGCAACAACGCGATTACGCGTCTTCCACGCAGGTTTGGGTACGGATGAATTCCATCGGCCATGGCGAAGCAGGTGCGGATCTCGCCGCAGTCATGCCGGCCAGGCCTGATGGGATTGTCCTGCCCAAAACCCGTTCGCCGGATGATGTCGAATTGGTGGGCCGGCACATTGGAACCTATGAGGCGGAACATGAAATAAAGGTGGGCTCTACCCGGATTCTTCCGGTCGCCACCGAAACGCCACAATCCCTTTTCACGCTGGGTGACTACGCGAAATGCGGTAAACGCCTTGCCGGGCTTACCTGGGGCGCTGAAGACCTCAGTGCCGCTGTGGGGGCCATCAGCTGTCGCGACGAAGAAGGTAACTGGACCGGGCCTTATCAACTGGTCAGAAGCCTGTGCCTGTTCGCCGCCCATGCGGCGGGGGTAGACGCCATTGACACGCTGTTTGCAGATTTCAGGAACAGCAAAGGGCTTGAAGAGTCCTGCGCCGAAGCCAGGCGTGATGGTTTCAGCGGAAAACTGGCGATCCATCCCGACCAGGTAGAGGTGATAAACCGGTCGTTCACGCCCAGCGAGGAGGAACTGCAAAGAGCGCGCAGTATCGTTGCGCTTTTCGAAGCCAATCCGGGCGCAGGAACGCTGGCGCTGGACGGCGCCATGCTGGATTTACCGCACCTGGTGCAAGCGAGAAAAATGTTGTCCCGGACCGAAGGAGAAACATCGTGACGCCTGGTGCGTTCGTCGAGTTGTTCGGCCGTGAAAAAGCCAGCGCTATCCTGAGAACCGACAGCCAGGAGAAAGCGGCCCTGGCGATGGAGGCTGCGATTCGTGGCGGATTCAGGGTCATCGAATTTACATTATCGATTCCCGGTGTTTATGAGCTGGTGCAGGACTTTTCCCGCAGAGAAGACCTGGTGGTGGGTACGGGCACGGTGATGAACGAAGCAGAGGCAAACAAATCCGTGGATGCGGGTGCGCGTTTCCTGGTCTCCCCGGTGGCGGACGAGGCGGTGATTTCCGCTGCGACACATTTGGGTGTGGCGAGCATGCCGGGAACCCATACGCCAACAGAGATGCTTTTCGCGCATCGTGCCGGCGCGCAGCTATGCAAGTTGTTCCCCGCACCGGCAGGCGGCCCTGCATGGGTCCAGTCGGTGCTGGGGCCGATGCCCTGGCTGAAGATCGTGCCAACCAATGGCGTGGATGAGTTCAACGCCGCTCAATGGCTTGCTGCCGGTGTGTTTGCACTGGGCTTTGTGAACCCATTGTTTGTGCCCGATGATGTCCAGTCCGGGCGCTGGGATGTCATCGAAGCAAGGGCGGGTCGTTGCATCAAGGCAGCACAGTCGGGCTGACAGCTTTAGAGCCAACCCAGCCAGGCGCCAAAGACCAGCACCATAACGCCGACAAGCCCCCAAAGGGCGCCAACCACCAGGGTTTGGCGCCGGATGTCATTCAGGTCGTGGACCCAGAACGCAATAATGAAAAACCACAGATATCCCACGGTATAAATCAGCCAGGGTGCGGTTGCACTCCACCACGGCCAGTCCCAGGTGAGGGCATCGATTCGGTTGAGCAGGATTTCCACCAATACGCAAAAAGCAGACCCTGCAAATGCAATGAACCAGCGATTGGGTATGCCCATGATCCGCGTGGCAGGGTCCGGCAGTAACATCTTCGACCAGGCAATCCCGGCGATTGCGAACATGAACATGATTTCGACATTCAGGCCAATTAATATGAGATAGGCCGTGTCACCCGGCGTGGCCCAGAGCGGAGCGCGGCCATTGAGGTGGAAGAAGACGGAGTTCAGGATTTCATTGATCGAATCCGCAGCCCAGTAAGCCAGGCCGGCAAAAACCGAATTCCAGCATTGGTTGAACATTTCGGTCGCGTAAATATAGGTCACGATGGCGAGCAGGGGAATGATGTACCACTGGAACTGTGCCGGATCGCGCAAAAGCTCCTGGGCTTGCTGAGCAAATTCGGTAGGCATTGACTGATTATATAGCAGTCAACGGAGGGTCGGTTCATGATCTTATAAGTTTACGTTAACGTAAACGTAAGTTATACTGCTGCAGCCCTCGCAAGGACCAGGCACATGGCCAGTAGCTTCAGCATCAGTGAACTCGCCGGCGAGTTTGACGTGACAACCCGAACCATCCGGTTTTACGAGGAGAAAGGGTTGTTGAATCCCGGACGAAACGGAACCCGCCGGATATACAGCCCGGCAGACCGTACCAAGCTCCGGCTGATTCTCAGGGGAAAGCGCCTGGGCCTGAGCCTGGATGAAAGTGCAGAGATCATCCTGATGTACGGCACACCGGGCAGTAACCGCAAACAGCTGGAAAAACTGATCGCGACCTGCGGGGCCAAACGCGCTGAACTGAAACGGCAACGAGCCGACCTGAATGCCATGTTGAGCGAACTGGCTGAGGCCGAAGACAAGTGCAGGGCCGCACTGGCGGAATGCCTGAACGGAGTAGAAAAATCATGAATACCCACTTTCCTTCACTGGATTTTGACCTGGGTGAAGACATTGAAATGTTGCGCGAAGCGGTCTACCAGTTTGCCCGTTCGGAGATCGCACCGCTTGCAGCACAGATAGACAGGGACAACTTGTTCCCGCATGAGCTTTGGCGAAAGCTGGGTGATATGGGTTTGTTGGGGATCACCGTGGAAGAGGCTTACGGCGGCACCGGAATGGGTTACCTGGCGCATTGCATTGCGGTTGAGGAAATCAGCCGCGCCTCGGCGTCAGTGGGCCTGTCCTACGCGGCGCATTCGAATCTCTGCGTGAACCAGATCCGGAAAAATGCCACCGAGGAACAGAAGCATCAATACCTGCCAAAGCTTTGCACCGGGGAACATGTTGGCGCGCTGGCTATGTCGGAGGCCAATTCCGGTTCAGACGTGGTGAGCATGGGGTTGAGAGCCGATCGTGATGGCGACCATTACGTGCTTAACGGCAGCAAGATGTGGATCACCAATGGCCCCGAGGCGGACGTATTTGTCGTGTACGCCAAAACAGATGTCAGCTCAGGTTCCCGTGGTATCACGGCTTTCATCATTGAGCGCGATTCGCCCGGTTTCACCCGCGGTGAGAAACTCGATAAGCTCGGGATGAGGGGTTCCAATACCTGCGAATTGGTTTTCGCGGATTGCCGCGTGCCGGCAGAAAACATCCTGGGGCAGGAAAACGGGGGTGTCAGGGTGCTGATGTCAGGGCTTGATTACGAACGGACTGTCTTGTCAGCCGGCCCCGTGGGCATCATGCAGAGTTGCCTGGACGTTGTGGAGCCCTATCTCCACGAGCGCAAGCAGTTTGGCCGGAGTATCGGTGAATTCCAGTTGATGCAGGGTAAAGTGGCAGATATGTATATCAGCCTGAGTGCATCCCGCGCCTATGTATACGCGGTCGCTACAAACTGCGACCGGGGTATGGAAAAGCGCAAGGATGCGGCCGGCGCCATTCTGTTCACATCCGAACGCGCGACACAAATGGCGCTGGAAGCGATTCAATGCCTGGGCGGCAACGGCTACATCAATGATTATCCTGCCGGTCGCTTGCTGCGTGACGCCAAATTGTACGAGATCGGGGCTGGAACATCCGAGATCAGGCGGATGTTGATCGGCCGTGAACTTTTTGCGGAAACCGCCCCCAACTAAGGACTCGCGGAGACACACCATGAGCATCATTGAAACCCGCGTTAATCCGCGATCGGAGGAATTTCTGACGAATGCCGGCCACATGCAGGCGCTGGTCGATGACCTCGAAGCCACGGTCGACATTGTCCGCCAAGGCGGTGGCTCGAAATACCAGGAACGGCACGAATCACGGGGCAAGCTGCTGGTTCGTGACCGAATCGATGCGTTGCTCGATCCGGGCTCACCTTTTCTCGAATTATCGCAATTGGCGGCTCACGAGGTTTACGGCGAACCGGTCGCCGCGGCGGGTATTATCACGGGTATCGGCCGGATTGCGGGACAGGAATGCATGATCGTGGCTAACGACGCCACGGTGAAAGGCGGTACTTATTATCCTTTGACAGTGAAAAAACACCTCCGTGCACAAACCATTGCGGAGCAGAATCGCTTGCCCTGCATATACCTGGTTGATTCCGGCGGCGCTTATTTGCCGATGCAGGATGAAGTGTTTCCCGATCGTTAGCATTTCGGCCGGATCTTCTATAACCAGGCAAACCTGTCTGCCCAGAACATTCCACAAATTGCCATTGTCATGGGCTCGTGCACAGCAGGTGGCGCCTATGTGCCGGCGATGGCCGATGAATCGATCATCGTTAAGGAACAGGGCACCATTTTTCTGGGCGGGCCTCCGCTGGTTCGGGCGGCTACCGGAGAGGTTGTGACTGCCGAGGAACTGGGTGGTGCCGATGTCCACACACGAGAATCGGGCGTAGCGGATCATTTTGCACAAAATGATCATCATGCGTTGAAACTCGCTCGCAGGGCGGTCAGCCGGCTTAACCGGGTAAAACCGGTTGAGCTGGACGTGGCCGAAGCAAAAGAGCCGCTTTATGACCCGAAAGAAATCCACGGTATCGTTTCCAGCGATGCGAGGCGGCCTTTTGACGTATCGGAGATTATTGCGCGCATTGTCGACGGCTCGGTGTTCGATGAATTCAAGGCGCGTTATGGCACTACGCTGGTTTGCGGCTTCGCCCGGATTTTTGGCTACCCAGTGGGTGTGGTGGCAAACAACGGCATTCTGTTCGGCGAATCAGCCCAGAAGGGCGCCCACTTCGTCGAACTGTGTGGTCAGCGAAAAATACCGCTGGTTTTTCTCCAGAACATCACGGGATTCATGGTGGGCAAGCAATACGAGTCGGAAGGTATCGCCAAGCATGGGGCCAAAATGGTTACTGCCGTTTCTTCAGTCCAGGTGCCCAAATTCACGGTGATTATCGGCAACTCATACGGTGCCGGAAATTACGGGATGTGCGGCCGTGCCTACGAGCCCCGCTTCCTGTTCACCTGGCCGAACGCCCGGATTTCGGTGATGGGTGGAGAACAGGCTGCCGGCGTGCTGGCACAGGTAAAACGTGACCAGAAGGAGCGGCTTGGCGAGTCCTGGTCGGACCAGGAAGAGACCGCATTCAAACAACCCATTCTGGACCGCTATGAGGAGCAGGGGCATCCGTACTATGCATCAGCCCGGTTATGGGATGACGGTGTCATTGATCCCGCACAGACCCGCCAGGTGTTGGGGCTTGCGATATCCGCATCCCTGAACAGTCCCATTGAGGAAACACGCTTTGGCGTGTTTCGTATGTAACTGGGGGAGAAGCAGATGTTCAGCAAAATCCTGGTGGCAAACCGTGGCGAAATCGCATGCCGGATCATCCGTACGGCAAGGCGCATGGGTATCTCGACGGTTGCAGTGTATTCCGAAGCCGACCGTGAAGCCCTGCATGTTTCCATGGCGGACGAAGCGGTGTTTATCGGACCCGCGCCGCCGCGCGAGTCCTATTTGCGAATCGACAGGATATTGGATGCCTGCAAGGTCACCGGTGCGCAGGCCGTGCACCCCGGCTATGGCTTCCTGTCAGAGAACGCGGAATTTGCACGCGCCTGCGCAGACAGCGCCATCGTGTTTATTGGGCCGCCGGTCAACGCGATTGAAGCGATGGGCTCGAAGTCGGCCGCGAAAAACATCATGGAGGCGGCCGGCGTGCCGCTGCTTCCTGGCTATCACGAAGCGGAACCCTCTGACGAAGCACTGGCCCGGGCTGCCATGGAAATCGGCTTCCCGGTCCTGCTCAAGGCGGTAGCCGGTGGTGGCGGCAAGGGCATGCGCAGAGTGGATCAACCGGATCAGTTCAGCGCGGCCCTCGAAGCGGCTAAACGTGAAGCCGCTTCCAGTTTCGGTAACGATGAAATGCTGGTCGAGAAATACCTGTCTGCGCCCCGCCACGTGGAGGTCCAGGTGTTTTGTGACCGGCACGGTGGCGCCGTCTACCTGTTCGAGAGGGATTGTTCGGTTCAGCGCAGACATCAGAAAATCATCGAGGAGGCACCCGCACCCGGCCTGACACAGGAATTGCGGGAAGCGATGGGAGAGGCCGCCTTGCGTGCGGCCAGGGCCATCAGTTACGAGGGTGCCGGCACCGTTGAGTTTCTGCTCGATGCAGACGGATCTTTCTATTTCATGGAGATGAATACGCGTTTGCAGGTGGAGCATCCTGTGACTGAAATGATCACCCGGCAGGACCTGGTGGCCTGGCAATTAAGGGTGGCTGCCGGAGAAACGCTGCCGTTGAATCAGCAGGGTCTGCAGATCCACGGTCACGCGTTTGAAGCCCGTATTTATGCGGAGGACCCTGATCACGATTTCCTGCCCGCCACAGGCAGGCTGAATTATCTGCAACCACCCGAGGAAAGCACGCATGTCAGGGTTGACACCGGTGTCCTCCAGGGTGACGAGGTCAGCGTTTATTACGACCCCATGATTGCCAAACTGGTGGTCTGGGATGAAAACAGGGAACGTGCGCTATCCCGGCTGGGCAGGGCGTTGAGCGAATATCGCGTCAGCGGGCTGAGCACGAATCTTTCTTTCCTGTATAACATTGCGGTCAGTCAGCCGTTCGGACAAGCTCAACTGAGCACTCATTTCATCGAGGATCACCGTGATGTCTTGTTCCATTCTTCAGACCAGGACCGCGTTAAGGATCTCCCGCTGGCATCGCTCTACCTGCTGCTCAACATGGAGCGGGACAGCCGCCGGCGTGTGGGTGGAAAGGATCACTGGTCCCCCTGGAATGCATCGAGTGCCTGGCGTCTGAACCAGCCATCCATCCATACCGGCGCTATTGTTCTGAATGGAACAGAATATGATGTGCCCGTTCAGGAGATTGGCAGCGGCAAACAAAGACGTTTTCTGATCACGGTTGGCGACGACTCCGTCGTGGCGACCGGTGAACTGGACGGCAACAGCTTGTATGCCGACATCAATGGTTATCGCCAGCGTGTCGAGGTGGTTCCGCACGATGGCATGTATACGCTTTTCGGCCGGCGCGGGGCCATGCAGTTTGCGCTGGCTCAGCCTGATGTCGGACAGGACGACGGGCATGCCGCAGCCGATGTGTTTTCAGCACCGATGCATGGTGTCATTGTGAAATTACTGGCCGGGGCAGGAGAAACCGTTACAAAAGGGCAACCATTGCTTATCATGGAGGCCATGAAAATGGAGCACACCATCTGCGCTCCGGAAGACGGTGTCGTCACGGAATTTTATTTCCAGGAGGGCGAGCAGGTGGGTGGCGGTGTGGAATTACTTAACTTCGAGAATAAATCATGACAACAGTACTTATCACCGGTGCAAACCGGGGCATTGGTCTGGAAATGGCCAGCCAGCATGCATCTCGCGGAGACAAAGTCATCGCAGTCTGTCGTAAATCCAGCCCGGCATTGAATGGCCTGGGCGTGCGGGTCATTGACGGCATCGATGTGACATCCGGTGATTCCTGTAACGAGATGGTCCGGGCGCTGGACGGAACGGTGCTGGACCGACTGGTTAACAATGCAGGGATTCTGGAACGAAATACACTGGGTGACTTCAACAGCGAATCGATTGAGCGGCAGTTCCGGGTCAACGCTGTCGCGCCCCTGAGAGTAACTACATCCCTTTTGCCCAGGCTCAGAAGCGGGTCGCGCGTATTCATCATCACCAGCCGGATGGGATCGATCGATGATAATGATTCCGGCGGATCGTACGGTTACCGGATGTCGAAAGCTGCGGTCAACATGGCCGGTAAAAGTCTGAGTATTGATCTCAAAGATGAGGGAATTGCGGTGTTCCTGCTACACCCCGGCTGGGTTTCAACAGAGATGACCGGCCAGACGGGTATTCCCGTCGAGCAGTCGGCCAGTGGTTTGATCGACCGGATGGATGCACTGACGATTGAACAGACCGGGACTTTCTGGCACCAGGAAGGCTACGAACTGCCCTGGTGATTATTGCGGTGTGTTGCGCCCGTCCAGGTTGATGTCACCGGTTTCCCGGATACGGATGGAAGGGTAAAGCCCGCCGAGATCCAGCTTGGCCTTGAATTCATACTCGAAGGCGCCGTCGTGTGATTGCATCATGCTGCTGACAAACCGCATGCCGGCCAGCAGGTTGGCTGATGCGGTCAATTTCACGTTTTCTTCGGTATAGCCTTCGATGACCGGGAAATCCTTGCCCACACCTTTGACCAGTTCGTAACCGTCCAGCGATATCGTGTAAACGATGCCTTCCAGGTTCAGTGACTGCGCATTGGGGTTGAGAATGCGTAAACCAATTTCAAAGCCCGGCACCATGCCTTCAGACGGTAACGCTCTGAACGAACTGAGCGTGACGGTTGGCTCTTCGTAGTCCGGACTCAAGGTTGCACAGGCGCTGACCAGGAGAGTCAGCAACAGCGTCGGCAGGCGGCGAAAAATCAAGAGCAGGCCTCACTCATTTGCTTAAGGAGTTGCCGCGTTACGCCATTGAGTCCCCGCTGATGAGCGGCGACAACAGCGGCGAGGCGGTCCTCCGACACGGAATTGGATTCCGCCAGTTGAAGTGGATGGGTATCGCCATTGCACTCGATGGTGCCTGCCATTTCAACCCTGACACTGGAGGTTTGCCCGGCTGAATTCTGTATGCCGTAAAACTGCTGTACTTCCAGCTCGAGCAGCCAGTCATCCTCACTGCGGCGTGTTGATTCCTGAACCGACGAGAATCGTCCGGACGCCGTCAGTGACCGCCTCAGAACGGATGTAATGACCTCAGGCAAGTGGTCGGGCCAGCGGGCATTGGCGTAAGGGCCCATCCGCGCGTCAGGACTCAAAGCAAGGACCCGGTCGGTATCCAGTCCCGGTATCACGCTGACGTTCAAAGACAACCCAGGCCCCGGCGCTGTGCTTTCGGCCGCCGCGAGAGTCGTATCGGGACTCAGCAGATAATATTGCCTGGCTGGCTGTTTGCTGTCCATGACGCCGCTGCAGGCGCTGACCAGGAAAACCACCAGGGTCAAAACGATCACTGTTTTTTTACTTTTCATCATCAGGGCTCTATCTCTACTGAATTATCGGCCTGGCGGTATATCAACTGCGAAGGATCATCCTGCAGTTCCTGGACCAGTTTCTCCAGGTCGCGCAAGGCCAGGCGTGTCTCGATCATCAGGGCCGGCGCTTCGGCCAGACCGTCTTCCAGGAACTGTCCGATATCACGTTCATGATCGCTCAGCATGGTGTCCACCCGCCCCGTCAGGCTGGCCAGGTTTTTACTGCTTTGGTTGACGTTCTCGACGGTGGAATTGATGCCGGGCTGCAGTTCGCTGATCATGCCCTGCAACTGGCGTACCGTCACCTGGATTTCGGCAATAGTGGTATTGAGATTATCGGGAATCGCTCCGATGGATTCGCGCTCGGCTGCCAGTGTTGCGGTCAGCGATTCGATGTTTTCCAGGGTGCCCGCGATGGCGTTCTGATTCTCATCTCCCAGGATCTTCCCGGCCTGGGTCAGAACGTTGTTGAGCTTGCTCATGATTTCCGGTGCGCTGGACATCAGCGCTGAGAAACCGACGATCCTGACCGGGATGACCGGGTAGTCCCTGCCGGGCAACACTTCCAGTTCTGGGTGGACGCCGGGCTCTGTTTCGAGGTTGACGACCGCAACGCCGGTGATTCCCTGCAGCGCCAGGCTGGCAAAAGTGCCATTGTCGACTGGCGTCGAGGAAAGCACGTCGATATCCACCCGGATCCTGACGCCCGCGCTCCGTTCCAGGTCCATCATGACCACCGAGCCGATGTTCATGCCCATGTATTTCACCGGTCCGCCGACGCTCAGGCCGCTGACATCTTTGTGGAACAATAACGTATAACGGGTCAACTCCTGTGCGCCGGTCCGGCCGGTCAGCCAGATAACAAAAAAGATGAACGAAGCAATGGCAATGCTGACGAACAAACCGACTGCGAAATTCCTGTCGCCTTTAAACATGAGTCAAGTTTTCACCTTGGCTTTAGCCGCTTTTCGCGCCCTGACGGCGCGAGGATCTCCAAAATATTCCTGAATCCAGGGATCAGGGTGTTTCACAATCTCTTTCCGAGTATCAACGATAATACCCTTGTTCACCAACACCGCCACGCGGTCGCACACACCAAACAAAGTGTCCACATCGTGTGTGATCATGACAATGGTCAGGTCGAGGTTGGCATGCAGGTAGCTGACCAGTTCATCAAATTTTGTTGCCGAAATGGGATCGAGGCCCGCCGTCGGCTCATCAAGAAAAAGCACCTTGGGTTCGAGTGACAGTGCCCGCGCAAGAGACGCTCTTTTCTGCATACCGCCGGATAACTCGTTGGGGTATTTGGCTGCGGCCGTCAGGTCGAGGCCGACCATGAAAATCTTCAGAACCGCCAGTTCCCGGCGCATCTCCACCGAGAGATCGGAGTGGAGGGCGATGGGTAATTCAACATTTTCCTGCACGGTCAGGCCAGACAGCAGTGCACCGCCCTGGAACAGCACTCCCCACTGTTTGTGAGGCCCCGGTTGGTGGTACCTGATCTTCTGGCCAAGGACCTCGATTTCTCCTTCATTGGGGCCGTGAAGTCCGAGAATGCTGCGAAGCAAAACCGATTTGCCGGTACCTGACCCCCCAACAATACCAAGAATCTCGTCCCGCCTCACGTCGAGTTCCAGGTTGTCGTGCACGACCTGGCTGCCAAACCGGTTGACCAGTCCCCGGATAGTGATGATGTGTTCGTGCTGATCCGACATCAGAAACCGATCCTCGAATAGACAATCGTGAAAATGGCATCAGCGACGATGATCAGAAAGATCGACTGCACCACGGCCACCGTGGTCAGCCGCCCCAGTTCCTCAGCGGATCCTTTGACTTGCATGCCCCGCAGGGTCCCGGTTACTGCAATCAGGAACGCAAAGACCGGCGCCTTGGTCAGTCCGACCAGTACGTCATTGACGTCGATGGTCAGGGCCAGCCTTTCAGTGAAGGAAAACCAGTTGATGTCGAGTACAACGGCACCGATGAATGCGCCGCCGGCCAGTCCGGCAACATTGGCAAAGACGGTCAGCAGGGGCAGTGCGATCATCAGTCCGGCCACTCGCGGTATAACGAGGATCTGGTTGGGATTGAGGCCCATCACGCGCAAGGCGTCTACTTCCTCGGTGAGCTTCATCGTGCCCAGTGCGGCGGCGAATGCAGAACCGGAACGCCCCGCAACCATGATGGCCGCCAGTAAAACCCCCAGTTCTCTGAAAATAGAATTGGCGACCAGGTCGACCATGAATATATTGGCACCGAACTGTTCAAGTTGCCGGGCGCTCTGGTAAGCGAGAACAATGCCCATCAGGAAACATACTGTCATCACGATGGGAATGGCTGCGGCGCCGGTTGCATGAACCTGCCGGATGGTCTCTCCGATGACCAGTCGGGAAGGGCGCTTGATCCCATCGAGTACCGCCCGGGCAATAAAACCGACGGAGTCCACGGCTTCAATCGTGTTGTTGCCGATGGTCCGGATGCCGTTGCGAATAAAGTGGTGGGGCTTGGGGTCAAAAAAACCGGGAACGTATTCTTTTTGTGCAGCGATATCTATGATGTGCTGCAAAAATTTGAAGTGGGACGCCTGGAAGCCTTCGAAGTCGGTTTCGATACCCACTTCTTCGAAGTCCATCGACCGTTCGTACAGGACCCAGGCTCCGGCAAGATCGAAATTCTGGAGACCGCCACAGGAAAATTTAACTTGTGTTCCGGTCTCCGGCTCTATCTTGTCCAGTGTTTCCTGGAGGACGTTGAGATTGTCGAAAACCCAGTCGTCCTTCAGTGAAACTTGTAGCAACCCCCCCTGTCTCTCCACTGTGAGGTACGCATTCATTCCACTTGAGTCTAGCAAAAATCAATTACAATGTTTGCCGTACTGCTTGATGATCATATAAACAATGGAAATCTGGACCGTACTTTTTCCCATACTGTTAACCGACGTGGTCAACCCGGTGCTGTTCGCTTTCCTGGTTTTTGCCGCCAGTTCAAACCGTCCCGTGCTGATCAGCAGTTCGATGTTACTCGGACACACGCTCGCTTATTTTTCGGCCGGCATTGTTCTTTCGCTGTTCATGGAAACGATTTCCGATTTCTTTTCCAATCCCCGCCGCATCGATTTCGTTATCCAGACCATCCTGGGCCTGGCGCTGCTTTGGGTGGCCTTTGGTACGCGTAAGAGTACAGGCAAGCGGCCGGAAGAATCCATGCCGGAATTTACGGTGCTGAGCGCTTTTGGTTTTGGCGCCATTGTGAATTTCATTGGCATTCCGTTTGCGGTGCCGTACTTTGCTGCGATCGACCAGATCGCTAAAACCGGGGCTTCCACCACGCAGGGAGTGCTCCTGCTACTGTCTTACAACCTGGCCTATGCCCTGCCGTTTGTGCTGGTTCCGGTGCTGTCTGCAACCCTGGGTGAAAAGGCCCGTCCCATACTGGACAAAATCAACCAGGGACTGGACAAGGTCAGTGCTGTGCTGATGCCGGTTTTGCTAGGTCTCGTGGGCCTGGCTTTACTCGCTGACGCCGCGACTTTTTTCATCACGGGTTCATCGTTGTTCTGATTCGCCTGTCAGCTAATCCAGGTCAATTTCGACCACGTTACCTGATGGTGCTGTTATGAATTTGGCATCTTCGTAGCCAGGCCGTCCAAACCAGGAGGAGGCCTCGTTGGAGAATCCATAGCTTTCCCCGCCCAACCCCAGAAATCCGGAGTCGAGTTTGCCATTATCATTGGCGTCATGAACGACAACAACGGCGTATTCGCCGGAAGTGAGGTCCCGGAATTCAGTAACGAATTCGCCGGTTTCATTACTTTTACCGGACTGTTGCCGGTATGGCTCTTTCATGAACGATTCTTCAGAATTGAACAGCGTAACCTCCACCGTTCCGGATTGAGGGGAAATGTTCATCACACGGACGGTCAGGCTGGTAATTTCAGCAACCGCAGCAACAGGGCTCAAGAGCAGTGCGGGAACTGCCAGCCAGGCTAAATGGGCGATTTTCATGACATGCTCCCATGGATATTTAAGATTTTTGGCAAAGAATGATAAATCAATTGGTCAGCCAACGCTGCGTTTTAACGTCGATGGCAACAACGCTTCGACCCGTTCCCTGACGTCCTGCCGATCCACCAGGTCGCTGACGAAATCGAGTTTGCCCGAATCGAGCACCAGTACGTCACCGAGTGTGTAGTTCTCAATCCACTGGTCGTACAGGCCCTGCAGACGCTTGAGGTAGGACAAGGGTATGTCCTGCTCCATCTGCCGGCCTCTCATCCGAATTCGCTGCCGTAGTGTTCGAACCGAACAGTGCAGGTATATCATCAGGTCGGGTGGTTTAATGGCCTGCAGAATACTTTGGTAGAAAGACCAATAGGTCTCCCAGTCCCGCTTGTCGATCTTGCGCATACGGTGCAGAGCGGTGGCGAAAATTTCAGCGTCTTCAAATATGGTCCTGTCCTGAATGACCAATCCCGGCGTACGGTCTGCTTCCTGGTGAATGCGAAATTTGTTACTCAGAAAAAACAGCTGGGACTGGAAGGCCCAGCGACGCATGTCCCTGTAAAAATCTGGCAGGTAAGGGTTGGCATCGTTGGGCTCATAGAATGGCGAAACATGATAGGCGCTCGTGAGAAACTGCAACAGGGAAGATTTACCTGCGCCGATGTTGCCGGCGATGGCGATGAATTTTTGCTGGCTCATGAAACGTGGTTCCGACCGGGCTACCAAAAAATCATTATACTTTCGCGATGATAATTAGATGGTTTTATTTGTGTGTATGTCTGCCGTTGCTTCTGACGGTGATCATGGCCTTTCCGGTTGCCTGGGCCCACGACGGCGACGATCACGCCAGTGAACCGGATCAGGCTGGCGGCCGGGTACTGGGACAGATCAGTTTTCCCACGACAACCCGGTCACCCGAAGCGCAGGCTGCATTCATTCGGGGTATGTTGCTGCTGCACCTGTTTGAGTATCCGTTTGCCCGGGATGAATTCCTGCGGGCTCAGGAACTCGACCCCGGTTTTGCCATGGCCTACTGGGGTGAAGCCATGACCCACAACCACCCGATCTGGGACCGGCAAAACCTGCAGGCGGGGAGGGCGGCGCTGATGAAACTGGCCACCACACCGGAACAGAGGATCACAGCAACGCCGGCCCCGCGGGAGCAGGGATTCCTGGCAGCTATTGAGATGTTGTATGGGGGTGGCACCAAGGCGCAAAGAGATGTTGCCTACATGCGCGCCATGGAACAACTGGCCGCACGCTATCCCGATGATCATGAGGCTCAGCTGTTCTATGCGTTGTCTTTATTTGGCGTGCAGGCCGGCGTGCGCGATACGGCAACTTACATGATGTGTACGGCGCTTGCCCAGGATGTGTTCAGTGAGAATCCACAGCATCCCGGTGCAGCGCACTACCTGATTCATGGTGTTGACGATCCCCTTCACGCAGTGCTGGGCCTGCGCGCTGCCCGTGCGCTGGCAGTGATGGCGCCCGATGCCGGGCATTCGCAGCATATGACGTCCCATATTTTCACCGCAGTCGGTATGTGGGGTGATGTGGTCACAGCCAATGAAGCGGCCGTCAAGGTGCAGAATGCCATGCGCGTAGAGCGCGGCATGACGGCCCGCCACTGGGGGCACTACAATTACTGGCTGCTCTATGGCTACTTGCAACAGGGCCGCTCTGATAAAGCCCTGGAACTGCTTAAAGGGGCCTATGACGAGGCCCGGGCGGAGGGTAAATCACCCGAAGACCGTATGAACCTGGACCCGGACCGGTCACTGGTTGGCTCCGTGGTGCAAATGTGGGCCCGTTATGTGATTGAAACCCGGGGATGGGACAGCGAAGTCGCCCAATGGTCGTTCAATTCAGGCAATGCCTTTGATCCGAATCTGACCATCAGTTTTGTCCGCGCCATGCAGGCTGCAAATGCCGGCAAGCCCCCGCAGGCCGACCAGTACATCGCGCAGTTCCGCCAATTGAAACAGGAGCTTGAAGGCATTCTTTTGCGGCAGGAAGAAAAGGCGCCTACGGATCTGTTGTACCTGGAGCGGCTGGCTGTCATGGAACAGGAGCTGCTGGCTACCAGGGAATACGCCAGGGGTGAAATGGCCCAGGCCGCGCGATTGGCACAGGAAGCGAGCCGTATGGAAGGGGAAATGCCATATTCGTTTGGACCGCCGTTTGTCGACCTGCCTTCCGCGGAATTCCTGGGAGACATGCTGCTGGGTTCACGCAAGTACGCAGAGGCGGCGGCCGCGTACACGCTTCAACTGGAACGTACACGGCAAAAGTCACGCGCCCTGTTGGGGCTTTTACAGGCCCAGGCAGCTCTCGGGAATGAAGCCGAGGCAAAGTTTGTGCAGGAAAAACTCGACCGTATCCAGGCTGCTGCCGCTGAACCCGTCAAGCAACCGGATTGACAACTGGAGTCAGTGGCCGGTTGCAGGCGGATCGATAATCACTGCGCCGTCCAGCACATTCAGCACCCTTTGATCCCGGGAATAAACATCTCTATAAAACAGAACATTACCGTCACCATCTACACTGGCTGTCAAGTATATGATGATCACGGGAATCGGTTTTTCCAGGCTGATACGCTGTGTTTCGCGAGAAGCAACGACGGCTTCCAGCTCTGACCGCTTGTACCCGGGTTCATCCAGCAACAGTTCAGCCAGCGTCAGCGGGTCTTCCACGCGGATGCAGCCGGATGAAAAAGCCCGCTCTGGACGGTCGAATAACTCACGGTGTGGCGTGTCGTGAAGGAAGACAAAATGTTTATTGGGAAAAATGAACTTGACCGTTCCCAGTGAATTGTTTGGGCCCGGGTCCTGCCTCAGCGTATACGGCACGCCCTTGGTGTATTGATCCCAGTTGACCGTGGCCGGGTCGACGAACTTTCCATTGCGGTTAATGACGCGGATGTTTTTTGATGCCAGGTAATTCGGGTCGCGCTTGATGGCCGGCAACGTATCGTTCCGCAAAATGCCCGGCGGAATGGTCCAGGTAGGGTTGAATTCCATGTACTGGATGTCACCGCGAAAAACCGGTGTACGCCGGTATGTTTTGCCCACCATGGCGCGGGTGGTCCATTGCAGTTCGCCCTCTTTGTAGAAGAACGCCTTGTAGCCGGCAATGTTCACAGCGACCAGGGTGTCTGCCGCCTCCTGGTTAACCCAGCGAAGCCTTTCCAGGGAAACACGCAGCTGGTCGATACGCTGCGCGATCGGTACGTTCATCGTGGCGATCGTTTGCTTGCCGACGATACCATCCGCATCGAGCGAGTGACGCTCCTGGAATAGCTTCACGGCGGCTTTGAGTTCTTCATCGAACCGGGGTGAACGTGTGTCTTTGCCTGCAGGCAGATCTCCACTGGCGGCAAGCCTGGCCCGGATTTGTGTAACCCTCGGTCCCGAATCATCGAGTCTGAGCGTGGCGCCTTCGGATACTTGGGGCCACCCGCCTTGCGCTGCCATTTGCCGGTAGGCTTTCAACCAGTACTGGACTCGCTGGTAATACGGTCCGGAAGGTGCGGCCAGTTCGATAAAGCCCTGCAGTGAATCCGCGGCGAGGATCTCCTCCATGGTTTGCGCAGGTGGCTGCTGGCGAAACGTTTCCCTGCGGAAGTTGATGTCGGGGTCGATTTTGGCGGGATTGGCCTTGCCGTAGCGCCGGTGATAACCATAGCGGAGCAGGCTTTCGGTCAACATGATATCCGCTTCCGCCGCGATTTCGGCAGACGGGCTCTGTTGATGTCTCTGCTGAATCTCCCGGAGCTGCTCAAAATTGTAATCTGCGGGGTTCAGGCCATGATCTGCCGCGCCGGCGATCAGCTGCATGAGTTCCCGGATGTAGCGCGGGTCTGTCCAGTAAGGCTCGTAGCCGTGGTCCCGGTAAACATGCTCGATAACGTCCTGGGCAAGAATCTCGACACCGTTCACGGCCAGGTTATCCTGCGAAAGCAGTTGCCTGATGTCCTCTGCGACGCCCCTCTGGGCCAGCGCGCCGGAACTGCCGAAGGCCAGGCCAGCTGCCAGGAAAAGGGATGTAAATTTCATTTGAATTTCCTCTCTACCAACGTCGAACACGGCCTGTGTCGACATGAACAAAATCGCTTTTTCCGTAATAGCCAACACCACCGAGTTTTAATTCCAGGGCTACATCGTGGAGTTTCCTGGTATCCATGCCGCGCAAGCGTACATCAATGGCTTTTCCAAGAACATGCTGGCTGTTCTGAGCTACGCCCTTGCTCTTGTTTCGCAGGAACCGGTTGGTGCCGGGGGAGCGATAGGCCGAGATCACTTCGAAGGTTCCGCTGTGGCCGGTTACCTGCAGAATCTGCCACAGTATATCCATCAGCCTGGGATCAATTTCTTTCTGTTCACCGTTGCGCCAGTCTGCAAGAAATTCCCGAAGCTCTTCCATCGGTTCCAGCAGGTACAGTCCGTCGCGGAAATAGGTGACTTCCAGGCTTTTTCCGGTATGGGTATGGAAAAAACGAAGGGTCCTGGCGTCGTCTGCATCCTGCGCTTGTAAGGGCAGTAAAAGGAGCAGGGACAGCCAGATGATAATGATCACGTATTTTTGCATCTGCGGATTATATGGCAAGCTGGCGGGACACAGGCATAATGAGGGTTATGACCTGGAATTCAATGGAGCCTGCTGTGAAACCGCTTGCGTGGGCCACCAGGACACGCAGGATCACTGACTACCTGGTGCAGGATCTGGGCGGAGGGCCGCGGCCCTGGAAATTCGCCTGGGTCATCAACTTTCAGAAATGCGGGACATTCTTTTTCCTCGGTTTTCTGATGTGGTACTACCAGAACTTCTCCATTGCGGCCTGGGTATACCTCGGATTACACGGCAGCTACGGTCTGGCATGGTTTATCAAGGACATGGCTTTTCCGGATCCCGGGTGGCAGGTTCGTATCACAATCGGAGGCGGAATCAACGCTTTCGTGGGGGTGCTGGGCTGGTACTGGGTGTTCGGCTGGCTGTTGATATCCGGCGTTTCTCAACCCGAATATCCGCTGCCCGATGGTGCGTGGTTTGCCTTGTGTATCACCCTGTGCATGACGGGAACCGTCATTATGATCGCGGCTGACGCCCAGAAATTCTACACGCTTCGGATCAGCCGGGGCCTGATTACGGATGGTATGCACCGTTATGTCAGGCATCCCAATTACCTGGGAGAAATGCTCATTTACGGCAGTTTCGCCCTGATGGTGTGGCACTGGCTGCCTTTGCTGGTGCTTGCCTGGGTCTGGCTGGGGCTTTTTGCAGTCAACATGATCATTAAAGAAGCCAGTATGTCCCGGTATGAGAATTGGGCAGCCTACAAGGCTAAAAGCTGGTGGCTGATCCCGCTTGTATTTTGACTGCCGTTCCCGCAAATTTGGTACATTATCTGTTTGCAAGTAACGCAATAGGGGTTTCAGAATGATTTACCGGTTAAAGCTTGTTGCACTCATTGTTCTTTTGGCGGTTTTCCCGCTCAACGCCCTGGCGCTAAACTCGGTTGTTTCAGGCATTTTCGACGGCTCAGAACCAACCACTGCTCCATTGCCCGGTACCTGTGGAGGCACCGAACCGCTGGGCTACCAGGAAGTCGGGGTGTTTCAGGTTTCAGAATCCGGCAATTACACGATGACCGACCCCTATAACTTCCTGGGTGTTGATATCAGTGCCCTGGTGTATGAAAACAGCTTCAACCCCAATAACCCCGGTACTAACCTGGTGACCCCGAATGGTGTGGATGAAGCAGAGCGTGTTGACCTGGTTGCCGGCGTGAACTATGTCCTGGTTGTACAGGTCTGGTGCGGTAATCCAGACCGGATCTGGGTGAACAGACAGGGCGCCTGGGCAGTCACTTATTCAGGGCCGGGTGCTGTCACATCGGCCAGCAAGGTAACCGTTCCCGAGTGGACCGCCGGGGTTTTCGCGTCGGGAAATCCGACCAGCAATTCCCAGTGTGGTGACTCCCAGTATCAGCAGACCGGCCCCATCAGGGTCTCGACACCCGGCACTTACTACTACAGGGACGTCTCCCTCGAGTTCGATGTGGACATGTGCCTGCAAATTTACACAGCTCCATTTGATCCGGCCGAACCTTATGCCAACCGGATTTTTTTTGAAGATGATGAAGGAAGCGTTGAATTGCAGGCGGGTACCGATTACTACTTCGTCACGCAGCCACTGCAGAATCCAACTACTGGCGAGTTTTTCTATATTTTCGCACCTCCGGCACCCTTCAGCATCACCTACGCGATGGCCGGTAGTTGGTACTATCCTCCCACCACCGGGCAAGGGTTTCTGATTGATGTGTTCGATACTGAGAACCTGATGTTCCTGGCCTGGTTTACCTATGATCTCGAACGGCCTCCGGCAGATACACCGGCAATGATCGGCGATCCGGGTCACCGCTGGATGACGGCGCTGGGGCCGTTTACCGGAGATACGGCCAACCTCAACATCACCTGGAGTTCCGGCATGATTTTTGACTCGGAAACGCCCCCGGTCGAAAATGAATCGGACGGCACCATGACGGTGGAATTCAATGACTGCTACACCGGAAGCGTGAGCTACGACCTGGGATCAAGCGACCGGACCGGTACAGTTCCGATTGAGCGGATTGTCAATGACGCGGTGCCGCTATGCGAAACCCTTACCGAAGGGCCCGCAAAGCCCGGGCCGCTATAGCTCAATCTGTTTGCAATGCAATGGGGCCCAATCGGGTCTCATAGGCAAGTTCAAATGGGAAGCAGCCTTGAAATCTGATGAAAAAGTACGATCCTGGGAAATCACCAGCGAAAGCAACTACCTGAACCGCAGGCAGTTCATCCTTGATGCGGGACTGGCGGCCGGAGCCGGCCTGGCGCTGGCCAGCCTGCCCGGGGACCTGCGGGCGCAGGGGCGTGAGCTGGACACTGTTCAGGGGCCCTACAGCACCGACGAAAAACCGAATTCCTGGCAGGATGTCACGACGTACAACAATTTCTATGAGTTCGGTACGGGTAAGGAAGATCCCTATCGCAACGCCCAGGACTTCGTAACCTCCCCCTGGACGGTCACGGTATCCGGGGAGTGCGGAAAGCCCGGTAACTATGCTTACGAGGATATCGTTGGCCCTCACACGTTTGAGGACCGGATATACCGTCATCGTTGTGTCGAAGCCTGGTCGATGGTCGTTCCCTGGGTGGGCTTCCCGCTGGGTGATCTTTTACAGCGTTTTGAACCCGGTTCCGACGCCCGGTTTGTTCGTTTCAAAACGCTGCTGGATCCGAAGCAAATGCCGGGTCAGAGACGGGCTGTTTTGCGCTGGCCGTATGTGGAAGGTCTGACCATGGCTGAGGCTATGCACCCTTTGACGCTCATGGTGGTCGGGGTTTACGGCAAGGAACTGCCCAACCAGAATGGTGCGCCGTTGCGCCTGGTCACACCCTGGAAGTATGGCTTCAAGGGCATCAAGTCCATTGTTGAAATCGAGTTCACCAAGCGCCAGCCTGCGACGTCCTGGGAGACGTCGGCACCTCGTGAGTATGGCTTTTACGCCAATGTGAACCCGGAAGTCAGTCACCCGCGCTGGAGCCAGGCCAGGGAGCGCCGGATCGGCTCAGGGCTGTTCGCCGAAAAACAGCCGACACTGATGTTCAACGGCTACGAAGAGGAAGTGGCAGACCTCTACGCAGGGCTGGATTTGCGCAAGAACTTCTAATGAGCCAGGGTTCGATCCGGTTCGCGAAAATGCTGGTATTCATGGTCTGCCTGGTGCCGCTGGGTAAGCTGGTGCTGGAAACCTTTGGCATTGCTGGAATGAGCCTGGGAGCAAACCCGGTTGAAACCCTGCTTCATCGCCTGGGCATCTGGGGGCTCAATTTTCTGTTAATCACACTGACGGTCACGCCACTTCGCTTTATCACCGGCAAAAGCTGGCTGCTCCGGTTCCGGCGCATGCTTGGTTTGTTCGCGTTTTTTTACGTGTCCATGCACTTCATGGTTTACGCTGGCCTGGACCAGCGGTTCGATCTGCAAGCCATTTTCGAGGACATTGCCGAGCGGCCTTATATCACCGTCGGGTTTGCAGCTCTTGTGATGCTGGTGCCCCTGGCGCTTACTTCAACCAACGGGATGATGCGGCGTCTCGGGCGGCGCTGGCAGAAACTTCATCGCCTGGTTTACCCGATTGCTATCCTGGGCGTCTGGCACTTTTACTGGCAGGTGAAACTCGATACGCTTGATGCCACTCTATACGCCCTGGCCCTGCTGTCATTGCTCGCTTATCGTCTCTGGAGGAAGTATGTCCGCACTGCGCACGCCCGACGAACGCTTCAAAAACCTGCCTGACTTTGCATTTCAGCCTCACTACGCGGAAATAGTTGACGAAGACCTCGGCCCATTGCGAATCCATTACCTCGACGAAGGCCCGAAGGACGGCCCGGTCATTCTTTGCCTGCACGGTGAACCCACCTGGTGTTACCTGTACCGCAAAATGATCCCGGTCTTTGCCGCAGCAGGATTCCGGGTCCTGGCCCCGGACCTGGTCGGATTTGGGCGTTCTGACAAGCCCTCTGCCAGGTCGGATTACAGCTATCAAAAGCATGTTCACTGGATGGCGGAATGGATCAGTGCTGTGGAATTGCACGATATCACCTTGATCGGACAGGACTGGGGAGGCTTGATCGGTCTGCGGCTGCTGGCAGAAGACCCGGACCGGTTTGTGCGGTTTTCACTGTCCAATACCGGGTTGCCAACGGGCGACCACAAGATCAGCGAGGCCTTCCATCGCTGGCGCCGGTTCAGCCAGGAAGACCCTGGGTTCGATATCGGGATGATCGTCAACCTGTTTGGCCATGGCAACCTGAATGAACAGGAAGTAGAAGCCTACCGGGCACCCTTTCCCGGCGATGAGTACAAGGCCGGGGCGCGCCAGTTTCCAGTGCTTGTGCCCATTGAACCGGACGATCCGGCTTCAGAAGCCAATCGCCGGGCCTGGAAGGTTCTCATGCAGTGGGAGAAGCCCGCCCTGATGTGTTTTTCGGACGCCGACCCGATCATGGCGGGAGGGGATAAGCCGTTCCTGGACCGTGTTCCGGGCACTGGCGGACAACCGCATGTGACGCTGAGCGGTCGACACTTCATACAGGAAGAAGACGGCGTAAACTGGGCCAGGGCTGTTGTCGACTGGGTGGCTGCTGCTTAGCCGTAGCGGTATTTAAAGCGCCGGTTTTTCGGGTAGGGGAAAACATCGGCCTGGTTGCCTGAAAGAATGTTTTCCCTGACCTGTTTCCACCAGGCTGCAGTCATCAGTTCCGCGTGGTCCTGCCTGAACAGGTTCATGTCGTCAGGGTCGGCGAAAAAGAAGGGCCCAAACGTTTCCGGAAATACATCGTTCTCTTCCACCGAGTACCAGGGCGTGTCAGACATGATGTCATTGAAGTCACGGGGCGGTGGTACTTTTCGGAAATGACACTCCGTGATGTAGCAGATTTCATCGTAATCGTAGAACACGACGCGATCATGGCGGGTGACACCAAAGTTCTTCTTGAGCATGTCCCCGGGAAAAATATTGGCGCCAGCCAGGTCCCTGATGGAGTTTCCGTAATCCCTGATGGCATGTTTACGTTCCGAACGGGAGGCCTGGGCCAGGTAATTGTCCAGCGGTTCCATCCGCCGTTCGATATAGATGTGCTTGATGACCAGCATGTCACCGTCGAATTCAATCGATCCCGCGGCGTCATTTTGCAACTGCTCCAGCAGGGCGGAGTCGATACGGTCCAGCGGTATGGCCACATTGGAGTACTCGAGCGTGTCGGCCAGCCGGCCCACGCGGTCGTGATTTTTTACCAGCTGGTACTTCTCTCTCACTTCCTGGCGTGATGCAGTTTTTGGCGGATCGAACCGGTCCTTGATCAACTTGAATACGAAAGGCATGGACGGCATGGTGAACACCAGCATCACCATGCCGCGAACACCCGGTGCGATCTGGAACGTATCTCGTGAATGCCTTAAGTGATGCTGCAATTCCCGGTAGAAAATGGTCTTGGCCTGCTTCTGCAAGCCCAGCATCGCGTATAGATCGACGACCGATTTGCGCGGCATGATGGAGAGCAGGAAGGAAACATAGGCAGATGGAACCTCCATGTCGACCAGGAAATACGCGCGTGAGAAGCTGAACAGGACGGCTACATCTTTTTGTCGCATCAGCAGCGCATCTACCACGATGCTTCCATCATCATTGCGCAATATGGGAATTACGAAAGGCTGTTTGATTTCACCATTAATGAGCCTCCCCACGACGTAAGCCGCTTTGTTGCGATAGAACAGGCAATCGAGCACCTGGATCTGGAAGTTGGGCTTTGCTTTCCAGTGGGATGATCGCCGTTCCGGCAGCGCGCGTTCAAGGTAGCGGATGTCACGCCTCAGATTCTCGAACCGGTTGGACAAGCCGAAGCTGGTCAGTATCTCCAGGAAGCAGCGCCGCAAGCCGTCGCTTTCGGGGTAATAGCTGCGGTAGGTCGGTTGCGATCCGCGCAAATACTGCGTGCTGATCGCAGGTCGCCAGAATATGTAATCACCCTTATAGTAATCTCTATGAAGAACCCTGCAAGCCACTGAATTATAGAATGTTTCAGCGCATTCAGGTTGCAGGTGGTTCATCAGTTTGCCGATGAATACAATCTTGATCCTGGGCCATAATTCCGCATTCCTGCTGACCTCGGGAAAATCACGCTGGATGGCATCGACGGTCTCCTGCACGCGCCTTTCGTATCCCTGGATGCGCTCCCGGCTGACCTGGGCTGCGCGCGTCCAGTCGGCCCGCTCGAAGCACTCCTTACCTTCACGGCCGTACTGTTGAAACAGCGTGTAGTGCCGGTTGAATCCGTCGAGGATGGCTTGCGCCACGCCTGCCCAGGTATCCATGTTCAAGGCTTATTACTCCCGTTCTATTTCCCGATTGAAGTTGCAAACAGACCTATTCCGGCATCAGCCAGTAACTGGCGGAAAGGTTCGAGTTCTTCTTTCATGAACCGGTCCAGGGCGACCCGTGCGGTATCCAGCGAAAGGCGGGCCTGTTCTACATACAACAGGGCTGTGGCTGTGGGTGCATCGTTCGTACTGCCGACATACCAGTTGGCCAGTCCAATCTGGTTGACCGCCTTGTCATCATCATAAACGATGCCCTTGGTTTCAGGTGGCGTGCGAAAGCGTTTTTCGATTTCTGTCAGCCCTTTTTGCACTTCCCGGGCCTTTTCGCTCAATGCCTTCAGGCTTTCGTCGGGTTTGGCTCCGGGCTGCTGTTGCTGTGCAACCAGTTCCAGCGCAGTCGTGACATCGGCCTGGGCGTGGGCAATGCGCTCAACAGCCGTAACCGCCTGTTCCTGCAGCTCCATGAGTTCCAGGCGAACCTGGTAATTCGCTTCTCGTGCCGATGCGGTAAAGAGGGAACGCGGGTCTGCCAGAACGGATATCGACTGGCTGGAAGTAACCGTTTCGCCGTCGGCAACAGAAAGGCTGAGCGTGAGCTGATAGTCGCCGGCCAGCACTTCGGGGCCGCCGGGCAGGCCGTCTTCAAAATCTGCCGGTTCAGGACCCGGCATCGGCCGTATTCCATCCCGCTGCATGTCCCAGACGATGCGGTTGATACCCTGGTGAACGGCGAATTTCCGGGTACGGATCACTGTTCCCGCGGCATCACGGATGGTCATCTCAACCCTGGGGTTTTTGTCCTTTTTGTCTTCTTCGTCGGACGGGGATGCCTCAGGTTGCATGGACTTGCGTTCCCGCTCGAGTTCGTCGTCGGGATGGGGTAAATCATCACCGCTGGCGACAAAAGTGATCATCACACCATAAGGTTCGTTTTCCGCTCTGAATTCACCCGACCCGGTGAAGCGGGTAGAGGGTGTCTGGTTCGCCGAGTATTGCTGCCCCGGTGTCGTGCTGAGAATGGCAAGGCGCTGTCCCAGCGCGGTGCTGTCCAGTCCGCGTAAGGCGCTGTAGTCATCCAGAACATAAAGCGACCGGCCGTGTGTTCCCAGCACCAGGTCGTTCTCGCGTGCTTGAATGGCCATGTCCATGACCGAAACCGTAGGCACGCCAGCCGTGAATTTTGTCCAGCCGGCGCCGCCGTCAACTGAGACGTATAACCCAAATTCAGTGCCCAGGAACAGCAGGCGGGGATCGACGTGATCCTGCAAAATGGACAGCGCATATCCGGACAGATCCTCACTGCCCAGACGGGTCCAGCGATTTCCATAATCCTGGGCGCGAAACACGTAGGTATTCATGTCCGACCGGCGGTGATTATCGAAAACAACAAAAGCGGTGCCAGCGTCATGCGGGGATGCAGTGATCATCGGAACCCAGCCATTTTGTGGTGCTCCCATGGCGCCTTCATCGATACGGGTCCAGCTTTCGCCGCCGTCCCGGGTTACGTGGATACGCCCGTCATCGGTTCCGACCCAGAGCGTCCCCTGCTTGAGCGGGCTCGCTGCAATCGACACGATGCTGGTGTAATTTTCTGCTGCGGTGACGTCACTGGTCAGCCCGCCGCTTTCCCTGAATGTCTGCCATTCGCGGTTGTTTGAAGTCAAGTCTCCACTGATGGTGGACCAGGTGGCGCCACGGTCGGTTGATTTGTGGACGAACTGGCTGCCATAGTAAATCGTGGCCGGCTCAAAGGGGTCCTGGGCGATCGCAGCGTTCCAGTTAAACCGCAGGTCAACGCCGGCTTCGGGCGGAGCTGGCCTGATCAGGCGTTGTTCGCCGGTGTCCAGGTTCCAGGTCGAAAGGAAGCCGCCCTGGGACATGACGTAACCCTTGCGTGAGTTTTCAGGGTCGGGCAGGGTGTCGAAACCATCACCAAAGCCGACTTCCTGCCAGTGCAGGTTACGAATTCCTGCGTTCTCCCAGACTTCGGACGGGCCACGCCAACTGCCGTTATCCTGCAGTCCGCCGTAGATGTTATAGGGCGTGTCATTGTCCACCCGCACGTGGTAAAACTGGGACAGCGGCAGATTGCGGACGAAACGCCAGGTTTCACCGCGGTCCCTGCTTATCGCAATACCTCCATCGTTGCCGAGGATCAGATGGCTCGAGTCGTTGGGGTTGATCCAGAATGCGTGGTTGTCGATGTGAATGGTGTTGCCGGCTGCGCAGCAGTCGACCACCGGATTGAGCTCAAATGTTTTACCGCCGTCTATTGAAAAACTCAGGCGGGTGAAAATGTTGTACACCCTTTCCGGATTTTCAGGGTCCGCGGCAACCTCGGTATAGTAAAACGGTCGTTCGGCAATATTGTGACTTTCATTGGTTTTTATCCAGTTCTGACCGCCATCATCAGAACGAAGCATGGCGCTTTTTCCGGCTTCGGCCAGGGCGAAGACACGTCCTTTCTTTGCGGGTGACGGGGCAAAAGTAATTCGACCCAGTTCTCCGGCAGGTAAGCCATCGTGCTCGGTTTTTTGCTGCCAGGTCTCGCCGCCATCCCAGGACAGGTACATGCCGGAACCGGGTCCGCCGGATTTGAAGAAGTATGGCCAGCGGCGGTGCTGCCACATGCTGGCATAAAGTTTATCCGGGTTGAAAGGGTCTATCTTGACGTCAGTGCCCCCGGTCTTCGTGTCAACAAACAGGATTTTGCGCCAGGTTCTACCCCCATCCGTGGTTTTATAAATGCCGCGGTCTTCATTTTCTCCCCAAAGCGTGCCAAGAGCGGCTGCGAAAGCCACCTGCGGGTTGTCGGGGTGCAGTGCAATCCGGTTGATACGTTCTGTTCTTTCGAGGCCGGCCTGTTGCCAGGTTTTGCCGCCATCGACAGATTTGAACATTCCTCCCCCGATCGAAGTGGAATTTCGAACATTTCCCTCACCGGTCCCCACCCAGATAATGTCCGGGTTGTCCTGGTTGATAGCCACTGCACCGATTGATGCCACCGGTTGGTCATCAAAAACAGGCGTCCAGGTCAGCCCGCCGTTTTCGGATATCCAGACTCCGCCTGTCGCCGCGCCGATAACGATATGGTTGGGGTTGGTGGAAACTGCATCGATGGCGGTAATACGGCCACTTACTGCGGCGGGTCCGAGGGTTCGCGCAGATAGACCTTCCAGCAAACGGGCATCCAGTTGCGCCAGCAAAGGGGCGGAAAACCCCAGGGCGAGGGCTGCCAGGACGGGCGCGAACTGGCGGGGTTTGAGGGAAAAACGCATCCCGGGCTCCTTGATTTTGATTAAGCCCGTAAGAGTTAATCGTTCCGAAGGCATTGTCAACCATGGTATTCCCCCATGTATAATCCCCTCTCGGATATTTAAGGAGTCAAACAATGAAAAGAATTTTTGCATTGCTTGCTGCAACGCTTTTATGTGGAAGTGTTATTGCCCAGGATGATGCCGCTGACCTGGAACAGGTATTGCCCGAAGCGGCCCAGAAATGTGTTCTCCCCGCTTCTCCGGACGCCATTCCCGAGGACGCGGTCTATGATGACCTGGTCGCTGCGAAAAAGCAGATCGCTGTTTTCCAGGAACAGGTCATGAGTTTCCGTGAGTGTCTGCAGACAGCCGAAGCGGATCCGGACAATACGCCCGGAAACGAGGCGGCCATCGTTGCTTCTTTCAATTACTCTGTGGAAATGGAAGAGCGCGTTGCTGAGAGATTCAACGAAGCAGTTCGCGGCTACAAGGAACGTAAAGCTGCCGCTGAGGGCTGAGACCTGAAATCCATCAAGGCCAGGGCCGGTCTTCGTCCCTGACCATGAAATCTCTTTTACCCATCAGTTTAGGTCTTCTGACGATCATCCGCCCGGGACAAAGCGCCCGGGCGGATGGTATTTTTCTCTCGTGTTGACGGTGTGGGGGGGGAGATCGCGTTGCAGAGACTGACACCCAGCACTTCGTGCACCGATGTTTGATTTTCGAGTGATCCTGATCGTCGAAATTGAGGATGAAATTCGGTAAAATTCCTGACCAGTCTGGGTCTGTTGATTGAAGGAATTATTATGCTGCGCACGAAGCTGTTGGGAATTTCGGTTCTTTCTCTTTTCCTGTTCATTTCCTGTCAACCGGGTGTCGCCGCCAACGACGGTCACCCCCTGGCCGGTATTCCCTTGCGGTCGATCGGACCGGCGCTGACATCTGGCCGGGTTTCTGACTTCGCCTTTCATCCCGGTCAGTGGCAGGTCCATTACGTGGCGTTCGCCAGCGGCAACCTTTGGAAAACCGAAAACAACGGGGTCACCTGGAACCCGGTTTTTGAGAAGGAAGGTTCCTATTCCATTGGCGTCGTCGAACTCGATCCTTCCAACCTCAATACCGTCTGGGTTGGCACGGGTGAAAATAATTCGCAACGCAGTGTTGCTTTTGGTGACGGCGTGTACCGTTCTCTGGACGGCGGCAAAAGCTGGCAGAACATGGGCCTTAAAGATTCGGGTCACATATCGATGATTCGAATTGACCCGCAAGACAGCAACACGGTGTGGGTAGCGGCCCAGGGCCCGTTGTGGAATTCAGGCGGGGACCGGGGGCTGTATAAAACGGTCGACGGCGGCGCCAATTGGGAAAGAATTCTTGAGGTCGATGAGGAGACCGGCGTTAATGAATTCGTGATCGATCCTGCCAATCCGGACGTAATGGTGGCTTCGAGCTATCAGCGCAGACGCCATGTGTGGACCCTGATCAATGGTGGCCCCGGAAGCGGTATCCACAAGACCAGTGATGGTGGAAAAACCTGGCGGAAAATTGACAAAGGCCTGCCATCAGGCGATCTGGGCCGAATCGGCCTGGTTGCGGCCGGGACTGCGCCCGGAACACTGTATGCCATCATCGAAGCCGATGATGAGGGCAAGGGCGTGTATCGGAGCACCGACTTTGGTGAAAGCTGGGAGAAACGTTCCGATCACATGACCACCAGCCCCCAGTATTACAACGAACTCTATGTCGATCCGAACGACGCCGATGTTGTTTACTCGGTAGATACGTTCACCCACCGGTCGGAAGACGGCGGTAAAACCTGGGAGCGGATTTCGTTCAAGAATCGTCATGTCGATGACCATGCATTATGGATCGACCCGGCCGACAGCAGACACTTGTATATTGGTGGAGATGGCGGAGTCTACGAAAGCTGGGATCGCGCTGAGACGTGGCGGCATGTGACGAACTTACCGGTCACGCAATTCTATCGCGGCACGCCTGATAACGATGCGCCGTTTTACAATGTTTGCGGCGGAACCCAGGACAACTTCACGCTTTGTGGGCCCAGCCGAACTACTTACACCGATGGTATTTCGAATGCCGACTGGTGGATCGCCCAGTTCGGTGACGGTTTCAAGGCACAGATCGATCCCACCAACGCCAACATCGTCTATGCCCAGTACCAATACGGCGGGCTGGTCCGTTTTGATCGCGTCACCGGGGAACGCCTGGCCATCACGCCCCAACCGGGTGCGGATGAAAACGCCTACAAGTGGAACTGGAACGCTCCTCTTATCATTTCTCCCCACAACAGCAACCGGCTGTACTACGGGTCGGAGCGCCTGTTCCGGTCAGACGATCGCGGCGAGAGCTGGGTCCAGGTGAGTGGTGATCTGAGCCGTCAGATCGATCGCAACCAACTGGACGTCATGGGCCGGGTCTGGAGCGTGGATGCCATCGCCAAGAACATGTCTACGTCGATGTACGGAAGCTTGATTGCCGTAGATGAAAGTCCCCTGGTTGAAGGCCTGCTTTATGCCGGTACCGACGATGGCCTCATACACGTGAGTGAAGATGGTGGTGCAAACTGGCGCCGGCAGGAGTCTTTCAAGGGTGTGCCCGACATGTCCCTGGTGGAGGACATTATTGCCTCACATCACGACGCGGATGTCGCCTACGCGGTGTTCGACAATCACAAACGGGGGGACCATAAACCCTATGTCATGAAAACTTCGGACCGTGGCAGAAGCTGGGAACTGCTGGTTGACGGATTACCTGGACGGGGAACCGCACACACAATCATTGAAGACCATGTGGACGCTGATTTATTGTTTACCGGCACCGAATTCGGCCTGTTTTTCACCAACGACGGCGCACAAAGCTGGCAAAAATTGACGGGGCTTCCAACGATATCCGTGCGCGACCTTGAAATTCAACGTCGCGAAGGTGACCTGGTCGTAACGACCTTTGGCCGTGGATTTTACATCCTCGATGATTACGCGCCCCTGCGCGCGTCAGAGGCTGAACTGGATTCAGGCGCCGTGCTGTTCCCGGTCAGGGATACCTGGTTGTTCAACCCGGATGCGCGTCGCGGATGGGGTGGTAAAGGCGACTGGGGCACCGGCCGATACGTGGCGGAAAATCCGCCTTATGGCGCGGTGTTTTCCTACTACCTGGGGGACGAACTGCAATCACTGAAGGACCAGCGCAGGAAACTGGAAAAGGAAAGGGCGGAAAAAGGTGAAGACAACCCTTACCCGAGCTGGGAAGAATTACGACGGGAAGATCGCGAGGAAGCCCCCTCGCTGGTTCTGACCGTACGGGATACCCAGGGAAACGTAATTCAGAGGATCAATGGTCCCGCAGAAAAGGGGTTTCAGCGCGTCGCCTGGGATATGCGTTTTCCAGCGCCCGACCCGGTGAATCTCAAGCCATCGACTGACCGCGCACCCTGGGAAGGAACACCGCAAGGCCCAATGGTGTTGCCGGGTACATACAGCGTCTCGCTCTCAAGGCGGGTCGAAGGTCGTCTGGAGCAGTTGGGTGAGGCGCGGGAATTTGTGCTCAAGCCTCTCTACACGGGCGGACTCGTAGCTGAAGACCGGGTTGCAGTACTCGATTTCCAGGCTGAAACCGCTGAACTTTATCGCGCCGTCCTGGGCGCCAACCGCGCTGCAGATGAGATCGAAACGAGGGTCGAGCATCTGCTTAAGGCCGTGCAGGATACGCCGGCAGCCACCGAACAGCAGGCCGCTGCTGTCCGGGCGCTGAGTGCCCGCATGCAGGATCTGCAGGTCGGTTTGCAGGGCGATCGCACAATATCCCTGCGTGCTGAACCGGTGCCGATGTCGCTGACTCAAAGAATTCGAACGATTGCCGGAGGCAGTTGGGAAAGTCAGTCTGAGGTGACCGGAAATTACCGGGACTCCTATGAAATTGCCGCGCTGCAGTTCCCCGGAATCCTGGCCGAACTAAAAGCCATAGAAGGTGATTTGAGCACGCTGGAGGCTGAACTGGAGGCTGCAGGTTCGCCGTGGACACCGGCGAGATTGCCGGACTGGAATAAATAAAGACCTGGCAATTAATAACACCCCGCATTGGCGGGGTGTTTTGTTATTACTGTGTGGCTTTAGTGTTTCGCGCTTCGTCCAGGAGTTCAACCAGGCGCACCGCCCAGCGCTCAAGCATCCGCCTGGCTTCTGCGTTATTGGTGACGCTGTTGGTCCACTGCATGTAGCCGCGGCGTGGCGCTTCGCGTCGATCACTTGCGGAAGCAATGAGGTCGCCGGTAACGGAATCGTACATTTCCAGTTTGAGGGTCATACGACCCGCCGAATCAGCATAAGACCGCTGTATTCCGGGACTTCTTGTGTCGGGCGCGTAGACGTCAAGATCAACGATCCGGGGAACGATTTTCATGACGTTTTCTTCACTGGCTTCCGTTATCTGATAACCGCCCTTAACAAGCTGTTCGGAAAATACACGGTCGAATAATTCAGCAAGGCTCGACTTAATGCGCTCCATGTCCGAAGCCCTGACCTTTTGTGACTGGTAGCGGTTCTGATCCCGCTGCCAATTCTTCCGGAAGGATACAGTCGCGGCTTCCAGCTGAATTTGCTCGTAGATGCTCCAATCTATGTCTGGATCGGCATACAGGTTGCCCCGGCGGGTTTTCTCCACCAGTTCCAGGCCTTCGAGTGAAATTTCCGGAGGTTCGGATTCCGCCATGATCGCGGCAGGTACCGCGATCATGCCAATCAGAATCAAAGTGCTGACAAAGTATCTGCTCATCTGATATCAGTCCTGATGGTGGCACAATTTAAGACCTATGATATCAGAAGACCTTTCTAATCTTGATGTGCTTTCAGGAAAGCAAGCATTGTGCCTGCGTCGCTGACTTCAAAGGGATCAGTGGCGCAGTTATCACATCTTCCCGGTTCTTCAAACAGAGCCTGGATGTTACCGTCCTCGACCAGCATGGAGTAGCGCCAGGAGCGGTCGCCGAATCCGAGGTTGTCTTTACGGACGAGCATGCCCATCAGGCGGGAAAATTCGCCACTGCCGTCCGGCAACAACTTGACCTTCTCCACGCCCTGGTGATTGCCCCACTGGAACATGGTAAAGGCATCGTTAACGCTCAGGCAGTATATTTCATCGACCCCCAACGCTTTGAATTCTTCGTAATGCTCTTCGAACCCCGGCAGGTGTGTGCTGGAGCAAGTGGGCGTAAAGGCGCCGGGCAGTGCAAAGACGACAACTTTTTTGCCTGCGAAGATGTCATCAGAGCTGACATCCTGCCAGCGAAACGGGTTGGGTCCTTCGACGGATTCGTCCCGAACCCGGGTTTTGAAGATGACCTTGGGCACGGTGTTTATGACGTTTAGTGACATGGTTTTATGACTCCTTTTCAAATGATGGTGGCATTGTAATCCGATCCTCATGATATTTTAAATCGATTGATACAATCAGAACCATAGCTAAAACATATCAAAGCCTTCATCAGGCAATAATCTCTGGTACATTGTGCCTTCCGCTGACCCATGGGAAGAGTTTGCCAATTATGACGCAGGCGATTAATGTGCCGCGGCTGAGCCAGGACGCACTGGCGCATATCCTCGATGTGACGCAAAAACTGGCGCTGCCATACGACCTGATGCAATTGCTGGCGGAAGTTGTTGAAGCCGTTGAAACCGTGTTGGCTGCAGACAAGGCATCGCTTTGGCTGTACGACGCGGCCAGGGATGATCTGACCATGGAACTGCCTGCGATCAAGCCGGCTCCACGCCTGGCGGCAGGGGAGGGTCTTGTCGGCGAGTGCCTGGTGACTCGCGAAATCATCAATGTGACCAATGCGTATGCTGACCCCCGGTTCACAAAGACTGTGGACAAGGCAACCGGCTATAAAACCCAGTCCGTGCTGAATGTTCCACTGCTGGGCTGGGAAAAACAACCGGTTGGTGTTTTGCAACTGGCGAACAAGCTGACCGGGCCTTTTGACGAAAGTGATGAACTGCTGGCTTCCACACTGGCGGCGCAGTGTGCTGTTGCCGTGCAGCGCATGCAACTGACCGACGCCCTGCTTCTCAAGGAACGCCTTGACGAGGAAGTGGCGCTGGCCCGGGAAATCCAGATGAGCACTCTGCCCACCGAGATGCCACAGGTGGATGGTTATGATCTGCACGGTCACTTCCTGCCAACGGGGCATGCCGGTGGCGACCTGTTTGACCTTGTCGTGTTGAACGATGAGTTGTTCATTCTGATGGGTGATGCCACAGGCCATGGATTTGGACCGGCGCTTTCCGCCACGCAGATGCAGGCCATGCTGAGAGTGGCTTTCCGTTGCGGCGCGGACCTGGAACAGGCCTATCGACACGTCAACAACCAATTGGCAGAGGATCTTCCGGATGATAGGTTTATCACGGCCTTCATGGGTTTTCTTGATCCGGCCAGGCATGAAATCCGCTACCATTCGGGCGGGCAGGGGCCCATTCTCCATTTCAGGGCAGCGGACGAAAGCTGTCACTGGTTCCGGCCGACTACGTTTCCTGTCGGTATACTTGAACTGGAGGAGTCCGGTGAACCCGAGGTGATGGAAATGGCGCCGGGCGATGTGCTGGTGCTGTTATCCGACGGTGTTTATGAATATGAAAGCAAACAGGGAATGCAGTTCGGCGAAGAACGTGTTGCCCGCCTGTTGAAGTATCATCACCGCCTGCCCATGTCCGAGCTGTCCAGGCAGATTCTGAGAGCTGCCCATGAACATGGCGAGGGCGTCCCACAGGAAGATGACATTACCCTGGTTTTGGTCAGACGGCTGCCGGAGGAAAAACAATGAAAAAGAGATACCGCCGCAATTTCGATCAGATCCAGGTCATTGTTGAGGATACCGGCCGATTTTTTTCTGAGCAGGGCATCACTGATTCACTTCGGATGAAAGTGGATCTTTCTATCGAGGAACTGTTTGTGAATATGGTGACTTACAACACGGAAACAGAGAGTGACATATTGATAGAGATGAACGCTTTAGATGGGGGTATCGAAGTCAGCCTGACTGATTTTGACGTGGAGCGATTTGACCCGACGCTGGCCGGCGATGTGGACATAAACGCGCCGCTGTCTGATCGCACACCCGGAGGGCTGGGGCTTTACCTGGTGCTTAAAATGGCGGACTCGATACACTATGAATACGACGAACGAAAGAGCAAAATAACATTTACCAACCGGGTCGTGGGGGATTGAGGTAACGGAATGTTTGAAATTGGGTTTAACGAAACGGGCGCGGTCGCCGTGAAAGGACGGCTGGATGCAGCTCAGGCGGAAACAGCCCAGGAATTTCTGGATGATGTCGCGGATGCCTGTATTCTGGACCTGGCCGCGCTGGAATACATTTCAAGTGCGGGTTTGGGTGTTTTGCTCAGAACTCACAAGCGACTCATGGGTGGCCAGTCCGGATTGGAGCTGGTCAATGTCAATAAGCATATTGCTGATATTTTCCGGTATTCCGGATTCGACAAGTTGTTTATTATCAAGACCGCATGACTGATTTCGGGTTTTTTCCAACTTTTACGCCAGTGACGTGTAGTTATGAGTAATAACGGTCGGGATCAGGCACTCATCGAACGATGTCAGCGCGGAGACCGGCCGGCGTTGGAAGAAGTGGTCAGGCTTTATGAAAAGCCGGTGTTCAATGCAGCTTACCGGATTATGGGTAATCCGGATGACGCAGCCGATATTACTCAGGCTGTCTTCATGAAGGCATTTGAGCGCCTGGGTCAATACGACCCGAAGTACAAGTTTTTTAGTTGGATTTATCGAATTGCAGTTAATGAATCCATCAACCAGCTGAAACGCGGAAAGAAACAGCAGCCACTGGACGATACGGAAGTGGCAGATACCCGCGGGCCGGAAGCGACAGCTCAGGCTGGTGATTTGTCCAGAGAAATCCAGGACGGTCTGATGGAGCTTAAAGAGGACTACCGCACCGTGGTTGTATTGCGTCATTTTTCAGAATGCAGTTACCGGCAAATCGGCGAAATTTTGCAGATTCCGGAGAAAACTGTGAAATCACGGCTTTACTCGGCGCGTCAGATGATGAAAGAGTCGCTCGAGGCTCGCGGCGTTTATTGAGGAATGAATCAAATGATAAGTGAACGCACACTGGAACTCATTAACGCCGATATCGACGGCGAACTCGATCCGGCGGGGCAAGCGGAACTTGAGGCTGTCCTTGAGTCTTCCTCTGAGGCCCGGGCCACGAAAGCCGAGCTGCTCAAATTGACCAGCCTGATGGACAGCCTGCCTGCACAGCATCCCCCCGCTGGATTGGAAAGCCAGATTGTGAATAAGATCAAGTTGCCTTCAAAAAAGGCGTCGTTTTTTAATTCCGGGTGGTTCGCAACGTTTCAGCCTGCAACAGCCGGCATGGCTTTTGCAGCAGGGTTGCTGTTGGCCGTCGGGGTTTACGAAATGTCTTCGGATCGTTCGGTTTCAGATCAAACAGCCAGCATGGTCGGCACAATGATTGCGGGTCACAGCGATTCCCCTGGTTTCCTCAAAAACGATATGATCCTTCAAGGAGATGGATTTTCCGGCACCATTTCACTGAGAGAAAATGCCGGCGTTTACATGTTGAATTTCGACCTCGACTCCAAAACAGGCACCGAGGTTGAAGTGGGTCTGGACGAAACTGGATACGCTTTTGGGGGATTTGCTGAAATTCAGGGTAGTGCGGACCAGGTGGTTGAGTCAGTTTCGATGTCCGGGGGGACTTTGCGTGTGGTAAACCGGGGGCACCAGCAGTTTGCGGTGTTCCTGCGTGATAATCGGGCAGGGAAACCTGCCCAGGCAGGAACGATCAGCATTGATTTCGACCAGCTTTGATCGGGCTTGTTTTTACCCACTAAGGAATTCATGACTTCCTTCATGATCTTTTAGTCGGAATGTCGCCGGAATTACTCACCAAAACCCCCGTCGGCCTGTTACCCGTACTGATCTTCCTGGTCATCCTGGTTTACCTGGACAGCTATAAGCTCGTAACTCTCCGTTCAGTGCTCGGTGTCATTGTGCTGGGCGGCCTGGCTGCATTTGCTGCGATGTATATAAATGGCTGGTTGCTGGGCGTTACCGAGATGTCTTTTCAGTCATATTCGCGCTACGTATCGCCCTGGATAGAGGAGAGCCTCAAGGCCCTGGTCATTGTTTACCTGTTCCGTTCCAACCGGATTGGTTTCCTGGTCGATTCGGCCATCATGGGGTTCGCGGTCGGCGCCGGATTTGCCCTGGTGGAAAACTATCAGTACCTGCAGATGCAATCTTCGGCCAGTTTCACGGTCTGGATGGTGCGGGGTTTTGGAACAGCGATCATGCATGGGGGTGTGGCAGCCATGTTCGCCATCATGTCGCAGGCGCTGACTGAGCGGCAGATGAAAATCAACCCTTTGTACTATCTTCCTGGGCTGGTGGTCGCTGTGTTTCTGCACTCTGTTTTCAACCATTTCCTCGTGGCGCCCATACTGCAAACAGCAGGTACACTTATCGTGCTGCCTTTTCTGGTTCAGTTGGTTTTCCAAAAGAGTTCGCAGGCACTACACGAGTGGCTGGAACTGGATTTTGATGCGGACGCAGAGCTCATTGAAATGATTGAATCCGGTCACTTCAAGGAATCGAAAATCGGTCAGTTCCTGGAGGATCTGCGTGAAAAGTTCGAAGGCCCCATTGTCGTTGACATGCTTTGTTATCTGCGGGTTTACACAGAACTTGCCCTGCGCGCCAAGGCGGCGTTGATCGCGCGTGAGAATGGCCTGGAATTACCGGTCGGCGAGCGCACCCGGGAAAAGTTCGAAGAACTGCGTTACCTGGAGAACAGTATCGGCAAGACCGGTTGCCTGGCGATGAAACCTTTCCTGCAAATTGAGCGAAAAGACCTCTGGCAGATGCACGTTATCGACCGTTGAAGTCCCCCTTTTCAATGCGTATTTTGAATACCGGGGTCAGGGCTGAACATGGGATCCGATAGCATAATATAGTTTGGAAGGTCGGCTATAATTAAGGTAGAGGAGGTTCAGGTTTTTCCTGCACTTTGTCATGGCCGGTAAGCCCAAAAAGTCCCTGCTGGGACAATTCTATCAACGCAAAGTTATGCGTGTCGGGCTAGCTTACATCGTGGTTGGGTGGATCATGATGCAGGTGGGTGAGGTGACGTTCGAAGCACTGCAGTTGCCGCCCTGGGCGCTTACTTTGCTGATTTCCCTCGTATTCCTTGGATTTCCGATAGCCCTCGTCCTGGCATGGGCATTTGAGGTCACGCCGGAAGGCATCGTCAAGGATATGTCCAGTGCATCGGCCAAAAAGAGCTCTGGCCATGCCGGCCCGATGTCTGCCACTCCATCGGTGGCCGTTCTTCCTTTCGATGACATGAGTGAAAAGGGCGATCAGGCATACTTCTGCGAAGGCATCGCTGAAGAGATCCTGAATTCACTGTGCAAGGTGGCGGGCTTACGGGTTGCCTCCCGAATGGCTTCCTTTCGATTCTCCGGGAAGCGGGCTGACATCGCCGAAATCGCGAACAAACTCAAGGTGCAGGCTGTACTGGAAGGTAGTGTGAGGCAATTTGGCGAGCATTTACGTATCACCGCGCAACTGATCAATGCGACTGATGGGTTTCATCTCTGGACCCGCCAGTACGATCGGCAACGCGAGGACCTGTTCGACATCCAGGAGGACATCGCCAACGAAATCGTGGGTGCGCTGAGTTTGACCCTGAAGCACAATCACCTGCGTGAGCAGAATGAGGTCGTTCCCCGGGCATATGATTTCTTCCTGCGCGGGCGGCACTACTTTGGACGCTATAACAACAGGGATGCAAAATATGCTGCCCTGATGTTCAGCAGGGCTGTCAAGGCTGATCCGGTCTATGGCCGGGCCTGGGCCTGGCTGGCCTATACACATGGCTTTTCGTACATGTATTTTGATGCGACTGATGACCATCGGAATGCAGCACGTCAGGCCAGCGAAAAAGCGTTGACTCTGTCGCCTCACTTGCCGGAATCCCACATCGCATCGGGTATTAACCATTGCATCAACCTGGATTGCGAAAAAGCATGCGAAGCTTTTGAAAAAGCGCTGGAGATCGACCCCAGGAAATACGAAGCCTGGTATTTCTATGCCAGGACCCGGATCCGGCAAGGCAAACCCGAGGAGGCCCTGAAGCTGCTGCAAGAGGCGTCGAGGGTCAGGCCTGAAGACTACCAGAGTGTGTTATTGCAGGCACAGTTGTACGTCAGTCTTGGCGACAACCGGCGGGCAAAAGAATTGTCGCAGGAAGGTGTGAAAAAAGCGCAAGCCATCCTTGAGTTCAATCCGGATGACAACCGGGCGCTGAACCTCGGGGCGCCGGCGCTATTGCGCACAGGTGAAGTCGAAAAAGCGAAACGGTGGATGCAGGCTTCATTGGACAGGGCGCCCCATGATCCCATGTGTCTATACAATGGGGCCTGTTTTTACTCGATGGCTGGCGATCAGGAAGAAGCCATGAATTGCCTCGAAAAATGTTTTCTCAAGGCTGGCACCATCAACCCCGACTGGCTGAAGAACGACTCTGACCTGGATAATATTCGTGGATCCGAGCGATTCGCCCGGTTGTTTTCAAACGCTGCTGCAGACCCTTAAGCCGGGAAGCTTTTAGCGGCCGCTTGACGGTGATCATCCAGACCCGCTTTTTCTGTCCGAAAACGCTTCAGGCAACTCCTCTTTAAGTTCAAAAATGGTAATGTAATCCGGTTAACAAACTACCGGGTAATACCATGCGAAAAATACAGAATTTCCCCCTGAAAACCCTGCTGGCTGCCGGCCTGGCATTGGCCCTGTTCGGCTGTTCTGAAAAAGCCGAAGATCCGGGCGTAGCAGAACAAAGCGCAGGTTCGGATGAACCCGTCGTGGAAGAAGTCACCGTAGTGGAAAGCGATAATCCGTTTTTCACCGAGTGGGACACACCTTACGGCATTCCGCCGTTCGACCAGATTCGCGATGAGCACTACAAGCCTGCCTTCGAGGTTGGTATTGAACAACAGCGCGCCGATGTCGCCGCCATCCGGGACAATCCTGATGCGCCGACTTTTGAAAACACCATCGAGGCCCTTCAGTTGGCCGGCGATTCGCTGACGCGCGTCAACCGGGTGTTTGGCAATATCACCAACACCGATACCAATGACGCATTGCAGGAACTGGAAGTTGAGATTTCCCCAATCCTGACCCGTGAGCAGGATGCCATCTATCTCGACCAGGTTATTTTCGAGCGTGTCCAGGCGGTTTACGACGCCCGCGAAACACTGGGCCTGGACGAGCAGGCGATGCGCTTGCTCGAACTCACCCATCGTGATTTTGTTCGGCGAGGTGCGGCTCTGGACGGTCAGGCCAAGGCGAGAATGAAGGAGATTAACGCGCGGATTTCTGAGCTCAACACGGTGTTTGCCCAGAACCTTCTGAAAGAAACCAAGGCGTTCGAACTGGTTATCACGGATGAAGCAGATCTGTCAGGGCTTTCCTCCAGCATGATTGGTTCAGCTAAAGTGAAGGCGGAATCCAGGGGTAAGACGGATGCCTGGGTTTTTGGCCTGGACCGTGGAACCTATGAAGGCTTCATGACTTTTGCCGATAACCGCGAACTGCGTAGCCAGATGTTCGCTGCATACCGTGCGCGCGGGGCACAGGGCAACGAAAACGATAACCGCGATATCCTGACGGAAGTTGCCAATTTACGGGCAGAGCGCGCGGTCATGCTGGGGTATACGAACCACTCCGAATACCAGTTGGAAACCCGCATGGCCAAAACCCCCGCAAAGGTCGAGAGCTTCCTTTTGGAAGTCTGGAAACCAGGCCTGCAAAAAGCCGATGAAGAATTGGCTGAAATGCAGTTGATCGTCCAGGAAGAAGGCAATGATTTTATCATTGAAGGCCATGACTGGTGGTATTACGCAGAAAAACTGCGCACCAAGAAATACGCCATGGACGAAGCCGAGATCAAACCGTACTTCGAGCTGAGTAATGTTCGCGAGGGCGCTTTCCATGTGGCCAACAGGCTGTTTGGCGTGACTTTTGAGCCGCTGCAGGATGTTCCAGTCTGGAATGAAGTGGTACAGCCTTATACCGTTTACGATGCCGACGGCGAATTTCTTGGCGTGTTCATGCTCGACTACTATGCCAGGGACTCAAAACGGGGCGGCGCCTGGATGAGCTCTTACCGCCAGACCTCAAATATGCAAGGTAAAGATGTTCGGCCGATCATCACCAACAACCTGAACATCGCGGTTCCGGCCGAAGGCGAGGATACCCTGCTGAGTTATGACCAGGTGGAAACCCTGTTTCACGAGTTTGGCCATGGCCTGCACGGCCTGCTGACGCAGGTACGCTACCCGCGCTTTGCCGGCACCAGTGGCAGTCCGCGTGACTACACCGAGTTTCCCGCCCAGTTCATGGAACATTACGCGTCCCAGCCCCAGGTTCTGAAAGTCTATGCGAAGCATGCGGAAACCGGGGAAGTCATACCGCAGGAACTTGTCGATAAGATCCGCGCAGCCTCAACGCATAACCAGGGCTTCAAGACCACTGAGTACATCGCGGCCTCACTGCTGGATTTGAGTTGGCACAACCTGACGCCCAGCGAGGCTTCAGCGGTCGAAGACGCCACGAAATTCGAAGGCGACATGATGACCAGCTTCGGCAAGCCGGATGAAATCGAGTCCCGCTATCGCAGCCCGTATTTTGCGCACATATTTGCCGGCGGCTATTCGGCGGGTTACTACGCTTACCTGTGGTCAGAAATCCTGGACGCAGATGGCTTCACGGCTTTCAAGGAAGCGGGTGACATTTACGATCCGCAACTGGCGGCACGCCTGAAAAAAAACGTGTACCAGTCTGGAGGCCTGCGTGATGCCGATGTGCTGTATCGGGATTTTCGCGGAAAGGATCCTTCGATTGAGCCACTGCTCCAAATTCGCGGGCTCAACTGACAAGGCAACTAAGGGGCTGACGGTTTCAGCCCCTTCACCCCGGGACTCAACGTTTGTGTAGCCAGTTGGGCAACAGCTCATAGGGGTCCTTGTCACCCAGATCGCCTGACTTGATGCCAACTTTGGCCAGTTGACCTTTCAAATTACCGGATTTGCAGGCTTCAAAGGTGTCGGTTGCTCCTCCAATATGCTCCCCACCGATAAATATCTGCGGAATGGTATTACTGCCAAGTCGCGCATTGAGAACTGCCCGGATTTTTCCCCCCAGGTCATCATCCTGGTAGGCCACCGAGTCGAGATCGTAAGCGGTATAAGGAATATCCAGTTCGGCGAACAGTTTGCGAATGGCCCAGCAGAATTCACACCATTCCAGCGCAAACAGGGCTACCGGGTTCTCTTTGTCATTTAATGCCTGGTCAACTATTTGTTCCGCTGACTCATTCAGCTCTACAGTTGCCGGTTTCTCTGCAGCGGGCGCCGGTGCGGCCTTGACGTCAAAGCGGTAGCCAGGAGTAGACCGGGAAATTTCCATTTCCTCCTCGTTCATTTCTTCCTGGACATCTTCGAACAAAGGAGTCGAAAGATAGCGCTCACCCGTGTCGGGCAACATGCACAGAATGTTGGAGTTGGGCGGCGCAGTTTCCGCGACTTTTATTGCACCGGCGAATGTCGCACCGCCAGACGTTCCGCAGAATATGCCTTCCTCGCGCGCCAGCCTCTGTGACATGTCCATCGCATGCTGACCGTTAATTGGCATGACTTCATCGAACAATTTCTGATCCACCGCGTCCTCGGCCAGGCTGGGAATGAAATCGGGGGTCCATCCCTGCATCAGGTGGGGACGAAAGCTGGGGTGGCTCGCAGAAGGGGTTCCATCCGGATCCCGTTGCTGCGGAATCCCGCTGCCCAGCAGCGGGGAATTATCCGGCTCGCAAACCACGATCCGGGTATTGGGGCTGCGCTGTTTCAGAACACGACCGGTACCTTTTAATGTTCCCCCGGTGCCGTAGCCTGTGACAAAGTAATCCAGCGATCGCTCCCGGAATACATCCAGAATTTCAAGCGCCGTGGTCCGCGAGTGCGCTTCGGCGTTCGCCTCGTTTTCAAACTGGCGGACGAGGAACCAGCCATGTTCCTCCGCCAGCTCCACGGCTTTTGCGAGCATGCCGCTGCCTTTGAGCTCGGCTGGCGTCAAGATGACTTTTGCACCGAGGAACCGGAGGACTTTCCTGCGCTCTATGCTGAAGCTTTCAGCCATGGTCAGTACCAGGGGGTAGCCCTTTGCTGCGCAAACCATGGCCAGCCCGATGCCGGTATTGCCGCTGGTGGCTTCGATAACGGTCTGCCCCGGCTTGAGTGAGCCATCACGTTCGGCCTGCTCGATCACACTCAGCGCCATCCGGTCCTTGACCGAACTCATCGGGTTGAACGATTCTGCTTTGACGAACAGGTCGATGCCAGCCGGCGCCAGCCTGTTGATCCGAATGACGGGGGTGTTACCTATGGTTTCCAGGATACTGTTGAAATAGTCGGCCATTCTGGTCCCTGCTCAGCGGTTGCGATGACGGACAAGTATATACCGGGGTCTATTTCATGACAGAATATGCGCTCGCAAAAACTAACGCAGAAAGCAGGCCCTGATTCGTCATGAGCGAAATTCCTTTTATCGATCCCCGTTTGCCGCTGATTGACCTGCATCGTCACCTTGATGGTAGTGTGCGGCTGGAGACTGTACTCGAGCTTGCGGATCAGCAAGGGATCGACTTGCCTGCTTCGGACGTTGCCGGTTTGCGTCCCCATGTCGTCATCGAAGGCAGAGCTTCGAGCCTGATGGATTTTATCGGCCGATTCCGTTACCTGACGGCTATTTTGCACGATCTCGATGCATGCAGGAGGGTGGCTTATGAAAATGTCGAAGACGCCAGGAATGAAGGCATCGATTACATCGAACTTCGTTTCAGTCCCTGGTTCATGAGTGAGACTCACGATCTGGATCCTGCCGGGGTCGTTGAAGCCGTAGCCGACGGCATCAAGGCCGCTGAGCGCGATACCGGGGTGCGGGCGCAAATGATCGGTATCATGAGTCGCACCTACGACACTGAAACCTGTCACCGTGAGCTGGATGCTTTGTTGGCGCACCGGGATCACCTGGTTGCGATCGACCTCGCTGGTGACGAAGTGAAATTTCCGGCCAGCAGGTTCCAGGAGCATTTTCGGCGCGCGCGAGATGCGGGACTGGAAGTAACGGTTCATGCCGGTGAAGCGGATGGTCCGGAAAGCGTCTGGTCTGCGATCAGGGAACTGGGCGCAACGAGGATTGGCCATGGTATTCACTCCCTGCGTGATCCCGGGTTGGTCGAGTACCTGGTTGAACACCGGATTGGGCTGGAAGTGAACATCACTTCGAACATCCACACAGGCATCGTGCATGATTATGAAGATCACCCCGTGCGTGAGATTTTCGAACTTGGGCTGCTGGCCAACCTGAACACCGACGACCCGGCCATCAGCGGTATCGATTTGCCGCATGAATACGAACAGGCTGCCCGGGCTGCCGGCCTGACCCCGCAAATGACGCGGCAATCTCAATTGAATGCGCTTGAAATGGCCTTCCTCCCAGCAGAGGAAAAAAGGAAGCTGCTACAAAAAAAGCAGAATTGTAAATTTTAAAGCTAATCTATTCAAATATATAGGAAGTTTATTTAATGAGAAAACTATTGTTGGTTCTGGTCCTGCTTTTAGGCATTTCTCCACAACTTCAGGCCGAATGGCTGGACCAGGTGAATGCCATTCACACCGAGATCAAGGCGCTGACCCGCAATGCGGAAGGCCTCACTGACGAGCAGCGTCTCGAGCGTTACTATTCGCTGAGTTACGACCTGGCCATGCTGGAGTCCCCGGGGTTTGCAACCTACAAGGGTGACCCGAGAGGCCAGGACCGGCTGGGAGATTATTCTGTCAAGGGAATCGAGCGGCGGCGGCAGGCCGAACGCGAGACCCTGGCATTCCTCGACAGTATCGATCGCGAAAGCTTGCCCGGGGTGCAGCGTGTCAATTACGATCTGTTGCGGGATGACCTCGAACGAAAAGTGAAATCCCAGCGCTTCCCCAGTCACTACATGCGGATGACCCAGATGAGCGGGCCGCAACAGAGCCTGGCGAGCCTGATGGCGATGATGCCGAACGCAAAGCCCGGCCAGCTCGAAAACCAGATTGCCCGGATGGAGGCGTTTCCGGAGTACATCGATCAAAACATCGCTTTATTGCGTGCGGGAATGGAAAAGGGAGTGACGCCTCCGGCCATTACATTGCGGGAAGTACCACAGCAGATTCGCAATCAGCTGGTCGACGATGCAAGCAAAAGCCCGTTGTTGAAGGGTTTCGTGGAGATACCTGCGACGGTTGATCCTCTGCAGGCGGAATCCCTGCGGAAACGGGCGGAACAGGTCTACCGTCAGCAAGTGGTTCCCGCTTTTGAAAAGTTGCTGGAGTTCACAGAAAACGAATATCTTCCAGGTGCCCGTGAGACCATCGCCGCCCGGGATCTGCCGGACGGTGAAGCCTGGTACCATAACAATGTCGCCGTGAGGACAACCACTGACCTGACGCCACAACAGATTCACGACATTGGACTGGCTGAAGTCAAGAGGCTTCGCGGTGAAATGGACGTCATTATCGAGTCAACGGGCTTCGAAGGCAGTTTCAAAGAATTTTTGCACTTTCTGCGCACCGACCCGCAGTTCTATCACACTTCGGCAGAAGACCTGATGCGTGAATACCGGGACATTTCCAAGCGTGCGGATCCTGAACTGACGAAACTCTTTGGCATTCTTCCCCGTACGCCTTACGGCGTTATCGAAGTGCCGGATTATGCAGCCAAGTCGACCACGACAGCTTATTACCAGGCAGGCTCACTCAAAGCCGGCCGCCCGGGATATTACTTTGCCAATACCTATGCGCTGGACACACGGCCCCGCTGGGAGATGGAAGCACTGAGCCTGCACGAGGCTGTGCCCGGCCATCACCTGCAAATCTCGTTACAGCAGGAACTCGAAGGTTTGCCCTGGTTCCGTCAGAATCCATCCTACACGGCATTTGTCGAAGGCTGGGGCTTGTATTCAGAAAGTCTTGGCGAGGAAATGGGGTTCTACAAGGACCCCTATTCCAAGTTTGGCCAGCTGACCTATGAAATGTGGCGCGCCATCCGCCTGGTGGTTGATACCGGCATGCATTACCTGGGCTGGTCACGTCAGGAGGCCATCGACTTTTTCAAGGAAAATGCCGGCAAGACGGAGCACGACATCGTGGTTGAAATCGACCGTTATATCGTCTGGCCGGGACAGGCGCTGGCTTATAAAATCGGCGAATTGAAAATCAAGGAACTGCGTGCCTACGCGGAAGATCAGTTAGGCGACCGATTCAATATCCGGGCTTTCCACGACGAAGTACTGGGCCGGGGTGCAGTGCCTCTGAGCGTCCTGGACGCCAACGTCAGGGCATGGGTAAAAGCCCAGATGTAGGATCGTGGTTCAGAACATGAAACCGGCTTCAAGCGTGACCGTGTCAAAATCCAGGTTGCCGTTGTCGAGGTTGATGAACTGCCGGTTCCAGGCACCGCGCAAAAACATAGCGCTGTTGACGTCCCAACGCAGGCCAACGCCCAGGTTGTAGGTGAACTCGCTGGTTTTGAAGGTATCCCAGGTTGTGGAGCAGATATAACCCCACCAGGGATCCCACCAGCAGCCTGTAGTGGGCGGCCTGCTCAGGATATTGGAATCGAGCTTGGTCCAGCCAACGCCTGCCTGTACATAAGGGCTGAACGGCCCTTTCATGAAGTGATAGGCCACATTGAACTGGTGTGAGTACTTGGACATATCGTAGTTGATCGTTTGCGGCGGTTCTGCCGGATCTTCAGGCACGATCGTCGCAGAGTAATCCGGTTTGTTCAGAGAAAAGCGGTAACCCAGGTTCCAGTGTTCTGTCCAGTTCCAGCCGATGCCGAATCCCCAGCCCAGGCCGCTGTCGATATCAATGGATGAACCCTGTTCGCCTTCGGCGTCCGTCCCGGTCTGGTACTGCATTAGCAGGGACACTTCCCAGGTTTTATAACGAGGGGCGTCATTCATCTTTTGCTGATTGAAGCGTTGGGCGTGAACCGATGTGCTGAGTATCAGCAGCACCAGCACGGTGATCAGGCGTTTTATGGTCATCAGGTCTCTACCGGTATGAGTATGACGGCTGCCCTTGCGGGGAAGCCCTGCCGCGGAGAATCTATCGGAAATTCAGGCAGCACGCAAGACACTCACCGGCGCATGGGTGATCACGCGCCAGGTAGCCGCCATGCCGCTGAGCCCGACAAACACCATTCCGGCGATCGGGCCAACCAGCCACAAGGCGGTGCTGAATTGGTATTCCAGCTCAAACAGCCGCGTTGCGAGCAGGTATCCGGCCAGCGTGGCGCCGGCCGCAGCCAATAACCCAGCCAGCAGGCCTATGGCCAGGAATTCAGTTGCGACCCCGGTCAGCACGCGGCGCTTCGAGGCGCCAAACGTCCGCAGCAAGGCGCTTTCGTAACGGCGTTCGTCCCTGGTCGCCTGCACTGCGGCCCACAATACAGTCAGGCCTGCCAGCAAGGTGAAAATGAACACTGCCTGCACGGCCATCGCGGCCTTGTCCATCACGTCACGGACCTGTCCGAGTACCGCGTCCAGATCGATGGCGGTCACACTCGGGAATTTGCGCATCAGTTCCAGCACGGTGCTCCGGTCCTCGTCTTCGACGTGCATACTGGTGATGTAGGTCGAAGGGAAGGGCTCCAGCACGCCGGGAGAGAAAACCATGAAAAAATTGGGGCTGAAGGAATCCCATTCGACCGTTCGGAAGCTGGTCACGGTTGCACTGACGGTTTCACCGGCGATATCGAAAGCCAGTTCGTCGCCCAGCGCAAGGCCCAGTTCCTGCCCGAAATCCTGCTCGACGGAGACTTCGCTGCCACTGAAATCGGCGTCCCAGAACCGGCCTTTCACGATCCGGTTGTCACTTTGCGGCACGGCCGTCCAACTGAGATTGGAGTCCCGCCGGGCCCAGCGTTCGCCCTGTGGGTCTTCGAACGTCATCTGCGTGACATCTTCGCCGTTGATCGTTGTCATGCGGGCGCGCACCAGGGGAACGAAGCGGGGTGCATCCTGCCCGCTTTCAGCGAGGAAAACAGCCATGGGCTCGACCTCGTGCGGCTGAATGTTGATCAGGAACTGGTTCGGGGCGTTTTCCGGCAGGCTTTGCTGCCAGGTATCCATCAGTTCCGTTCGTACGGTCGATAGCAATAGCAGCACCATCAGTCCCAGTCCAAAAGCCACCACTTGCACGACGCTTTCGCGGCCGCGTCGTGCCAGGTTGGCCAGACCGTAGCGCCAGGCGACTCCGCCAGCACCGCGAAAGCCCTGCAGCGATTTCACCAGCAACCAGCCGGTCACAGCCAGTGCGATGAACGTGGCGGCGGCACCACCAAAAATGGTCAGTACCAGTTGGGTGTCACGCATGATCCATAACAGCAGCCCGAGAACGGCGGCCACGCCGGCCAGCCAGCTGACACCGTAACGAAGCGGCGGTGGATCAATATCCTGCCGCAGGACCCGCAGCGGCGGCGTTTTGCCCATCTGGGCCAGGTCGGGCAGAGCAAACCCGGCCAGGATACTCAGTGCCGTGACCAGGCCCAGCAGGGCGGGCTCAAGGCCGGGTGAGGGCAGGGCCTGACCGATCATGTCGCGCATCAGCCAGGCCAGGCCCAGCTGTGCGAAATAACCGAGCACCGCCCCGATAACCCCACCGGTAATAGCCAGAATAACCAACTGCAATACGCTGCTGCGGAAGATCATTGCCTGGCTGGCGCCCATGCACTTCATCAGGGCAATCCGGTCGCGGTGGCGATGCGAGTAACGGCGCGCTGCCATGGCGACGGCCACCGCGGCCAGCAATACCGAAACCAGTGAAGCCAGGTTGAGAAATCGTCCGGCGCGTTCCATCGAAGAACGGATTTGCGGGTTGGTATCGCGGATATCACTGAGGCCTTCGCCATCCGCCAGCTGTTCCTCCAGGACCGGTTTGAATGCATCGATGCCGGCACGGTCACCGGAAAAAAGCATTCGGTAGGCGACCCTGCTGCCGGGCTGGATCAACCCGGTGGCGTCCAGATCGGCTTCATTGATCAGCAGCGTGGGGGCCAGGTCTACGAAACTCCAGCCTTCGTCAGGCCGGAAATCCAGCACCCGGGTCAGCTGCAGCTCGGCATTACCGACCTCGATCCGGGTGTTGCTGTCCACGCCAAGCCGTGCCATCAGGCGGGGTGATGCCCAGGCTTCACCAGGGCGCGGTATCTCCGCTGTTTCGCGCACTTCACCGAGTAAGCGGTCAGATGTCTTGAGCACGCCCCTCAGCGGATAGGCGGCGGTCACTGCGCGTACGGCCGCGAGTGTGTTGGATTCACCGGAGAAAACCACGCTGGGCATGCTCGTTATCCGGGCGGTTTCAAGTCCTTCGCCAGCGGCCTGTTCTGCATAACTCCCATCAATCGGTCGAGTGGAAGCCAGGCGAAGGTCAGCGGCCAGCGATTCGGCGGCCCGCATTTCAACCGCCTGACCGACCCGATCGGTCAGGAAGGCCACGCCAGTGAGAGCCGTAACTGCCACCAGCAGCGCGATGACCAGCACCGTTAGCTCACCAGCCCGCCAATCCCTGGC
>Ga0316187_10000056_pt1 | contig 62585 bp, 68 predicted proteins | sample CroRivburrow1_MG_FD_204927 | JGI IMG/M metagenome (GOLD analysis project Ga0316187, IMG submission 204927) | Coastal sediment microbial communities from Maine, United States - Cross River worm burrow 1 | ecosystem: Environmental > Aquatic > Marine > Coastal > Sediment | place: USA: Maine...
CGAGGAGAAGCCATCCGGGCTGGTGAGACAGGGAGGAAGCAGATGTATCCGGATACTCTTCGTTATTCGAAGGACCATGAATGGGTGCGCGTCGAGGGCGACGTCTGTGTCATCGGTATCACCCACTATGCGCAAGACGAATTGGGCGAGGTGGTCTTCGTGGAAGTTCCAGAGCCGGGTCAGGAGTTCGACGCCCACGAAGAGATCGGCACGATCGAGTCGGTCAAGGCCGTCGCCGAGGTCTTCACCCCGGTTACTGGAGAAATCGTCGAGGTCAACGAGGCTCTGGCAGACTCCCCGGAGCTCATCAACCAGGACCCACACGGTGAAGGTTGGCTGGTAAAGGTCCGATTCAGCTCCCAGGGCGATCTGGATGGCCTGATGGACTCGGCGGCCTATGAGAAGTTTCTGGAAGATGGCGAGTAAAGCGGTTTGGAGCTTGCTCTTCTCGGCTTCTTCTTCGTCTGCTGGCTAGCGGCACTGGCCTCGTTTGTCGGCTTGCTGCCGATTGCCGGCCTGCTCGATCTGGGGCTCTATCAGTTTTACGGCCTGGCGGCTTTTCTCGGCTGGCTGGCTGGCAACGTCTACCTTCAGCGCGCGCAGCGAGTGCCGAAGCCTCTCAGACGGAGCTTGATGCTGGTGTATCTTTTGGGTACGCCGGGGCTTCTCTATCTAGTCAGGGCCCTGGCACCTCTCACCACTCAGGCGATTGCCCCCCTGGCCCCACTGTATGCGAGCGGGGTCTTCGCCATCTTCTTTTTGGTGCCGGTGACTCTAAAGGGCAGCTTCAGACCTCCACCACCGGGATCCTAGGGGAGCCTGCGCCCTAGTCTGGCCGCTCGACCAACATCGCATCTCCGTAGGAGAAGAAGCGGTAGCGATGCGCGATGGCATCGGCGTAGGCGTCTAGAATTGCCTCCTTGCCAGCAAGAGCGGCGACCAACATCAGGAGGGTGGAACGCGGCAGGTGAAAGTTGGTCAGCAGAAGATCTACAGCTTGGAATGGAAAGCCCGGCGTGATGAACAGGTCGGTGCTGCCCTCGCTTTCCACTATCGAGCCGTCGAATTGTCGAGCCACCGTCTCGAGAGTGCGAACGGTGGTGGTGCCCACCGCGACGATACGTCCGCCCTGTCGCCTGGCTTCGCTGATGGCTGCCGCAGTTTCGGCCGGGATTCGATAGTTCTCGGCTTCCATTCGATGTTCGTGCACGAGCTCGGCGGTGACCGGTTTGAATGTGCCGATCCCCACGTGCAGGGTCAACTCGGCGAGTCCGACACCCGCGTCGCGAAGTCGTGAAAGCAACTCGTCGTCGAAGTGAAGGCCGGCGGTTGGGGCAGCTATGGCACCCAGAAACCTCGCGAAGACGGTCTGGTACCGGGCCCGGTCCTCGGGCTTGTCGTCACGCTTGATGTAGGGAGGTAACGGGACGTGCCCGAGGCTCTCCAGGTGCGGCTCGATCGGCTCCGAGAACTGGACACGGTAGCGTCCATCGACGAGCTTTTCGCGGATCTCCACACCCAGGCCGTCGGCGAGCAGCATGCGGGTACCGCGCCGGACTCGACGGCCAGGCTTCAGAAGTGCCGTCCAGTGGGTCTCTGACAGCTTTTCCACCAGCAGCAGCTCGATCTGACCTCCAGTGGCCTCTCGCCAGGCGTGGAGACGGGCCGGCATGACCTTGGTGTTGTTCACGACGAGCAGGTCACCGGCTGACAGCAGTCCGGGTAGGTCTGTGATCTGGAGGTGTTGGCGAGCCCCGTCTCGACCGAGATGTAAGAGACGACTTTCGCCACGTGGGGTGGCCTCCTGGGCGATGAGCTCTGTGGGCAGTTGGTAATCGAATTCTGAGGTCAGCATGGCAAAGTCTCGTCGAGGCGAGGATCTAGGCTGTCTCGGAGACCATCCCCGAGTAGGTTGAAGGCGACCACCGCCAAGCAGATGGCGATGCCGGGAAAGGCGGCCACCCACCACGCCGTGGTCAGGTTCGAGGCGCCGTCGGCCACCATGTTGCCCCAACTGGGAATCGGCGGCTGTACTCCGAATCCCAGGAAGGAGAGAGCTGCCTCGATGAGGATCAGATCGCCGATCCGCAGCGTGGTGTCGATGAGCACCGGAGGCAGGGCATTGGGGAGCAGGTGTCGCCAGAAGATACGGACGGGATGCAATCCGATTCCCCTGGCCGCCACCACGAAATCACGCCCGCGAAGACTCAGGATCTCGGCCCGCACCAGCCGACTCGCCGCCATCCAGCTGGTGCCGCCGAGGACCAGAATGACCGCCAGCAGGTCGATATCGAACATCGCCGCGATGACCAGCACGAGAAAAAGGCGAGGGAACATCAAGAGACCGTCGACGAGACGCATCAGGAGGCCGTCTATCCAGCCTCCGGCGAGCGCCGCCACCCCTCCCACCGCGATGCCGAGAGTCAGGGAAAGTCCGGCAGCGAGAAGGCCGATGAGGAGCGAGACGCGGGCTCCGTAGAGGAGCCTCGACCAGAGGTCACGGCCGTACTTGTCAGTGCCCAGAGGAAAGAACTGGCGACTCACGCCCCCGTCTTCCGAGATGCCGGTAAATCGGTCCAGGGGCAGGGTTTCGGTGCGTCCCAGCCGCTGCACCACGACACCGCTGTCCGTCACTCGAGCGCTGTCCGCCAAGAGCCAACCCCCCTCGCGCAAAGGCAGGACTACTCGGCTGCTCAGCGGTGGTAGGAATCTGCCCGCTGCCGGATCGAGCTGTTCGTAGGGTGCATGAGGAGCGAGAGCCGGCGCACCGATGGCGAGAACGCTGAGGACTACTGCGATCGCCAGACCCAGCCGGCTGAGTGGGGATCGGATCAGGCGGCTCGAAGAAGCCCGGTCAGTGTTCACTGCCGCACCCTGGGGTCTGTCACCCCATGAAGGAGATCGACCAATAGATTCCCGACCACGACCAGAACACCGGTCAGAGCGGTGGTGGCGAGCACGACTGGATAGTCACGACTCAGAATCGAATCGAAGGTGAGCCGGCCCAGGCCGGGCCAGGAGAAGACGACCTCGACAACGAGGGCACCGCTCAATAGCAGCGGCAGAGACAATCCGAACAGTTGAAGAATCGGCGCAGCCGCGTTTCTCAGGGCGTGGATCCAGACGATCCTGGACTCGCTCAGTCCCTTGGCCCGGGCGGTGCGGATGTAATCCTCACCAAGTTCCTCGAGCAAGCTGTTGCGGGTGAATCTGGCCGTCCCGCCGGCGGCGGCGAGGCCCAGCACGAGGGCCGGAAGCGCCAGGTGGTGGAGGACGTCGAGGGTGCGTCCCATCGGTGACAGCGAGGCAGCATCGACGGCCTGGAGGTGACCGGGTGGGAAGAGCGACCAGTTGTAGCTGAACAGCAGCAGTGCCATGAGCCCGGTCCAGAAGACCGGCAGAGAGTAGAGAACCATGGCGGTGAGGCGGATCAGGTAGTCCCTCGATGTCCCCGCATGCCGTGCGGCGGTGACCCCAGCCAGCAATCCGACGCCGAACTGAACGAGGAGACCGGCCGCCGCAAGCAGCAGGGTCGGCAATGCGTACTCGCCGATGACCTCCGTTACAGGCCGAGAATGAACATAGGAGATACCCCAGTCTGCGTCGAAGACCACAGCGCGGAGCCAGCTGAGGTACTGGGCCGCTAGAGGCCGATCGAGCCCATAGGCACTGCGCATGGCCTCGCGCTGTTCGGCGGTGAGACGCGGATCCTGAAGAACGAGAGTGGGATCTCCGGGTGCCAGATGGATGAAGAAGAAGGTCAGGCTCAGGACGATGAGGATCAGGAGTGCCGCCGCGGCGGAGCGGCGTACCAGGAAGCTCAGCAGGGAGGAGCTCATGGCGGAATCGGTTCGAGGTCAGTCCGCCTCGGCGAGCCACCACTCCCTGAGTCGGAAGTAGGAACTGACCGGGCTCGGGGTTGCATCTCGCAAACGGTTCGAGGCAGCGGCAAGTCGCTGCGGTTCCCAAAGGAAAGTATAGGGCTGTGTGCGATGCAGGATCGATTCGATCTCGCGCAGTAGCAGCATTCGCTCAGCCGGATCCATTGCCTGATTGGTGGCATCGATGAGCCGATCCACATCGGCGTCGGAGAACTGGCCGAAATTGTAGCCATCGTCGATGGACTGGCTATGGAAGGCGTAGGTCAGATCCAATGAGGTGTCGATGTCCCAGCCGCCGAGCATGGCGTCGAAGTCGTGCTCCAGGGCGCGGCTGACAACGGTGTTGAACTCGAGTTGTCGCACTCGCGCCTCGATTCCCGCTCGGCGCAGGTGCTCCTGAACCATGACGGCGGCGTCGATCCTCACCTGGCTACCCGTGTTGGTGATCAACTCGAAGGAGAAGGGCTCTCCCTCTTTATCCAGTATTCCGTCCCCATCTGTGTCGCTCCAGCCCTTGGATTGCAGGACCCGACGAGAGGCCTCGAGGTCGAAGGGCACGGGCCGAAGGTCGGGATCATGGGCCCAGATGCTGGTCAGGATCGGCGAGATGGCGATCCTGGCGAAGCGGTACCAGAGAGTGTCGATGATCTCCTGTCGGTCGATGGCCATGGTCAGGGCGCGGCGCACTTCTGGGTCGGCGAACAAGCGGTGCTGCGTGTTCCAGCAGAGATAGTTGAACTGGCGGGCCCAGAAGCGCAGGATCTGAACTCCCTGCTCCTCGAGGCGCGACACCTCGGACGGTGGGACCTGTTCCACGAAGTCGACCTCGCCTGCCAGAAGCTCGCCGAGCTGATTCTGCTTCTGGGGCACGACCCGCAGGATCACTCGGTCGAGCCTGGGCAACTCGGGTTCGAAGTAGGACTCGTTGCGCCGCAGCACGATCTGCTCTTGCCGCGTCCAGCTTTCGAGGTCGAAGGGGCCGTTGACGATGAGGTGATCCACGAACCAAGGTTCGTTCGATCGCCACTCTGAGAATGGCAGCTGGCTCCAGGCGTGTTTCGGCAGGATGACCCCTTCGTTGAGCTCGGCCAGTTGGCTGGGGGAGCGTTGATGGAAGTGGATCCTCAATCTGAGCTGGTCGACTATTTCGACGTCGCGGATGTTCTGCTTCGACTGGGCGTAGCCCCAGGCGAGCTCCGGGTCGGTCTGCGCCTGCCAGGTCCATCGCACATCTTCGGCGGTTACCGGTACGCCGTCGGACCACGAGACACCCGAACGCAACTCGAGATCGAGCGTCCTGCCGTCCGCGGACCACTCGAAGCTCTCGACGAGTCGTGGCTCGAAGGTTGGTGGATGCTCGGTGTAGTCGGCCTGCTCCTCGAAGAGGTGTAGAAAGAGGCGATCGAGGACAGCCGTCGTCTGGGTGTCTACACCTGAGATCAGCGGGTTGATTCCATGGATATCATTGCCGATCGCTATGACCAGCGTGCCGCCGCGCTGGGGAACGGTGGGCGCGGTTGAGATCTCTTCAGGGCCCTCCAATCGTTGGCAGCCCGACGAAAGAAGGAGAACTGAGACGAGAGTCGCCAGCCGGCAGGTGGTGACACTCCGATAGGGCTCGGGACTCATATAGCGAATCCGGAAGGAGATTTCAGGACTTCGATCCCAGCATGCTAACCAACGACTCTTTCGGGGGTCAATGAACTGGGCGATAGAAGCGCTTGGGGGCTTGCTATCCTTGGGGCGATGTCTCCGACGGCACCCTCCGCATCCTCTCGCCGGATATTTGTGGCGGCCCTGCTGTTGGGTCTTTTCATCTTCCTGGATATCGGACTCTTCGGGTGGCTCCTCTTTCGCTCGCTTTCGAAGCGCGAGATCGAACGCGTGTTGTTGGAGACCCGCGAGGAGGCGGAAGGACTGGCTGAAAGGCTCGCGGGAACGGCCGAGGAGGCGGGTGGAGACCTCTACACGGTGACGGCGATGGAGAGGGAGGTCCAGACGTACATCGATTCGATTCTGAAACAGCGCAAGTTCGTACGGACAGTCGAAGTCGTGGACGGCGAGGGTCGCTTGGTCTTCCGCGGAGCCGGAGAGACGACTCTCGAGGTCGAGCCCTCTGAAGGGCTGGTGTTGGAGCAAAGGGAGAGGCCCTCGAGAATCGAGGAGAGGCCCATCGAGCGACAAGCGACGTTTCCCCTCGAAGTGCCCCTCGAGGAGCTTTACGATCTGAATCTGCCGATCGGTGAGCTGGGGTTCTTGCGGGTCGGGATCAGCCAGGGAGAGCTGCAGCGCAGCGTCGAGACCCTGCGCTCGGAGCTGGTTCAGAAAACAGCCGTAGTCGCCGCCATGACCCTCGTCGTGCTGCTGCTGGCCTTTGCCATCATCTGGCGATTGTGGAAACGGGGGCAGCTACTCCAGGAACAGGCTCGCGAGGCCGAGCGCATGGCCTACATCGGTACCCTGGCATCCGGCCTGGCGCACGAGATTCGCAACCCCTTGAACTCCCTGAATCTGAATATGCAGCTACTGGAAGAGGAGATGTCGGGTCGCGTCGGTGCCCTGGCTGGAGCGCAGTCCAGTGGCAGGCTCATGTCCATCACCCGGGATGAGATCCACCGGTTGGAGCGGCTGGTTACGGATTTCCTCCAGTATGCACGGCCGCGGCCCTTGGAGCTGGAAGAGCTTCCCGCTGTCGAGCTTCTGGAGCGGTGCCGAGAAGTGCTGAAAGGCGAGTTCCTGGCCAGAGGTGCGCGGTTGCGGGTCGAGGACAAGAGTGGCGGAGCGAAGGTCCGCGTCGACCCCGGGCAGATGAACCAGCTGCTGCTCAATCTGGTGCAAAATGCGCTCGCCGCGAGCGATAGCGACCAAGGCAGAGGTGCTGAAGAGGTGCGACTGGCCGTCAGCCGTGAGTCGGGTCGGATGGTCTTCGAGGTGGAGGATCGGGGTAGCGGAATGTCGCAGGAAGTCCGGTCGCAGATGTTCGATCTCTTCTATTCGACGCGCAAGGGAGGAACCGGTCTGGGGCTACCGGTGGTCAGGAGGATTGCCGAAGCGCATCATGCCGACTTGACCGTCGTCAGCCGACCTGGCGAGGGGACACTGATTTGTCTGGCGCTGCCAGAAGCACTGCCAAGCGACGCGCCCGAGGCAGTGTCGGTCCCTCAGGCTTCGATCAACGCGTCGAAGTCTTCCTGGGTCAAGAACTGATCGACCTCTTCGCTAGTGCAAAGCTCGCAGTAGGCTTCGACGACTTCGTCATCTTTCCATTCGAAGATGTAAGAGGGTGCCTCGCAGTTGAGGCAGATCAGGTAGTCGGGTATTGCCACGGCCTTCTCCTTTTGATGACAATGCAGCATAGCACCGACTTCAGGACCTGGCTGTGACGTTCGATACGGCAGACGCCGATATTGACCCTGTTGAACCTTCATGCTAGCCTCGACGGTCTCCGCCTTGAGTGGCGAGACGGGAGGGTCATATCCATGTATGCAGTCATCGAAACCGGCGGTAAGCAATATCGGGTCCAGCCCGGCGACGTGATTGACGTCGAGAAGACTCCGGTTTCCGGGAAGAAAATCAAGAAGGTGAAGTTCGACCGCATCCTGTTGGTCGGCGATGACAATGGCACCAAGGTGGGGGTGCCCACCGTCGAGGGCGCGAGTGTGACAGGCACCCTCATGGACGAGGTCCGGGGCCCCAAGATCAAAGTCTTCAAGATGAAGCGTCGAAAGGGCTATCGTCGGCTCACCGGTCATCGGCAAGACCTCTTGCGGGTGAGAATCGACAAGATCGAGGCCACCCCGGCCAGCAAGGCCAAGGTCGAGAAGAAGGAAGGTTGAAGCGTTATGGCACATAAGAAGGGACAGGGCTCCAGCCGAAACGGGCGCGACTCCAATGCGCAGCACCTGGGTGTGAAGCGATTTGGCGGCCAGACGGTGACCGGCGGAACGATCATCGTTCGACAGCGGGGCACGAAGTTTTTCCCCGGTCTGAATGTCGGTCGAGGCAAAGACGACACGTTGTTTGCCAAGGCCGATGGCGTGGTGCAGTTCCAGAACAGGGGCCGACGAGGCAGGTTCGTCAACGTCCTGCCGGCCGAGTAGTTGAATCTCGGCGGCTGAAGCCGACCCCGATGCCGAGCGATCGGCTCCCCAGAATTGATCTTCCTAGACGAAGCTGTCGTTCATGTCCGCGCCGGACGTGGAGGCAATGGCTGTGTCGCCTTTCGTCGCGAGAAGTACGTTCCCCGAGGGGGCCCCTCAGGCGGAGATGGCGGCCACGGTGGAGCTGTCATCCTGGTCGGAGACGAAGGACTGAACACCCTCTACCACCTCCGCTACCGCTCGATCTACCCTGCAGAGCGGGGTCGACATGGCGAAGGGTCCAATAAGACGGGCCGATCCGGAAGCAACCTCGACATCAAGGTGCCGCCCGGAACCCAGGTCTACGAGGCCGAAGATTCGACTCCGGTGGGCGAAATTCTCGCTCATGGCGAGCGCCTGGTCGTGGCCGAGGGCGGCCGGGGTGGTCGAGGCAACGCTCGCTTCGCGACTTCGACAAACAGGGCTCCTGACAGAGCTGACCCCGGAGAAGAAGGTGTTGAGCGCCGGCTTCGCTTGGAGCTCAAACTACTGGCGGACGTGGGAGTCGTGGGCCTGCCCAACGCCGGCAAGTCGACCCTGATCAGCGTCATATCGGCTGCTCGGCCCCGCATTGCGAACTATCCCTTCACGACTCTGGTTCCTCAGCTGGGTGTCGTTGCCGACGGACCGAGCGATGAGCCCTTCGTGGTTGCCGATCTGCCAGGCTTGATTGAAGGAGCCGCGCAGGGAGCGGGCCTCGGGCACCAATTCTTGCGTCATGTGGAACGGTGCAGGGTACTTCTACATCTGGTGGATCTGGCAGCCGAAACCGGTGGTGCCGAGGACGACCTGTCGACCATCGAGCATGAGATGGAGGCCTTCGACTCCGAGCTTCTGAGCAGGCCCCGCTGGATAGTCGGTACCAAGTTGGACGCCGCGCGGGAGGAAAGAAGAAAGCACCTGAGGGCAGCGGCCAGCCGGAGAGGTTTGGAGTATTGGGAGATAAGCTCGGTGAGCCAAACCGGAGTGAGAGAATTGGTCAACGGGTTGCGCCAGCTGTTGGTAGAGGTAGAGGGCAAATGAAGATTGGTCTTTTTGGCGGTACCTTCGATCCGATCCACTTTGGCCATATTCTGCCGGTGAAGGAAGCGCGGAACCAACTCGGCCTCGACCGTGTTGTCTACCTGCCCACCGCGATTCCTCCCCACAAGTCAGGTGGTCAGGTCGCCTCACCCCATGCCCGATGGACAATGGTGGAGCTGGCTCTACTTTCAGAACCGGGGCTGGTTGCCGATCCGTTCGAGTTGACACCCCAGCGAGAGGCGTTCACTGTCGATTCGGTCGAGCACTTTCGATCCGGCTTTCCGGCCGCAGAACTCTACCTGCTCATCGGCTGTGACAGCTTTGCCGAGCTTCATACCTGGAAACGATGGAAGGATCTGGTAGACATGGTCAAGCTCGGAGTCTTGGTGCGACCCGATTGGCGTCCTGGCGCCCTGGAGGCCCAGCTGACCCCCGAGGTGGCGGCGTTGATGGGAACCGACAGGGTCTGTTTCATCACCAATCAGCCCGTGGCGGTTTCGGCCACCAAATTGCGCCAGGTGCTGGCCGAGGGAGGGCAGCCGCCAGAAGGTTGGCTGCCGGAATTGGTGTTAGAGTACATTCACAAGTACAACCTCTATCGATGACCAACTCGACCTCCAGCCCGCCGGATATCGCCGCTCGGTGTCGGGAAGTCGTGGCTGCCGCGGAGGACCTCAAGGCCAATCGTCTCAGGATCCTGGAGCTCTCCGAGATCAGTTCCCTGGCCGACTACTTCCTGGTTTGCAGCGGCAACAGCGAGCGTCAGGTCCAGGCGATCGCTGATGCGGTGCTCCAGAGGCTGCGAGCGGAGCACGTGCGAGCGCACCATGTCGAGGGCTATCAGGCAGGCCGCTGGGTGCTGCTGGACTTCGGTGACTTCGTGGTCCATGTCTTCGATGAGGAGACCCGGTCCTTCTACGCCCTAGAGAAGCTGTGGGCGGACGCTCCCGATGTGACGCACGAGTTCACTCAGTGACCAGCGCCTCGCCTGTCTCCGAGCTCTTTTCCCATTCCCCTTCCCTGGAGCAGCAGATTCGGGGTGCCGAGCGTGCGGCGCGGACCGATGTCCCCGTGCTCATTCTGGGTGAGCCGGGAACCGGGCGCTCAGCGGTCGCCAGGGCCATTCATGCCACCAGTCTGCGCTCCACTGGTCCTCTGGTCGAGGTGGACATCAGCGCGATTCCCAGCTCACTTTTCGAGAGCGAGCTCTTCGGTTACCGCCCAGGTGCATTCACCGGCGCCGAGTCGCCCCTCGCCGGCCGAGTCGCGACGGCAGAAGCAGGTACTCTGCTGCTGGATCACGTCGAGGATATCCCTGTCGCAGCTCAGCCGAAGCTGTTGCGGCTGCTGGCGGAGAGTACCTACGCTCCCTTGGGCGGCACAGAGTGTCTTGCCAATGTCCGATTCTTGGGAATCGGGTCCGATGATCTGCCCGCCAGGGTGTCCAGCGGGGCATTCAGGTCCGACCTCTTTTATCGAATGGAAGTCGTCACCCTGCGTCTGCTTCCTCTGAGGAAGCGGCGGCAAGATCTTCCGTCGATGATGAACTTCTTCCTGGCGGACCTCGGAGAGCGTTTCGGCATCAGCAGCCTGACGCTCGCCTCGAGCGCTCGAGAGTGGATGGAAGAGTATCCGTGGCCGGGAAATCTGCGAGAGCTGCGGAATATCCTCGAGCGGGCCCTGATCCTTCAGGGAGGAGGTCCCCTGAACCCACCCTGCCCGGATCGCCGCAGTGGCCCGCCCGAACCTCTGCAGACAGTAGAGCGCCGCCAGATCTTGCGCGCGCTGGCCTACACCCGCGGGCACCAGGGGCGTGCCGCCGAGCTGCTCGGCATCAGTCGCAAGACCCTGTGGGAAAAACGCCGCCGCTACGAGATCCCCTGAGGGTTGAGGCGCGCGGCGCTTCGCGCCGGACGGTCTTTGAGGGCTTGGGGGTTGAGGCGCTCGGCACTTGTGCCGACCGGTCCTTGGGGCCTAGGGACGTAAGGGCTTAGGGGCTTAGGGGCGTAGAGGGCGACTCCCTGACAGGAGTCTTGATATCTCCTTGTCATCCCGAAATCCGGAGGCGGTTCCACTGCTCCAACAGCGCCCGGGTTCCGACTGGGGGACCTCCACATGACAACCAGGTGGGTCACTTTGGCCTCTGAGTTGTAAATTTTGGGTGCTAATGGGCACCTTTTGGGCGGTGGGCTGGCCCGGTACCACCACCGACTCAGGCCCCCAAGCCCTAAAAGACCAGCCGAAGATACGCCGGCTGCTTCAACCCCCAAGCCCTCAAAGACCAGCCGAAGATACGCCGGCTGCTTCAACCCCCAAGCCCTCAAAGAACGCCCGGCGGTGAGCCGAGCGCCTCAACCCCCAAGCCCTCAAAGATCGGCCGGAGGTACGACGGACGCCTCAACCCTCTATCGCCCCTTCCATTCGGCCGGACGCTTCTCGAGGAAAGCGGCGACGCCCTCCTGCTTGTCTTCGGTGGAGAAGCAGAGACAGAAGAGATCGCGCTCGTACAGGATGCCCTCCTCGATCGCCAGCCGCTGGCTGGCGCGAACGGCCTGCTTGGCCACCTTCAGGGTCAACGGGCTCTTGGAAGCGATCTTGGCGGCCAGCTCCAGGGTCTGGTTGCGCAGCTCCTCGGCCGGCGCCACCACCTCCACGAGACCGATTTCCTTGGCCTCCGCGGCGCCGATCATGTCGCCAGTCAGGATCATTCGCATGGCGTGACCCGGTCCGACGAGACGGGGTAGGCGTTGGGTGCCGCCGCCTCCGGGGATCAGGCCCAGATTGATCTCAGGCTGGCCGAAACGAGCCTTGTCGGAAGCGATCCGCAGATCACAGGAGATGGCAAGCTCGCAGCCTCCGCCGAGGCAGAAGCCGTTGATCATGGCGATGACCGGCTTCGGGAAGTTGGACATGACATCGAAGATCCGGGGTGAGCGCATTGCATACCGCTGGTCGAATGGGCTTCGACCCTCGAACTCACCGATATCCGCGCCGGCGATGAAGGCCTTTTCCCCGGCGCCCGTGAGCACGACCGCGCCGACGCTGTCGTCGACGGCTATCTCATCGAGCAGCTCCAGCATCTCGTCGCGGACCTGCTGATTGAGAGCGTTCATCTTGTCGGGGCGGTTGATGGTCAGGATCACCACTCGATCCACTTGTTCTTTGAGAATGGTCTCGGGCATGTCGATCTTCCTCCAACTGAGCGGGGATGAGTTATTTGTGCTGCCAGTCGGGCGGCCGCTTTTCGAGGAAGGCGGCCAGCCCCTCTTGCATGTCTTGCGTCTCGATCAGCTCCTCGAGATAGAGTCGCTCGCTTTCCGCCAGAGCCTCGTCGAAGGACCGATCCCGGCCGGCCAGAATCGCTCGTTTCAGCAATCTGAGCACTGGCAGGCTCTTTTGAGTGATCTGAACGGTGAGGCGTTCGAGCTCTGAGTCGAGCTCATCAGCCGGTACCTGTCGGCTTACGAAACCCATCCGCTCGGCTTCATCGCAATCGATCGATCGCCCGGTGATCAGCAGGTCGAAGGTCTTTGCCGTGCCGAGGCGCGTCGGATAGAGGGCCGTCGCCAACGGCGGGATGCAGCCCAGCTCGATCTCGGGCTGTGCAAAGCGACTGTCGTCGCTGGCCAGGACAATGTCGCATCCCGCCGCCAGTTCCATGCCGCCACCCAGGCAGTGCCCGCGGACGACGGCGATGCTCACCGCCTTCAGCTGGCGCAGGCATCGGATCGCACCGTGAAAATCCTCCAGCATCGTCGGTACCAGCTCTCGAGTGTGATCCTTGACCGCTACTCCGGCCGAGAAAGCCCTGTCGCCGGCTCCCCGGAGGATCACCGCAGCCAGCTCTTCATCCCGGTCCAGATCTCCTAGCTGGTTTCGTAGCTCCGCCAGCGTGTCGAGATCGAGGATGTTCAGAGGTGGGCGGTTTAGGGTGATCGTGACGATCCGCTCCTGCCGCTCAACGATCAGTTTCTGGGTCATGACGATTGCCTCTCTACGAGAGCTGCCAGCCCCATGCCGCCGGAGACGCAGAGCGTAGCGATTCCATGGCGCGAGCCGAGGCGGTTCATGCCGTGCAGCAGGGTCACCAGAATGCGGGCGCCGGAGCAGCCGATGGGGTGACCCAGGGAGATGGCGCCCCCGCTGACATTGACCCGGTCCCGATCGAAAGGAAGCTCGGCCAGGCAGGCCAGGACCTGAGTGGCGAAGGCCTCGTTCAGCTCCACGAGGTCGATCTCATCGAAGTCCATCCTTCTGCGTTGCAGCAGATTCCTCACCGCCGGTACGGGTCCGATTCCCATGATCCTGGGGTCTACCCCGACCACTTCCCAGTCCACCAGCCGGGCCACGGGCTGGAGTCCCAGCCGATCGACTGCCGAGGCGCTCGCCACCAGCACCGCGGCGGCTCCATCGGTGATCCCGGAGGCATTCCCGGCAGTCACGGTCCCGTCATCCCGGAAGACAGGCTTCAGCTTGGCCAGGGACTCGATCGTCACAGCGTCCCGTGGGTGCTCGTCCTTCTCGACAAGGCTGGTCACCCCCCGCTTCTCGACCTGGACCGGAACGATCTCGGTCTGGAACTGGTCCTCGTTTCGGGCCTTTTCGCATCGCTGCTGGCTGCGGGCGGCCCAGCGGTCGGCGGAGAGCCGGTCTACCTTGGCCTCGTCAGCCAGCTCCTCGGCAGTCTCCCCCATGATGAGCTCCGAGAGGGGGTCGACAAACCCATCCCGATACATCCCGTCTACCAGTTCGTCGTGCCCGAGCCGCTGTCCCCAGCGGGCTCTTGGCAGCAGGTAGGGCGTGTTGGACATGCTCTCCGTGCCTCCGGCCAGGACAACCTGGGCCTCGCCCAAAAGGATGGCTCGCGCAGCGCTGAAGACGGCTTGGAGGCCTGATCCACAAGCCTGATTGATCGTCAAGGCCGGTCTGTCGACAGGGACACCACATCGGTAGGCAATCTGGCGGGCCGGATTGGGTCCGCAGCCCCCTTGGCGCGCATGGCCGAAGATGACCTGGTCCACCATCTGGTTGGCCAGGCCCGCCCTCTCGAGGCATGCAGAGCCGGCGGCCACGCCGAGGTCGACGGCCGAAAGGGATGCGAGCTCTCCGCCGAATCTGCCGATCGACGTGCGGACCGGCGCGACAAGCATCAGGTCCGATCTGTCGGCCTTTCCGGTCACGGGACCTGCGCCTCTGGAGGACAGTGGTAGAGCACTCTCAGTGCAGGGCTCAGACGCCCTTGAAGTCCGCTTTGCGCTTCTCGATGTAGGCGCTCAGACCTTCCTGGGCATCTTCACTTTGGAACAGTTGCTGCTGTAGCTCGCGCTCGATGGCCAGGCCGCTCTCGAATGGCACCTCGGCGCCCGACTGTACGGCACGCTTGATACGCCCGACAGCCTTGGAGGCCATATTGGGTGGGCAGAACTGCTTGGCAAAGTCGTGGATCTGGTCCATGAAGTCGTCGCCGTCCAGAATGTTGTTCACCAGGCCCAGGTCCTGACCTTCTTCGAAGGAGACGAGGCGGCCGGTCACCATCAGGTCGATCGCCCGACTCTTGCCCACGAGGCGAGCCAGCCGCTGAGTGCCGCCCGTGCCCGGCAGGACCCCGAGATTGATCTCCGGCAATCCGATCTTGCCGCCGTCCTTCCTGGCGATTCTGAGGTCGGCCGCCATGGCGATCTCGAGGCCGCCTCCTACCGTGTGACCGTTGAGGGCCGCCACCACCAGCTTGGGGGTGTGCTCCAGCCGATTCAGGGTCTCGTTGGCGTGCAGACAGAAGTTGTACTTGAAGTAGGGATCCGACTGCTTCAACATGTTGATATTGGCGCCGGCGCAGAAGAACTTCTCACCGAGGCCGGTAAGGACAAGGACGTGGACCTCGCTGTCGAATCGAGCCTTGAGAATGGCGTCATCCAGCTGACACATCATCTCGTGGGTATAGGTGTTGGCCGGTGGGTCGGTGAGCGTCAGGTAGGCGACGCCATCTCGCACCTCGTAGCTGACGAGCGTTCGGTTGGTGGTGTTTCCTTCGGCGTCAGGCTGAGCCATAGTCGTCCTCCAGTTGCAATTGGGGTGGCGGACTGAAAGTGGGTCGCCCCGCTCAAGATCCGCCTCGGTCGGCTATTCTTACACGTAGCCTCGGGGGCTAGCAACAAACACCTCGGAGATCGGCGGCGGACCGAGGTTGCCCTGGAGCCGTCGGAGTCTTTAGAATCTTCATTCTCGAACGCGTCTCGCTTACGGCCACTCGGATGATCACGGGCTACAACACCGACGTCCCCCACTCCGGCGTGGTCTTTCACGTACAGACCGAGGACAAGGGGATCGCCAGCGCTTTCATCGAAAGCCTGGTCTACGTCGGCGGTCAGATTCTGGCCAAGAAGAGAACCAGCTACAAGAGCGCCCTCGAGGCAGGCGACAGCAAGAAGCAAATCGTCGAGTTGATGGACCGGCAGCATCGACTGACCATCGCCGAGATCCAGAGCGGCAAGTACGACAAGCAGGTCCCGGGTGCCAGGTCCGCTCAGTCTTCGATGAACGCAGAGGAGTTTCTGGAGCAGCCGACGGCTCCCGAGGTGGAGGTGGAGCATCTGTCGCCCCCCGAGCCGAGTCGGCGGAAAGATGCTCCGGACGGCGAAAGTCCGACGCTCGACCAGATCATCATGGACTACCTCAACTCGGAGTCGGAGCAAGAGGCTCTGATTCTGATGATGGACGCTGAACATGAGTTTGCTCTCGGCGAAACCGTGGAATTGCACTTCCGCACCAAGGGGAGCCTCAGTGGGCAGGTCGTCCCGGGTACGCGCATTTCCGTCAAGATGATCTCGACCGTCGTCGAACCGGCGACCCTGGCGCAGGGTGAGACCAACGCCGAAGGCGACTTGCGCTTGTCGGTCGACATTCCCGCCTTACGTCGCGGCAGCAGTGCCCTGATCGTGACTGCCAGCAGCGCCATCGGTACCGCCGAGATCAAGCAACTGCTGTAGGTGGAGGAGTACCGAAAAAGACCCCCTCGCACTTGGCGTGGGAGCGTGTATAATCCCCCGTTCGAGGGCCGCTAGCTCAACTGGCAGAGCAGCAGACTCTTAATCTGCGGGTTCGGGGTTCGAGTCCCTGGCGGCTCACCAACCTTTTCAATTTCTCCCCGGTGCATCAGCAGCGCCAATCCGGAAGAGCTCGATGCGAAAGTGGCGGAATTGGTAGACGCGCTAGACTTAGGATCTAGTCCCGAAAAGGGGTGGGGGTTCGAGTCCCCCCTTTCGCACCATATCGTCGAACGTCAGATCCGCTGAAGCCATGGTAAGAAAGGACATTCTGCTCCCGTGAGTGTAGTGCTATCTATCGAGGACGTCGGGCCCTGCCGGAAACAGCTCAAGGTCGAAGTGCCGGCGCCCGCGGTCGAAGCCGAGTCGAGGCGTGTTGTGGAGGAGTATCGGAAGCACGCCAAGCTGCCGGGTTTCCGCCAGGGAAAGGTGCCGACGGAGCTGGTCAAGAAGAAGTTCCAAAAGGAGATCGAGCAGGATGTCGTCGAGCGGCTCTTGCCTCGTTACTGGAAGCAGGCCGAAGCCGAGAGCGAGCTGGATCCACTGTTGCCTCCGAGCGTCGATGAAGTCGACTTTCAACCGGGTGAGGCCCTGACCTTCGTCGCCTCGGTCGAAATTCGACCTGAAATAGAGCTCGGCAGTCTCGAGGACTTCGAGCTCCCAGAGCTCGAGACCGAGCCCACCGAAGAGGAGATCGAGCAGGCAGTCGAGGACATGCGCCGAGCGGTCGCCGAGTGGGTGACAGCCGACCGGCCGGCGGCGAGCGGGGATCTGGTGGCCGGCAAGCTCACTCAGCTCGATCCAGAGACCGGAGATCCCGGGGTCGAGAAGCCGTTCAGCTTCGAGGTCGGGGATCCCCAGGTTTGGGAAGAGCTCACGCTGGAGGTCACCGGCAAGCAGGCCGGTCAACAGGCCGAATTCGTCCACCAGGAGGGCGAGGGGGACGACGCAGTATCGCGCAGCTTTCGGCTGATGGTGGAAGCAGTCCGCGAGCGGGATCTGCCCGATCTGGACGATGCGCTGGCCGCCCGCTTTGGCGAATACGCCGACTTGGCTGCACTGCGTCAGGGTGTACGGGGAGAGCTCAGGCGCGGCAAGGAGTCGGAGCGGCGCCAGCAGCGAGAACGGGCGATGTTGGATCAGCTGCTCGCGCGCAATCCCCTGGCGCTTCCGCAGGGTGTTGTCGACAGCGAAATCGAGGGCATGCTCAAGGAATACGCGCAGAGCCTGGCCGGCCAGGGAGTCGATCTGGAGAAGGTCGATCTCGATTGGCAGGGCATGGCCGAGCAGATCCGCCCACAGGCCGAACGACGGGTTCACGCCCGATTGGTGCTCGATGCCGTGACCTCGCTAGAGGCGATCGAGGTAGGCGAAGAGGATTTCGAGGCCGCTCTGGCCGCAATCGGCCGGGCCCAGAGGCGTAGTGCTGTCAGCGTCCGGCAGGCCCTCGATAGATCTGGAAACCTGGCCGGTTTCAGGGCCCAGCTGGGCAGAGAGAAGGCCATCAAGCGCCTCCTCGGCGAGGCAGCCGAGGAGCAGACGGCCGAGAACCAAGAAGCCGACACCGAATCCGAGAACGATCGTTGAATTGAACGGAGTCGAGAATCATGCTGATTCCCATGGTCGTAGAACAGACCAATCGGGGCGAACGCGCTTACGATATCTACTCGCGTTTGCTGAAAGACAACATCATCTTTCTGGGTCGTCCGATCGACGACGATGTGTCGAACCTGATTATCGCCCAGATGCTCTTTCTCGAGGCTGAGAACCCGGAGAAGGACATCGCTCTTTATATCAACTCTCCCGGGGGCTCGATCACCGCAGGGCTGGCGATCTACGACACGATGCAGTACCTCAAGCCCGACGTCGCGACGCTCTGCGTGGGGCAGGCGGCCTCCATGGCAGCGGTTCTTCTCGCCGCAGGTACCCAGGGCAAGAGGTCGGTGCTGCCCAACAGCCGGGTCCTGATTCATCAGCCGCTGCTGTACGGTCTTCAGGGACAGCAGACCGACATCGACATTCACGCCAAGGATCTGCTGCGCATGCGCGAAAAGATCGACGAGATCTTGGCCCAACACACCGGCAAGACGATCGAGGAGATTCACCTCGACACCGAGCGTGACAAGATCCTGGCGGCGCCCGAGGCCGTGGAGTACGGGCTCGCCGATCAGGTCATGGGTCGTCGACCAGCGTTCTGATACATAGTGAAATGCCTTCTGATGCATAAGGAGATTCGGGGCCGATCTGCTATCATTCAGGCAGAAGAAGCACGGCGGCAAGCCCATCTGTCGTGGCGCTCTGTGAGCGTATCTACTGGGGCCAGTGGCTCGGAATAGGGAGTCGAGCCCGGATTGTTGTGGGTAGCGAGGGTTGAAGCGAGGTAGAGCCGACAGCGGCCACAGCGCGCGATACCAGATAAGCCGGATCCTGGAGGATAGATGCCTAAGAAGGACAACAGCGAAGACACACTGCGGTGCTCATTCTGTAACAAGAGTCAACGCGAGGTGAAGAAGCTGATCGCCGGCCCGACGGTCTTCATCTGTGACGAGTGTGTCGACATCTGTCTGGACATCATTGCCGAGGATCGCCTTCTGGAGCAGCAGCAGGAAACCGCGCTGCCAAAGCCGAGAGAGATCGACGACTTCCTGGATGAATATGTCATCGATCAGGACATGGCCAAGAAGAAGCTCTCCGTGGCCGTCTACAACCACTACAAGCGAATCGATTTCGTCGAGAAAGCGCGGAGCGAAATCGAGCTCCAGAAGTCCAATATCCTGTTGATCGGGCCGACCGGCACCGGCAAGACTCTGCTGGCACAAACGCTCGCGAAGCTGCTATCGGTGCCTTTCACCATCGCCGACGCCACGACCCTGACCGAGGCGGGATACGTCGGCGAGGATGTCGAGAACATCATTCTCAAGCTCTACCAGGCCTCGGGCAACGACAAGGAAAAGACGCAGCGCGGGATCGTCTATATCGACGAGATCGACAAGATTGCCCGCAAGAGCGACAACCCCTCGATCACTCGAGACGTCTCCGGCGAAGGGGTGCAACAGGCGCTGCTCAAGATTCTCGAGGGGACTCTGTGCAACGTACCGCCGCAGGGCGGACGCAAGCATCCACACCAGGAGTTCCTGCAAATCGACACCACCAACATCCTGTTTATTTGCGGTGGGGCATTCGTCGGCCTGGAAGAGATGATCGAGCACCGGCTGAACGAGAAGACTCTGGGCTTCGGTGCCGAGATCAAGAACCACAAGGAGCGACGATCGAGCGAGCTGCTGCAGCACGTAACTCCGGAGGATCTGATCAAATACGGGCTGATCCCCGAGTTCGTCGGCCGTCTGCCGGTCGTCGCGACGCTCGGAGATCTGGATGAGGACGCTCTGGTGAGGATCCTCAAAGAGCCCAAGAACAGCCTGGTACGTCAGTATCAGACCATGTTCGAGTTGGAAGACGTAGGACTCGAGTTCACCGATGGTGCTCTGCGACAGGTAGCAGCGGAAGCGACGAAGCGCAATGTAGGTGCTCGTGGCCTGAGAATCATCCTCGAAGAGTTGATGCTCGATCTGATGTACAACATCCCGTCGCAGCGGGATGTCAAAGACTGTGTAATCGATGAGGAGACGGTGTTGAATCGGAAGCAACCGACTCCTCTCAAGAAAGCCGTTTAAAAAGGCCGGCGAGCCTGATAGGCTCAAGAGCGGAAGACCTCCGACTCGATCGGCTCCCCATAAATCGACGCAGATTGTAGTAGGCGAGCATGAGCTCAACTTTTATCACCACAAGTAAGACGCGGCTGCCAGTCGTCCCACTGCGGGACATGGTGGTCTTTCCCCATATGATGGCGCCGTTCATCATCGGTCGGGAACACTCGGTCAAGGCCCTCGAGCACAGTCTGCTGGAGGCCGACAAGTCGATCTTCCTGGTGGCCCAGCTCGATCCCAAGGTGGATGAGCCGGAACACTCGGATATGTACGACATCGGAGTGGTCGCCAAGGTCGTGCAGAATCTCAAGCTGCCCAACGGCAATGTAAAGGTCATGGTGGAAGGCGTCCAGCGGGCCAGGTTTCTCGACCTCGAAGAAGAGGCCGGAACTTTGTTCGCCGAGGTCGAGGCCTACGACATCGAGTTTCCCACCGACGAGAAGGTGGAGGCCTACATCAACAAAGTCCTCGGAGTCTTCGAGCAGTACGCCAAGGTGTCGCATCACCTGGCATTCGAGGGGCTGGTTTCGACCATCAAGCTCGACAACGCCGACCAGTTCACCGATCAACTGGCCGCCCATCTCATGGTGTCGACGGCTGAGAAACAGTCGCTGCTCGAGATCTTGAATCCCTATGAGCGCCTGCAGCGCATGAACGATCTGCTGGATGTGGAGCTCGAGAAGTTCAACATCGACAAGCGGATCAACGTCAGCGTCAAGAAGCAGATGGAGAAGGCCCAGAAGGAGTACTACCTCAACGAGAAGATCAAGGCCATCCATCAGGAGTTGGGGCGCAAGGACGACCGCTCGGACGAGATCGAAGAGCTCAAGGAGCGCATCGAGGAGGCGGGTCTACCCAAGGATGCGCGCGAGAAAGCCGACCAGGAGCTCAAGCGTCTGGAGGCCATGCCGCCCGTCTCTGCCGAAGCGACTGTGTCGAGGAACTACATCGACTGGCTCGTCAGCGTGCCGTGGAAGAAGCGTAGCCGTGAGATCAAGGATCTGGATCGGGCACAGCAGATCCTCGATGAGGATCACTATGGCCTGGAAAAGATCAAGGAGCGGATCCTCGAGTTCCTCGCCGTTCGCCAGCTGACTCGGCAGATGCAGAGCTCGATCATCTGTTTCGTCGGACCTCCCGGTGTCGGCAAATCCTCCCTGGCCAAGTCCATCGCCCGCGCCACGGGGCGGAAGTTCGTTCGCCTCTCCCTGGGTGGAGTGCGAGACGAAGCCGAGATTCGAGGTCACCGGCGGACCTATATCGGCGCCTTTCCGGGGCAGATCATCCAGATGATGAAGAAGGCGGAGACCGTGAATCCCGTCTTTCTGCTGGACGAGATTGAAAAGATGTCGATGGACTTCCGCGGCGATCCGTCGGCGGCACTCCTCGAGGTCTTGGATCCAGAGCAGAACGATTCGTTCCTGGATCACTACCTGGACACGGAGTACGACCTCTCGAGCGTGATGTTCATCGCCACCGCCAACATCAGCCACACCATCCCTCCAGCGCTGTTGGACAGGATGGAGGTGATCCATCTGACCGGCTACACGCTCAACGAGAAGCTGGAGATCGCCAAGAGCTTCCTGGTCCCGAAACAGCTCGAGGCCCACGGTCTGGACGAGAAGGTGACTGTATTCGAGGAGCAGGGTGTCCAGGCCCTGATCGAGAGCTACACCCGTGAAGCCGGAGTGCGGAATCTGGAGAGAGAGATCGCCAAGGTCTGCCGCAAAGTGGCTCGGAAGATCGTACAAGAGGGCAAGAAGAAGAAGGAGCGAGAGGCGCTGCGACTCACTCCCGATACCGTCTCCGACTATCTGGGCAAGATCAAGTTCCACCCCCGGCGCAAGAACGAAGAGTCGGAGGTCGGTGTGGCCACCGGGCTGGCCTGGACCGAAGCGGGTGGGGAGCTACTCGAGACCGAGGTCGGGCTGATGCCCGGCAAGGGAAAACTGATTCTCACCGGCAAGCTGGGCGAGGTGATGCAGGAGTCCGCGCGGGCGGCTGTATCCTATCTCAGGAGTCGGGCCGATCTTCTGGGTGTCGAGCCGGACTTCAACGACAAGCACGATCTGCATATTCATGTTCCGGAAGGGGCGATTCCGAAGGACGGCCCTTCGGCCGGGATCACCATGGCTACAGCGCTGGTCTCGGCTGCGACTGGCGTGCCCGTGCGCAAGGATCTGGCGATGACCGGCGAGATCACCTTACGGGGCAAAGTGCTGCCGGTGGGTGGTATCAAGCACAAGCTGCTGGCCGCCTATCGGGCAGACATCACCGAGTTGATCTTGCCGAGGCCGAACGAAAAGGACCTCGACGAGATCCCGGCGGAGGTGCGTGAGCGACTCGAGCTCCACCTGGTCGAGTCCATGGACGAGGTGTTGAGCCTGGCGCTCGATGGAGACTCGGCTGCGGTGTCGAAAGGGGAGACCGGGTTCGAAGAAGCGCCACCGGAACCGCCTGTGCAGCCCGGATCGGTCGCCCATTGAGCGAGTGCGCCAGATCGGCGAGATCCTCCACCGGTCTCGCGATCGAGGCACTGAGCAGTTAGGAGACCAAGTTCGACCGCCGAGGCACCGAGTCGGTGGTCTTCCCCAGACCCAAGGGTGATCGAGGGAGGAAACGAGGGGGGCGTGAGAAACCAGCAGGCTCGCTTTGTACGATCGGCGCCGACGCGCAAGGAGTTCCTGGATGACGGTCGAGCCGAAGTGGCGTTCGTCGGCCGGTCCAACGTCGGCAAGTCGAGTCTTCTGAATCGACTTCTCGGTCGCAAGAACCTGGCGAGAATCAGCTCGAGTCCGGGAAAGACACGCGCCATCAACTATTTCCTGATCGAGTCGCGTTTCTACTTCGTCGATCTACCAGGTTATGGCTATGCCAAAGTTGCCAGAAGCGAGCGCCAGAGTTGGGCAAAACTGATGGAGCAGTATTTCCAGCACGTGCAGAATCGAGTACACGTCATTCAGCTGGTGGACGGAAAAGTAGGCGCCACCGAGTTGGATGTTCAAGCCAGCGAATATCTGTCGAGCCTGGGTTGCGGGCGAACGGTGGTAGCCACGAAGATAGACCGCGTTCGCGCCAACCAGAGGGCTCGTCGATTGGCGGGAATCCGCGATCAATTGGCACTGCAAGATGAGCCGCTGATCGCCTTCTCCGCCCAAACCGGTGAAGGCGTCAAGGAGCTCTGGAGAGAGATTACCCTCTTCCAGGAGCTTGGAGGCGAGGCGAACTGAGTGAGGACGAACATGGCCAAGTCAAACGAAGACCCAGCAATCCCCGAGAATCAGCCTGAGCAGCCGAAGGCGGTAGATCAGTCCGAAGAGCCGAAGGCGGCAGACCAGACTGAAGAGCCGAAAGCGGCAGACCAGCCGGAGGAGTCGAAGGCTGCCAATCAGTCTGCAGAGCAGCAAGCGGCTGACCAATCTGAGGAATCGACAGCGTCAGAGCGGGGATCCCGGGAGATGTCTGCGAGACAGGCGAAGCCGGCAGACCGGCAAAGATCCAGGAACCGGCCGAATCGGGACAAGCGCAAGGACAAGAAAGATACCTTGGACATCCGGACCCTCAAGGAGATGAGCATCTCCGACATGGTTCAGGTGGCGAAGGAACTGGGTGTCGAAGGGGCTTCCACGCTGCGCAAGCAGGAGCTCATCTTCAAGATTCTCCAAGTCCAGACCGAGAAGAGTGGCCTCATCTTCGCCGAGGGTGTGCTGGAGTGCCTACCTGATGGTTTCGGCTTCCTGAGGGCACCCGAGTACAACTACCTGCCGGGTCCCGATGACATCTATGTCTCACCTAGCCAGATTCGACGGTTCGATTTGCGGACTGGCGACACGGTCTCCGGCCAGGTGCGTCAGCCCAAGGAAGGCGAGCGCTACTTTGCTCTCATCAAAGTCGAGGCGGTCAACTTCGAGCACCCCGAGGTGGCTCGGAACAAGATCTTCTTCGACAATCTGACGCCGCTGTACCCGCTGGATCGGATCCAGCTCGAAAACCTGGGGGAAATGTCTTCCAGGGTTCTCGACTTGGTAACTCCCATGGGTAAGGGGCAGAGGGCCTTGATCGTAGCGCCTCCCCGTACGGGTAAGACCATGCTGCTCCAGGCTCTGGCTCACTCGGTAGCTCAGAACCACCCGGAGTGCGTCCTCATCGTCCTACTCATCGATGAGCGTCCTGAAGAGGTCACGGACATGGAGCGCTCCGTACAAGGCGAAGTCGTTTCTTCCACCTTCGACGAGCCGGCCACTCGTCACGTACAGGTCGCGGAGATGGTTATCGAGAAGGCCAAGCGTCTGGTCGAGCACAAGAAAGACGTCGTCATCCTGCTGGACTCGATTACCCGACTCGCCCGCGCTTACAACACCGTCCAGCCACCTTCGGGCAAGGTGCTCTCGGGTGGTATCGATGCCAATGCCCTGCATCGCCCGAAGCGCTTTTTTGGTGCCGCCAGGAATGTCGAAGAGGGTGGCTCGCTGACCATCATCGCCACCGCCCTGGTCGACACAGGAAGCCGGATGGACGACGTCATCTTCGAGGAGTTCAAGGGCACTGGCAACAGCGAGATCCACCTCGATCGCAAGCTGGTGGACAAGCGCGTCTTTCCCGCCATCGATATCAACAAGTCGGGCACTCGGAAGGAAGAGCTGCTCCTGGGAGAGGACGAGCTGCGTCGGGTATGGGTGCTGAGAAAGGTCTTGAATCCTCTTTCGACTGTGGAGAGCATGGAGCTCCTGCTCGACAAGCTGAAGAAGACCAAGGCCAACCAGGACTTCCTCAACGCGATGTCGAAGTAGCCCAAGGGCGTGCCCGTGCGCGTCGGTATCGTCGACTACCTCAACAGCAGACCTTTGGCGTGGGCGTTTCGGGAGGGTGCCGAGACCGGCCCTTTCGTGCCTTCTTACCTGCCGCCTGCCGAAGTCGCTCGCCAGCTTGCGACCGGCGGTCTCGACATTGGTCTGATCCCATCCATCGAGGTGCAGCGCATTCCTGGGCTGCGTTTGCTGCCGGGGCTCTGCATTGCAGCAACCCATGAAGTTCGCAGCGTGCTCCTGGTGAGCAAGGTGCCGCCGCGACAAATCCGCTGCCTGGCCCTCGATGAGAACAGCCGAACCTCGGTGGCGCTGGCCAAGATCGTCCTGAGTCGGCGCTATGGGGTCGCACCCGAGTGTGTCTCCCTACCACCGGAGGTGGAAAAGATGATGCTGCAGGCCGATGCGGCGCTGGTCATTGGAGACCCGGCCCTGCGGGCGACCGTCTCCGACTATCTGGTTCTCGACCTGGCGGAAGAGTGGCGACGACTTACCGGTCTACCCTTCGTCTTTGCCGTTTGGGCTGTGCGCGCGGGAATTGCGGCTGACGGCCTGGCGCCTTTCTTCAACCGAAGTCTGCAGCAGGGTTTGGAGAATCTGGACGGGCTGATCGCGGTGGCTGAAGGGCAGCTCGAGTTGGATGCGGAAGAGTTGCGCGAGTATCTGACCGTCAACCTGTCCTTCCACCTCGGAGCCGGGGAGTTGGCCGGTCTGCGAGAGTTCTATTCTCTGGCAGCCGCAATGGAGCTCATCGCCGAAGCGCGACCGCTGCAGTTCCTGGACTCTTGCCCATACCAGGGCGATTCCGTAGAGTAGCCCTCACTATGCACTTGCAGCCATCTGGCCGCCCTGTGGCGGAGATCCTGGAAGACGTGCGGCAGGGAGAGAGGATTTCCGCGGCAGATGCCCATACCCTCCTCGAGGCAGGGGATCTCCTGGAACTGGGTCTGGCTGCCCACGAGGTGCGAGACCGGCTCAACGACCCTGCGGTGGCTACCTACAACATCGATCGCAACATCAACTACACGAATGTCTGCGTGTACAAGTGCCGGTTTTGTGCCTTCTACCGGCAGCCAGGCGACCCCGAGGGCTATGTGCTGCCCTTCGAGGAGATCGGCCGCAAGATCGAGGAGACTCTGGCGCTCAACGGTACAGGAATCCTGCTGCAGGGAGGTGTGCATCCCGATCTGCCTCTGAGCTTCTATGAAGACCTGCTGGGCTACATCAGGGAGAACTACCCGGCGATTCATTTGCACGCCTTCTCACCACCCGAGGTGAGGTTCGTCGCCAAGAAAGAGCGCATGAGCTTCTTCGAGGTGATCGCCCGACTCAAGAAGGCGGGCCTCCAGTCCATTCCCGGAGGCGGCGCGGAGCTCCTCTCGGACGGGGTACGGAAGGAGGTTCTGGCCTACACCAAGGTCTCGGCGGACCAGTGGATCGAGGTCATGCGACAGGCTCATGCCAACGGGCTTCGCACCTCGGCCACGATGATGTACGGCATGGGTGAACCGCTGACAGCCCGGATCGAGCACTTTCAGCGCGTTCGGGAACTGCAGGATGAGACCGGTGGCTTCACTGCCTTCATCTCTTGGACCTTTCAGCATGACCACACCGACATGGAAGACGTGCCGGAGACCTATGCTCACGAGTACCTCAAAACGCTGGCGGTGTCGCGTCTGTTTCTTGACAACGTCCAGCACCTCCAAACCAGTTGGGTGACTCAGGGCAAGAAGATCGGGCAGCTCGGTCTGATGTTCGGCGCCGACGACATGGGCTCGATCATGATCGAAGAGAACGTCGTGTCGGCTGCCGGAACCTCCTACCGGATGAGTCAAGACGAGATGGAGCACTTGATTGCCGCCGCCGGCTTCTCACCGCGGCAGCGCACGAACCTCTACGAGCGCTTGGTTACCCGCGAAGAGACGCTCGAGTTGGCCGAGCGCTATCGGTGCGCCCTGACACCCCAGAACCAGGACCTGGTCTCTCCACTTCCCATCGTCGGTTGACGGCCGACGGCGCGGCGAGTCAAGCCGAGTAGTCGATATGTGTCCGAACGCTCGACCCGTAGAGTCCGGAGGGCTGAAGCCCCGAGGAGTGCTGGCCGCCCTTCTGACCGGAGCGTCGGTGCTGATCTTGGTTGGATTCCTCTGGTCAGGCTCCATTGGCAGACTGGTGCAGGCACTGCTGGTGACTGCGATGCCGGTGCTGTTGATTCTTCTCGCCTGCTCGTCATCGCTTTCCCGCCTTTTGCTGGTTGCCATGGCGGCCCTGTGGTCGCTTCTCGGCGGTAGTTGGGCAGCGCTGATTTGGCTCGATGGGGAGGGAGCTCTAACCCTGGGAGGGATTCCGCTGGTCCTTTGGATCCTCATCTTCGGCCTGGGCCTCTTGCCACTGGGACTGGTGACGTGGGCTTATGCCGCCACTTTCGTGCCGAATGGGACTGCCTCCGAGAGGCCAGACCAAAAGGCCGAATCTGTAGATCTTCCCGCCAGCGGGAGCCGGTGATGGTGCCCATCGTCGAGCAACCCTGGTTGACGGTGGCCTCGGCTCTATCGCTCGTTGCGGTCCTCGCGATCGGACTGTGGAGCGGCGGCCGAACTCGGACAGCGAAGGACTTCTTCGTGGCGGGCCGCAGCGTCGGGCTCTGGGTCATAGCCATGGCAACCATGACGGCTGCCTTCAGCGGGTTCGTCTTCCTGGGTGGGCCGGGCCTCACCTACAGAATCGGGGTCGCCTCGCTGTTCATCGTCGTGCCGGTCGGCTTCACCTCGGGTCTACTTTGCTGGGTCCTCGCCAAGAGATTGAGGCTGCTGGCCGAGGTGGAGGAGGTCTTCACCATTCCCGACGCCCTGAACAGCCGATTCAAGAGCCAGCTGACGACGGCTCTCGGCAGCGTGGCTATCCTGGCCGGTACCGTCGGATACCTCGGTGCCCAACTCTTGGCTCTCGGAATCCTCATCGAGGCAATCCTCGGCACCCGCCACTTTTGCGGTGAGTGGAGTCTCCTGGTGGCGATGTCCATCGGCCTCGGCGTCCTGCTTTTCTACAGTGTGATTGGCGGCATGGTGGCGGGCGTCTATACGGACCTGGTTCAAGGTGCCGTGATGCTGGTGGGATCTTTGTTGGTTTTCGGGCAGACCTTGAAGGTCGGTGGGGGTATCCGGGGCATGACAAGCTCGATCCTGGCCAGCGATGGGATGGCGAGTTTCTTCGCGCCCTTCGGCCGCGTCTCCTTCTCGGTCGCGCTCGGCTTCTTCTTCGTCTTCGGCGTCGGCGTGTTGGGTCAACCACAGATGATCCACAAGTTCCTCATGCTGAAGCGAGTCGAACAGTTGCGGTGGCTGCCGCTCGTCCTCGGTGGATCCCAGGTCATCTGCCTTCTCATCTGGGTCGGGATCGGGCTGGCAGTGCCGGCCTTGGTTGCCGAGGGCCGGTTGGCTCCCCTCGACAACCCCGACGGCGCGACCCTGCAGTTCCTCCTGGAGTTCGTTCCTGATGCACTGGCGGGTGTGGTGATCGCCGCTGCCCTGGCGGCCATCATGTCGACAGCCGACTCCTTTCTGAACATCGGTGCGGCCGTGCTGGTACGGGACCTGCCGCGTGTCTTCGGCAGGCCTGTTCACCGCCAGCTGGCTGCGGCTCGTATGGCGACGGTGATCTTGGCTCTGGTCGCAGCCTGGCTCGCTCTCGCCTATGGCGATCTGATCGCCTTGCTGGGAACCTTCGCCTTCGGCACCCTGGCCGCTGCTCTGGCTCCAACCCTGGCCGTGGGAATGAGCTGGTCCCGGGTCAGCCCAGCGGCCGCCTCGGCCTCGATCGCGACCGGACTGATCGTCAACCTGGGCCTGGAGATCCTGCCTCGAGTTGCAGCCTTGCCAGAGGCTATGGCGCGTGTCGTGGGCGGATTCGCCATCCCGTCGGCCGTGGCTCTGGCCGCCTCGTTCGCCGCCCTGAGTCTGGTGACCTGGTTGGGAAGGGACAGAGCGGATGAGCTACCCGAAGCGGTCCGCCAGATCGTGGAGTCCTGAGAGTGGTCGCTGTGGACGCTGGGTTGCTGGTTCTGTAGAGTTCACCGTGGACTCAAGCTCCAGAACCAGATCGATGATGATTCGCTTTCTCGTCAACCCATCTTCTGGTGGCGGCAAGGGCGCACGGTCGCTGTCACGGATTCGAGAGCTGGCCGCTGCCGCGGGTAGCGAGGTGTGGCTGAGCAAGGATGTGGAGGACCTGACGCGTCTGGCCAGGCAAGCGGTGGAAGAAGGAGTGGATCGACTCGTCGTCGCGGGTGGAGACGGCACGTTCCATCACGCGGAGCAGGGTCTGGCCGGATCGCGGTGCGCCATGGGACTTGTCCCGCTCGGCCGCGGCAATGATCTGGCCCGAACGCTCGGGGTGCCCGAGACCGTCGAGGAGGCTGTCGAGTTTGCTCTGCACGGTCCGATCCACAACATCGATCTCGGGCGCGTGGATTCCTATTGTTTCGCCGGGTACTGCGGGGTCGGATTCGACAGTGAGGTGGCTGGCTATGTCCATTCCGGTAGTCGACTGTTCAAAGGGCCTCTGGCCTATCCTGTCGGTGTGGCACGCAATGTCCTCTTCTATAGAAGTCCGAAGGTCCGAGTCGAGCATGACACCGGCGTCATCGAGGGCACGCGGCTGTTCGTTTCGATCGTCAACTGCCGGCGCTTCGGAGGCGGCATGATCATCGCCCCGGACGCCAGCCTGAACGACGGTCTGCTGGATCTCGTGGCCGTGGACGACATCTCGCGGCTGGAGCTCCTACGACTCTTCCCCAAGGTCTACAAGGGCCAGCATGTGGGCCACCGTGCAGTCGAGATCGTGCGCACCAGGAAGGTGCAGATCTCGGTGGATCGACCGATGCGCATGTTCAGCGACGGCGAGCCCATGCTGGAGGTCGACCAGCAGGGCGTCACCGTCGAGATCTGGCCCGGGGCCCTTCGCGTTGTCGGACGTCCGGGTTGACCGAGTCGAGAGCTACCCGACGTCGAATTCCACTCCCTGCGCCAGGGCCAGCTCGCGCCCGTAGTTGATCGTGCAGGTCTGGCGCCGCATGTAGGTCTTCCAGGAGTCGGAGCCGGCCTCGCGGCCGCCGCCCGTGTCCTTCTCGCCGCCGAAAGCTCCACCGATCTCCGCTCCCGAAGTCCCGATGTTGACGTTGGCGATGCCGCAATCGCTGCCGACCGGCGACAGGAACTGCTCTGCCGAGAGCAGATTCGTCGTAAAGATGGCCGAAGACAGTCCCTGCGGAACACTGTTGTGGGTGGCGATGGCCTCGTCCAGGTCCTCGAACTCGAAGAGGTACAAGATGGGTGCAAAGGTCTCCTCGCAGGTGATCGGCATGTCGCCGGTCGCCTCGACGAGGGTCGGCTCGACGAAGAACCCCGGACCTTCCAGCACACCGCCGCCGCAGAGAACCTTGGCGCCCTGCTGCTTTGCGGTCTCCAGAGCCACCACCATGTCATCGACCGCTTGCTTGTCAACCAGAGGGCCCATCAGGGTGCCGGGGTCCATTGGATCTCCGATGGTGATCGACTTGAAGGCCTGTACCAGGCGCTGTTTCATCTCTCCAGCAATCCCCTTTTGCAGGAAGAGCCGCCGGTTGGTGGTGCAGCGCTGGCCAGCAGTGCCGACAGCGGCGAACAGTACGGCCCTCAGCGCCATGTCCAGATCGGCATCGTCCGTGACAATGATGCCGTTATTGCCGCCCAGCTCGAGGAGGCTGCGGCCCAGGCGCTGTGCTATGACCTGTCCCACGCCTCGTCCCATGCTCACCGAACCAGTAGCAGAGATCAGGGGTATCCGAGAGTCGGCCACCAGGTGCTGACCGACCTGCTTGCGGTCACCGATCACCAGGTTGAAGATGGGCGGTGCGTCGTTGGCCTCGAGCACCGCCTGCGCGATCTTGCTGACCGCCAGTCCGCAAAGAGGGGTTTTGGAAGAGGGCTTCCAGATCATGGAGTCTCCGCAGACCGCGGCGACGGTTGCGTTCCAGGCCCAGACAGCGACTGGGAAATTGAAAGCCGTGACAATCCCGACCGGCCCCAGGGGGTGCCACTGTTCGTACATCCGATGCTCGTCGCGTTCGGAGTGCATCGAGAGTCCATAGAGTTGACGGGACATGCCCACCGCCAGATCGACCATGTCGATCATCTCCTGGACCTCGCCCAGACCTTCACTCAGGATCTTCCCCATCTCCAGCGTGACCAGGCGACCGAGGGCGTCCTTGTTCTGGCGCAAGGCGTCGCCGAGTTGACGAACCACCTCTCCGCGCTTGGGTGCGGGCCACGTTCGCCATTGTTGAAAGGCTTCTGCCGAGGCCGCGGCAACCGTCTCATAGTCATCGGCGGTGGCCGATCGGATGGTCGCCAGGACCTCGCCGGTGGTCGGGTTGACGGACTCCAGGGGTGAGCCTTGCGTGTCCAACCACCGACCACAAAAGGCACCGGAGTTGTCCTCGTCGATACCCAGGCTTTTCAGGAGCTCTGAAACTGAAGTTCCGGACGCTGTGGTCATCGTCATTCTCCCTGGCTCGAGGGCGTGATTTCTCCACAGGAGGTGTGGAATTTTCTGCGGAAAAGAACCACTGCCCGAGCCTTAGGTTGTGTAGATACAACACTTTGAACCGTTTTGCACAGTTCCTTGTGCAATTTATGTAAACTCTTTGTTATCTGAGAGTTACGAATCGCGGAGAATCGCTTGCGACGGGCTGGAATGCTGTATCTCCTTGATTTTCCGCAGGTTACGAACTTTGCCCTTTTTTCGTCGCAGCCTGCTCGCCGGAAGTCGGACAATCCCTGGCAGTGTCAAACCCAAGAGCAGGGGCGTCGTATCTCGATTTTCAGCCGGGCGGTCAGGCAATGGTGGGACGGATGGTCCTCAGGTCTCTCCAATACCCCTCGGCTGGAGAATGTAGCACCCGTTCGCGAGGGGGTCAATCGAAGCGACTGGGGTTTTGCTGGGAGCGCTGCACGAGCTCGGCCGAGACCGCTGTTCGGTTACGCCCGGTCTCCTTGGCAACGTACATCGCGGCGTCGGACAGACGCAGAAGCGTGCTCTTGCATCGGTCGGTAGACTGTTCCGAGTTGGCATGCCGATTCAAAGAGGCGACGCCAATGGAGCAGGTCTGACCGGTCAGGCGCAGGACGTCCGGCTGTACTTCACCAGGTTTTTCACAAAACGTCGTACCGACCACCGCTTGACGAATCTCCTCGGCCAGGTCGATCGCCTGTTCGAGATTGAGACCGGGCGCAGCGATGACGAATTCGTCGCCGCCATAGCGTGCCGCGAGAGCGCCGACTCGTTGGCTCATCCCTTGTAGCAGTTGACCCACCTCGCGTAGGACCTGACTGCCGGCCAGATGGCCATGACTGTCGTTGACGCGTTTGAAGTAGTCCAGGTCGATGAAGAGAAGTGTCAGATCGATTTCCTTTTGCCGGCAGTCTTCGATCGCCCTGCTGAGAGCGATGTGGAGATAGCGGTCGTTGTAGAGGCCGGTGAGATTGTCCCGCTTGGCGATCTCCTGCGCCAGCCGGCCGTCGAGAACGTTCTGGATGGAGACCGAGATGTAGCCCGCGAAGATCTCCAGCAGGTTGACGTCCTGCTGACTGTAGTCACCGGCCTCGCGGCGGTTGATGAGCTCGAGAACGCCGCAAACCTCCTGCTCGATGCGAATGGGGATGGCCACCAGTGAGTCCGGGCGATAGTCATTCGCATCGGCGAAGTCTCGATTGAAGAACTCATCCTCCTGCAGCTCTACGGCGCGATACGACTGGCCGGTGATGTAGACGTGGCCTCCGACTCCCTGGTCGGCAGCGACAGTTTGACCGACCAGCCTGTCGGCCTTCTCACCGAAGGTGGCGATGAAGGTAAGGCTGTTCCGATGCCTTTCTGGCAGCTTCTTCTTCGGGTTGTCGAGCAGGATGGACCCGGCTTCCGAGGGGACGAACTCGTTTGCTTTGCGCAGGATCGCCACCAAAACCTCGGAGAGGTTCATCTCGAGAAAGATCGGGCTCGCCCGCCGGCGCTCCAGGAAGCGCTCCAATCTCGGTAGCTCGAGACAGTGGAACTCAGTCATTCACCCGTCCTCATACGCCAAGACCTCGAAACCATAGCAGAAGGCCGGCAGCCCGAGAATCGAGAACTCCACAGTGTCAGACAGCTATCCGGGTATCGGCATCGGGGCTGGAGCCGAGACGATCCAGGGTTACAGTCCTGTGGCAAGATGGAGACCACTCCTTTGGCAAGGGTCTGAGAGAAGTTCCGATGTCGCGACCACAGCTCAAGAAACGACTCGGACAGCATCATCTCCGACAGGGCTCCCTGTGCCAGCCTCTCATCGACTTCCTCGAGCCAGCCGGCTCGAAGGTGGTAGAGATCGGTCTCGGCGGTGGGGTCCTGACCGCCGAATTGCTCGAGGCACAAGCCACAGTCGTCGCCTGGGAGGTCGACTACGAATGGGCTTTCTCCATTCGGCAGAATCCTGCACTCCAGGCTGCAGCCGTGGTCGTCGGTGACGCCCTGGCTATTCCCTGGCAGCTCTTGCCTCCAGGAACCCTGGTAGCTGGAAATCTTCCTTACCAGGTCAGTACCGCTCTGATCGGCCGGCTGCTGCCTCACTGGCAGGTCATTCCCAAAGCCTGCTTCCTGGTGCAATGGGAGGTGGCAGACCGCCTCCGGGCCACCCCCGGTGATGGAGACTACGGCGCGCTGAGCATCTTGACAGCAGCGCGAGCGGAGGTTGCGGTGCTGTCGCGGGTGGCTCGCGGAGCGTTCCATCCCCCGCCCAAGGTCGACGGCGCCTTCGTTGGGCTGACGCTTGGGAAACCGCCCCTGCCAGAGGCCGAGATGGGGGCCTTCACCGATACGGTTCGCCTGGCCTTCGCTCAACGGCGGAAGATGCTCCGCAACAGTCTGGCCGCGAGATGGGGGCGCACGGCGGCCTCGCGGGCCATCGAGAGCGTGGGCCTGGACTCCAGATCCCGTGCCGAGGAGCTCTCCCTGGGCGATTTCCTGGCCCTGCACGAAGCCCTGCGGAGAGGATCCGGGGATCTCATCCCCGGTGGAGGCTAAAGACCTCACAGTGCTAGACTTGCAACCTTCTGGAGGGGATCCGGCTGACCAAATCCAAGAAGATGAAGGCGGAATCGGGCGGGCGACTGACGCCTGAGAAGAGGTCCGAGCTGTTCGGCATCTCGTGGATGGTGGTGGCTATCCTGCTCGGCGTCAGTCTCGGCACCTACCAACCCACGGACCCGAGCTTCTTTCATCAGACCCTGCAGCAGGGTCCGGTGCAGAACCTGGCGGGCCGGGTCGGTGCTGAGGTGGCCGCATTCTTCTTCGAGGTCTTCGGCTTTACAGCCTTGCTCCTTCCAGTACTGCTTCTGCTGACCGGTTGGAGGAGGTTCTGGAATCGAGAAGGGCAACGGGTTGTCGGCCGAGGCGTCGGAGCCGTGGTCGTGATGGTGACTCTACCGGCCCTCCTACAGGCGCTTCTCGGAGTCGTCAGCTGGCGTGGCGTGGAGATGTCCGCAGGCGGGTTGGTCGGGAGCCTGGTCCGTGATTCGTTGGAGCGCTTCCTGAATCCCGCCGGCACCCTGGTGCTGCTGGGTGGTGGAGTCCTGATCGGCTTTACAATGCTCATCCAGTCGACGCTGGGGGGTTTTCTGATCGCCTGGCGCCAGCGTCTACTGTCATGGTGGGATCGACTTTCGTTGGCGTGGGCCAGGCATCGAGAGCGACGCACAAAGGAGCAATCCAGACGTCGGGTGATGGCGAAACACCTGGAACGGGCAGCTCAGAAGAAGAGTCAAGAGGTGACCGCCACGAAGGTCACGCAGGTGTCCTCGGCGAGCGACCCCAAGGTAGATCTCCCTCTGCGAGTCGAGGAGAAAGAGGGACAAGGTGGGTTCTCCGTCCGCAAGGTAAAGGTCGAGCAGCCCAAGAAGGAGAGGCGCGAGGCACCGCGCTCGAAGCAGAAACGGATAGCCTTCGCGGACGAAGTACCGCCGATCGAAGCTGCCCTGCCCCCTTTGAATCTGCTTCAGTTGGACGCAGTCGAGACCAGCGTCGACGAGAACGAGCTCGTTCGATTGGGAGAGTTGATCCGAGCTCGTTGTGCTGAGTTCGGTGTCGAGGGCAACGTCGTGGCTATCAGCCCCGGCCCCGTGGTCACCATTTTCGAGTTTCAACCGGCGCCAGGTGTCAAGGTCAGTCAGATCGTCAATCTTCAGGACGATCTCGCCCTGGCCTTGAAGGCCGAGGCAATTCGGATTGAGCGACTACCGGGGCGATCGACTCTCGGCATCGAGGTACCCAACAAGAAGAAAGCCCTGATCCACCTGGGTCACCTGCTGTCGCAAGGAGAGTTTCGCAAGTCTCCATCACCCCTCACGGTCGCGCTCGGTACCACACTCCACGGCGAACCCTATTTCTCGGACCTGGCCGGGATGCCGCATCTGTTGGTGGCCGGGGCCACGGGGTCGGGTAAGAGCGTTGGCCTGCAGAGCATGATCACCTCGATTCTCTACAAGGCGACGAGAGACGAGGTGCAGTTCATCTTCATCGACCCCAAGCGGATCGAGCTCGGCGTCTACGCCAACATCCCGCATTTGAAGGCCGAGGTCGTGGTGGAGCCGAAGAAGGCCGCCAATGCCCTGCGCTGGGCCGTCAGCGAGATGGAGCGTCGCTACCGTCTTCTAGCCGAGGCGCATGTGCGTTCCCTCGATTTCTACAATCGGGCCATTCGGAACCCCGAGGTTCGCAAGCGTCTCGCTTTGTCCGAGGGGGATTTCGAAGTTCTGGATTCTGATCTCAAACCGTTGCCCTACTACGTCATCGTCATCGACGAGCTGGCTGATCTCATGATGGTGGTAGGTGCCGAGGTCGAGGCCTCTATCGCTCGTCTCGCGCAGATGGCCCGTGCGGTCGGCATCCACCTCATCGTCGCCACCCAAAGGCCGTCGGTGGATGTTCTGACGGGGACCATCAAGGCCAACTTCCCCTGTCGACTGTCCTACGCTACCGTGTCGAAGATCGATTCTCGTACGATCCTGGATCAGGTCGGGGCGGAGAAGCTCCTCGGTCGGGGTGATGCGCTCTTCATGCCACCAGGGACATCGAGGGTCCTGCGCCTGCATGGCGCCTATGTCACGGAGCAGGAGACAGCAGCCCTGGTGCGTTGGATGAAGAAGCGGGGCAAGCCGGACTTCGACCCCGCGGTGCTGGCTCCGCCGCCCGAGGAAGATCGATCGAGTGGCGGCGCTGGCGGTGGCGATGATCCCCTGTTCGATGAAGCCGCACGTCTCGTGGTGGCCGAGCGGCAGGGGTCGGCGAGCTTCCTGCAACGTCGAATGCGGGTCGGCTTCTCGAGAGCCGCCCGGCTGATCGACATGATGGAGCAGGACGGGCTCCTGGGTCCGCCCCAGGGTAGCAAGCCACGTGAGGTGCTCGTCAAACCGGACTACTTCGCTGAAGTCGACGAGACGAGAGAAGAGGTCTAGCCCGAGGGGTCATGAGCAATGCGGGTTGAACCCTTGGGCCGCCTGGTTTTCTTTGGAACTCCCGATTTCGCTCTACCGACTCTTAGGGCGCTGTGCGACGTCGGCCAGCTGCCGGTCGAGGTGATATCGCAGCCGTCGCGACCAGCCGGTCGGGGACGGCATCTGCAGAATCCACCGGTGGTGGAGTGGGCGCTGAGCAGAGGGCTGCAGGTGGCCCAGCCGAGAGATGTGCGCGCACCGGAATTCCTGGAGCGGATGGCCGCTTTGGAGCCGTCGGTAGCGGTGGTGGTGGCGTTCGGCCAGATCTTCCCCCAAGCTCTGTTGGAGATTCCGACTCGAGGCTGCATCAATCTGCACGCATCGATGCTGCCGCTGTACCGCGGAGCCGCTCCGATCCAGGCCGCCATCATCGCCGGCGAGACCAGTACCGGCGTGACCACGATGCAAATGGAGGAAGGCCTGGACAGCGGTCCCATCCTTCTGCAGCAGGAATTGGCGATCGGATCGAGAGAAACGGCGGGGGAACTGTCCGAGCGCCTCGCCAATGTCGGGGCCGAACTGGTGGTTCGGACCCTCGAGCGTCTGGAGTCGGGTGACATCGAAATGAGACTCCAGGCAGACGCGGACGCCACTTTGGCTCCGCGCCTGCGAAAGGCCGATGGTTTGCTGGATTGGCGTCAGGCGGCCCCGCGGCTGTTCAATCGAATCCGGGGCGTCACGCCCTGGCCGGGAGCCGTCACGCAGTTGCGGAATCGGCCCCTGAAAGTTCTTTGGGGCAGCGTCGTCGAGGGCGCATCACCGCTACCGACTAGCGAACCTGGCACTTATCTCGGCCTGATCGACGCTCGGATGGCGGTGTGTTGCGGGAAAGGCACCGTCCTCGGTGTGGAGCGAGTCCAGCGCCCCGGCAGGAAGCCCCTCGAGGCCTCCCAGTTCGTCAACGGTGAGCCGATCGAGAGAGGAGAGCGATTCGGGTGAGCGGACCGCGCAAGAACGTCCGCGCGATGGCTTGTACGGTGCTCGAGAACACGCTGTCCTCTCTGGCGCCGGTCGATCCTGTTCTGAGTTCATTCGACCGCGACCTCGAAGAGCGCGATCGTCGGCTGCTCCACCAGTTGGTATTCGGGGTGTTGCGGTGGTTGCGGAGGCTAGACGCCATTATCGTCGAGGCTTCGTCACGGCGCATGGAGGAGATCGATCGGGCGCTTCACTGCCCTTTGAGGATCGGTGTCTACCAGCTCGTCTTCCTGGATCGAATCCCGGCACATGCTGCGGTCAGCGAATCCGTAGATCTTGCGCGGCAGCGGACTCATCGCGGTGGAGCAGGGTTTGTCAACGCCGTTCTCCGCCGAGTGGCAGCCTCTCCGTCACTCGCAGTCTGGCCGGTGGTGGCCGAGGACCCGGTCCAACGAATCGGCATCGAGACGAGTCACCCGGACTTTCTCATCGCGGAGTGGATCCGACAGTACGGAGAACGCCAGACAGAGCTGCTGGCAATGGCCAACAACCGAGCCAAGCCTCTTCATCTACTCAGTTTCGCCGATCGAGGCGGACGTCTGGCTCTGGCAGCGGAGCTGGCTGAGGAAGGTCTGGTCACCGAGGCCTCCTCGCTCTCTCCTTTGGGACTGGTAGTAAGAGGCGGGAATCCGCTCGACACGGAGGCCTTCCGGAGGGGTGATTGCTACATCCAGGATGAAGCGAGCCAGGCGGCGGCCCTCGTGCCTCGGCCCCGCGACGGCGAAACCGTCTTCGACGCCGCCGCCTCGCCAGGTGGCAAGAGTCTCTGTCTCCTGGCGACCGGCAGGGACGTCAGAGTGGTGTGTGCCGATTTGGGGTTGTCTCGACTCGAGCCCCTGATCGGCAACCTGCGGCGATTGGAGCGCGAAATTCCGGTCGTCGTCATGGACGCACGAGAGCGGGCGATCAGCGGGACCTTTCAGCGGGTGATCGTCGATCTGCCCTGCTCGGGCACCGGTACCCTCCGCAAGCACCCGGAGTTGAAGTGGAGGGTGAGCCGAAGGGAGCTCGAGCGACTCTCCGCGGCCGGCCTGACCCTGCTGGATGGTGTAGCCCGGCTCGTCGAGCCTGGCGGGATCCTGTCCGCCATCACCTGTTCATTGGAGGACACCGAGAACGAAGCCGTGGCAGAGCGGTTCTTGGAGCGGCACCCCAACTTCAGCCGCCTGGGTCTCGAAGAACGGTTGGAGTCTCCGCTCGACGAGTTCGTGCAGGGTCGCGGACTGTGGAGGATTCTTACCAGCGGTGACCACGACGGGTTCACGGTTCAGGTGTTCTGTCGATCGCGAGGTGCTGCCTGATCGGTCGGCGCCTGCCGAGGCCGATACAGCCGCGCCAGTCGCTGGGCAGGAACGCCGGCAAAGTAGAGGGTCCAAATCAACCAATTGAGGGCTACAGTACGGCCGATACCATCCTCCAGGTATCGCCGAGCCGAAGTCGTGGCCTCGAGCGGCAGGACCACGACCTCACCCTTTCGTTTCATCCGCCGGATGAGATCGAGATCCTCCAGGACGGGCCACTCTCGAAAACCTCCCAGCTGCTTGAAGATCGCGCGGCTGACGAATTGAGCCTGATCGCCCAGCGGGGCTTGGGTGAGGCGAGTTCGCAGCTGGACCAGTCGGCTGCCCAGGGCCATCACCCTGCGGTCGGTATCGAAGCGGACCTGGAACCCACCGCCGACTTTGCCGCTGTGGATCGCCTCGCGAACCGCCGGCACCGCTCCGTTCGGCAGTCTGGTGTCGGCGTGGAGGAACAGCAGTGCATCACTCCTGGTGGCGGCGGCTCCGCGGTTCAGCTGCGGTCCCCGACCCGGGGCCCCAGAGACGATCTGGGCACCCATCTCCGCCGCCAGTCGAAGGGTGTTGTCCCGACTTCCTCCATCGCTGACGACGACCTCGTCGGCTGCCGAGAGGACCTCGGGCAGGCTGCGTCGGAGTGTCGACTCTTCGTTGAGAGTGGGGATGATGGCTGCGACTGTGATGGTCGCCAAGGTGCCAGAATGCTAGCATAGGGTCTCCTCCGTATGAGCCCTCCGAACCCCTTCAGCCACCTGGATGACCGCGGTCAGGCTCGCATGGTCGACGTCTCCGAGAAACCGGTCACTCGTAGGGTCGCCGAGGCCTCGTGCCATGTCCGGATGTCTCCGGAGACTGTTTCGAAGCTGAGCGAGATGCCCAAAGGGGACGCCTTCGCAGTTGCCCGGTTGGCAGGCATCCAGGGGGCCAAGCGAACCGGTGAGCTCATACCCCTGGCCCACCCATTGGGACTCGATCAGGTCGAGGTGGAGATCGTGCCCGATGCCGAGGGGGTGCGGATCCAAGCCCGAGTTATTGTCACCGCTCGCACCGGAGCCGAGCTCGAGGCCATGGTCTCCTGCTCGACGGCGGCGCTGGCGCTCTACGACATGGTGAAAGCAGTCGAGCGGGATGCCGTCATCAGCGACCTCCGTCTGGACGCCAAGAGCGGGGGCCGGACTGGGGAGTTCAGGCGACGAGAATGATTCTCACCGGTCTGGATCGGCTGCTAGCCGAAGACAGGGCCCTGGTCGGCAGACGGTACGGCCTCCTGGTTCATGGTGCATCGGTGAGCGCCGGCCTGGTCCCTGCACACCTCGCATTGACGGCCGCCGGAGCCGAGTCTCCTGCTTTGCTGTTCGGACCGGAGCACGGTCTCTATGGCATCGAGCAGGACATGGTGCCTTCGGCCGACCAGCTGGATCCGTGGACCGGGGTGCAGGTCGCGTCCCTCTACGGCGATACCGAGTCGTCCCTGCGCGCCGACAGCAGCCATTTCCGAGATCTCGACTTGCTTGTCATCGATCTCCAGGACGTAGGCGCTCGCTACTACACTTACGCGGCCACAGCAGTCTGGGCGGCCGAAGTTGCACTCCTCGAAGGCTGTGAGGTGTGGGTTCTCGATCGACCGAACCCCATCGGTGGTCTCGCGGTCGAAGGCAACCTGCGGCAGGACGGTTTCGAGTCCTTCGTCGGGGCCTTCGAGACACCTGTTCGTCACGGCCTGACACTGGGCGAGTTGATGCGTCTCGAGGGGGCACGTCGGAACTGGTCGGATGGCCTCCGCGTCTGGACCATGCACGGTTGGTATCGATCGATGCTCTGGGACGAGACCGATCGACAGTGGATGCCTCCCTCACCCAATATCCCGACCCCGCAGACCGCCCTCGTCTACCCGGGACTCTGCCTCTTGGAAGGCACCGAGCTCTCCGAGGGGCGTGGGACGACGCGGCCCTTCGAGTTGGTCGGCGCACCTGGAGTCGACGGGATGCGCTTGGCCAACGAGCTCAATAACCGTGGTCTCTCAGGTGTGCGATTCGTCCCCACCTTCTTCCGACCCGCGTTCCACAAACACGAGGGAGAAGTCTGTGGTGGAGTAGAGATCAAGGTGACGGATCCGGGGTCGTTCGAACCCTATCGGTGTGGAGTCGAGGTGCTCTTCGGTTTTCGCCGGGTCGCTCCCGCGGCCTTCGCCTGGCGTGAGCGAGCATACGAGTTCGTCAGCGATCGGCCAGCGATCGATCTGCTCGCTGGCTCCAGTGAGCTGCGTGAGATCCTCGAGTCAGGAGAGGACCCCACCGCCTGGTGCGATTCGTGGGCCAGCCAGGAAGACCTGTTCCGACGCGAATGTGAGCCCTGGCTCCTGTACCCGCGAGCGGTAGGATCATGAAGCGTATCCACCTTCTGTCGGTCGAAGCCCGAGCCGATGCGTTCCTCGAGCTGATCGAGGCGCTCCGCGCCGACGGCAAACGGGTGGGGTGGCTCGACCTCAGCGGTACACAGGTGCCAGCGGCGCTGACGGCTGCTTCCGGGGCGGGTGTGCTCAGGGCCGTTGGCGTCGACGAGGGAGTCACGGTTGCCGTCAAGCCTCGCCAGGGCGGTGCCGTCATGAAAGACCTGTTGCGGGAGTACTTCGTGGGTTGTTCGGTGGTGCTTGTCCGGGGCGGCGAACCTCTTCCCCGTCTCTCTGCAGCGGAGGGGGGTTGGCTGTTGGAAGTCCCAGGAGCGGCTGCGAGAGCCCTGGACACGGCAAGCCTGGTAGCGACCCTCAGGAAGCCGAGACCCTTCGGACCCTGAGCCCAGAGGGGCTTGTCGATTCGGTCGGCAAGTGCGTCTTGCCCACACGGTTGACCCCTGAAGAGAGGCGGTGCCACAATGCCGCCGCTCGACATCGAGACTTCGAAGACCAATCCTCAAGGTGAGCCTGACCATGACACAGTCGAACATCCGGTTCTTTCTCCCCGGTCCAACCTACGTTCTTCCAGAGGTGAGGGAGGCCATGCTGGTGGATGTGATGGGCCACCGATCCCCTAGCTTCAATTTGCTGTACGAGTCCATGGCACCTCGACTGCAGGCGGTTTTTCGCACCCGCGGAGACGTGTTGGTCGCCACTGGTAGCGCGACGTTGGTCATGGAGAGCGCCATCATCTCGACCGTAGAGTCGCGTGTCCTCAATCTGGTCTGCGGCGCCTTTTCCGAGCGCTGGCACCAGATCTGCCTCTCACTGGGCAAGCAGGCCGATCGGGTGTCGGTACCGTGGGGCCGAGCCATAGACCCGGATCTTGTGAGAGAGGCCTTGAGTCGGCAGCGGTACGAGGCGGTGACGGTGGTACACAACGAGACTTCTACCGGGGTGATCAATCCCCTGGAGACCGTGGCTCGGGTGGTCCGGGAAGAAAGCGACGCTCTGCTGCTGGTCGATACCGTCTCTTCGATGGCGGGCGCGCCAATCGAAACGGACGAATGGGGCCTGGATGTCGTTCTCGCCAGTATCCAGAAGGCCATGGCCGCGCCTCCGGGACTCACGGTGTTCAGTCTCTCGGAGAGGGCCGCCGAGCGTGCCAGCCGATTGGAGACTCGTGGCTTCTACACCGACTTCCTGCGCTATCGAGACAAGCACAGATCGGGTGGCACGATAACTACTCCAGCCGTCTCGGTCTTCTATGCCCTCGATCGGCAGCTGGACAACATCGTCGGCGAGGGGATGGAAGCGCGCTGGCGGCGTCATGAAGAGCTTCAGGAGCAGACGGCGCGTTGGGTCGAATTGCGAGCCATGAACTGGGCCAGCGAGTCCGGTTGTCGGTCGCCGACCATCAGCTGCCTGCAGGCTCCCGCCGGGACGTCGGCCCCGAGAATCGTTGGAGAGCTCGCCGGGCTCGGCTTCACGGTGGGCGGAGGCTACGGCAAGTGGAAGCCGAACACCTTTCGGATCGGCCACATGGGCGAAGTGCGCACCGAGGACCTGGACGGCCTCTTCGCGGCTCTCGACGAGGTGTTGGAGGCAGACGAGCGATGAATCGCATCCTGGTTGCCGACCCGCTGCATGCCGCCGGCCTGGAGATCCTGAGGCAGAGCGGTTCGGAGGTTCATTTGCTGGCCGCCGAGGAGCGACCGGAGCTGGCGGAGATGATCGACGGGTTCGACGCCCTGATCGTCAGGAGCATGACGCAGGTGGACGGCGCTCTCCTGCGCCAGGGCAAGAGCCTCAAGGTGGTGGGTCGGGCCGGCATCGGCGTCGACAACGTAGACGTGGCGACCGCCACAGAGCTTGGGATTCTGGTGGTCAACGCCCCTACCGCGAATCTGGTCTCGGCGACGGAACATACTTTCGCGTTGCTACTGGCGCTGGCGCGGAACGTTCCCGCAGCCCATCAGTCACTGCTGGCAGGTAAGTGGGACCGAAAGCGGTTCATCGGGACCGAGCTCAATGGCAAGACCCTTGGGCTCATCGGTCTCGGTCGGATCGGACAGAATGTCGCCTATCGAGCCAAAGCCTTCGGGATGAAAGTGGTGGCCTTCGATCCCTTCCTGGATGCGTCGGCCGCCCGCCGCCTGGATGTCGAGCTGTCAGAGCTCGCCGCCCTCCTGAAGCGCTCGGACGTGGTGTCCGTGCACACGCCACTCACCGATCAGACCCGGGGCTTGCTGGATGGCGCGGCGATTTCCGGTATGAAGGCCGGGGCGCTGCTGGTGAACTGCGCCCGAGGCGGTGTCGTGGACGAGAAGGCGGTGCTGGAGGCTCTGGAGTCGGGGCATCTTGGAGGCGTGGCCCTGGACGTGTTCGAACACGAGCCACCCACGGACTCCAAGCTGGTGGCTCACCCCAGGGCAGTGGCGACACCGCATATCGGGGCCCAGACCCGAGAGGCGCAGGAGAGGGTGGCCACAGAAACGGCACGCATGGTGCTCGGAGCGCTCGAAGGATCCCTGGAGCTGACTGCGGTCAATCTGCCGTTCTCGCCCACCGGTGGGCGGGCGCAGCACTTCGTAGCTCTGGCAGAGCAGCTGGGTTCTCTATGCAGCTCGCTGCTGGGCAGTAGTGTCCTCGAGGTCAAGGTCGAGCTCTGGGGCATGGATGAGGACATTCGGGTACCTCTGACGATTGCGGCTTTGAAGGGAGCGCTGTCGCCGTTCCTGGGAGAAGCGGTCAACTTCGTCAACGCCGAGATGGTAGCCGAAGGCAGGGGCATCGAGGTCGTTCGTTCGGTCTATCACTCTTCGGGTGAGTACCCCGAGCTCGTGGGAGTGACACTCAGCGGTGAAAACGGCAGCGCCGAAGTCGCCGGTACGGTGTTCGGAGAGGCCGATCCCCGGGTCGTTCGGTTGGAGGGCTATCGCCTCGAGTTTCGAGCCAAGGGGCGACTCCTGCTGCTGCGCAATAGCGATGTCCCGGGCGTCGTCGGTACGCTGGGCACCCTGTTGGGTGAAGCCGGAATCAACATCGCTGAAATCCACTTGGCCCGCAAAGAGGGTGGTGGAGAGGCGCTGGCGGTGCTGCGTCTCGATCAGGCACCACCGGAGTCGACGATCGATGCGCTCGAGGCACTCCCCGAGATCAGTCAGGTACGGGTGGTCGATCTGGAGTCGATTTAGCAACAGGGAGACAGGATCATGGCAAGAGTTGGAGTGGCGTTTGGCGGCCGAAGCGTCGAGCATCAGGTTTCGATCCGCTCGGCGAGGACGGTCATCGGAGCCCTCGAAGAGGTCGGTCATGAAGTCGTTCCCCTGGGAATTGCGCAGGATGGCTGCTGGCTCGAGTCAGGCGTCTCGCAGCGTGCCGTAGACGGCGACCTCGACAGTCTGGAGGCGCTGGGCGAGCCGCTGTCTCCGACGCTCAGGCACCTGTTGGACTCCTCGATCGAGGTGCTCTTTCCGGTTGTCCATGGCACCTGGGGTGAAGACGGTACCCTACAGGGTTTGTGCGAGATGTTGGATCTCCCGTACGTCGGAGCCGGTGTAGGAGCCAGTGCCCTGGCCATGGACAAGGTGCTCTGCAAACGGCAGCTCGAAAGCTGCGGTCTACCAGTCGTGGAGTACGGGTCGGTCAGCAGGTCGAGCTTCCAGGCCGATCCGGAACGGGCGTTGAAGGAGCTGCCCGACCTCCCGTTTCCCCTCTTCGTGAAACCCAGTGTCGGTGGGTCAAGCGTCGGTGTTCGCAAGATCGAGGCACCGGAGGAGCTACAGTCGGCCATCGCCTTTGCTCTGCGTTTCGACACCACCGCGTTGATAGAGCGGGGAGTCCCCGGTCGTGAATTGGAGTGCTCGGTTCTGGGAGACCTGCAGCTTCAGGCCTCGGCTGTCGGCGAGATCCTGCCGGGCAACCCGTTCTACGACTACGAGGACAAGTACATTCTGGATGCGGCCGAGCTCGAGATTCCGGCTGACTTGCCGGCGAGCATCACCGAGCGGATTCGTTCCTTGGCGGTGGAATCGTTCGCCGCGGTCGGCGGTCACGGCATGGCCCGAGTGGACTTCCTGTTGGAAGGTGACGCCGGTCTCTATATCAACGAGATCAATACCTTGCCGGGCTTCACCAGCATCTCGATGTACCCCAAGCTCTGGGAAGAGGCGGGTCTGCCCCTGCCTGATCTCGTCGACCGCCTGGTCGAGATCGCCATCAGCGTGCACCGCCGCCGTCGCTCCCTCGACGAGGGCATCAAGGACTGGCTAGCGCAGTTGGGGGGTTGAGGCAGTGAGGGTTGAGGCGCCCGGCTCTCCGCCGGGCGTTCTTTGAGGGCTTGGGGCCGAGGCGGCTGTCGCTTGCTCCAGCCGATCTTTGGGGCAGTGGGCATTCCCCTAGGCCCCTAAGCCCCTACGCCCCTACACCCAGGAGATCGGCGCCGTCAGGCGCCGGTCTTCAAGACCGGGTAGTAGCCGAGTTGCCGCAGCTGCCGCTCGGCCTGTTCCGCTTTCTTCCTGTTCTTGAAGGGCCCCACCAGGACACGGTGCCAGCCGCCCTGCGACTGTACCTGGACTTTCGACTGGCTGGAACGAAGCTCCCGGCGCAGGTCCTGGGCGTGGGACTTCTCCTGGAAGGCCGCCACTTGCAGCCAGAAGCCACCGGGCTGTGGGGCCAACTCTGCGGTCTGGAGAACTCTGAGCTCGATGAGTGCCGTGCCCGGCCCCAGCATGTCCAGATCTCTGGCCGCCGAGTACGATAGGTCGATGACCCTGCCTCGAACAAAGGGACCCCGGTCATTGATCCGCACCTTGGTCTGCCTTCCGTTGTCGCGATTGCGCACTTCCACGACAGTGCCAAGGGGCAGCGTCTTGTGCGCCGCTGTGTGGTCGTACATGTCATAGGTCTCGCCACTGGCGGTGGCTCGACCGTGGAAGCCAGGGCCGTACCACGATGCCAGGCCTCGCTCGGTGAAACCGACCTGTCCTTCTCGGGCCCGCCTACCCGTGGCGCAGGACAGGCTGTAGAGAAGAGAGAGAACGACGAGAGTCAGCAGAAGCTGGTGGGTTTGCCGCTGTTTGGTAAGAACCACTGCTAGATCCTGGGCTCCTCGACCGCGGCTGCTTCGACGTCGGCCAGGGCCGGCTCGACGAACTCGTCGAGAAACTCCGTTACCTGTTCGGCTGAGCGGCCCACGAAGCGCATCGGATCGAGACTGGCTCGGACCTTTTCTCGGTCCAAATCGAACGCCGTGTCGGCCAGCACGAGCTCGATCAACGGGTTGTCCTCACCCCGGGAGACCGCTTCGTGTGCCGCCATGCTGTGCTTGCGCAGCAGCTCGTGGAGTTGCTGGCGATCGCCGCCCCGCATCGTGGCGATCATGAGCAGGCTCTCGGTGGCCATGAAGGGAAGCTCGCGTCCCACATGGAACTTGATGCGGTCCTCTCGAACGTTCAATCGTCCCACCATGCCGGCAGCCAGGGTGAGGATGGCGTCGCTCAACAGGAAGGCATCGGGTATCACCAACCGGCGGTTGGCGGAGTCGTCCAGACTGCGCTCCAGCCATTGAGTGGCCGAGTTGATGGGCCCGTTCAGGCCATCGATGATGAGCCTTCTCGCCAGAGCGCACATGCGCTCGGCCCGAATCGGGTTCCTTTTGTAGGCCATGGCGGAGGAGCCCACTTGCGTCGCGTCGAAGGGCTCGGAAAGCTCGCCCATGCCCTGGAGCAGGCGAAGATCCGTGCCCAGCTTGTGGCAGGATTCTCCGACCCCCGTCAAGGCCGCCAGGACTTGCGAGTCCAGTTTTCGGGGATAAGTCTGACCCGTGATCGGAAAACTGCCGGCGAACCCCAGCTTCTCGGCGAACAGCCTGTCGAGCTCGCGAACCTTGGAGTGATCGCCGTCGAAGAGGGTCAGATAGCTGGCCTGGGTGCCCGTCGTTCCCTTGACCCCTCGACACCGGAAATTCGCCAAGATGGCCTTTACGGTCTCCAGGTCCATGAGGAAGTCCTGCAACCAGATACAGGCTCGCTTGCCCACCGTGGTGAGCTGGGCCGGCTGCAAATGGGTGAAGGCCAGCGTTGGGATCGAGCGGGTGCCCCGGGCGAATGAGGCCAGCTCACGGATGACGGTCGCCAGGCGGCTCAAGATGAGCTCCAGAGCCTCTCGATTCAACAGCGCGTCGGAGTTGTCAGTCACGAAGGCACTGGTGGCACCGAGGTGAAGGATGCTACCCGCGTCTCCAGCCTGCTCGGCGAAATGCCGAAGATGGGCAACGACGTCATGACGTGTCTGGCGCTCGATCTCCGCCACCCTGTCCAGGTCGAGATCGTCTGCCACCTGCTCGAGATCATCGAGCTGCTCTCGGGTGATGGAGAGGCCCAGCTCCCGCTGGCCATTGGCCAAGGCGATCCAGAGTCGCCGCCAGCACAAATATCGATGGGAGGCCGAGAAGATATCGGCCATCTCTTGGGACGCGTAGCGTTCGAAAAGCGGATTTTGAGGCGGTCGATTGGCCATGATCAGGCGTGAATTCTAACAGAGGGTCAAGGCCTCGAACGGGCTCGGCAGGTCTGCTAGCATCGGCGCGGTCTATCCGAGGAGGGAACTCGCCGTGAAAGCCAGAAGCTTCATTTCCGTTGCCGATCTGACACCTGACGAGCTGCGAGGACTCTTCGCTTTGACCGCTCGCGTCAAAAGCGAGCCGGAGCGCTATGGTTCTCGCTTGAGTGGCAAGAGTCTGGGACTCATTTTCGAGAAGTCATCGACCCGAACGCGGGTGAGCTTCGAGGTCGGGATGTTCCAGTTGGGGGGACAGGGACTTTTCTTGTCGAGCCGTGACCTGCAGTTGGGAAGGGGCGAGGCGATCTCGGATACCGCCCAGGTCCTTTCTCGCTACCTCGACGGAATCATGGCTCGGACCTTTGCGCACCAGACGGTCGTGGATCTGGCGAAGTACGCGACGATTCCCGTGATCAACGGGCTTTCCGACGATCTCCACCCCTGTCAGGCTCTGGCCGATTTCTTCACCCTGAAGGAGGTCTTTGGCGACCTCATGGGACGCAAGCTTGCCTATGTCGGTGACGGCAACAACGTGGCCCACTCGCTGATGCTCACCGCGCCAATGGTGGGCATGGACATCGCTGTGGCGACGCCCCAGGGCTTCGAACCCGACGGCGTCTACCTGGAGAAGGCTCGAGCTGGGGCCACCGAGGCGGGTACCGAGATCGAGATCACGAACGATCCCGCTACGGCAGTGGCCGGCGCCTCCGCGGTCTATACGGATGTCTGGGCTTCCATGGGGCAGGAAGAGGAAGCCGAGCAACGGTTGAAGCTCTTCGACGGTTACGAGGTCGATGCGGCGATGATGTCGCAGGCGCTGCCCGAAGCCGTCTTCCTCCACTGTCTGCCCTGCCACCGCGGAGAGGAGGTTTCGGCCGAGGTGGCGGACGGTCCGCAGAGTCGGATCTTTGACGAGGCGGAGAATCGTCTTCACGCCCAGAAGGCGCTACTCCTCTGGTTGATGGCTGGGGAGAGTCTCTAGAGGTCGTGTCGCGCCAGCTTCTCCAGAAGGGCTCTCCAAGCTCGGCCACGGTGACTCAGGAGGTCTTTGGCCTCGGGATGGAGCTGGGCGTAGGTCAGTTCTTCTCCCTCCGGCACGAAGATTGGGTCCCATCCGAACCCGTGATCGCCGCGTGGAGGCAGCACCACTCGACCTCGTGTTTCGCCCACGGCGACGACCTCTCGCTCCGGTTTGAGTAAGAGCAAGGCACATCTTGCCGTGACCCGATCGTCTCCCATGGCGATGGCGGCTCGAGCGATTCCCTCGGCTCCGACCGCGGCGAGCATCCACTTGACCAGCGGCCCCGGGAACCCTGCCATGGCAGTCAGGTCCAACCCGGTCTCTTCTACGATCAGCGGCCTCTGGAGACGCCCCATGGCCTCTTCACCCTTCGCTCTGAGAACGGTGAGCAGGTCCAGGGACTGGATCTCGGGTAGGTCGACTTCGACGGCTTCGAGATCGGCGCCGCACAGGCGTCGAGCCTCCGCCAGCTTCCCTCGGTTGCCGGTCACCAGAACAACTCCTTGCAGTGACTCGATCGCGGCTGGCGACGGGACCTCGCGCTCGTCGGCTCTTTCGCTGGCGGTCATTGCTTTTCGTCGGCGAGGTTCAGTTGGGCAAGAAGCTCGTCGACCTGACGCCGGAGCTCCTCGGGTGAGCCGTTGTTCCAGAGAATCCAATGCGCGGCGGCACGGCGATCCGCTCCGCTACTCTGTGCCTCGAGCCTCCGTTTGGCCTCCTCCTCATCCATGCCGCGATCCACCGCCCGCTGTAGGCGGAGTGCGGGATCAGCCTCCACGGTTATGACCAGGTCGCACTCGGCGTCGAGCCCTGACTCGACGAGCAGCGTGGCCTCCAGCACGGCGGCGGACTGGTTCGCAGCATAGGTGGCGAATCGATTGCGTACCAGGGGGTGGACGGCCGCTTCCAACCGCATCCGAGCCGCGCTATCGGAGAAGACCAACGCGGCGAGCCGTGAACGATCTACGCTGCCGTTCTCGAGGATGAAAGAGTCGCCGAAAAGGTTCTGCACCAGAACGGCTCCTGCAGCTCCCGATGTGTAGAGCTCGGCCACAACCTCATCGGCGTCCATCACCGGAAGGCCGGCTTCCTCGAGCCAGCGGCCTACGGTGGACTTGCCAGCCGCCAGTCCGCCTGTCAACCCGATGCGCAATTGCCCCATGGAACCTCTACGGCGAAGCTGCCGTGATTCCTTGTCGGAGCCTGGAAGCTCGCAGCGTGTTGACTAGCAGCATGGCGCGGGTCAATGGGCCCACCCCTCCGGGTACCGGGGTGATGGCCGACGTCATAGGCGCGACTCGGGTGAAGTCCACGTCGCCCACCAGCACGGAGCCCTTGTCTTCGAAGCGCTGCCGGCGTGCCTCGTCGCCCGGAAAGAGACGCTTCACCTCGTTCGCCTCCGTGATCCGATTGATCCCGACGTCGACGACCACCGCACCCTCTTTGATGTGCTCTGGCCCGAAGAAGGCAGGCCTACCGATGGCGCCGATCAGGAGGTCTGCCGTTCGACAAACGGCTGGTAGGTCGCGTGTGCGCGAGTGGCAGAAGGTGACGGTGCAGTTCTCTCGCAGAAGAAGCGCGCCCATCGGCTTGCCGACGATGGTGCTGCGGCCCACGATCACCGCTTGCTGGCCCTCCAGCGCAAGACCGCTGCGATGCAGCATTTCCATAATGCCGCTCGGAGTCGCCGGCACGAAGCCTTCCTCGTCGAGCCAAAGGTGTCCGACGCTCTCGGGATGGAAGCCATCCACGTCCTTAGCGGGTGAGACCCGTGCCAACGTCAGTTTCTCGTCGAGCTCCGATGGCAGAGGCAGTTGCACCAGGATCCCGTCGATGTCGGGGTCGTCATTCAGCTCGTCGATCAGGGACAACAGCTCCCCTTGGGGGCAGTCCGGGGGGCGCCGAATGGTCCGGCTGAGAATTCCCGCTTTCTCGCAGTCTCGGGCCTTCGAGCGAACATAGACCTCTGAAGCTGGGTTCTCGCCGATCAGCAGAGCTGCCAGACCAGGCGAGCGTCCCCCACCTGCGAGGAGCTCGCTCACACTTGCCGCCACTTCGCCTCGAATCTGTTTTGCGAGGGCGTTTCCATCCAGGATCTTCGTCATGAATCTCGCCTTCCTGTGTAGAGACACACAATGCCACCAGTCAGATCTTGCCAGGTGGCGTCACGGAATCCGGCATCCTCCATCCGTCGGATGAAGTCCTCCCGTTGAGGGAATTGCATCACCGATTCGGGTAGATAGGTGTAGGCGGATCCCCTGGGGGAGAGCCAGGCACCAATCCGAGGCAGGATACTGCGGAAGTAGAACAGGTATGGTCTTCGGAGCAGAGTGCTACGGGGGACGGCGAACTCCAGAATCGCCGTCTCACCGTTGTGCCGCAGAACTCGGTACATCTCGTGCAGGGCCGCATCCAGATCGGCCACATTGCGCAGTCCGAAGGACACTGTCACTGCCCCAAGTGTCCCCGAGGCCAAGGGTAGGCGCAGGGTATCGCTGGCGAACCCTGCTGGCGGTGGGGCCTGTGTCCGCCTGAACTTCTTGCTGGCAATCTCGAGCATCGAGACGGAGAAGTCCGCGGCAAGGACAGCCGAGGTTCTCTTGCGGAGCGCGAGAGCCTGGTCTCCGGTTCCGGCGCAGACATCGAGGACCGGGGCGCCGTCGGGCAGTTTCAAGGCGGCCGCTGCCTGTCGTCGCCAGCGCTGGTCCAGATTGGCGGAAAGCAAGCGATTGAGCAGGTCGTATCGGGGTGCGACGGCGCTGAACATCCGCTCGATGGCCTGGCCGCTTTTATCAACCGGATGCCTCTCGGACTGCATCGGGTGAGTCTATATTCAAGCGCCAGGAGGGAGAAGTCGGGCCCACGAGTTCGGCGCCACCGGAAGAGGTGTATTCTTGATCTCAGTCGCACCGCGGCTCTTGACATTCCCGAGGGCCGTACTTAATATCGGAGGTCCTTTGCCCGGCAAGGGTCGGGTATTTTCTGCCAAGAACGAGAACGGTCGAGCGACATCATGAAAACGTACAGCCCAAAGAAGGGTGAAGTCGACCGCCATTGGTATGTTGTGGATGCTTCTGAGCAGACCGTCGGCCGACTCTCAACCGAGGTGGCCCGGCTGCTTACCGGCAAGCACAAGCCGCAGTACGCACCGCACATCGATACCGGCGACTTCGTCATAGTGATCAACGCCGAGAAGGCAGTCTTCTCCGGACGCAAGGAAGACCAGAAGATCTACTACCGGCATAGCACGTATCCGGGAGGCTTGAAGTCCAAGACGGCGGCCCAGATGCGCAGCCAGCGGCCAGCCAGGCTGATCGAGTACGCGGTGAAGGGAATGCTGCCCAAGAATCGATTGGGTCGCCACCAGCTTCGCAAGCTCAAGGTCTATGCTGGGACGGAGCATCCACATCAGGCTCAGAAGCCTGAAGTGATTTCACTTGGCCAATAGCCTTGAAGTCTGGGAGGATAGAAGTTTGAGCGATCTTCAGTACTACGGAACGGGCCGACGAAAGACGGCTACCGCCCGCATCTTCCTGCGGCCAGGGGCTGGCAAGTGGGTCGTGAATGGGCGCGAGTTGGACCACTATTTCCCCAACAAGGTCCTGCGGATGGTGGTCAGGCAGCCTCTGTTGGCTACCGAGACGGATGGGAAGTTCGATATCTTCGCCACGGTGATTGGTGGTGGCCCTACGGGCCAGGCCGGCGCTGTGCGGCACGGTATCTCCCGAGCTCTGCTGCAATACAACGGTGAGCTGCGCGAGCGCCTCAAAGCTGCAGGCCTGCTGACCCGTGATCCACGAAAGAAAGAGCGCAAGAAGTACGGGCAGAAGGGCGCCCGAGCTCGCTTCCAGTTCAGCAAGAGATAGGGAACCTGAAGGAGGAGTCTGTTGGTAGACATCAAGATGAGGGATCTGCTGGAGGCTGGAGTCCACTTCGGGCATCAGACTCGGCGATGGAATCCGAAGATGAAGCGATACATCTTCGGCAAGCGCAACGGGATCTACATCATCGATCTCCAGCGGACGCTGGTGCTGTTTCGGCAGGCCGCCGAGTTTGCTGGTGGCTTGGGGCGACAGGGGCGGCGGTTGCTCTTCGTGGGCACCAAGCGGCAGGCGCAAGATGTGATCGAGGAAGAATCGCGGCGCTGCGGTCAGTTCTACATGACGCATCGCTGGCTGGGCGGCACTCTGACCAACTTCGTCACGATTCGCGCATCAGTGGAGCGACTGAAGGACATCGAGTCGCGATTGGGCGACGAGAGCAGTCCACTCACCAAGAAGGAAAAGCTGCGCCTCAACCGTGAGCGCGAGAAGATGACCCGCAACCTGGAAGGCATTCGCGACATGACTTCGCTGCCGGATGCGGTCTTCATCGTCGATCCGAAGAAGGAGCACATCGCCGTCGCCGAAGCCAACAAGCTCGGTATTCCGGTTATCGCCATCGTCGATACCAACTGTGATCCTGAGGAAGTCGACTACACAATTCCCGGTAACGATGACGCGATTCGCTCGATCCGACTGTTTGCATCGAAGATTGCCGACGCCTACCTGGAAGGCGCCTCGGCGCTCGAGCAGCAGATCGAAATCGAGGCGAAGGACGCAGAGCAGGCCGAGCAGGCGGCGGCCAAGGAGGCAGCGGCTTCCGCAGAGGAGGACGCCTCCGCTGAGATCGCCGCACCGGCTCAGTAGGCGGATCTGCGAAGGATCGCGGCGCCTCGACGCGGCTGCAAATCGACAACGAGTGACAGACCCCGGTACCGATGTCGCTTCCGGGGCCTTTCAGCGCACAGAAGGCCACGAGGGGTCGGGCCGCGAGGTGGAACGCCGCCGGCTCATGAGTGGAACTCACGACTATCATCCAGACCCTGTTTCGAGCAGGGTTGCCCAGATGTCAGAAAGAGGAATGTGACGATGCAAGTAACGCCACAGCTAGTCAAGGAATTGCGCGAGCGTACAGGTGCGGGAATGATGGACTGCAAGCGAGCGCTGGTCGACTCGGAGGGTGATGTCGAGAAGGCGATCGAGCTGCTTCGGAAGCGGGGAATGGCGACGGCGGCCAAGAAGGCTGGCCGAGTCGCGGCGGAAGGCGTGGTCAGCTCCTACATCCACGCCGGTGGCAGGATAGGTGTGCTTCTCGAGGTCAACTGCGAGACGGACTTCGTGGCCCGAACCGACGATTTTCAGAACCTCGTCAAGGACCTCGGAATGCACATCGCTGCCTCGGATCCTCGAGTCGTAAGTCGCGACGAAGTGACTGACGCAATTCTCGAGCGGGAGCGCGCCATCTACCGCGACCAGGCGGTGGAATCGGGCAAGCCCGAGAACGTCTTGGATCGCATCGTCGAGGGTAAGATCGAGAAGTTCTACTCTGAATCGGTGCTCATGGAGCAGGCCTTTATCAAGAACCCGGAGGTGACCGTGCAGGAGCTGGTCAACGAAGTGATCGCCAAGTTGGGCGAGAATATCCAGGTTCGCAGATTCGCCCGATTCAAGGTCGGCGAAGGTATCGAGAAGGCGGCCGTCGATTTCTCGGAGGAGGTTCGGGCTCAGGTCGCAGGTTGAGACGATTGGCAGGCCATGGCGGACAAACCAGTATTCAAGCGGGTTCTCCTGAAGCTCTCCGGTGAGGCCCTCATGGGCGGTCAGAGCTCCGGGATCGACGAGCAGATCGTCGCCCGGGTCGCTGATGAGATCCGGGATGTTTACGATCTGGGCGTCGAGCTTGCCGTGGTGGTCGGCGGCGGCAACATCATTCGCGGTGTGGCAGCCAGCGATCGCGGCCTCGACCGGGTCACGGGCGATAATATGGGCATGCTCGCCACCGTCATCAATGCCCTGGCATTGCAGGATGCTCTGGAGAAACGTGAGGTCTCGACCCGCGTTCAAACAGCTATCGAGATCCGGGACGTTGCCGAGCCCTTTATCCGACGACGGGCCATCCGCCACCTGGAAAAGGGGCGCGTCGTCATCTTCGCCGGTGGCACTGGAAACCCCTACTTCACGACCGATAGCGCCGCGGGTTTGCGCGCCAATGAAATCCATGCCGAGGTCCTGCTGAAGGGCACGAACGTGGATGGCGTCTACACCGCCGATCCTGCCAAAGACAGCAGCGCCGAGTTGCTGCGCGAGATCAGCTACCAGCAGGTGCTGGAGAAGAACCTTCGGGTCATGGATACGGCGGCTATCAGCTTGTGCCGTGACAATGACATTCCGATTGTCGTCTTCAGACTCATGGAACCAGGGAACCTGCGAAGAGTGGTGTGTGGTGAATCGGTAGGGTCGGTAGTTCGGTGAGGTCGAGACTTTCAGTGAAGGACAAGATCCTGGCACAATAGGATGGCGGAGCAAGTCGGGTCGGAAAGAAGTCCAGATCGGTACTCGAGGAGGCGATATGAAAGAGCTGTTCATTGAGGTCGAGCTCAAGATGAAGGAAGCCCTGGACCATTTTCACGAAGAGTTGAAGCATCTCAGAACCGGACGCGCCTCGCTGGCCATGCTCGACGGAGTTTCGGTGGACTACTATGGGGCGCCGACTCCTATGAATCAGGTGGCCAAGCTCTCCGTCCCCGAGGCGACCCTGATCATGGCGCAACCCTACGATTCTTCGCTCATCCCCCTCATCGAGAAGGCCGTCATGCAAGCCAATCTCGGGTTGAATCCTTCCAGCGACGGCAAGGTCGTGAGGATTCCCGTCCCGCCACTGACCGAGGAGCGCCGCAAGGAGATCGTCAAGCGAGCCCATGACCTGGCCGAGACCGCTCGCAATTCGGTGCGGCACGCCCGTCGGGAGGGCAACGAACGCCTCAAAGAGATGGAGAAGGAAAAAGAGATCGGTCAAGACGAAGAGCATCGCGGCATGGATGAGCACCAGAAGCTCCACGATCACTACATCGGTGAGATCAACACCGCTCTCGAGCACAAGGAGGAGGACCTCCTTACGGTCTGACCGACCGCAGAGGTGACCCGAAGTATCTCTTGCCCCTGAGCGCATTAAGGGCCTCCGCGAGTGTCTTGATCCCGGCAGCGGGCCGGGGTGAGCGATATGGCGGTGCGGTCCCCAAACAACTCACCTCGGTCTGTGGTCAACCTCTGCTGCGGTGGACGGTCAAGCGATTCCTCGATGCCGGCCTGACCCGGATCACCGTGGCTCTTCCCGGGGATCTGCTCTCAGAGGCTTCCGTCAGGGTTCTCGACGATCCAAATGTGACGTGGATTGCTGGCGGAAGCTCACGACAGCAATCGGTAGAGGCCTGTCTGCTGGCGGCTCCCGGGGCCGATGATGATCTCGTATTGGTTCACGACGGCGCTCGCCCGATCGTCAGCCACAACGATCTACAAAGGGTCGTCGATGCGGCGATGGAAGCCGACGGCGCGGTGCTGGGGAGAAGGGTCAGCGACACCCTCAAAGAGGTTGTGGACGGTGCCATCGTTCGCACCATCGAGCGGTCCCGCCTGTTCCGAGCCGAGACACCGCAGGTTTTCAAGCGAGAGCTCCTCGAACGAGCCCTGCAGCAGAGTCGTGAAGATGGTTTCGAGGGAACGGACGAGGCTTCGCTGGTCGAGCGGTTGCCGGGGGTGACGATTCGGGTGGTCGAGGCCATCGACCCCAACCCGAAGCTCACGGTGGCTGCGGATCTGTCGTTGATCGAGACACTGCTGTCCCGCCTGGCGAGCTCGGAGCAGACCTCGGCTGCCCTAGACTCGGCGGGCTAGTGTGCTGGAGGAGCCGATGAGCTTTCGAATTGGCCAGGGCTACGACGCGCATCGTCTGGTCGAGGGCCGACCCCTGGTCCTCGGCGGGGAAGTGATTCCTTTCGATCGCGGTCTGGATGGCTTCAGCGACGCGGATGTTCTCCTCCACGCGCTGAGCGACGCCTTGCTGGGTGCTGCAGGTCTGGGTGATCTCGGTAGCCACTTCCCTCCCGGCGATGCCAAGTGGAAAGACGCAGACAGTCGCGACCTGCTCCGCGAGATCCTGTTTCAAGTCGGTGACGCTGGCTGGCGGGTCGTCAACTGCGACCTGACCTTGATTGCCGAAGCTCCCAAGCTCGCTCCCTATTCGAGCTCGATCCGACGTCGCTTGGCTGACCTCCTGGAGACTGAAGTCGGCGCTGTCGGACTCAAGGCGACAACCAACGAGAAGCTGGGCTGGATTGGCCGTGGCGAGGGGATGGCAGCCATTGCTGTCGTCCTATTGAAAAGGAAGTCGCGCAGTGACTGAATCGCCGAGCCTGATCTTCGGATTTCACCCTGTTAGGGAGGCCCTGCGGCACAACCCCCATCGGGTTCAGAAGGTCCTGGTGTGCAAAGGGCCTTCGAACCGCCGTCGTCGGGACCTGGAAGAGCTCTGCCGAAGGTACTCGGTGCCGGTAGAGCAGGTGACGGAGGGAGAGCTGTCCCGAAGGGTGCCCGGTGTTCACAACGGCTTCGCTGCCGAGCTTTCCGGAGTCACCATCGAGGAGCTCGAATCGACTCGCGATGGCGACCTCGTGGTGCTCCTCGAGGACGTTCAGGACCCGCGCAATCTGGGCGCCATTCTTCGCGTTTGCGAGGGCGCAGGAGTCGGCAGGGTCCTGGTCCGGGACCGGGGCTCTGCGCCCTTGTCACCGACCGTCGTCAAGGCCTCGGCCGGGGCCAGCGAATGGCTGGATATGGAGCGCATCACCAACTCGGCAGCCGAGATCGAGCGCTTTCAGAAGGCGGGCTACTGGGTCTACGGGGCCGACCCCGAGGGGCGCCCGACCTGGGAGATCGATCTGACCGGCAAGGTCGTACTCTGCTTCGGAGGTGAGGCTACCGGCCTGCGATCCCGAACGCGAGAGCTTTGTGACGCACTGGTGGCCCTGCCGATGCAGGGGAAAATCGAATCGCTGAACGTCTCCACCGCTGCCGCAGCCACTCTCTTCGAAGCGGTGAGACAACGCACCAGCGCCAAGGAAGAAGGGCCTCGAGGTCCCGATGAGGCTTCTCCAGGTTGAGTTCTTGCTCACGCGTCGGGCTGCGGCTAGACTTCTGGATCCCGACCAGGGCTCGAAGGAACTTGAGTGTTCTGGGCCCATTGGCCCTGGCGGCGATGGAGGGTTCGAGGTAGTTTCGCCGGCATAGCTCAGGGGTAGAGCAGCTGTCTTGTAAACAGCAGGTCCTCGGTTCGAATCCGGGTGCCGGCTCCATTTAAACTATTTAGATTGAACGCCTTACGGCGAGGCTGTGAGATGTTGTACCTGCCCGTTCCGAGTCTCGGTAACACCATCATGCGGTCGATGTTCGTTGGCTCGGAGGGTGCCCGCGCACAGATGCTGCACGACGGCCTGGCCGACCTGTATCTCAGCATCAATGCCTCCGGTATCGGTCTGCTCGAGTTCGATGCCGTCGAGAAGGTGGCGAAGATCGGCTATGAAGCGTCCCAGCGGCCGCCTCGGCAGTGGCTCGAGTCGGGGGGCCTCGCAGATCGCTAGTTCGTGGACGTGGCTTTGTCGCCCAGAGCTCAGCATTTGCAGGGGATGTCGCGATCTGGCCGAAGCGAAGGATTCGCAAATCGGATAGTCGGGCCCCTCGAACCCATTGTAGGATCCTATGCTAGGCCGCAGAGATCGAGAGACTACGCCTCGGCCATGATCTACGGGGCCTGCCGATGCAGTCTGGAATCGGCGCGGCGCGGCTGAAGTTACAGGAGATCTGTCATGCCCATGTTCCTGATCATCGCAATTGTTCTCGCAGCTGTCACCGCTCTATTCGCAATCCAGAATTCGACCGTCATCACGGTCTCTTTTTTGGGTTGGGAATGGGATGCCTCACTAGCCTTGATCCTGATTCTGACACTCGGTATTGGGATCTTGATCGGCTACCTGGCCGGTCTCCCGTCATCGTTGAAGAAGGGGAGTCAGTTGCGTCAGGTCAAGCGGGATCTGGGGGCACTGGAGGAGACCAACGTCAGCCTGTCGCCTCCACCGGAGGAGGATCTTGAAGGCGAAATCTGAGCAGGATTCGAAGTGAGCTACTGACCAAAACAGAAGGAGAGCTGAGCCATGTCGGATCTGATTGTCAGTTTGATCGTAGGTGGAGTCATTGGTTGGGTCGCTGGCCTGATCATGAAGACCGACGCACAGATGGGCGTCATCGCCAATATCATCGTCGGGATCGTCGGTTCGGCGCTGGGTTTCTGGCTGGCTGGAGTGCTGGGAATGGCCGCAGGCGGTGGCTTCATGCGTTGGTTGTTCGCGATTGGCGGGGCCGTGATTCTGATCGCCATCCTGAAGGCGCTCAACATCTTCAAATAGCCCCAGGAGGCGGCTTATGACGCGTTTGATTGTCTTGGCGCTGGTGCTCGCCGGCGCGCTGGGCGTCGGGTTTGGTATGCCAATATAGCGGAGACAGTCAGCGCAAACCCGTTGAAGTGGAGAGCTAGACGACCGTTCCGGCAAGGGGCGACTGATTGTTCAACTCACAGCAGGAAAAAGGGGAAAGACAATGTCCACAGCAAAAGTTACCGAGATCTCGGCATCTTCAAAAGAGAGCTTCGACGACGCGATCAAACAGGGCGTCAAGCGGGCCGACGAGACCCTCGACAAGATCCAGGGTGCCTGGGTCAACGAGATGAAGGTCAAGGTCGACGACGGTGAGATCACCGAGTACCGCGTCAACATGAAAGTCACCTTCGTTTTGAAAGGCTAGTCATGGCTTCGATGCTCGATCGACTCATGGGCTCGTTGCAGAGTTCCGGTGGAATCGGTGAGATGACCCGATCGCTGGGCATGGACGAAAGCGATGTCACCAAAGTCATCAGCGGAGCGCTACCAGTGCTGATGGCGGAGGATGCGAGCGGCAAAGTCGACGATGTCGCCGGAGGGGCGTGGGATGCGGTAGCGGGTGCTGCCAAGGATGGAATCAAGAACGGCGTCGACGATATCGACAAGGTCTGAGTCGAGCTCGATCCATGCGTTGGACATCGTCGGGGAGGAGTCGCAATATCGAAGATCGTCGGGCTCAGAAGCCCGTCTATCGCCGGCCGGCCCCACTGGGTTGTGGCGGCATCATCTTCATTCTGTTGATCAGCTATCTCATGGGCTGGGATCCGCTGCCGCTTCTCATGAGTGGCGGCGGCGGTAGCGGTCAGCCACAGCCATCCTGGCAAATCCAGGAAGAGCCGGGCCAGGCCAATTCGCAGGAAGAAGAGCTCGTCGACTTCGTTTCGTTCGTGCTCGACGATGTGCAGACGGTTTGGGCAAACAGCTTGCCTCGCTATGGGGTGCAGTATCGTGATGCCAAATTGGTGCTGTTTCGAGACCGAGTCCAGTCCACCTGTGGCTTTGCCTCGGCTGCGACAGGGCCCTTCTATTGTCCGGCCGATGAGAAGGTCTACGTCGATCTGGGCTTTTTTGACGAGCTGCGCCACCGATTCGGAGCCTCAGGTGACTTCGCCCAGGCTTACGTGCTGGCGCACGAGATCGGGCATCACGTCCAGAAGATCACCGGCATCGAGCAGGAAGTGCGTCGCCAGCAACGATCGAGACCTCGCATGGCTAACGATCTGTCGGTCTTGATGGAGCTGCAGGCGGACTGCCTGGCCGGGCTGTGGGGCCATTCCACAGCCCGGCGCGATATCCTCGAGGTCGGCGACGTCGAGGAAGGGCTGAACGCGGCGGCGGCTATCGGAGATGATCGCATTCAGAGGATGTCCGGGCAGTATGTAAAGCCGGACGCTTTCACCCACGGGTCCTCCAGGCAGAGAGTCCAGTGGTTCCGGCGTGGCCTGGAAACTGGAGATCTCGATGCCTGTGACACCTTTGGAGCGCCTGGACCTTAGGAGGGCTCGAACTCGACAACCGGATGAGGAGCTCGAGTCCTTCGGGTTCAATTCGAGAGGTTTACCGGGGAGAGGATCTACGCGCTCCCCAAGCTATCGTAACGAGAGAAAGGAGACAGCGATGGGATTTTTCGACTTTCTGAAGGGATCTGGCAAAGAGGTCAAGGCACCGGAGCCCAAAGAGATGACACAGCAGTACAGTGCGGCGGAAAAGAAAGAGATCAACGATCGCCGGCGGGCCATGGCCCTGGCGAAAGAGGTTGAGAGCTTCGGACTGGAGATTCAGGACCTGGGCGTCAAGGTCGACGGTGATGTGGCTACCGTCAGCGGCACGGTCGGCGACCAGGCAACCAAGGAGAAGGTCGTGCTAGCCGTTGGCAACACCGTTGGCATTGCACGGGTCGACGATCGGATCGAAGTGAGCAATCCCGAGCCTGAGGCTCAGTTTCATACCGTGGTCAGCGGAGAGAGCCTGTCGCTCATCGCCAAGAAATACTACGGCAACGCGATGAAGTACCCGGTGATCTTCGAAGCGAACAAGCCGATGTTGACCGACCCGGACAAAATCTACCCCGGTCAGGTGCTGCGCATTCCGCCCACCGAGTGATCGGGACAGAGTCGACGGCTCTATGAGCCGGCGAAACGGGGCGCTGGCTCAGCGCCCCGTTCTCGTTCTCCGCATCGAAACGACTTCTAGAGGAGGTAAGTTGGCATGAATGTCGAGCAAGTTGCAGCTGTCTCCGTAGATCTACTAACGCAGTGGGGCCTCAAGGTCCTGGGCGCCCTCGCGCTGCTGATTGTTGGCCGAATGGTCGCTGGGCTGTTGCGCAAACTCACCCGGAGGGCCATGTCAAAGGCCGACGTCGACGCGACGCTGATCCCGTTTATGAGCAGCATGGTGTACTACCTGGTTCTGGCGGTGGTTCTTATCGCGGTGCTGGGTCTTTTCGGAATCCAGACAACGTCTCTCATCGCCATTCTCGGTGCCGCCGGCCTGGCCGTGGGTTTGGCGCTCCAGGGCACCTTGTCCCACTTCGCCTCGGGGATCATGCTCTTGATCTTCAGGCCTTTTCGCGTCGGTGACGTGGTCGAGGTCGGCGGAACGACCGGCAAGGTCCAGGAGATCGGCATCTTCACCACCACCTTGACCAGTCCCGACAACATCAAGATCACGGTGCCCAATTCTCAGGTCTACGGCACCACGATCAAGAACATGAACGGTTACGACACCCGCCGGGTGGACATGGTCATGGGCGTCTCGTACGACGACGACCTCGCCGTGGCGATGGGGACCATGGGTCGAGTGGTGCGGGAGGACGCACGAGTGCTCGCCGATCCCGAGCCACAGATCGCGGTCGCCGAGCTCGCCGACTCTTCGGTCAATTTCGTCGTCCGCCCGTGGTGCAAGGCCGAGGATTACTGGAATGTGAAATTCGACCTCACCCGTCGCCTCAAGGAGGAGCTGGAGGCTACCGGTTGCTCGATTCCATTCCCACAGCGCGACGTCCATCTGTTTCGCGAGGCCGGGCCTGCATAGGCCTAGACGGTGGTGGTCTGTCGCCGATCGGGTTCAGGGAGCTCGTCCTCTTGAAACTGTGCCGAGCGTCAACTCGGGAGGATTGGAGATCGAGACTGGTTGACCGGCAGCGAGTTTGCTACTATTCGCGATTGGCGTGGAGGTGTAGCCGAGCGGTCAAAGGCAGCAGACTGTAAATCTGCCGGGCAAAGCCCTACGGTGGTTCGAATCCATCCACCTCCACCATATTTTCTTCAAGCGGGAGTAACTCAGTGGTAGAGTCTCGGCCTTCCAAGCCGTTGGTCGCGGGTTCGATTCCCGTCTCCCGCTCCATATGGATCCCCCGTAAGGTCTAGTCCTCTTGGCATTGTAGGCGAGCCGTCGGACTCGCGGCTCCTGGCCCCGGGGGTTGATCTATAGCCCGGGGGTTGATCTATAGAAGGGAATCTGAGAAACTCTCCATTGGGCAGTGCGATGCGCCTCCCCGAGCGGCCGCAAAGGCAGTCGGGATGGTCAAGGAAATCAGGGCTTTACAGGCGTAATAAGAAGGGCTATACTCACAAATTCCGCCAGCCGCTCGAAGGATGCCGAGCGGTCGGGGGCTTTGCGGTCTAGCCGACGCCTACGTAGCTCAGGGGTAGAGCACTTCCTTGGTAAGGAAGAGGTCACCGGTTCAAATCCGGTCGTGGGCTCCAGGCGCACCGAGGCACTAGGATTTGAAATTGAACCGCTGCAACTACCTGCAGGGACCCTAGCCTTTCAGGAGGAGAACCGAACAGCCATGGCCAAGGAGAAGTTTGAGCGCACGAAGCCGCACGTGAATGTGGGGACGATTGGTCACGTGGACCATGGGAAGAC
>Ga0316187_10000059_pt1 | contig 62044 bp, 49 predicted proteins | sample CroRivburrow1_MG_FD_204927 | JGI IMG/M metagenome (GOLD analysis project Ga0316187, IMG submission 204927) | Coastal sediment microbial communities from Maine, United States - Cross River worm burrow 1 | ecosystem: Environmental > Aquatic > Marine > Coastal > Sediment | place: USA: Maine...
CGGTTATGCGGCTGATGAAAAAACTGCACGATGTGCTGGGCAACCACCGGGCCGATATCGTGTATGGCCTCCAGTTGTTCCTGCGTGGCCTGCATCAGTGCATCAAGACTGCCGAACTCGCTGGCCAGTATCCGCGCGGTGGCATCGCCAACTTCGCGAATACCCAGCGCGTACAGAAAACGGTCCAGTGTCGTGCGCTTGCTATCCTGCAAGGCCTTGATCAGGTTTTGTGCGGACTTTTTACCCATTCGTTCCAGGCCGGCAAGCACCTCTGCTGACACGGCATACAGGCCGGCCACATCCGTTATCAGTTTCTGATCCACCAGCTGCTCGACCAGCTTGTCGCCCAGGCCTTCAATATCCATGGCACGCCGGGAAGCAAAATGTTTTATTGCCGCCTTGCGCTGTGCCTCACAGTACAAGCCACCGGTGCAGCGTGCCACGGCCTCACCTTCGAGCTTCTCGATATCCGACCCGCAGACCGGGCACCTGGCCGGCATTACGAAGGGCTTTGCTTCATCAGGCCGTCTGTCCAGGATGACCGAAACGACCTCTGGAATCACATCGCCGGCACGGCGAATAACAACCGTATCACCGATGTGCACATCTTTGCGCCGCACTTCGTCTTCGTTATGCAAGGTGGCGTTGGTTACCGTTACACCGCCGACAAAAACGGGTTCCAGCCTGGCTACCGGCGTAATAGCGCCGGTGCGGCCGACCTGCACATCGATGCCCAGCACCCGGGTCAACTCTTCCCGGGCCGGGAACTTGCGCGCGATCGCCCAGCGCGGTGCACGTGCAACGAATCCCAGACGTTCCTGTAAATCAATTTGATCCACCTTGAACACAACACCATCGATATCAAACGGCAGGCCGCCGCGTTGCTGTTCCAGCGTTCGATAATAATTTACGCAACCCTCCAGTCCCGACACACGTTCAATACCATGGTAAACACGCAAGCCCCACTCGCGAAGCTGTTGCAGGATTTCACTGTGTCGATCGGCGAGACGCCCCTTCTCTACCAGTCCTGTACCGTAACAATAGATTTCCAGTGGACGCCGGGCAGTGATTTTCGGGTCCAGCTGGCGCAAGCTGCCGGCGGCGGCATTGCGGGGATTCACAAAAGGTTTCTGGTCCTGCTGCCGTGCGCGCTCATTGAGCTTGCGGAATCCTTCATGTGATATGAATACTTCGCCCCGGACTTCCAATCGTTTCGGATAGCCACTGCCCAGCAGCCGCAAAGGGATTGACTGGATAGTACGGACATTCAGTGTAATATCTTCACCCTTGCTGCCGTCGCCACGTGTGGCGCCGCGCTTCAGCACGCCACCTTCGTATAACAGGCTTACCGCCAGACCATCCAGCTTTGGCTCTGCAACATAGTCTACTGCCTCCAGATCCAGGCGTTCGCGCACACGTCGATCGAACCTACCCAGCTCATCGTCATCGAAGGCATTGTCCAGCGACAACATCGGCACCTCGTGGCGCACTTCACCGAACGCACTCAGGGGCTCGGCGCCAACACGTCGGGTGGGGGAATCGTCAGTGATCAGTTCAGGGCGGGCTTGTTCAAGAGCCTGCAGTTCGCGCAGCAAACGATCGTACTCTGCATCGGGGATCAGTGGATCATCGAGCACGTAATAGCGGTAATTATGTAGCCGAATCTGCTCCCGGAGCTTTTTTGCACGTTGCACCGGATCCGGCTTCTTACCCGGACTTTTTATGATGCGGCCCTGCGCAGGAACTGATCCTCGACTATGCCTTCACGTATCTGCATAAGCGACTGGTGGGTAATCACACACTGCTTCTGGTCCTGCAGCTCACCACCCATTTCTACCGCCAGGCGTTCCGCCGTATGTATAAAATCATCGAAGGCTTCGACAGGATCCAGCGGGCCGGGTATTTGCAGGAACAGCGTAATGCCGGGGGTCGAGAAGCCGCGCATATCCGTTGCTGAAAAGGTGCCGGGTTTCACCAGGTTGGCAACCCCGAAAACAGCCTGCTGCGCGCCATCGACAATGGTCATGCGCTGATAGATTCCGCGATCGTCGAACTGCAGTTTGTTGTTCTGCAGCGCCTTGAGCAAGGCATCGCCGGCAAATACACCCCCTTGCGGCGCCACAACAGAAATGATCAGCAGCCGCTCGGAATCAGTGGCAGTGGGTTCAGGATCGCGCCCGGACATCACCTGCTCCATACGTGCCAGCTCCTCCTTGATAGCATCCTCGTCAGGTTCGTCCGTTTCCCGGTGCCTGGGGACAGCATCAGGAGATCCGGCAGCTTTGCGCGGGCGGTTCTGGAAACGGGTCCAGGCGTAAACAGCAAGTATGATCCCGGCGCCAAACAGCAACAGGATCAGGCGCAGGTCATTCATGCTCAGACCGCCGCGAGTTGTACCGCTTCGTCGATATCAACCGCGACCAGGCGGGAAACACCGGGTTCATGCATGGTTACGCCGGTCAACTGATACGCAAGATCCATGGTGATCTTGTTATGGGTAATGAATATAAACTGTACACGCTCGGACATCTCTCTCACCATGTCACAGAAACGGCCGACATTGGCATCGTCCAACGGGGCGTCGACCTCATCGAGTATGCAGAAAGGCGATGGATTAAGCTCAAAGATGGAAAACACCAATGCCACAGCAGTCAGCGCTTTCTCTCCACCGGACAGCAGATGGATGGTGCTGTTACGTTTGCCTGGAGGACGAGCCATGACGGTAACACCGGCATCCAGCAGGTCTTCACCCGTCATTTCCAGATAGGCATGCCCGCCACCAAACAGGCGCGGGAACATCGCCTGCAAACCCAAGTTGACCTTGTCGAAGGTTTCCTTGAAACGCGTACGGGTCTCACGGTCAATTTTCCGAATCGCGTTCTGCAGCGTTTCCAGCGCCGCTGAAACATCTTCGTGTTGTGCATCCAGGTATTTCTTGCGCTCGGATTGTTCTTCGTACTCGTCTATTGCTGCCAGATTGATCGGGCCCAGTCGCTGTATGCGAGCAGTCAGACGCTCGGCCTCCTGTGCCCAGGTTTCTGCAGTAGCATCCTCGGCCAGTTCTTCCACCAGGGCAGACAGCTCGAAGCCGCTTTCGCCAATCTGCTCGAGCAGGGTTTCCCCACGCACCTTGATTTCCTGCCAGTCCAGCTTTTCGCGGCCCAGCTGGTCGCGCAGTTTCTGAACCGCATCATCCTTCTGGTGACGCTGCTGTTCGCCCTCGCGCAAGCGGTGCTCTATGTCCTCAACCTTTTTTCTTTCGGCACTCAGCTCGGCCTCTACAGCCAGGCGTTTCTGCAGCCGGGCAGCCAGCTCTTCTTCCATCGCCTGCAACGGTGCTTCACTCTCGGACAGCGCCTGACGTAACTCGTCACGGCGTTGTTGCAAGTGACTTTGCTGACCTCGCATACGCTCCAGGTTTTGTGTAGTGGTTTCCTGTTCGGTACGCCAGGACCGGTATTTCAGCTCCAGTTCGTGTGCCTGGTCGCGGTCACGCTGTGCTGTGCCGCGTGCATCCTCCAGTGCGCTGCGTAAGCGGTCGCGTTCCGCCTGCCGTTGATCGCGTTCATCAGCGAGTGTATCCAGACCCGCGAGTGCTGCATGCAGAGTTTTGCGCGACTCATCGGCCACCGTACTGTCTTCATCCTGCTGGACGCTGATTTCGCCGATTTCCTTGTGCAGCGCAGCACTGCGTTTGTGAATTTGCTCAAGACGCGTGCTACGCGCTTCAAACTGGGCGCGCGCATCGCTGAACTGTCGGTGTGCCTGGTTGGCTTCAAGCTGCAACGCTTCGCGTCGCGCTTCTGCTTCCTTTAGTTCACCCCGTCCGTTCTCAAGCAGCGCTTCCAGGTCGGAGATAATATTCTTATTAGCTTTAAGTGTTTCTTCTATCTCTTTGATTTCTCTCTCACGTTCCAGAACACCTGATTGGGCATTCTCGTCGCGTGCTACGCGCAACCAGCCACTCCCGATCCACACGCCATCCTGAGTGACCACAGATTCATGGGCTGCCAGACTGGTGCGCAACTTCAGGGCTGCCTGCAATGACTCAACGGCATACACGCCATCCAGCAAGCCATCCAGCGACCAGGGTGCTCGCACTTTGCCGGTCAGCAGATCACCTGCGGCAACAGACTCGGAGCTTGCCGTTGCCTGCATATCAACAAGAGACAGCGCCCCCTGCCCGAGTTCACCCAGCGCTTCGGCCAATTCATCGGTACCATCGACACACACCGCTTCCAGGTAAAATCCCAGTACGGTCTCGACTGCACGCTCCCAACCGGCATCAACATCCAGTTGCGTGGCTAGCCGTGGCGCATCTGTCAGACCACGCGCAGCCAGCCAGCGATTAACCCCGCCTTCGCCCTCTTCTCCCAGTGCTGCCTGCTGCAGCGCCTGCAGGGAAGCCATTCGGCCATGCAATGACTGTTGCCGATTTTGTGCCTCGTTCAGCTCACCCTGCTGGGTACGGGTGGATTCGCGCAGCGCGTCAATACTGCCACGCAGCGTTTCCAGCTGCTCCTGTAGCTGTTGCGCATGCTGCTGACGTTCTTCCGCCTGCTTTTCCAGTTCGCTGATTTCAGCTTCCAGCGTACTACTGTCAAGCTGTTTCTGCTCCTGCTCGATACGTTGCTGGCGTTGCGTGAGCTGCATCAGTTGGTGTTCCAGGTGGTCGATACGGGTACGCTCAACCTGCGCGGTCTGCGAACATTCGTTGGCGCGGCTATTGAAAGCCTCCCATTCAGACTGCCAGGCCTGCATCTCCTGTTCGGCCTTCTCCCTTGTCTCGCGTGACGCCTGTGCATGGGAAGCAGCCTGTTCGCGTAGCGGTTCTATGTCGGCCAGTTCTCTGGCCAGCTGCTCCAGGCGCTGGCTATCGACCTTGATGTGAGCCTGTACTTCATTCCAGGCCTGTTCGGTTTTTTCCAGCTCTTCCTGCTGACTGTGGCGTATTTCCTTGCCATGCTGGATTGCCTGCTCGACCCGCGCCACTTCGGCGCCGAGTTCGTAGTAACGCCCCTGCACTTCGTTGAAAAGATCGGACGCGTCAATATGCTCCGCACGGCCTGTCTCCAGAGCCGCTTCCACAGCGCGTAATTCGGCGATCACGGCTTGCAAACGTGTTTCGTGCTCCTGAATACGCTGGCGCCGGTCGCCGCTTTCCTCGTGCAGTTCATGGTAACGCAGCGTCAGCAGTTCGGCTTTGACACGGCGCTCCTCATCACGCAACACTTTGAAACGCTCCGCAGCGCGCGCCTGGCGTTTCAATTTATCAAGTTGTTTCTCAATTTCTTCACGTAAGTCATTTAATCTTGAGAGATTTTCATGCGTATGCCGGATGCGCCTTTCGGTTTCCTTGCGGCGTTCCTTGTACTTGGAGATGCCGGCGGCCTCTTCAAAAAACACGCGCAGGTCTTCAGGTCTGGCCTCGATCAGACGCGAGATCATACCCTGCTCGATAATGGAGTAACTGCGTGGGCCCAGTCCGGTGCCGAGGAATATGTCGGTAATATCCCGTCTGCGGCAGCGTGTACCGTTCAGGAAATACCCTGATTGCCCATCGCGCGCGACCTGGCGGCGTAATGAAATCTCGCTGTAATTGGCATATTGGCCACCAATACTGCCGTCAGCATTATCGAACACCAGTTCCACGGACGCCTGCGCGACCGGCTTGCGTGCGCTTGACCCGTTGAAGATGACATCGGCCATCGAGTCGCCGCGCAGGTTCTTTGCGGACGATTCCCCCATCACCCAGCGCACGGCGTCGATCACGTTGGACTTGCCGCAACCGTTCGGCCCGATGATGCCCATAAGATCAGACGGAAAATGAACAGTAGTGGGATCGACGAAGGATTTGAAACCGGAAAGTTTGAGCTTGCTTAGCCGCATCCGTGGACGATACCGATCTGCAACACTGGTGACAAGACTTGACATGCTCCCTGATATAAAAAGAGCCTGATGGCGTAAAAATAGTCAGGGCCGGGGGGGGGTGATTAGGTGGATTCTGATCAATGCCATAAAGCTGCAAAGGGCTTGGAAACAGTACCTGAACGCGTACCGTATCTACGGTTATTTCTATATATCAAACGCAACTCGCTGTTCCAGATTAACTTGTACTGTCCTGACCTGTTCCTGTATCTTGCGCGCATGTCGACACAGCCCAGCAAAGACCTGGAAACCTTCGATAATCCACACCCGGATCGCGATTACACGATCCGCATTCGCATGCCGGAGTTCACCTGCCTGTGCCCTAAAACCGGCCAGCCGGATTTTGCCGTTCTGGATCTTGAGTACGTTCCGGGTCAACGATGTGTCGAGCTGAAATCACTGAAAATGTACATCTGGTCATTTCGCGATGAAGGCGCTTTCCACGAGGACGTTACCAACCGGATTCTGGACCGGCTGGTAACTGTCTGTGCCCCGCGGTTCATGCGCCTTACCGCTGAATTCAACGTGCGTGGCGGTGTCTATACCAGCGTGGTTGCCGAGCACCGGGACCCGGACTGGCACGCGCCTGAAAAGATCGAGCTGCCCTGAGCTGATGAAGTATAAATCCCGTTGGAGCGGTCTCCTGACCGCGATTTGTGCAATTACCAATCGCGGTCAGGAGACCGCTCCTACAACGCTTGCCGTATAAAGTCTGTGAATCTGTTTATCGGGATTGATGTCGGCACTTCGGCCTGCCGGGCTTGCGCTATTGATGAGCGGGCTCTGGTTGTAGCGGAAACGCGCTGCGATCTCCCTCCCCCGGTATGTCACGGCGCTTGTGTTGAGCAGGATGCTGAGGTCTGGTGGCAGACCCTGGCGGAAACACTGGATACACTTTGCAACCAGATCGATCCCGGGCAGGTCAGCCGCATTGCGGTAGATGGCACGTCGGGAACACTGCTGCTATGTGCCCGCGACGGTGCGGTATTGACCCCGGGACTGATGTACAGCGACACCCGGGCCACAGCGGAAGCCCGGCTCATTGCCTCGACTGCCCCACCTGACAGTGCTGCGCTGGGCGCAACTTCCGGCCTCGCAAAACTGCTCCATCTTCGTCACAGCCTGCCGGACACTGATTACCTGGCGTTACATCAGGCGGACTGGCTGGCCGGAAAGCTGGCCGGTCAGTTCGGCATCAGCGACGAAAACAATGCCCTGAAGACAGGCTATGATCCCGTACAACGCTGTTGGCCGGACTGGCTGGCGGCGCTGTCTGTCTCACATCAGCACTTACCGGAGGTAGTTCCGCCGGGATCGGTAATCGGAACTACCAGCGCTTTGTCTGTAAAACGCTGGGGATGGCCGGCCAGCGTGGAAGTCGTGGCGGGCACGACCGACAGCACGGCTGGTTTCATTGCCACAGGGGCAGACACTACAGGCGCGGCTGTCACTTCGCTGGGCAGCACGCTGGTCATCAAGGTGCTGTCTGATCAGCCAGTGGCTGCGGCACGCTACGGCGTCTACAGCCACCGTCTGGGTGACCGCTGGCTGGCTGGCGGTGCTTCCAATGCGGGTGGGGCGGTAGTGCGCAGTCTGTTCAGCAGCTGTGATATGCACCGCTACACGCGGCTGATGCGACCGCATCAACTGACAGGTCTGGATTACTATCCTCTGCCTTCGCGTGGTGAGCGGTTCCCGCTCCAGGACCCATTGATGGAACCCAGGTTGAAACCCCGCCCGTCCTCGGAAGCAGTATTTTTCCAGGGCATACTGGAGGGTCTGGCCCGTATTGAGCAGCGTGGCTACCGCTTGCTGGCCGAACTGGGTGCGCCCTACCCGGAGGAGGTACTGACCGTGGGAGGCGGCGCCGGAAATACCGGGTGGATGGAAATACGTCAACAGCTGCTGGGCGCTCCTGTTACCAGAGCACTCCATCAGCAAGCGGCGTTTGGTGCCGCACTGCTGGCTCGCCGCGGCCACGCATAACCCGGTACGACACTACTTCTGCAAACCACCTTCCCTGACCCAGATCGCCGTAGCGCCGGCAACTGCCGCCGGCATGACAATGAAGTTAACCACTGGCAACAGAGTACACAGCATAACCAGCCCCCCGAAACTCCACGCCAGTAACGGCCGCTTGCGCAGACGTGCCCGCTGTTCCTTGAAAAACAGTTGGTGGTTGGCCATTGGGTAATCCATGTACTGCACGGTCATCATCCAGGCACTGAACAGTACCCACAGGACGGATACCACCACATTGGCCACTGGAACCAGCAACAGCAGCAACAGGGGCACTGCTCGCAGCGCAAAATAGAGCAGTTTACGAAGCTCGGACATGATACTGGGTAAAATATCGCGCAATAACTGGCGCCAGTCACCCTGCAGGCTTTTCCCGGTCAGGTAGCATTCCACAGCCTCTGCCAGCAATCCGTTGAAAGGTGCCGCGATCAGGTTTGCCAGGATCGAAAAGCCGTAAAATATCACCACCAGACTGGTGAGCACGAAAACCGGCACCACAACATACCTCAACCAGTGCAGCCAGTCGGGCAACCCGGCGATCATGGCGCGCGAGGATCCGTCTACCCAGCCGTAGGCCCAGCCGATCAGGCCACCGAATAACAGGATATTGATCAGCAGGGGCATCACTACAAAGCGCCGCAACCCGGGCTTTCGCAACAGGGAAAAACCTTCGGCTAAATAGCCAGCACCGGTAAACAAGTCCTTCATGGTTTAATCCACTTGTAATATCACGCTATAAAATCTGCCAGTCGCTCCACACCTTGCTGTAATTTTTCCATTGATGTCGTATAGGCAAAGCGCACGTGCTGGTCGGCCTTGTAGCGCCCGAAATCAATGCCCGGCGTTATCGCTACACCGGCCTGTTCCAGCAAGGTTGTTGCAAACGTATAGCTGTTCCCGGTAAACCGGCTGCAATCGGCATACAGATAAAAAGCACCCTGCGGTTCAACCGGGATATCGAATCCCAGCGCCCTTAACGCGGGCAAGAGAAAATCGCGGCGACGCTGGAATTCCTGGCGGCGTTGCTCGAGCACCTCCCGTGTGGGCGCCTCAAAGGCAGCCAGCGCTGCGTGTTGAGCCGGGGTCGATGCGGCCAGAAACAGGTTCTGCGCCAGCATATCGAGATGATCAATATACGCCTCGGGTGCTACCAGCCAGCCCAGCCGCCAGCCAGTCATACCGAAATATTTCGAGAAGCTGTTGATGACGAACAGATCGTCACCCAGTGCGAGTGCCGTTTCAGGTTTGCCGTGGTAACACAGGTTCTGATAAATCTCATCGATAATCAGCACCCCTTCGCGCTGTCGAATCAGCTTCAGCATCGCTTGCAGCGTGTCGGCAGAAACGGCCGTGCCGGTAGGATTCGAAGGGCTGGCCAGCATCGCGCAGCAGGTACGCCGGGTCCAGTGCTGTTCCAGCATATCTGCGGAAAGCTGGTAACCGTGTTCCGGCCCTACCTCGATCATGACCGGTTCACCTTCATACAGATACACAAAGTTTCTATTGCAGGGATACCCGGGATCCGCCATTAACACCTGGCTGCCAGGATCAACCAGCGCAGCCAGTATCAGCTGCAAAGCCCCGGAAGCACCCGGTGTTACCAGTATTCGCCTGGCATCAACCGTTACACCAAACTGATCATGGTAATGACGTGCGATGGCCTCGCGTAATTCGGTCAGCCCCGCTGCCGGCGTGTAGTGCGTCTGACCCTGCTGCAGTGCGCGAATACCTGCCTCTGTAACAGGCTGTGGCGTGGTGAAGTCCGGCTCACCGATTTCCATGTGCACCACGGAATGCCCCTGCGCCTCGAGCTCCCGTGCACGCGCGAGCAACTTCATAGCATGAAAGGGGGTAATGGAGGCAAGGCGTTTTGCTGACACAGTATAGGGTCCGTATGCGTGTTACGAATGCAGTTCCTGCAATAAGGCAACGGTGACCATCTTATGCCTGCCCGCTTCTCCGGAAATCACCTGGAACGGGCTGCCAGGCTCGCCCAGTTGATCAAGAACCAGCGCTGCACCGTCGAAGTTATGATCCCGGGTGTATTCGCTGACGGCCACCAGCGTCTGCAACCCCGCCGCCCGGGCGGATAGCAAACCGTTTTCGGAATCCTCGAACGCCAGACATTCGGCAGCACTGACACCCATGGCCTGCATGGCGTAAAAATAGATATCGGGCGCCGGTTTCTTCGCGGGCACAACGCCACCGGCCGCTATCACATCGAACCAGCTTTCCGCGTCAGGTGCAAGGTTGTGCTGCAACAGTGCTGAAACATTGGCTGGCGTTGTGGTAGTTGCAATACCCAGACGCAGCCCGGTCTGTCGTGCCTCGGTAATCAGGCGCCTGACGCCGGGCCGCATCGGCAGATTACCCGCCGCCACCGTTTCTGTATAGATTGCTGTCTTGGATGCATGCAGGGCTGCAATGTACTCGTCAAGATCCCCGGGCACCGTAAATGCCGGCAGGTGCTCTGCCAGGTAGTACCGAATACGCTCCTTGCCACCGGTAACAGCCAGCAGCCTGGCATACAGCTGCTGTGACCAGTGCCAGTCCAGCCCTGCCTGCGCAAAACTTCGATTAAAGGACTGCCGATGAATTTCCTCGGTTTCCGCCAGCGTGCCGTCCACATCAAACAGCAGTGTTGTCAGTTTACTCATCCCAATACCCAGGTTTCATAGCTAAGCCAAGCCCGCCCCTGCAGGAAATTTTCTTGTCATTTTGCACAGAATTTCAATCTATTTGTGAGTCTGAAAGTCATCATAGAACGAGTATTAGCCTACCGCACAGACAAAACCGGCAACAAGTAAAATCGACCCGCTGTGAATTTGTTATTTTCGCGCTTGACTCGACCCATAGACAGCCGGAAACTACCGCACTTGGATTCGCAGGGCGTTTAAATACTTGCCTGCAATCACGGATTCTGCTATAGAGCACGGCTTGTTTTATTTTGTTGGTTGGGAGAGATTGAATGGCTGCCAAGAAAAAGGCTGCAAAGACCAGAGCGAAAGCAAAGACCAAGGCGAAAGCAAAGAAAAAAGTTGCCACCAAAAAGACGGTTGCCAAAAAAACGGCTGTAAAAAAGAAGGCCGTCGCCAAAAAGAAAGTGGTTGGCAAAAAAGCGCCGGCAAAAAAAGTAGCTGCGAAGAAAGTCACTGCAAAGAAAAAAGCAGTGGCAAAAAAACCTGCGGCCGCCAAAGCCGCGCCAAAGAAAGCAGCCAGCAAACCCAGGGTGGTGAAACAGAGCGCCGCCCGCAAGCCTGCTCCACCTTCAATGTCTTCTCACGCCGGACCGGTGCCTGGCATTGCACCCTACGATGAAAAACGCGGTGAGGAGTACATGAATGAAACCCAGGTCGCGCACTTCCGTGATATCCTGCTCACCTGGAAGCGGGATTTAATGGAAGAGGTCGATCGTACCGTGCATCACATGCAGGACGAAGCGGCCAACTTTCCTGACCCGAATGATCGTGCCACCCAGGAATCCGATTTCAGCATGGAACTGCGCGCCCGGGACCGTGAACGCAAACTGATAAAGAAGATCGATGAATCACTGCTTATGCTCGATAGCGATGAGTACGGCTATTGTGATTCGTGCGGGATCGAGATCGGCATCCGTCGTCTGGAAGCGCGACCCACAGCGACCCAGTGCATCGATTGCAAGACACTCGATGAAATCCGGGAAAAACAAATGGGCTGAACTGTAACAGGCGGAATTATGATCTGCCCTGCCCTGCTATGAAAACCGGCCCCGTGCCGGTTTTCTGTTTTCACGGCGAGGATACCCTGCAGCAACGAAAACCATGACTGACGCAGCCTACTGCGGGCGTTTCGCCCCGTCACCAACCGGACCCCTGCATTTCGGGTCACTGGTGGCCGCTGTCGGCAGTTTTCTGGATGCCCGTTCACAGGATGGTGAATGGCTGCTGCGCATGGAGGATCTGGATCCTCCGAGGGAGGTGCCCGGTGCGGCTGACGATATTCTGCGCACGCTGGAAGCGTTCGGACTGTACTGGGATGGCGCAGTTACCTACCAGAGCGATAGGCACCCGCTCTACCAGGCGGCCCTGGATCGACTTGGGCAAATAGGGCAGACCTACCCATGCGGCTGCACGCGCAAGGAGATCCGGGCACGTGCCGGGTCGTCCGGGATTTATCCAGGCACCTGCCGTGCTGGCTTGCCGCCGGGTCGCAAAGCACGCTCTGTCCGTCTGCGCGTTCCCGATCTTGAGGTTAGCTTCGAAGATCGTGTACAGCGGACTATCAGTGAGTGGTTACCGGAACAGAGCGGCGACTTCATCCTGCGGCGGGCAGATGGCCTGTTTGCTTACCAACTGGCCGTAGTGGTCGACGATGCGGACCAGGGCATAACGGATATCGTACGCGGTGCTGACTTACTCGATTCCACCTGTCAGCAGATTGTGCTGCAGCGGGCACTCGGATACGCCACGCCTGACTACCTGCACCTGCCACTGGTGGTGAATGAGCACGGGGAGAAACTGAGCAAACAGGCCCATGCCCCGCCGGTAACCGCGGATCATGCCGTCGCAACGCTCTGCTCTGCACTTCGCGCACTGGGTCAACCGGTTCCGGATGACGTGGCTGGCTGCGATCTGGCAGATTTCTGGGAACAGGCGGTAAGTTCCTGGCAGGTGGAACGGATTCCAAAGACACAAAAAATTAGCGAACGTTGATACCTGTTTCCCAAACTCCGTACAATGTGCAGGACATAATAAATTCAGCCCGGCTATCCGGCGCCCCGATCACAGGAGTCACTGCATGTCCCAGGAAAAGGTCTACCCGGTCCCTGCAACATTTGCCGCCAATGCCCATATAAACAGCGCCCGTTACCAGGAGATGTACCAGCGCTCCCTGGATGACCCTGAGGCTTTCTGGGCGGAACAGGCGGAACAGTTCGTCAGCTGGTACAAACCGTGGGACAAGGTGCTGGAGTGGGACTTCCATCAGGGGACCATCCGCTGGTTCGAAGGCGCCGAGCTCAATGTCAGTTACAATTGTATTGACCGGCACCTGGAAGCGCGCGGTGACCAGACGGCCATTATCTGGGAAGGCGACAACCCTGACGAAGACAAAAAAATCAGCTACCGGGAACTGCACCGGGAAGTTTGCACTTTAGCCAATGTGCTAAAGGCGCGTGGAGTCAAAAAAGGCGACCGGGTCTGTATCTACATGCCTATGATTCCCGAAGCTGCCTATGCAATGCTGGCCTGTACGCGTATCGGCGCCGTACACTCGGTCGTGTTCGGCGGCTTTTCCCCGGAATCAATCAAGGACCGCATCCTGGATTCAGACTGCCGGGTGGTTGTCACGGCTGACGAGAGCGTGCGTGGCGGCAAAGCCGTGCCCCTGAAAGCCAATACCGACAAGGCGCTAACCTCCTGCCCCAATGTGCACACTGTGCTGGTCGTCAAACGCACCGGCGGCAACATAGAATGGCATAACGAACGGGATGTATGGCTACACGAAATTGCAGCAACCGTAGATGCCGACTGTGAGCCTGAATCCATGGGTGCCGAAGACCCGCTGTTTATCCTTTACACTTCAGGCTCTACCGGCAAGCCCAAGGGCGTACTGCACACCACCGGCGGCTATCTGCTATTCGCTGCCATGACACACAAATATGTGTTCGACTACCAGGAGGGGGAAAACTACTGGTGTACTGCCGATGTCGGCTGGATTACCGGACACACCTATATTCTCTATGGCCCGTTAGCCAATGGCGCCAGAACCCTGATGTTCGAGGGCATCCCAACCTACCCCGACGCGTCGCGCTTCTGGCAGGTATGCGATAAGCACCAGGTAAAAACCTTTTATACTGCACCAACTGCCATTCGCGCACTGATGCGTGAAGGCAATGACCCGGTTAGCAAAACCTCCCGCAGCTCGCTGCGCCTGCTTGGCACGGTGGGCGAACCGATTAATCCTGAAGCCTGGGAATGGTATTACAATGTCATTGGCGAACAACGCTGCCCCATTGTAGACACCTGGTGGCAAACCGAAACCGGTGGCCACATGATCACGCCACTGCCTGGTGCCACGGCACTGAAACCGGGATCAGCGAGCTTGCCCTTCTTCGGCGTAGTCCCGGCACTGGTCGACAATGAAGGCAAGCTGCTGGAAGGCGAAGCGGAGGGCAACCTGGTCATAACGCGTTCCTGGCCGGGACAGATGCGAACCGTTTACGGCGATCACCAGCGCTTCAGGGACACCTATTTCTCTGCCTACCCGGGCATGTATTTTACCGGTGACGGTGCACGTCGCGACAAGGACGGCTATTACTGGATTACCGGCCGTGTCGATGACGTGCTCAACGTGTCCGGTCACCGTCTGGGCACTGCTGAGCTGGAAAGCGCCCTGGTACTGCACGAAGCCGTCGCAGAAGCGGCAGTGGTCGGTTTCCCACACGATATAAAGGGCCAGGGCATCTATGCCTATGTGACGCTGGTAAAGGGTGTGGAACACAGCGATGCACTCAGGACAGAGCTGGTGAAACTGGTGCGCAGCGAGATCGGCCCCATCGCCACCATCGATGTTATCCAGTGGGCGCCGGGGCTGCCGAAAACGCGATCCGGCAAGATCATGCGCCGCATCCTGCGCAAGATCGCCGCCAACGAAGTTGACAGCCTGGGTGACACGTCGACACTGGCGGACCCCGGCGTCGTGGATGACCTGAAAAACAACCGCGAACACCAATGAGGTTAGTACTCCTTCAATGTGATATTGACGGGTTCAGCAAGGCAAGAAGCGGTCAGATGCAAGGCGCTTGCCCGCCGGGGTAGCCATCTACCTCAAGGGCAAGCAAAACCGCAGATGGCCGCTTATTGCCTTGCCCGAAGGGAACCACACAGCGACGCCATTGCCGCGTTGCGCCTCTTGGCAAGGGTCCCTGGCCATTGCCGGCGAGCCGCGCCTCGCCTAAAGCGCCTACTGTTGGTGCACTGACGTCGCTGTGTGGCTCTGAACCCGTCAATATCACATTGAAGGAGTACTAGTGGCAAGCGTTAACAGTAAATTCAAACCGGCCTGGTGGCTTCCCGGGCCACATTTACAGACACTGTTTCCACACATCTTTCGCAACCGGCTACCGCCGCCCCTGCTGCGCGAGCGCATTGAACTGGACGACGGTGATTTCCTCGATATGGACTGGAGCGAGGATCGTAACGGCCCGCTGGTACTCCTGTTACACGGTCTGGAAGGATCAGTTCGCTCACACTACGTCGCAGGCTTGATACATGCCCTCAGTGCTTGCGGCTTACAGGTTGCATTGCTTAACTTCAGGGGCTGCAGTGGTGAACCGAACCGGCTTGCACGCAGCTATCACTCGGGCGAAACCGGTGATCTCGATACAATTCTTAAACTTCTGGCAAACCGGCACCCACAACGTTCTGTCTACGTGGTCGGGATTTCGCTGGGCGGAAACGTACTTTTGAAATGGCTGGGAGAGAATCCGTCACAAACGCTGGTATTAAAGGCAGTCGCAATCTCGGTTCCTTTCCTGCTGAATACGGCAGCGCTCAGACTGCAACGCGGTTTCTCGCGTTTCTACCAGGTCTACCTGCTGCACAAACTGCGCGCCTCGACACGCAACAAGGCAAAACGGCTAACTTTGCCCATCGATACAAACCATCTGTCCCGTCTAAAAACCTTTCGCCAGTTTGATGACCGGGTGACCGCTCCCCTGCACGGTTTTCGTGATGTTGACGATTATTATGCGCGTTGCAGCAGCCGCTCTTACATTAAAAATATTCAAACCCCTACCCTGATACTGCACGCACTGGACGACCCCTTCATGACACCCGAGGCTATCCCTGACAGTGCTGAACATGGATCCGGTGTTAGACTTGAAGTCAGCAGGCATGGAGGCCACGTTGGTTTTGTTGGCGGGGCTGTGCCCTGGAAACCGCAATACTGGATCGACGAGCGCGTCTGTTACTGGCTTGAAACGCCACCCTCGACGACTATCTGACACCAAAACTGCACCGGATAAGTGCAACTTCATTATTCCCTAATGGATTAATATTCTCTGCTGCGCTCATGCGTTTCACCACCGGGCGAAGCAACAGACCACATCGGGTATAAATCCGGTTTCTGCGCACTGCCTGCTGCACTTCATTGTTTAGTATTATTTTTATACGCACATAAAATAAAACACGGGGAATCAGACTGTTTTTATCGCTCTGACAGCCCTGCCTCCTCTCAAGCCAAACAGGCCACGGCCGATACGTCATTCTAAATATTTCGTCAATACATTGGCACATATTGCTCAGGCTAACTCAGCCGGAACAGGCAGTACCGGCAGCCACCACCTGGATGACATTGTTAGGACTACATAACCTATGAAGCTTGCAAATCTGTTCAAGACCTCCGTTCTGAGTATTACCCTGCTTTCGGGAACAGCGACTGCAGATGAATCCGATATCTATTCAATACACTTTTCCGAGGACGGGAAGCACCTGATCACTGGTGGCGCGGGTGGCTTCACGCTGGCGGATACAGTAAAACACTCTGGCGGCATAAAGATCTGGAACAGCGAAACCGGTGGCCTGGTCGAGGCGATGGGACAACGTGACGACCTGGACAGTATTTTCGGCGAAAAGTACGGCCGCGTCGGTAACCGTCGCTGGGGCATCAGCAATTTCAAGGACGTCGTCCTGACAGGCTCTTATCCTGATGGCAAGGTAGTGCTGCTGCCAAGCTCACTGGGACGTATGATCGACAACGCTAATGCCCAGTTGCCTGGCTTCATTGGCGGCTATATGGATTTCTCTGACAAGCACCCTGCCCGCATCGAACTCGCACAACTCACCCGGGTGAAAGGCAACTGTGACCCGAAGACCGGTTTTCACGATTACGTTGGCCCGATCGTCCCTTCCAACAACAGAAAGTTCGCGGCTATCGTTGTCAACACCTGCAAGGTAAGCGCTGTGAAAGGTGACCAGCAGGTTGGCTTTGAATATCGTTCAGACCTGCACATCATGGACCTTGAGAAATTCAGGATCACACGATCGATTCCACGTCTGGATGCAGGCGTGTACGCCCTTGGCATCACTGACAACGGCAAGCGTATCGGCTTTGTAGGCCGCGATCAGTTTGCTGTTCTGGATGTAGAAACAGACAAACGTCATGTTGTCGAAACCTATAAAGACAGCGAATTCATGATACCCCGCCAGTTCAGCACCCTGCAGTTCAGCAAGGACGGCAGTAAACTGATTTCACTGCGCAATATCTATGATATTGAAGCTGGTACCGAACAGGCATTCAAATGGGCCGAAGGTGAAGCGAAAAAACCACGTCGTATTTCCAGCGTCAAGGTCGCACCGGATCTGAGCTACTTCGCCATGGTCATGCCCAAACGCTCGCTGGTCATGTTTGGCGACGACGGCCTGCCACACTCCTATGGCAAGGCTGACAAAGTTATCCTTTTGAATACGAAAACCGGAGAACGCACCGAACTGGAGGTTACCAAATCGATGACCGAAGGCAAACGCTGTGTCACCGATATTTCCCCCGACAGTAAACGCGTCGCCGTAGGGTGTAAAGGCGGCCTGTTACGCGTCTACAATGCCAGTAACGGAAAGCTGCTCTGGAACAAACATAATATAGGCAAGGTAGAGGATAACGGTTTGATGAAGGTGCAGTATGACTCAACTGATGGGCTATTAGCGCTACTGGGCAATTCTTCCATCTACTGATTCGCTACAGCACCGCGCAGCTGCGGGGTGCAATAAAAAGGGGCCAAAAGGCCCCTTTTTTATTTGCTGCCGGAAGACCCTGACTAGCTTTCACCCACCGCTTTCATACTCAGGCGAATGCGGCCCTGCTTGTCTACCTCCAGCACCTTGACCTTGATGGTGTCGCCTTCAGAAAGCTTGTCACTGACCTTCTCTACACGCTCTTCGCATATTTGCGAGATATGCACCAGACCATCCTTGCCCGGCAGAATGGTCACAAAGGCACCAAAGTCCATTAGTTTCGCGACCTTGCCTTCGTAGACACTTCCAACTTCCACGTCGGCGGTCAGCTGTTCAATACGGCGGCGGCACTCCTCACCGGCAGCGTGGTCGACAGAAGCAATCTTCACCGTGCCGCTATCATCGATATCGATACTTGCTCCGGTCTCTTCAGTCAGTGCACGGATGGTAGCACCACCCTTGCCGATGACATCGCGGATACGGTCGGGATTGATCTTCATGGTAATGTAACGCGGTGCGTACTCGGACATGTCTTCGCGCGGCGTGTTGATCGCCTTGTTCATTTCTCCGAGGATATGAATACGCGCATCATGCGCCTGCGCCAGTGCAGTCTCCATAATCTCGCTGGTGATGCCATCTATCTTGATATCCATCTGCAAGGCGTTAACACCTTTTTCAGTACCCGCCACCTTGAAGTCCATATCGCCGAGATGGTCTTCATCGCCCATGATGTCGGTCAGAACGGCGTAATCGTCACCTTCCTTGATCAGCCCCATGGCGACACCGGCTACCGGCGCAGTCAGTGGCACGCCGGCATCCATCATGGACAGACTGCTGCCGCACACGCTGGCCATCGAGCTTGAACCATTGGATTCGGTAATCTCGGAGACCACGCGGATGGTATAGGGAAATTCGTCCGGATTCGGCATCACGGCCAGCACACCACGCTTGGCCAGACGGCCATGACCGATTTCACGACGCTTGGGACTGCCAACACGACCGGTTTCGCCCACACAATAGGGAGGGAAGTTGTAATGCAACATAAACTTTTCACGGTATGACCCCTGCAGGGCATCAATAATCTGTGCATCGCGTTCAGTACCCAGTGTGGTAACCACCAGCGCCTGGGTTTCGCCACGGGTAAACAGTGCCGAACCGTGAGTGCGCGGCAGGACGCCGGTACGAACGGTAATCGGACGTACTGTCTTGGTGTCGCGGCCATCGATACGGGGATTACCCTCGATGATGCGACTGCGCACGATATTCTTTTCCAGCTTTTCCATGGCGCCGCGCACATCTTCCCCGCTGAAGCCACCTTCTTCGTCGCTGGCCAGATTCTCGATGGTAGCGGAACGAATGGCGCTCAAGCGCTCGTAGCGGTCCTGCTTGTCCGCTACCTGGTAGGCATCGCCAAATTCGGCTGCGCTGGCGTCAGACACGGCCTTGCCCAGTGCTTCGTTGACCGGGGCCGCTTTCCATTCCCAGGCAGGCGTATTCACTTCTGCTGCCAGTTCTTTGATCGTCTTGATAGCCAACTGCATCTGTTCATGTCCGTAGATTACGGAACCCAGCATGACGTCTTCCGGGAGTTCCTTGGCCTCGGATTCAACCATCAGTACGGCGTGCGAAGTACCGGCGACCACCAGGTCCAGATCCGATTCTTCCAGCTGGCTGCGGTCCGGATTTAATACATATTCGCCGTTGATATAACCGACACGGGCAGCACCTACCGGTCCGCTGAACGGTAATCCTGAGATAGAACAGGCCGCCGATGCGCCCAGCAGTGCCGGGATATCCGGATCGATTTCTGCATCCAGCGACATTACCGTGGCAATAATCTGTACTTCATTAGTGAAGCCTTTCGGAAACAGGGGCCGAATGGGGCGATCGATCAGGCGGCACAACAGTGTTTCGTTTTCACTTGGCCGGCCTTCGCGCCGAAAAAAACCGCCTGGTATGGTACCGGCGGCATAAGTGCGTTCCTGGTAATCAACGGTGAGCGGGAAGAAATCCCGATCCGTCCCCCGCTTGAGGCCTACCACGGTGACGAACACCTGGGTGTCACCCATGCTGACCATCACTGCACCGGACGCCTGGCGGGCAATTTCGCCGGTTTCAAACGTTACTGTATGACTACCGTACTGGAACGATTTCTTAATGGGGTTCACAGGTTAATCCTTACCGCTGGCTACAGCGCGGTTAAATTGATAAATGAATCGTGCTTGAATTCAGCGACGCAGGCCCAGGCGGCCAATCAGGTCCTGATAACGACCTACGTCCTTGCTCTTGAGATAATCGAGCAGTTTGCGGCGCGTGCTGACCATGCGCAACAGACCCTGACGGGAATGATGATCATGTTTGTGCTCCTGGAAGTGTGGCGTAAGCTCCTGGATATTTGCAGAGAGTAATGCGACCTGCACTTCAGGTGAACCGGTATCGCCGGCAGCGCGCTGATATTCGCTCACAATTTTTTGCTTCTGTTCGGTTGATAAAGCCATTCTTAATACTCCAAATTCGTTCCAAATTCATTCATCCAGCGAACAGGCCAGACGAAAGCGGGGTATTTTAACCGCGCTACCCCATAGTCTCAATAGCTTAGCGCCGGAAAATTACGGAAATACTGAACAACCCCCGCACAGGCTCAGGCACTCTTCATCAGACGCCGCGGCGCCACTCTCCCGTCGTCAAGGATCTCCCCCATACCCAGGAAGCTGCGATTACCCTCATACAAGCGAACCCAGCCGCTGGTCGGCGCATGGGGCACCAGGACCGGCTGTCCCTGCTGCAGATAGAATGCTGCATCGGTAGATAAATCCACGTCTGGCCATTGACTTAGCGCAGACTCAATGGGTAGCAGCAAGTCATCCATGGCGGGCATATCGTTTTCCTTGAGATACTGCAGCTGCTCCAGCGTCACCAGTTGGCCGGCTCCATAAGGGCCGACCATGCTGCGTCTGAGAGCGGAAACGTGCGCGCCGCAACCCAGCTTTTCGCCGATATCTTCAGCCAGCGTGCGGATATAAGTACCTTTTGAGCAATGCACGTCAATATCTATCCAGTCATCGCCCTGTCCGGTCAGTGTCAATTCGTAGATATCAACCGGCCGTGGCTCACGTTCTACTTCAACGCCTTGACGGGCCAGTTTGTAGAGCCGCTGCCCCTGGTGCTTGAGCGCCGAATACATAGGCGGAATCTGTTCAATTCTGCCGCGAAACTCGTCAAATACCCTGTCAATCTGCTCTGCGGTCCAGGACACCACTGGCCGGGTTTCCACCACTTCGCCTTCTGCATCAGCTGTTGTGGTACGCACACCCAGCTGACAGCGCACCTGGTAACGCTTGTCTGCATCCAGCAGAAAAGCGGAAACCTTGGTGGCTTCTCCCATGCAGATGGGCAGCACCCCGGATGCCAGCGGGTCCAGGCTGCCGGTATGACCGGCTTTCTTCGCATAGAAGAGGCGCTTCACCTGCTGCAGCGCATCGTTGGACGTAATCCCTGATGGCTTGTCCAGCAACAGAATACCGTTGACGTCTCGACCTCTAACCTGGCGTCGTCCCATAATTCGTTTTACCTCAGTTATCCGAATCAGAATCGTCGTCGGTATGCCCGTCTGCGCGCATCGCAGAATCTATCAAGGCACTCAGGCGCGCGCCCTGTTCCAGTGTATGATCGTGCCTGAAATGCAATTGCGGCACACGCCTCATGGCCAGATGTTTGCCCAGCAAGCGGCGCAAAAACCCTGCCGCGCCTTGCAATACATGCAAAGAAACATCGGGGTCCTGCTCTTCACCCGTTGTAGCCATTGTAGAAAAAAATATCTTGGCGTGTGACAGGTCACGCGAAACCTCAACACCTGAAATACTCACCATGCCAATACGCGGGTCATCAATTTCGTCACGTATGAGCGCCGCCAGCTCACGCTGAAGTTGTTCGCCGACACGGCGGGTTCTGGGAAAGTCTTTTGGCATAACAGATAAACCGGTAGCGTTATGCGGGTAGCACAGATCAGGTCGGGCGGATTACTCCACCGTACGTGCTGTTTCCACCCGCTCGAAGACTTCAATCTGGTCGCCGGCCTTGACGTCATTGTAATTCTTCACGCCGATACCGCATTCCGTGCCACTGCGTACTTCGTTGACGTCATCCTTGAAGCGGCGCAGGGATTCCAGCTCACCCTCGTAGATAACCACGTTATCACGCAACACACGAATCGGTGCGCTGCGGCGCACCACGCCATCAATGACCATACAACCTGCAATCGCACCTATCTTCGGTGCGCGGAATACATCGCGGACTTCCGCAATACCAATGATTTCCTCACTGACGTGCGGCGACAGCATGCCGGACACAGCTGCTTTTACATCGTCAATCGCTTCGTAGATCACGCTGTAGTAATGCAGATCAACTTCGTGTTCTTCGATAACGCTCCGCGCAGTCGCGTCTGCACGCACGTTGAAGCCGATCAGGATCGCATTGGATGCGACAGCCAGATTGGCATCGGTTTCATTGATACCACCAACACCTGACGAGACAATGTTGACGGTAACTTCATCGGTGACAATGTTGGTCAGAGATTCACGCAGCGCCTCAACACTGCCCTGTACATCGGCCTTCAAAACGATATTCAGGTTCGTCTGTTCACCCTTGCCCAGATTCGCGAACATGTCCTCAAGCTTGGACTGTTGTTGCTTGGCCAGCTTTATCTCGCGCTGCTTCTGGTGACGGAATTCGGCCAGCTCACGCGCCCGGCGTTCATCATTGATGACCAGCGCATCTTCACCCGCACCCGGCGTCCCGGACAGCCCCAGCACTACTGCTGGCATTGATGGTCCTGCAGAATCAATGGCTTTGCCCGACTCGTCAAACATGGCTCGTACACGCCCCATTTCCTGGCCGGCAATCAGCGTATCGCCTTTGCGCAATACACCGTTCTGCACCAGCACGGTAGCAACCGGGCCACGTCCCTTGTCCAGGCTCGATTCGATAACAATACCCCGAGCCGGACAGGTTTCGATCGCGGTCAGTTCGAGTAGTTCTGCCTGAAGTATGATGGCATCCAGCAGCCCATCGATACCCTCACCGGTTTTCGCCGATACCTCTATAAACTGAACATCGCCGCCCCAGTCTTCCGGAATCACCTCGTACTGCGATAACTCGGTCTTGACGCGTTCGGGATCAGCCTCTGGTTTGTCTATTTTGTTTACTGCCACCACGATGGGCACACCAGCAGCCTTGCTGTGCTGAACCGCCTCAACAGTCTGTGGCTTTACACCGTCATCGGCGGCAACGACCAGGATGACGATATCCGTCACCTTGGCGCCACGCGCACGCATGGCTGTGAAAGCCGCGTGGCCCGGAGTATCCAGGAAGCTGACGGTACCCTTGGGCGTATCTACATGATATGCACCAATGTGCTGGGTGATGCCACCGGCCTCTCCTGCAGCAACCCGTGTGCTGCGTATATAGTCGAGTAGCGATGTCTTGCCGTGATCGACGTGTCCCATGATGGTGACAACAGGAGGACGCGGCACTTTCTCACCACTGATCTCCTGTGCAGCCAGTTGCCCGAACTCAACTTCCAGATCATCGTCCGACACGGCCTTGGCAATATGCCCCAGCTCTTCTACCAGCAGCATGGCCGTATCCCGGTCAAGACTCTGGTTGATGGTTGCCATAACACCCATCTTCATCAGCGACTTGACCAGCTCGGCTCCTTTGATGGACATCTTCTGAGCCAGTTCTGAAACAGTAATAGCTTCCGGAATCTCAACTTCATGGATGACGGGTTCCGTCGGCATTTCGAAACCGTGTTCGCCTGAGGGAGTAATGGAAACACCCGTTCTCTGAGCGCGTTTTTTCTTGCGGCGGCCACCCTTGCCCTTGGCGACATGCAGTTCCTTGCGGCCATAGCGGGTCTGGCTGTCAGCGCCAGGCTCATGGCGCTTGCCCCTGCGGTCCTGTTCCGTCTTCTGCTGTTGCGCCTCCTGCGCTGCGCGCGCCTGCGCCAGCGCATCTTTGTCCGTTTTCTTGCGATCTTCTTCGACCTGGCGATTTGCCTCTTCTTCCTTGCGCTGTTTGGCTGCTTCGGCTCGTTTAGCGTCTTCCTCAGCTTTGAGCGCCGCCTCTTCCTCGGCACGTTTCAAGGCATCTTTTTCTGCCTGCAGTTTGGCCTGGCGCTCGGCAAGCAGCCTGGCTTTTTCGTCAGCCTCCTGCTTCAGCCTGTCCTGCTCTTCCTCGAGCAGATCGGTACGCTTGACATAGGTGCGTTTTTTGCGCACTTCCACGCTGACGGTTTTAGCACTGCTGCCACGGGCCGCGGTGGTGCGTAACTCACTGTGTGACCTGCGTTTCAACGTCACTTTCTTTGGCTGTGTGACACCCGCTGCCGCCACATCCGACCTGCCGTGGCTTCTGCGCAAGTAGGTTAGTAGCTGCATTTTCTCCTTGTCTGAAATAGTATCGTCCGCGCCGGCTATCGACAGGCCGGCTTCACCCAGTTGTGCCAACAGGCGATCAACCGGCAAACCTACCACGTCTGCGAACTGTCGTATGGTTACATCACTCATCTGGGGTGTCTCCTCGACGTTCAACCCTGTTCTTCTTCGGCAAACCAGGGGGCGCGTGCCGTCATAATCAATTTGCCTGCGCGCTCTTCGTCCATACCATCGATATCCATCAAATCGTCAACAGCCTGCTCGGCCAGATCTTCCATGGTGACAATCTCTTTACCTGCCAGGGTAAAGGCCAGATCTTCATCCATACCTTCCATTTCCAGAAGATCCTGTGCGGGCTGCCCACTGCCTTCTTCATGGGCAATAGCGCGTGTCAGCAGCACATCGCGGGCACGGCCACGCAGTTCCTCGACGATATCTTCCTCGAATTCTTCTATCTGCAACAGTTCACTGTTTGGCACATAGGCAATTTCCTCGACACTGGAGAACCCTTCCTGCGCAAGAATGACTGCGACTTCCTCGTCAACGTCCAGGTCTTCCATAAACAGTTTCTGCAATTTCTGCATTTCTTCTTCGGACTTCTCGGCAGCCTGTTGTTCGTCCATTACATTAAGCTCCCAGCCTGTCAACTGGCTGGCAAGCCGGACGTTCTGGCCACCACGGCCGATCGCCTGCGACAATTGCTCAGGGCCCACGGCAACATCCATGCTGTGCTTCTCTTCTTCAACCACAATGGAAACCACTTCAGCGGGAGACATGGCATTGATCACAAACTGAGCCGGGTTCTCATTCCACAATATAATATCGACACGCTCACCCGCCAGCTCGGTGGACACCGTTTGCACACGGGAGCCACGCATGCCGACACAGGCACCGACTGGATCGATGCGTGGATCGTTGGAGCTAACAGCAATCTTGGCACGCAGCCCCGGATCACGGGCAGCACCCAGTATCTCGATCAGGTCCTGACCAACTTCTGGCACTTCCAGCTTGAACAGTTCAACCAGAAACTCAGGGGCAACACGGCTGACGAACAGCTGTGGCCCGCGGGGTTCACTGCGCACATCATGCAAGTAGCCGCGAAGGCGATCACCGGGACGCACCGCTTCGCGCGGAATCATCTCTTCCCGGTAAATAATGGCTTCAGCATTGCCGCCCAGATCCAGGTATACGTTACCACGCTCCACACGCTTGACGATGCCGGTGACCAGTTCGCCGATCCGGTCCTTGTAGGCGTCCACCACCTGCGCACGCTCCGCTTCGCGGACCTTTTGTACAATGACCTGCTTGGCGGTCTGCGCGCCGATGCGCCCGAATTCAACCGATTCCATGGGCTCCTCAATAAACTCGCCCAGCTGGATATCGGGATTGATCTTGCGAGCTTCTTCGAGCAGGATCTGCCGCGAGGGGAAGTTGTAACCACCTTCCTCTTCCTCCTCCTCGTCATCTTCACCCGGCTCCGGGTTCTCTTCCACCACTTCCCAGCGGCGGAAGGTATCGTGCTCACCGGTCTCACGGTCAATCGCTACCCGGACCTCGATATCTTCTTCATGGCGTTTCTTGGTTGCAGACGCGAGCGCTGCTTCGATCGCACCGAATATGACGTCCTTGCTGACGCCCTTTTCATTGGATACAGCGTCTACGACCAACAGAATCTCTTTACTCATTTCGCACCCTCCGTCCGAGGCGAATTGTAATTCGGGACCAGCCGCGCCTGATCAATTTCATCCAGCCTCACAACAAGCTCCTCATCATCCATTCGCACTACGACCCGGTTTTCTCTCATACCAACCAATATTCCCTTGAACCTGCGCTGGCCGTCTAGCGGCGCTGACAAACGCAGACTGATTTCATGCCCCGCAAAGCGCTCGAAATCACTCGCCTGAAACAATGGCCTGTCCAGGCCCGGTGACGACACTTCCAGTGAATACTCACCGCGAACCGGGTCTTCAACGTCCAGCAACCCGCTCACCTGGTGGCTCACCGCCGTGCAGTCATCAATATCGATGCCGTTCTCGTGATCGATATACACCCGCAATACACCGCGTTTGGCGCGAATAAATTCCACGCCAACCAGCTCGAAGCCCAGTGCTGTAACCGCAGGCTCAATGAGCTTGCGAAGTTCGGCCGAGTCGCGCGGCATTTGCTTACACCAAAAACAAAAAATGGGCCGTAGGCCCACTTCAAAATACGGCATCCGTCAAAAAAATAACTCGGGCCGCCTGAAATTCCGCCTATTGTAGCAGATCAATCTGGCTAAAAGTAGCCTTCCATAGGACGATCCGTTCCAGCCGCGTTCAGCCTTTCCTTCAGCTCACCCAGAATGGGTCCAATATCCTGGATGCCGCTGTCCACAGCAATGGAATAAGGGCTTTCCTCCGCTGCCAGAACCTGTCCGGCCATACGTTGCTCCTGCAATACCTCGAGGGTGGCCTCTGACGGGTCCCCGCCCCGCGCTTCCCGGACCTTGATGCGGCGCTCAATTTCGGCATCCGCCGCCTGGCATTCCAGGATCACGAAGGGCACCCGGTTTTGATCCGCCAGCGCCCGGAACAGATCCCGGTACTGCCGCTGCAGGAAAGTCGCATCGACGATGACTGCATAGCCCGCCTTCAGTACAACGGTCGCCAGCTCAGCAAGCCGCTGATAGGTCTTTGCCGTCTGCTCGGCGGTATACAAACCCGTACCCGTACCCGACGCGCTGCGCTCGGTTGCCGCAAGCCCAGCCATCCTTTTGCGCTCCGTATCGGAACGTAGCTGTACCATTCCAGTTGCTTCACACAATTGCCGGGCAATGGTTGATTTCCCGGTACCGGAGACACCATAAGTAATCAATAACGCGGGCTGCCCGCGCCTGATACTCTGCTGCGCAAGCTGCATGTATTGAAGATATTCGGCGTGCGCTGCCTGCACAACTCCCGGCTCCGCCCCTGCCTGCTGCTTGCGCAGCATGGCCACCTTGGCTCGCACCATCGCCCGATACACCAGGTAATAACGCAGTACCTCCATGCCCTCGTAGTCACCGCTTTGCTGTAGATAACCGTTCAGAAAGTGGAATGCATAGTTCGGGTAGCCGCGGTCTTCAAGATCCATTACCAGGAACGCCACCTCGCTGATCACATCGATCCAGCGCAACTCGGGATTGAACTCAATGCAGTCGAACAGCGTCACCTGGTCATCAATCAAGGTTATATTGCGCAGATGAAGGTCGCCATGGCACTCACGTATGGCACCCTGCTGCTTCCTGCGCACCATCAGCGGCTCGAGCCGTTGGTATTCCGTCTCTGTCCATTGACGTGCCCGTGCCAGCTGTTCTATTTCATCGGCCGTGTCCAGAAGCGGACGTATATGCTGGAAATTTTCACTGACCCAGTGGTGAATTCGCTTCGCCTCACCGAACGGAGCATCTGCCGGCGCTATGGCCGTGTTGCGGTGAAAATCGGCAACGCGCTGCACCAACTGGTCGATATGCCGGATTTCAAGCTGCCTTTGCTCCGCCAACTCACTCAGCAGACCGCCCGCCGGAAACTGTCGCATACGCACTGCATATTCCAGCACCGGTCCATCACCGCCGGGCCGCGGACACTCTGCTGTCCCGGTAATGGCGACAACATCCAGATAGATCTGCGGGGCGAAGCGGCGGTTAAGGCGCAACTCTTCGTCGCAATAAAAATGCCGTTTTTCGAGGGTGGAATAATCGAGGAACCCGAAATTGACCGGTTTTTTGATCTTCCAGGCGAACTCACCCGTCAAGATGATCCAGGCGGTATGAGTTTCTATCAGTTGAGTGGCTGCGGCCTTATGCCCGAGAATATCCTGCCCGACAAGTGTATCGATCAGCTGGCGGGCCGTGTCCATATGCGAATTAGTGCTCTAGCCCAGACCAAGAACGTCCTGCATATCGTACAGCCCGTTTGGCTGCGACATCAGCCAGCCTGCTGCACGCACAGCACCGGAAGCAAATGTCATACGGCTGGACGCCTTGTGGGTCACTTCGATGCGCTCGCCTTCGGCAGCAAACATCACGGTGTGTTCACCGACAATATCACCGGCGCGTATCGTCTCGAAACCGATAGTCTTGCGCTCCCGGGCACCGGTTATCCCCTCACGCCCGTAAACAGCACAGGTCTTGAGATCACGCCCGAGTGCGTCAGCGATCACCTCACCCATGCGCAGGGCGGTACCGGATGGAGCATCGACCTTATGCCGGTGGTGAGCCTCGATCACTTCGATGTCCACCTCATCCCCCAGCACACGTGCCGCGACATCAAGCAGCTTCAGACACAGGTTCACGCCGACACTCATGTTGGGCGCGAAAACAACGCCGGTTTCCTTCGCGGCGTCCGCTATCTGCTGCTTCTGTTCATCACTGAAGCCGGTGGTGCCGATAACCATGCGCTTGCCGTGGCGGCGGCAGATTTCCAGATGCTGTAACGAGGCGGCCGGCGCGGTGAAATCTATCAGTACGTCAAATTGATCGATGACGGATTCCAGGTCATCACAGATAGCCACGCCCAGTTCGCCAACACCGGCAATCAGGCCGGCATCACTACCGATCAACTCGTGACCGGCTCGCTCGGTGGCAGCACCAGGCTGCAAACCTTCAGCCCGCAGGCAGGCGTCAATAAGGTTGCGGCCCATACGGCCAGCGGCTCCCGGGATGGCGATTCGAATCATTACAAGTTTCTCTAAACCCTGATTGCTGGCACGCATTTGAACACAATGTGTCCCATGACGCCCTACTCGGTAAAGAATTTCTTTACTCCGTCCAGCCATGAATGATGTTGCGGGTTATGCTTGCCGTTGCCCTTGAGGCTGTCGTCCAGTTCGCGCAGCATCTCTTTCTGCTTGCTGCTGAGCTTGACGGGAGTTTCCACCGTAACACGGCACATCAGGTCACCCACTGCACCCCCGCGCACCGGTTTTACACCCTTGCCGCGCATACGGAACAGTTTTCCGGTCTGGGTTTCCGGCGGCACCTTCAGCACCACCCGACCATCCAGGGTCGGTACTTCCATTTCCCCTCCCAGCGCTGCGGTAGCAAATCCGATCGGGACTTCACAATACAGATTGGCATCTTCGCGTTTGAAGATTGAGTGCTCCTTGACCTGGATCTGCACGTACAGATCGCCTGACGGTCCACCATTTTCCCCGGCTTCGCCTTCATTGGCCAGGCGAATACGGTCACCGCTGTCGACACCGGCCGGCACCTTGACGGAAAGGGTTTTCTGTTCCTTGGTCCTGCCCTGGCCGTTACAGTCACTACAGGGGTCACCGATAATGGAGCCATTGCCATGGCAGCGCGGACAGGTTTGCTGCACAGAGAAAAAGCCCTGCTGCATGCGCACCTGGCCATGGCCACCGCAGGTTGTACAGGTGGTCGGTTTGGTACCCTTTTTGGCACCGCTGCCGTCGCAGGTCTTGCAGGTCGCGTAGGTAGGAACACGAATTTTTACCGTGGTACCGCGCACGGCATCTTCCAGCGACAGTTCCAGGTTATAGCGCAGGTCCGCACCCCTGTAGACACGTTGCCCGCCACGGCCTCCACCGCCCCCTCCTCCGAAAATGTCGCCAAACACATCGCCAAAAATATCGCTGAAGTTAGCACCACCGCCAAAACCACCGGCGCCCGGTCTGCCCCCCATGCTGGGGTCTACGCCGGCATGCCCGAACTGGTCATAGGCGGCACGTTTCTGTGCGTCGCTAAGCACCTCGTAGGCCTCTTTGGCCACCTTGAATTTTTCTTCCGATTCGGTGCAGTCCGGATTTCGGTCCGGATGGTGCTTCTGCGCCGCGCGCCGGTAAGCCTTCTTCAGCTCAGCATCACTGGCATTTTTGGAAACACCGAGTACTTCGTAATAATCCTGTTTTGACATATCGGGTCTTCTGTTATCCCATCACCGCAACGGCAAAAATCCGGAGCCAGCGATTGTGCCGGCTCCGGATGGCTTTAATTAACCAGTATCAAGCCGTCCGCTTACTTTTTATCGTCCTTGACCTCTTCAAATTCAGCATCGACCGCATCATCCCCGGCTGCCTCCGCCGTCTCGGCACCCCCAGCCTCGGCGGCACCCGCTGCTGCAGCGTCTGCACCACTCTTTTCGGCATAGAGTTTTTCGGCCAGCTTGCCTGACAATTCGGCGAGTGCTGCTGTCTTGGCTTCGATCGCTTGCTTGTCGTCAGCCTTCAGGGTTTCCTTCAGCTCCTCGATTGCCTTGTCGATGGCCTGCTTCTCATCACCACTGACCTTGTCCTCACCCAGATCCTTGAGCGACTTCTCGGTAGCGTGAATCATGTTATCCGCCTGGTTGCGTGCGTCGGCCAGTTCGTGGAACTTGCGATCCTCGTCTGCGTGCGCTTCGGCATCCTTGACCATACGATCGACTTCCTCATCCGCCAGCCCGCTGGAAGCCTTGATAATAATATTCTGTTCCTTGCCAGTGCCCTTGTCCTTGGCCGACACATTGAGAATACCGTTGGCATCGATATCAAAGGTGACCTCGACCTGCGGAACACCGCGCGGAGCCGGCGGAATATCGGTCAGGTCAAAACGGCCCAGTGACTTGTTGCCGGTGGCGACTTCGCGCTCGCCCTGCAACACGTGTACGGTAACAGCGCTCTGATTATCGTCAGCTGTGGAAAACACCTGGTTCGCCTTGGTCGGGATCGTGGTGTTCTTTTCGATCAGCTTGGTCATGACACCGCCCAGGGTTTCGATGCCCAACGACAGCGGCGTAACGTCCAGTAGCAGCACGTCCTTGACCTCACCGCCCAGCACACCACCCTGAATGGAGGCGCCAACCGCAACCGCTTCGTCCGGATTCACATCACGACGCGGTTCCTTGCCGAAGAAATCCTGCACGGCTTCCTGAACCTTGGGCATACGTGTCTGGCCACCCACCAGGATAACGTCGTCGATCTCGCCAACTGACAGCCCGGCATCTTTCAGTGCCATCTTGCACGGTTCGATAGTACGGGTAACCAGCTCTTCAACCAGTGATTCCAGCTTGGCGCGGGTAATCTTGAGGTTAAGGTGCTTGGGACCGCTGGCATCGGCGGTGATGTATGGCAGATTCACATCGGTCTGCTGGCTGGAAGACAGCTCGATCTTGGTCTTTTCAGCAGCTTCCTTCAGACGCTGCATAGCCAGCGGGTCGCCGCGCAGATCAATACCCTGGTCCTTTTTGAATTCGTCCGCCAGGTAATCGATCAGGCGCTTGTCGAAGTCTTCACCACCGAGGAAGGTATCCCCGTTGGTGGACAGCACTTCGAACTGATGCTCACCGTCGATATCGGCAATTTCAATTATGGAAATATCAAAGGTACCGCCACCCAGATCGTAGACAGCGACCTTTACATCACCGCGCTTCTTGTCCATACCATAAGCCAGCGCCGCAGCGGTCGGCTCATTGATGATTCGCTTGACATCCAGACCTGCGATCTTGCCCGCATCCTTGGTAGCCTGGCGTTGTGAGTCATTGAAGTAAGCCGGCACGGTGATTACCGCCTCGGTGACACTCTCACCCAGGTAGTCTTCCGCGGTCTTCTTCATCTTCTGCAACACGCGTGCAGACACTTCCGGTGCTGCCATTTTTTTGCCATTGACTTCAACCCAGGCATCACCGTTATCGGCCTTGACGATCTTGTAGGGCACCAGGCTCAGATCTTTCTGCACCTCGGCGTCTTCGAAACGTCGACCGATCAGGCGTTTGACCGCATACAGCGTGTTGGCCGGGTTGGTCACGGCCTGACGCTTGGCGGCCTGACCGACCAAGACCTCGTCACCGTCGGCAAATGCCACGATGGACGGCGTGGTGCGGTCGCCTTCGCTGTTTTCGATGACGCGTGGTTCACCACCTTCCATGACTGCTACGCAGGAGTTGGTGGTGCCAAGGTCGATACCAATTATCTTGCCCATGTTCGTCGATCTCCCAGATTTCAGATTACTATTCTGTTTAACAAAGTCTCAATTACTACCCTAGATTGGGGACAGGCATTTGTTTTTCAAGCCTGCTCGTCGAGTTGACCGCCACCGGGCTGCGAGGCAGCGCTTGAAACAATCACCATCGCCGGGCGAATCAAGCGGTCATTAAGCAGATAGCCCTTTTGCACTACGGTTACCACCGTGTTCGGCGGCACATCCTCGCGTTCCTGCATGGACATCGCTTCATGATATTCTGGATTAAATTTTTCATTTAATGCACTGATTTCAATTATATTATACTTCTCCATTGCAGAGACCAGCATTTTTAACGTCAGCTCGCCGCCCTCTTTAAGCTTCGCAGCCTCCGCACTGTCTTGCGCCGCGGCCAGCCCCATCTCCAGGCTATCCCTGACCGGGAGAAGATCCACCGCAAATTTTTCCAGTGCAAATTTATGCGCATTGGCGACATCCCGCTCCCTCCGTTTACGCAGGTTTTCGATATCCGCCTGCAGGCGCAGGCACTGGTCCCAGTGCTCGTCCGCTTTGTTGCGCGCATCCGTCAACAGTGCGTGCAGCTGTTGCGGGTCACCTTCGGGTATCTCGCTGTCGCTGCTATCGGGGGATTCGCCCTGGGTTACGTCCAGTTCGTCTTCAGACACTGGTTTTTGCTTGCTACTCATTTAAATCCTCTAATACTATTAATAAGATACAGGATATATTTAAATTAATTTCACGCATCCAAGCCCTTCCGCACTAAAGAGGCGGTACTTGAATATGCGGCCTAATCGCGAGGATTCAAGGCTGCGCTGAGGATTCGTGCGGTCGCATCCACAATAGGAATGACCCGCTCATACGCCATGCGCGTCGGTCCGATCACGCCAAGCACACCCAACACCTGTCCATCCAATGTGTAAGGCGCCGTTACCAGGCTGCATTCGTCCAGCATTTCGTAACCGGACTCTTCACCGATAAAAATCTGCACACCTTCACTTTCCACGCACTGGTCGAGCAAGCCCAGAATCTGCCGCTTCTCATTGAAAGCCTCGAACAGGTGGCGCAGCGTTGTGATATTGCACAGATCGGTAAACTCCATCAGGTTGGCCTGACCCGCCAGCACATAATCCGTGCCCTGCTCTGCCTCGCCCAACACCCGGTCCGCCATATCCATCGCCGTCGCCATCATGCGATTCAGGTTTTCACGGGTTTCCCGCAATTCGGATACCAGCGTGGCGCGTACCGCTTGAATCTCCTTACCGGCAAACTGTTGGTTGAGAAAATTCGAATACTGCTGCAATTCGGACGCGCTGTAACTTCGATCCATCTTCAGAATGCAGTTCTGAACTTCCTTGTCGCTGATGACCAGGATCGCCAGCACCTTATGTTCAGAAAGGGGCAGGAACTCGACACGCTGCAGGGATGCGTGTTTGTGCCGGGGAATAGTCACAACACCAGCCAGACGTGTCACGTCGGATAATATCGTGGAGGCCGCTTCGACCAGTTCCCGTGAGTCCGTGTCTGCGCCGAGATTCAGCTGCAGCTCATCAAGCAGTGAATGCTCCAGCGGCTGTACCGATAAAAGCGTATCAACAAACACACGATAGCCCTGTACGGTAGGCACACGTCCTGCCGACGTGTGCGGCGACGTGACCAGCCCGAAATCTTCAAGATCGGCGATCACGTTGCGAATGGTGGCAGGACTCAACTTGAGACCGGCTTCCCGTGCCAGGGTACGCGAACCCACAGGTTGACCCTCGCGGATATAGCGCTCGGTGAGCGCTTTCAGCAGGTACTGGGCACGTTCGGACAGTTCAGGCACAGACGTCTCGGATTGTTCGGATTGAATGACTTCCGAACTTTAGCACTCCTTACCCCTGAGTGCTAACAGTGAACACAGGGTGCGCCGAAAACGCATCCGTAAATAGACAGTTGGCGCAACGCCCGGGAACCGATAGCATGCCGACCATGAGACCCGCTTTCCGCACAATCGGACTGATAGGCAAGGCAGGCGACCCAGCGGTCGCCGATACGCTCGCTGCGCTGGCCGCTGACCTCGGAAAACGAGGCCTCAAGGTGATTCTGGACACAAGTGCGGCGGCACACTTTGTGCAGCCTGCAGAACCGGTCCTGAGCCGGACGGAACTGGCAGCTGAATGTGACCTGGCGATCGTGGTCGGTGGCGATGGCACAATGCTCAATGCGGCGCGCAGTCTGGCCGAAGCCGACGTCCCGGTACTGGGTGTCAACCTGGGCCGCCTTGGTTTTCTGGCTGATGTCTCTCCCGGTGAAATGCCGGAAAGGCTGGATGAAATCCTGGCAGGCCAGTACGAGGAAGAGCAGCGCTCCCTGATTCACGCATCGGTGATCCGTGGTGGACAGACGGTCAGTGAAAGCGATGCGCTCAACGATGTTGTGATTCACAAGTGGGACATCGCCCGCATGATCGAAGTCGATACCTCGATAGACCAGCGCTTCCTGAACTCACTGCGCGCCGACGGCCTGATTGTTTCAACGCCAACAGGGTCAACTGCCTATGCCCTGTCGGGTGGTGGGCCCATTATTGACCCCGCCCTCCAGGCGTTGGTACTGGTGCCGATCTGCCCGCATACACTGAGCAACCGCCCCATCGTCGTCAGCGATCAGGTCGAAATCGAAATCGTGCTGCAGGGCGACGATAGCACCAAGGCCCAGATCACCTGCGACGGGCAGGTAAATTTCGGACTGATAGCCGGTGACCAGGTAAATATCAGGCGCAAGAATCACGCCCTGCGGCTGATCCATCCACAACAACACGACCACTTCGATATAATGCGCAGGAAACTGCGCTGGGCGGAACAACCCTGATGCTCCTGTCACTGCACATTCGCGACTTCGCCATCATCGACGAACTGGAAATCGAGTTAAACCCAGGCACAACAGCATTGACCGGCGAAACCGGTGCCGGCAAATCCATCCTGCTCGACGCGCTTGGCCTGCTGCTGGGCGATCGTGCCGATGCCGGATCAGTCCGGCATGGTGCCGAACGCGCTGATATCAGTGCCAGTTTCGACGTTTCCGCTATAGACAGTGCACGCAACTGGCTGCGCGAGCAGTCTCTTGATCTGGATGGCGAATGCCAGCTACGCCGTGTAGTCATGAGTGGAGGCCGTTCACGCGGCTATATCAACGGCTCCCCGGTGCCGGCCCAGTCGCTGCGCGAGCTCGGCGAGCACCTGGTCGATATTCACGGCCAGCACGAACACCAGTCGTTGATGAAACGTGAATTGCAACGCCAGTTGCTCGACAATCACGGCAGCCATGACAAGCTGCTGTCTGAACTCGCCAATATCCACCACGACTGGAAACAGACCGATGCTGACATCAAAGCTATCATCGGCACCGGCCAGGACCGTGACTCACGCCTTGAGTTTCTGCGCTTCCAGTTACAGGAACTCGAAGCACTGGCGCCCCTGGAAGGCGAAGTGGAACAACTGCATGAGGAACACAGGCGCCTGTCCAATGCCGGACAGTTGCTGGAGACATGCGACCGGCACATCAACCGACTCTACGATGATGAACACTCCGCACAGTCAGTTATCAGTCATGCCCTTGCCGACCTTGAACAACTGTCCCGGATCGACCCGTCACTCAAGGAAGCCGGTGAGCTGATCAGCACGACTCTGATTCAGCTGGAAGAAGGTGTCGATCAACTCAGGGCCTACCAGGACCGGCTAGAACTCGACCCGCAGCGCCTGCAGTGGGTGGAACAACGGCTCGATGCCCTGCACACAGTAGCCGGCAAACACCGTATCGAAGCAGAAACCCTGCACGCATTTCAATCCCGTTTGAACGAAGAACTGGCAGAACTGGAACAGTCTGATGAACGCCTGCAAGCACTTGAAGAAAAACGTGGGCACTTGGTGACGCGTTATGACAAAGGCGCAAAACAGCTCTCACGTAAACGCAAAAAAACAGCGGCACAACTGTCCAGCCAGGTCACCGAAGATATGCAGACACTCGGCATGAACGGTGGACACTTCAGCATCGAAGTAACCGATGCCGGGAACGAAGTAATGTCCCCGTACGGCCGCGACCGTATTGATTTTCTGGTCAGTGCCAACCCCGGACAACCGGCCAGGCCGCTGGTGAAGGTAGCCTCTGGTGGCGAGCTGTCCCGCATCAGCCTCGCCATCCAGGTCGCTGCAGCCGCAGACACCCACATACCGACCCTGATATTCGACGAAATCGATAGCGGCGTCGGAGGTGCCGTCGCCGAAACTGTCGGCAAACAACTGCAGGCACTGGGCAAACACCACCAGGTCATGTGCGTGACCCACCTGCCACAGGTTGCCGCACAGGCACACCAGCACCTTCAGGTCAGTAAGCTGACCAGCGACGAAACCACGCGTACGCGGATTCGTGAACTGGGCAAAGATGAACGCATGGAAGAAATCGCCCGCATGCTGGGCGGGAAGAAAATCACTGCATCAACGCGCGAACACGCACGGGAAATGTTGCAATCGGGGTAAGAGCAATTTTTCCGTCATCTTTCTCCAAGACTGCCGTAAACGCGCTCCCGGTAGTGGCGTTCCTGGCCCGGGTCACCCAGCAGAAAATACAGGTCAGATAGCTTGAGATAAACGCTTCTCAACTTACGTCCATCGTTTTCATTTTCTGTCATCGCAGTCTCGTAGTGTTGCAGTGCGGTATTGTAATCGCCCATCAGGAACGCCGCGTTTCCCTGGAACTCATGCCATACCCCGGCACCTTGCCCGTTTGCCACCAGGCGGGCTGCCGTCCTTTGCGCAAAATCGTGGGCATCGTTATAGGCTTCCTGCCATAACAGCACAAAGTAGTATTGTTCCGTAATCAAGCGATGTCTCAGGTATTGTCGCCAGTCGTCCGGGTAGCTTTCCTGCAACGATTGAAGCAGCTGTGCCGACGGGCTCCCGGTCCAGAGCTCGATCAGGGGCTCAGCCTCGAGGTGTTCGGGGAAGACTTGTGCCGGCTCGTACAGCACATTCTCGCTTGACCACAGGTCGCCACGCGCCAGCCCGATCATGGCTTCGGCAGCAGCAAAACGAGTGTCGCCGTACCACAGCCCATAAGCCGTTGCGAGCCTTGTATCAACCTCTTCAAATCTGCCCAGCGCTGCGAGTGCCAGCGTGTGCGAAAGGCCGTAGATTTTTCCGTTCGGCGCAGCCTGTTCCGCCTGCCGGAAATACGCCAACGCCAGTGCCGGTTCCCTTTCACTTAGCGCGCCGCAGCCCAGCCGCCACAATGCCACCGCGACGAGGTCCGTGGAAAACGCCAGTTCATCGATCCGTTCAGTGATGGTATTCAGGGGTGCGTTAAGCAGTTTTTGCAGGTCCTGCAGCAGTCCCTGGTCGCGCAATGCGGATAACTCATGGGCGCCAATACCGAAATCAGCGAAAGTGCGGCTGGGTACGCACTGCGGGTCGCTGCGCGCTGTTTTCCGGAGGTCCCGCCAGTAGTCGATAAAAAGCTTGCGGCGCCCCGGCGCAATCAGTTCGCCACGACGAATGCCCAGGCTACTGCTGATATCGATATCATCCACATAGATAACAGCGTTGGCTTTATCCGGCAGATCACCGATAAATGAAAAGACATACACTTTTGAATCGGACGCGTCGACTGCATTCTTCGCGCCAGCAATATCAACCAGCGGCCCATCGGCATGTGCCTCACGGATCTGCAGGTCGTAACGACCCTGGCCAACGTGGTAACTCAGATCAACCAGGTACCATTCAAAAGCGGTAATCCGGTTAAGCCGTTTCCATGCACTACCCGACATATGGTGGAAATAGCCATCCTTGTTTTTCAGCCAGAAGCCAATGCCGTCTTTTTTAAGATTGAACCATTTGGGGCCAGCGAGGGCGATGTTGAATGGCTCGCCTGGTTCAGGCGTCATAAAAGCAAAGTGAACGTGCAAGGTACCCGAGTCCTGCATCGGGAAAAATCCCTGCAATTCGGGAAAACCGCCGTCGTTGCCGGCGTCACGGATCTCAACCGAGTAATAACCGCTGAACGGGAACCGGGAGCTGAGATTCACCGTGCCCTTCGAGTACTTGAAAATACGGAATGTGTCCGGACCGGTATCCAGCTGGTTGTCGTCGAAGCTGTAACGTACCAGCGGCCCGCCGTGAGCGCTGGCCTGAAGCAGTAACAGGGATAAAACCAGCAATAATCGCAGCATTGGAGGAATCCGGCGCAGGTATTAGCGATTTAGCGGCTGGAGGAACAGCTTTTTAATGCCGGAATCCGGGAATACATGCATATTTGGCATAGTTGGGGTCAACGCACCAGTAAAGATTATAACCGGATCGCCGAAGGCATGATCAGAGGATCTTCTCCCTTCCAGCCACCGGCACGAAGACATAGCCATTCAGAGCTTCACACAATGCATGTAAAAATTTCTCCACACCCCAATAATAGTAATGGCAAAATCAGCCTGAAAGCAGCTGCGATGCTTTTTGGCCTTGCACTGTTAGTCGAAGCTTCACCTTGTACAGCGCGGGCATATCGCTGTACTGATGCAGGTGGCAACGTCAGCTATTCCCAAAGTCCATGCGCCTCCAGCCAGACAGGCGCCAGGATTCATGGTATTGGCACTACCACGGTTGGAGATCACGAGGCTTGTACTCTTATACGAAGTTTCGCTACAGAGAGTTTCGGCGGGCTCCAGCGCGGCACAGAACCTTCCATGCTGGTCGACAAATACGGAGGTCCCGGCTATATAGATCCGATCACACTGAACGTCATCAATTTTGTCAGCGGTTTTCGTTTCAGCAAAGAGGTTCCAGCGTCTAAAGTTGGGGGAATGGCCTATAACAAATGCAAAAGCGGCGGTTTCGGAAAAATACAGACCAGCGATTTACCAGTTGAAATACTTCCATCAGTCAATGAAGCAACGGAGTCACCCATACCTATGCAGCTCCCTTCACAATCCGCGCCTGTTGCTGAAAACAATACTCGTAACAAGGCCGAAGACAATAGCCGGCAACAACTGTGTCAGGATTATGACCGGCGCCTCGATGAACTGAACCGAGCCATGCGGCGTGGCTATGATGCGGAGAACGGCCAACGGATGCGGAAGGAACGCCAGCAGTATGAGGTGCTGTTGCGGAAGAATTGCCACTAGCAATTGGGGTCAGAGTGAAAATCCCCCGACATGTATCCAAGAGTTTTTACTCTGGCCCCGAACTATAAAACCCAAAATACATTGGCGAAGAGCGGGATAAGTGAGTTATGCGCTGACCCCGTTTATCACCATTCATCAAAAATGGTTTTCGACCATCACCTCATCAAGAGACAGTTGGCCAGGTTTCGGCCATGGTGGCTGCGTGCCTTTGCCTATGGCAATCATGAACGCGATTTCATAATCTCCGGGCAAGCTGATGATCTCGGCGACCGCTGCATAATCGAAGCCATCCATGGGACATGAATCGTAGCCCAGTTCCCTGGCCATCAGCATGATGGTCTGGCCTGCAAGGCCGCAGGAGCGCATGCCTTCATCACGCGCTATCTGTGGTTTGTCACGGTAGTAAACGTCCAATGCGGGTAGCAGAAAATCCTGCACTTCCTGCGGGGCCTTGCGCCAGTAACGCGCGGGCTCCCGGTTCCAGGCGTGTGTATCGAAACACAGCACCAGCAATTCCGAAGCATCGGTAACCTGGGCCTGGTCCCAGGCAACAGCACGAATCTTTTTTCGCTGCCCTGGATCGGTCACGCGTACGAATCTCCAGTTCTGTATATTGAATGCCGTGGGCGTGAGAATGGCATTCTCCATGAGCGTCCGGAATGTCTTCTGCGGCATACTGTGTTCAGGATCAAAATGCTTCACAGCACGGCGTTCGCGTATGGCTTCACTGACGTTCATGCCCCTGGTCTCCTTGTTATGTGTGTTGAGGTGAGGATTGATCGAGCGCCCGGCGCCCTTGACGCTTGAATATGCACACCAGGTTACGGTTATTGCAACCGATTTTACACTGTTTGCGGGCTTACCCCTTCCGGGACGTATTACGCATCACCAGACGTTCAATCATACCGTCAATACCGTGGATACTGATCTCCTTTGCAAAGCTGGCCCGGTAATTGATGGCCAGGCTTACGCCCTCGATCTTTACATCATAGATCTTCCAGTGGTCGCCCACCTTTCTCAGGCTGTAATCAATGGCAAGTGGGGCACGTCTGTCGTCGAGGATGCGCGAACGCACCGTTGCGCGGTGCTGGTCGGCTGATATATTTGATGCGAAATACTCGATTTTCTGGTTGGCATAACCGGCCAACGCAGTAGAGTAGATTCTGATCAGCAGTCTGCCGAACTCGCGCGTAAATTGAGAACGTTGTTGCTGTGTGGCCTGGCGCCAGTTTTTACCCAATGTGAGGCGTGACAGGGTTACGAAATCGATGTGCCGGGCAATATGCTGCTGAATGACGGCGTTAAGTTTTTCGGGATCTTCCTGAATACCGGGTGTTGCGTTCAACTCCGCTAGCACTGAGTTGGTCGCACCTTGAATCACATTGACAGGCAGTTCATCACCGGCCAGCGAGAGGGCCGGCCAGAGAAACAAGACAAGCAGGTAATTGGATAGTGCTTTCACTGTACTTTCTCCCAAAGTTACTAATATCTTCGGAAATCCGAGAGATCTCCTTTAGCTTTGCCGATACGACTAGTAGACCGGTCGGTTTACCCTAAACCACAAAAAAATCAGTGATCTCTCTTTGAAACAGCCAGTTTCAACATTGCAGGCCCGAGCTGTCTGATTATTTCAGGGTCGTTGTTGGTCTTTGCCATCAGGGTAAGCCCCTCCAGGTAAGCCACCATGGCACTGGCGGTGGCGTGGCTATCAAGTGCGGACAGGTCGCCTGTTGCCACGGCCTCGCTGAGCACGGCTTCAATCGGTGTCTCAAGATCCCTGAATATACGTTTCAGCCGCTCTCGAATGACTTCATCCTGGGTGCTCATTTCACCGGCGAGGTTACCGAAGGGGCATCCGAACACCTGGCCAGTCTGCTCTTTCACTGCAGTGTGATGACGGTACTGCATATCCAGAAACCGCTGGAGCCTGTCAAGTGGGGGTATATCCCGGACAAAAACATCTGCCAGCAGCGTGTCGCGAAACTGTTTCCACGATTCTTCCATCATGGCCAGCGTGAGATCCCTTTTTGATGGAAAGAAATGGTAAAAGCTGCCCTTTTTGACACCGGCCTGCTGGCAAATTTCCTGCACGCCGACATCCTCGTAACTCCGTGCGTAGAAGAGGTCCCGGGCGGTGTCCAGCAAGCGCTGCTTTGTGTCGTGTATCTGCGTCATGAACGAACTATAGTTGACCGGTTGGTCTAGATCAAGCCCCAGAACAATAAAATTTCTAACTTACTGTTTAGCAGCTAATTTTGTACCCGAACCCCGTTAACCAATACCACTGTCACTCCTTGGCGCGTATCTGACACCTTAGAGTGGAAAGTTGCCGGGAGAAAGTACCTGTTGACCGGGCGTCCGGTCAGGACTTCAGGTGTGCACAGTTTTTCTTCGTACAATCGCCGTAGATAATCAGCGAATGATCGTGGATTTTAAAGCCGGCCTTTTTGGCAACTTTTTCCTGGCAGCGTTCAATGGTCTCCTCGACAAACTCGACCACCATGCCGCACTGGTTACAGACGATGTGGTCGTGATGATGACCCTCGTTCAATTCGAACACCGAGTGCCCACCCTCAAAGTGATGGCGGGTTACCAGGCCAGCGGCTTCGAACTGGGTAAGCACGCGGTAAACAGTCGCCAGCCCGATCTCCTCTTCGGCCTCCAGCAAAACCTTGTACACATCCTCCGCACTCATGTGTCGGGTTTCGCTGGTTTCGAGGATTTCCAGGATCTTCATCCTCGGCAGCGTGACCTTCAGGCCCAGTTTGCGTAATTCGCCGGATTCCATTGTTTTACTTCCCGTTTACCTGCCGTTTCAGTTATTATCCTGCCCGTTCACCGGGCAATCAGATGTAGTTCTTGATGCGAAAGCTTCTCATCCTTATTACCATAAATGCAAGTGTTTTCCTCAGCGCCTGCGCGGAAGATCCAATCATCAACCGGTTGCCTTTTGTGTACCGGATCGATGTCCAGCAGGGCAATGTAATCACCCAGGACATGGTCAACCAGTTGCGCATCGGGATGAACAAGCGGCAGGCGCAGTTTGTACTCGGCGCACCGATGCTGAACGATCCTTTCCACGCTGATCGCTGGGATTATTTCTACGAGTACCAACCCGGAAGCGATGGGGAAAATCCGGCTACACGTCAACTTGTGAGCCTCATATTCGAGGATGACCGGCTGACTGATATAAGTGGAAACATGCTCCCCGACCCTAAACCCGGTGCGCTCCCACCCAGTCGCCAGGTTACTGTTGTTGTACCACCGCAGGAACTCGAAAGTGTTGGCATACTGACCCGCATGTGGCGCTGGTTGGGATTCGGTGCCAAACATGACAGCTAGTCACGCCCGCGGATAACCTGGCCTGCATCGTTACGGACAACAATAACAATGAGCGCTGAAAAACAAACCATTCTTGTCGTTGACGATACGCCTGAAAACATCGACGTTTTGAGCGGTGTGCTGCGGCCGGACTACAAGGTAAAGGCCGCACTCAACGGAGAGCGCGCGCTCAAAATCGCAGCCACCGAACCACGGCCGGATATCGTCCTGCTGGATATTATGATGCCCGGCATGGACGGCTATGAGGTCTGTAAAAAACTCAAGTCCGACCCGGCCACGGCAAAAATACCGGTCATCTTTATCACCGCCAAAACCGAAGTAGCGGATGAACAGCGTGGCTTTGAGCTCGGCGCCGTGGACTACATCACCAAACCTATCAGCCCACCACTGGTGCAGGCGCGGGTACGCACCCAGCTGGCCCTGTATGACCAGAACCGGGAGCTGGAACGCAAGGTCCGCGAACGCACCGAAGAACTGATCGAGACACGCATGGAAATCATCCGCCGCCTGGGCCGCGCTGCGGAATACAAGGATAACGAAACCGGCCTGCACGTTATCCGCATGAGCCACTACTCGCGCCTGATCGCCGAAGCTCTGAGCGGCGATGAGGAATGGGTAGACCTGGTATTCAACGCGGCACCCATGCACGACATCGGCAAGATCGGTATTCCGGACAGCATCCTGCTGAAGAGTGGCAAACTGAACGATGACGAGTGGCACATCATGCGCCAGCATCCCTCCTACGGCGCTGAAATTATCGGTGAGCATAGTTCTCCACTGATGCATATGGCTCGGGAAATAGCGCTTACCCATCACGAAAAATGGGATGGCGGCGGTTATCCCGGCGGACTTAAAGGTGAAGAGATCCCGCTGCCGGGTCGCATCATCGCTGTCGCTGACGTGTTCGATGCGCTCACCACGGAACGCCCATATAAAAAAGCCTGGAGTGTGGAGGACGCGGTCAAACTCATCGATGAAGAAGCAGGCACACACTTTGATCCACAACTGGTACCGATCATGCATTCCGCATTGCCGGAGTTCCTTGATATCAAGGAACGTTACGAAGAAAACTCGGTGCCCGATCTGGAACAGCAGCTCTGAAATCTAGCAAAGGTACAGTTTCGCAACTGAACAGCTGGGTACGCTACGTATGAGTTCGGGTCATCTGCAACGCTATCTGATCCTGCTGACAAACCTTGGCGGACTGGCATCACTGCTGCTTGGCGGTGTAGTACTGCTGGGTTGGTATACGCACAACACCTCCCTGATACAGGTTAACCCGGCCTTCGTAGCCATGCAGTACAACACGGCCCTGGGATTTATGCTGGGTGGTGCAGGCCTGCTGGCGCTGACCTGGGTATGGCTGCGCGCAGCACAGGTATTCGGCGGCACTGTATTGCTGATTGGTGTACTCACGCTCTTTGAATACGTTTTCGTTGTCGATCTGCACATCGATCAACTCCTTATGCAGCACTATATTGATGTCGGGGCATCCAACCCCGGACGCATGGCACCCAATACGGCACTGTGTTTCAGCCTCACTGGCATTGCGCTGCTCATCGGCGCTTTCTCGAGGCTCGGTATGCACCGTCTGGCCTGGATTGCTACCCTGGGGGCCACCATCATCGGGCTCGGCATCGCTGCCTTTGCCGGCTATTTCATTGGTGTTGAAAGCGCTTACGGCTGGGGGCACCTGACAAGAATGGCCATCCACACGGCGGCGGGCTTTGTTGTGCTGGGCAGTGGCTTTATATCGCTGGGACTCGCATTTGAGCGCAAACAACGGCCGGGTGAAAGACCGCCCGGCTGGTTGCCAGTGCCGGTAGTTATTACCGGCATGACCTTCACCTTCGCCATGTGGCAGGCGCTGCGAGCTCACGAACACCAGCTGATGGCAAACATGGGGTCGGCTGCGCAGAACTTTGCTGATGAAGGCTTCCTGCTGTTCGGCACCCTGGTCACGCTGGTACTGGCATACCGGATCCGTGTCAGCAGCACACAAGATAAAGCAGAGCATCACGCCACGTACGTACCCTGGGTAGTCATTGCATTGGGTGCCCTGCTATCGTTCTCGCTGTTCAGCCTGTTGCAGAAGAATCATAAAGTTGCGGTACGCAACGCATTCGAATCGGCGGTGGCAAATCATGGCGAGGCTATCCAGGCAGGCGTAAACAGCTATCTGGAATCCCTTTATCACATCCGCTCCGGCTTTAACGCCTCGACATTTATCGATCGCGACGAGTTCCATTTCCTGGTGGAACGCGACCTGCAAAATTCCCCTGGCCTGGTCGCACTGGAGTGGCTGCCGCTGGTCCAAGACGCCAACCGAGAAGCGATCGAGACGCAGGCGCAGCAGCAGCTGGGCGGCACATTTTTCTTCGCCGACAAGGGCAACCAGGGCAGACTGCAACGGGCACCCCGGCGCGACAGCTATTTCCCCGTGCTGTATGCGGAACCGCTGGAACTGAACCGACCGATACTCGGCTATGACCCGGGCGGCGACACCAACCGGTCGAACGTCCTGCTGCGTGCAGCGCGGGAAAACCGGCCGATTGCATCCGGTCGATTCATCCTGATCCAGCGCGGCAAGGACGTTTACGGTAACGGAGTCGCACTGCCGGTTTATGCCCGCGCGGCACCTCTCGAGACAGAGGAACAGCGCCTGGCAGCGCTGCAGGGATTTACCGTGGCGGTACTCGAGTTCGGTCCCATGATCGAAACCATACTGCAGAGGCACACACGCCCGGCCGGACTCGACCTGGTATTCGAGGACACCAAGGCGGCTGACAGCGAAAAGTTCCTGTACCGCCACCATGCCGGAGCAGACAACAGCCGGGTTGATAAATCCGTCGCGGTGGCTGAGGAAGGATTCCTGCAGGATATCCGGGAAATCGAATTTGCCAACCGGCCGTGGACAATTAAAGCGTACGCAACCGATCCGCGCTTTTATCCGCCGTGGAACCCCGGCAGTCTGTGGGTGCCCCTGGGCGCATTTGTGTTGTCCGTCGTGCTGGCGTTCTACCTGCGGCGCGCGGCCCTGCGCGAACGCGAACGCGCGCGCCTGCTGACCTATCAAACGGCACTGCTGAATGCCATCCCGATTCCTATTTTTGTAAAAGACAAGAAGACCATATTCACGGCCTGTAACAAGGCCTACGAACAGGCGTTCGGCATCAACTCGGAAGACCTTGCCGGCAAAACGGTGCTTGACCTGGACTTTATTCCGGAACAGGAACGGCAGAAGTTTCAGCAGGCTGACATCGACCTTATCCGCGAGGGTGGCTACCGCCAGGAGGAACGTATCCTGCCCTATACCGATGGCATGAACCACCATGTGATGTACTGGCGTACAACCTTTGACATAGCGGAAGGAGAGCCCGGCGGAATGATCGGTGGCCTGGTGGATGTTACCGAGTTGAAAAACCTGCAGGTGGAACTGAAACAGGCCACGCAGATAGCGGAAAGCGCCAGCCGAGCCAAGAGTGATTTCCTGGCTAACATGAGCCACGAAATACGCACCCCCATGAATGCCGTCATCGGTCTGTCCCACCTTGCCCTGAATACCGACCTGGACAACCGGCAGCGTGATTACCTGAACAAGATCTCGGGTTCAGCCAAGGCGCTGCTCGGTATTATTAACGATATTCTCGACTTTTCCAAAATCGAGGCCGGCAAGCTGGATGTGGAAGCAGTCCCGTTCGACCTGCATAGTGAAGTGCTGGAAAATCTCGCCAACATTATCAGCCTGAAGGCCGGTGAAAAAGGTACCGAACTGATTTTTGACTTTGACAGTGACCTGCCTTTCGCGCTGGTCGGTGACCCGCTGCGCCTCGGGCAGGTACTGATCAACCTGATGAACAACGCGGTCAAGTTCACCGATGGCGGAAACATCACCCTGCGCATCCGCGTACTCGAATCTGACGAAAACGGCATCCTGCTGCGTTTTTCGGTAAGCGATACCGGCATTGGTATGGACCAGGAGCAACAGGCAAAACTGTTCCAGTCCTTTACCCAGGCCGACGCATCGACCACCCGCAAGTTTGGTGGTACCGGCCTGGGCCTGACCATATCCAAACGGCTGGTGGAAATGATGGGTGGCGAAATCGGCGTTGAATCCGAAGCGGGCGCAGGCTCTACCTTCTGGTTCACTTCGCGTCTGGGTCGCGCTGATCCATCCCAGTTGAATTCAGCAGCCAATATCGATGCCGAAGTCGGAGCACTCAAGGTGCTGATTATTGATGACAACCCGACCGCGCGCGTCATTCTCCGCCGTTACCTGGAAGCTTTCGGTTTCTCTGTCGAAGAAACAGGCACCGGGGCAGAAGCTATCCGTATGCTTGAATCAGCCGACCCAGCGTTTGACCTGGTGCTGTCAGACTGGAAGATGCCGGAGATGGATGGCGTCGAAGTGGCGCGGCGGATTGGTAATAGTGACAAGATAGGCAAAATACCCGCAGTCCTCATGGTGACTGCATTCGACAGGGAAGAATTACTGCGCAATAAAGGCGACGCGCCCATCAAGGGGGTGCTGGTGAAACCGGTATCCCCTTCCACGTTACTGGATGGCATCCTGGAAGCCTTCGGCAAGGGCGCCGCCCGGCGTCACGGCGGTGGTGCAGAGCAACTGCCAGCACACGTCGTCGGTGCGCGTATCCTGCTGGTCGAGGACAATGAAATTAACCAGCAGGTCGCACAGGAGATCCTGGAAGCTGCCGGCGCGCACATTACCATCGCCAACAATGGCAAAGAGAGCGTCGACACCCTGCTGGCACAGCCTGATTATTTTGATGTCGTATTGATGGATATCCAGATGCCGGTCATGGATGGGCACCAGGCGACGCGCGAAATTCGCAAGGACGATCGCTTCAATAAATTACCTGTCCTCGCCATGACTGCCAACGCCATGGTCAGCGACCAGGACGAAGCCCGGGCGGCAGGCATGGACGACCATATTGCCAAGCCGATCGATGTAAAAGAACTGTTCGAAGTACTGGGTCGCTGGGTCGAGGTTCCCGAACAGCGGCGTAGCGCGCCCAACCCCAAAGTTTCAACCCAGGCTGATGCTGATCAGTCGGCATCCGGTGATATTGAATTGCCGCAATTACCAGGTATAGATACGCAAACCGGCCTGGCCCGGGTTGCCGGCAATATGAAACTCTATCGCAGCATCCTGCTTAAATTCCGCGACAGCCAGGCAAATGTAGTCGACGAGGTAGTTGCGGCGCTGGCTCAGGATGACAACGAAACTGCTCAACGCATTGCACACACCCTGAAGGGTATCGCAGGGAATGTGGGGGCGTCCGAACTACAGGAAACTGCCAGGCAACTGGAACACGCGATTAAAAACAATACCGGAGAGGCCGATCGGCTGATCGAACCAGTCCGTAGCGTACTGTCACGGGTATTGTCTTCGCTCGATACACTGCACACAAGCTCACAACAGGCGGGTAACGCAGAGTCAAACGAGTCCTTCGACACCGGCACCCTGAAACGCCTGCTCGGCGATCTGAAGGAACTGCTGGAAGACGATGACGCGGATGCGGTCAGCGTTCTGGATGAGATCAATGAACAGATGCCGGGAGCCTACCGGAAATTCAACCTGGCCGGCCTGGAAAAACTGGTCGGCCAATATGATTTTGAGGAAGCATTGACAGTCCTTGATAAAATCAATCAGGCCGTTGGGTAACGATAGGACACACGTTTTGAACAAAGAAGTGCCACGGCAGGTCGTACTGGTTGTAGACGATGCACCGGAAAATATCCAGGTTCTAAGCGCTATTCTCAAACCTTGCTACAAGGTAAAGGCCGCAACCAGTGGTGAACGCGCACTGAAAATTGCCCGCTCGGATAAACCGCCGGATCTGATACTGCTGGATATCATGATGCCGGAAATGGATGGCTACGAAGTGTGCCGCCAACTGAAAGCCGATGATCACACCAAGGCAATCCCCGTGATCTTCGTAACCGGGATGAGTGACGACACCGAACAGCAAAAAGGCCTTGCACTGGGTGCAGCCGCCTGTCTGACCAAGCCGGTAAATCCCGATCAGGTGCTGGGGTTGTCCAGGGAAACTATCCAGGGAAACGCCTGAATCAGTCACCCCTGGCAAGAAGAGCCGTCATATCCAGCTCCAGCTCGGCAATCACGCCGCGGTGATCGGACACCGTATCAGGAATCACCTGGTACGAGTGGAATGAAATGCCCGGTGATACCAGTATCCAGTCGAGGCGCTCACCGAATGCGGGGAAGGTTTCCAGACCCGTCCCTTCCGGACTGAATGTGGAAAGTGCAAGTTCCTGACTGATGTACTGTACAGTGGAATTCCTTTGCCATTCGGTATTAAAGTCACCCATGATAATCACAGGGCGCTTCCTGTCCTTCAGCGTCTCAATCAGTTCCATGGCCTGTTTTTTGCGGATGGACCGACTGGCAAAATCCAGGTGAACGGATACGATGTCAACATCGATATCGGGGCTGCCCGGCCAACTGATAGTCGATACCACAAACCCTTTGGGAACCGGTGACACTGCAGGATCAAAGGTAATGGCCTTTGGATCCCTGAGTTCGAGATTGGCAATCAGGGCTGTACCGTAGGAAAGCCCCAGCCCGTCTACGTGCACGCCATGTACAGACTGGCTGAAGGCCCCATTGTCTGCAAGATAGTCAATGTGATTGAAATTTCCGCTCCAGAACGAGGGGCCATCCGCCTCCTGCAGGGCAACTATATCTGCACCGCTGTCTTTGAGTAAGGCCGCAATAGCATCCAGGTTGGCAACAGTCGTGGCAGATCGTTGCAGTAACTGGTGGAAGCTGTCGCCGCGTCCGTGCGCCATGTTAAGGGTCATGATCCTGAGCCCGGCGTCACGCTCGTCAGCCACTCCGGGCAACTGGTCAGAAGCAGTCCGGTAAGACTGAACAGCAGGCGTTGCATCGAGCCGGGTTGTTGCACAGCCCTGCAGGATCAGACCCGTCAGCAACAGGCCGGCGCATGAAAACAATACCTTTGAGAACAGTCTGCTCACTTTTTGCGCTCCTGATATGCTGCCAGCTCGGCCCTCAGCCAGTCGCTGGTCCTGCGCTCTTTGCCCTGCCCGTCGACAACCAGATAAGGTTTTCCGGTCAACAGGCTCTTCGTTGCACACAGCTCGATAAATTCTTCAGGTGTGTCTATCTTTTCCCTGAAGTGCTGATACTTTCTGTTCATATGCTCGGCGGCTTCTCCCGGAGTGTAGCTGCTGCCGTTACGGAAAAACGTCAGGCTTGAGCCGGAAACAGATTCTATCAGGTATTGAATGGTTACATTGACCTCGTCAGTCGGCTCAGCGCTGCCCGGGTCGGAGACCAGCAACATAAATACCGCGAGTGCGATTCCAGCCACGAACGCCATGTGCCTGCTGTCAGGTTTCATATGCTCCAGCATGGCATAATTCCGCCAGTCCCGACTAGTCCCTGTACGCCAGCCTGTTGTCCTGAACCACCTGACCCATCAATGTACCACCCGCCATGCGCGACCGTCCCGGGTCAACAGTTTATCGGCTTCTTCCGGTCCCCAGCTGTACGCCGGGTAGTTGGGGAAATTGCGCGGTGGCAGGGCCTGCCAGACATCGAGGATCGGCTGCACCAGTTCCCAGCATACTTCGATATTGTCAGCACGCTTGAACAGGGTCGCGTCTCCGCAAAGGCAATCGTATATCAGCGTTTCATAACCACTCGCCGTGGTGGACTCCTCGAAGTAGTCGTCATAGTCAAAGTCCATGCACACCCGTGATACGTTGAACGCAGTGCCGGGTACCTTGGCATTGAATTCCATACTGATACCTTCGTTGGGCTGTATCCGCAGCACCAGCTGGTTGGGCCCGATATCCTTGCGGCTCTCCAGTGCGCCACGGAACATCATGTTGGGGGCATGCCTGTACTGGATCACAATTTCGGAATTACGCCCTGGCATACGCTTGCCGGTACGCAGATAAAAAGGCACGCCAGCCCAGCGCCAGGAATCGATCATCAGCTTGATGGCGACAAAGGTTTCCGTGCGCGAGCCATCGGCAACACCTGGCTCGTCTCGATAGGCGTGCACATGTTCACCATTGCCGGGCGCACGCTCTCCGTACTGACCGCGTACCGTATCACTTAGCACCTGCTCCGAATCAAAAGGCTGGATTGCCTTGAGCACCTTGATCTGTTCATCTCGTATCGCATCGGCTTCGAAGGAATTGGGCGGTTCCATGGCCACTACAGACAGCACTGCCAACAGGTGATTGGCAACCATGTCACGCAGTGCGCCTGCCTCTTCATAATAACCAGCGCGGTCTTCGACGCCGAGTGACTCGGCCACTGTAATCTGCACATGATCGATATAACGGTGGTTCCAGATCGGCTCGACCGTACCATTGCCGAAACGGTAGGCCATGATGTTCTGTACCGTTTCCTTGCCCAGGTAGTGATCGATGCGATAAATCTGGTGCTCTTCAAAGCTCTGGTGCAGGGTCACGTTCAGCGCCCTGGCGGACTCCAGGTCCCGGCCAAAGGGCTTTTCGATGATCAGGCGTCGCCAGCATTCACCTTGTTCATCCGCCAGTCCGGCCTTGCCCAGTTCGGTCGCGATCACACCAAAGAAACTGGGAGGCGTCGCCAGGTAGAAAAGGTAATTTTCCGGCGTTCCCTGCTCCCTGCATACTTCGAGCAGGAAATCTTTAAGCCGGTTATAACTTTCTGCATCTCGAAAATCGCCCGGCATGTAGTAGGCCTTACCGATGTTGGCTTCCCACAAAGCCTGGTCAAAGCCGTCGCCGATATAGGTTCTTATATCCTGGCTAAGGGTTTGTTGATAAGTTTCGCTGTCCATCTCCACGCGGTCAATACCAACCATGGTGATTTGTGAAGAAAGCAGTTTCTGTGACGCCAGGTTAAACAGCGCAGGGATCAGCTTGCGTTTGGTCAGATCACCCGCAGCGCCGAATATAACAATGACGGCTGGCGGCGCCGTCAGGGATTGGTTCGCCTGGCTCATGACTGCCGGTCCTATTTTTTCTCGTGATGACCACCGAACTGGAAGCGCATGGCCGACAGCAGTTTGTCGCCAAAGTCGGCTTCACCCCGGGAGCTGAAGCGGCTGAACAATGCAGCTGTCAGTACCGGTGCCGGTGTGGCAGTTTCGATCGCCGCCATGCTGGTCCAGCGCCCCTCACCGGAATCGGACACACTGCCGGAAAAGTTGGACAGGTCCGGATTGTCTTTCAGTGAAATGGCAATCAGGTCCAGCAACCAGGAAGCCACCACGCTGCCGCGCCGCCAGACTTCGGCGACTTCTGCCGTATCGATATCAAACTGGTAGTCCTGTGGATTCTGCAACGGTGTGGTCTCGGCATCGACATCATGGTCCTGGCTGCCGACATTGGCGTGACTGAGAATATTCATCCCCTCGGCATAGGCCGCCATCATGCCGTACTCGATTCCGTTATGTACCATCTTCACAAAGTGACCGGCACCATTGGGGCCACAGTGCAGATAGCCCTGTTCGGATGTTGACGGTTCACCGTCGCGGCCGGTCGTGCGTTCAATGTCACCAACACCGGGCGCTATGGCCTTGAATATGGGATCAAGGTGGCTGACCACCTTTTTCTCACCACCGATCATCAGGCAGTAGCCACGTTCAAGTCCCCAGACGCCACCACTGGTACCGATGTCGACGAAGTGGATGCCGCGGGTGCCGAGCTCTCTGGCGTGCGCCATATCATCCTTATAAAAGGAATTGCCACCGTCAATAATTATATCCCCGGGTTGCAGGCGTTCTGCCAGATCCTGTATCACCCCGTCGACCACCGCGGCAGGCACCATTACCCATACCGCCCTCGGAGCTTCCAGTTTGCTTATAAAATCGTCCAGATCGGTGGAGCCTGTGGCCCCTTCGCCGGCCAGTTTTTCCACCGCATCCTGTGTGCTGTCGTAAACCACGCATTCATGTCCAGCCTTCATCAGACGGCGGACAATATTTGCACCCATACGTCCAAGACCCAGCATGCCTAGTTGCATAAGAATATTCCTTGTCTGTGTTTCGAAAATATTTTCAAACTGCTGCCTTTCCCAGTCGCTTGTGCATCAGCGCATAATACAGGACGGGCACAACCACCAGCGTCAGAATCGTGGAAACCAGCAGACCGAAGATCAGTGCGATAGCGAGGCCGCGGAATATCGGATCACCGAGAATAAACAGCGCGCCAAGCACCGCTGCCAGACCGGTCAGGATGATCGGCTTGGCGCGTATTGCACCGGCCCTCACTACAGCATCTTCAAAGGGCACGCCCTTGGCTATTTCCTCGTTGATGAAATCAACCAGCAGGATAGAGTTTCTCACAATAATGCCAGCCAGCGCGATCATTCCAATCATGGAAGTGGCCGTAAACTGCGCGCCCAGCAAGGCGTGGCCCGGCATCACGCCGATAATAGTTAGCGGGATCGGCGCCATGATGACCAGCGGAACCAGGTACGAGCGGAATTGCGCGACAACCAGCAGGTAGATCAGTATCAACCCAACCGAATAGGCGATGCCCATGTCACGAAAGGTCTCATAGGTGATTTGCCATTCGCCATCCCACTTGAGACTGTAACGGTAAGGATTATCCGGAGGCCGCACAAAATATTGCTGGATAGGGTTGCCATAATCGGCGACCGTCTCCTGCAAAGCCTTATACAACGCCGCCATACCATACAGTGGACTGTCCAGCTCACCCGCCATGTCACCGGTAACAAATACAACAGGCAGCAGGTCCTTGTGATAGATCGAACGTTCGATCGTCGAACGCTCCACGGAAACCAGCTCCGACAACGGCACCAGGGCACCCGCCTCGCTGCGAACCTTCAATTTGATTACCCTGTCAAGGTCAGCCTTTTCGGCCACCGGCAACTCCAGGCGAATAGCGATCGGATACTTTGCATTGGGGTCATGCAGATAGCTGATATCCTCGCCTTTTAATGCCGTGGTGATCGCCATAACAACAGTGGACTGATCGACACCCAGCCTGGCCGCCCTGTTCCGGTCGACGTGAATAATCCAGCGTGGTGCCAGCACTTCGATGCTGTCGTCGACATCGACGATGTCCGGTGTTCCCTGGAAAACCTCTCTCACCTGTTTGGCGACACGAATCTGTCCGGAATAATCAAGTCCGTATATTTCCGCCACCAGCGGTGACAGTACCGGTGGCCCGGGTGGTACTTCGACTACCTTGACGATCGCATTGTAGCGCTTGCCGATCTGTACCAGCGGATCACGCACTGCAAGCGCAACCGCGTGACTCTTGCGATCGCGCAGGGTCTTGTCCAACAGATTGACCTGTATATCACCGACATTGGCGCCAGCGCGCAAATAGTACTGGCGCACCAGGCCGTTAAAATTAATAGGCGCGGCTGTGCCCGCATAAACCTGGTAATCAGTAACTTCCGGAATGTTTGCTACGTAACCGGCCAGCTCGGTCAGCACGCGATTGGTCTGTTCAAGCGGCGTACCTTCCGGCATATCCACGATTACCTGGAATTCCGACTTGTCGTCGAAAGGCAGCATTTTCAGTACTACCAGCTTTACTCCGGCCAGTCCTACCGAACCCGCAATCAACAACAGCACAACCGCCAGCATCAGGTAGCGCGCTCCCCTCCCCTTGTCCCCGTTCAGGAACGGCTGAAGCATACGCTGAAAAAACCGTATCAGCGGGCCGTCAGCAGTCGTACCGGAGTGTGCACCATGCTGTTCAGCAGGTAACAGTTTCAACGCCATCCAGGGTGTCACGACCAGCGCCACCGCCAGTGAGATCAGCATACCCATACTGGCATTGATCGGGATCGGACTCATGTAGGGCCCCATCAGGCCCGTTACAAACGCCATGGGCAACAAGGCCGCAATCACGGTAAAGGTCGCGAGTATGGTAGGTCCGCCGACTTCATCAACCGCCCTTGGAATCGCTCGCACAAGGTTGAGGTCTCCCATCTGCATATGGCGGTGGATATTTTCAACCACGACCACGGCATCATCCACGAGTATTCCGATGGAAAATATCAGTGCGAACAACGATACCCGGTTCAGGGTAAACCCCCAGGCCCAGGAAGCGAACAGGGTAATCGCCAGCGTTATGACAACGGCGGCTCCGACAATCACCGCTTCACGCCAGCCGAGACTTAGCATTACCAGCAACACAACGGCAGACGTCGCGAACACAAGTTTTTTAATGAGTGTGCGGGCCTTTTGATCGGCGGTCACACCGTAGTTGCGTGTCACCGTGGTGTTAATGCCTTGTGGAATAAATATGCCATTCAGATCCTGCAGGCGCGCGATCACCTGATCGGCAATCTGTACCGCATTGGTGCCCGGTTGTTTGGCAATGGCGAGTGTTACGGCCGGAAATTCACCCGCTGCTGCGGCCGGTACGTCAGCGGCCGGCCCCGTTCCAAACCAGACGTACTGCTCAGGCTGGTCCGGGCCGCGACGAATGTCAGCCACATCACTCAGATACACCGGGTTGCCATTATGCAGGCCGACCACCAGGCCGGAGATCTCCGCTGCATTCCGAAACAGCGTCCCCGCCTTGACCTGAACCTCCCGGTTGTCCGCGACCAGCTGACCGGCTTCACTGGACTGATTCGCCTGTTTAAGGGCAGAGCGCAGATCAGTCAGCGATAAACCGAATCCAGCCAGCCGCTGCGGATCAAGCAGAATATGGACTACGGGTTCAGGCCCGCCAATGGTATAGATGTCTCGCGTGCCGGCAACCCGCTTTAGTTCTGCTTCCAGGGTATGCGCCACGCTCCTGAGCTCGGCCGCACCGCGTTGCGGATCCTCCGTCCACAGCGTTACCGCAACAATAGGTACATCATCAATCCCTTTCGGCTTGACCAGCGGCTGTCCAACCCCCGTTCCTTGCGGCAGCCAGTCCTGATTCGAATACAGCCGGTTATACAACCTGACAATGGCCTCTGTGCGCGCCTCCCCGACCTTGAATTCAACCGTGAGTATGCAAAGCCCCGGGCGGGATACCGAATAAATATGTTTTACACCTTCGATTTCCGAAAGCACCTGCTCTGCCGAGGTAGCGACCAGTTGTTCTACCTCGCGCGCCGAAGCACCCGCAAACGGAATAAATACATTGGCAAAGGTAACGTCGATCTGGGGTTCTTCTTCGCGCGGTGTAACCAGTATTGCAAATACGCCCAGCAACAGGCCCAGCACCGCCAGTAAGGGTGTGATTTCGGTTTGCAGAAACTTTTTTGCGACCGAGCCGGAGAAACCCGGTGCTTCACTCATGACCACTACCTTGCTGCTTGAGCGCGATACCGGCGGCTACAGGATCCAGGGCAACCTGTTCGCCGTCCTGTAAACCGGCCAACACCTCGGTCAGATCGCCCGCCACATCACGCCCTGTCCGCAATTGACGGAACTGCAGTTTGTGATCGTCATCCACCACGTAGACCCCGGTGATTTCACTACGATGCGCGATCGCCTGGCTGGGAACCACCAGGTGCTGCTTTTCACCCACTGTAAACGCAGCCTTGACCAGCATGCCAGGAAACAATCCGTGCTGGCCTTGCGGCAACTGGACACGCACAGTAAACGAATGGCTGTCCGGGTCTGCATAGGGAAACAGGGTTATGTCTTTACTTTCGAGCCATTCGCCACTATCGGGTAACTGTACCCTGCTGTGCCCGGTAGTGCGGATGCGCTGTGCATAGTGCGCAGGCACCTTAACCTGGACACGTAGCTTTTCCAGCGACAGGCCGGTCCCCAGCTGCGTACCAATCTGCACCTGTTCACCGACTTCAACAAAACGTTCGACCATGACACCCGCAAACGGGGCCTGAACGACGGTATATTCCCACTGTTCGCGTGCTTCCTTCACAGCAGCCTGTGACAACTCCAGCTGGGCCCGTGCTGATTTTAGATTCGCCTCGGATTTATCGAGCTGCGACTTGCTGACCGCATTGTCCTTAATGAGGCGCTTGTTACGCTGGTGACTCGATTCCGCTTCAGCAAGGACCGCCTGCGACTGTGCTTCACTGGCTACGGCTTTATCCAGCCGGGCTTTTTGGTTGGCATCGTCGATGCGAAGCACAACCGCACCCTTCGGTACATAGTCGTTTACATCAAACGGAAGCTCAATAATCTCGCCTGCGGTCTGTGCGGACAGCGTAGACCTGTGCACCGCCTCAACAACACCATCGAAACGCTGTTCATCGGCCAGCACCTGGTAGCGCGCTTCCGTGAACTTAATCTCCGGCGTCTCGGCCAGGGAGGCTGACGACGCGACGAGGCATGCGACCAGTGCAATAGTTTGAAAGTGCAACACTCTTTACCCCACCATCGATAACTGTCAGGCCTCCATTATCAGGCTTACGGTTAAAATCTCAATACTGGCGCCATAATTACAAAAGCCCGCTTTGGGTGCGGGCTTTTGTTTGCGTAAACAGGGAGAATCACCAGCCGACATAACCCGGATAGCCTCCGTAGCCATAACCCGGATAGCCTCCGTAGCCATAACCCGGATAGCCTCCGTAGCCATAACCCGGATAGCCTCCGTAGCCATAACCCGGATAGCCTCCCCATGGGCCACCATAACCATAGCCGGGGTAACCACCCCAGGGACCACCATAATAGTAATCATCATCAAACCAGTTCCAGGGCATCCAGTTGTTACCGCCCCAGAACGCCTGTACCGACGACATTGGCAAGACCGCCGCCAGAAGCGCCGCGATCGCGATTTTCTTGACGTTCATTTCACAGTCCCTCCGACTCGTGCTGCACTGACACAAATGCACGGGCTGTGATACAGCCCGTTCCGCGCTATTAATCTAGCGCAAAAATTGCGCACTGCAATACCCTGGAGCGTAAATCTCAGCATATATTGACCCGGGTCAAGCGAATCGCCCCTTGTCCTTCCTGCCGGCTATTGAAGCGTACAAACAACGTTTTAAATCCGCCACAATACTTTTTTCAGCCGCCTGAACACATAGCGCGCTATACTTAAAGTGCCATGGGACACACATCAATAACAGAGACAAACCCGGATATTGTTCGACAACTGGAGTCCCGTCTCGGACATTTGTATGCGCGACAGCGGCTCGGTATAGAGGAAGACTACGAGACACGCATCTTTGGACAGGGAATCAACTTTTTTCACATCGAAAACTGGTATTCACTTCACTCCGTCATCCGTAATACACTCAAGTTGACCGGCCTGTACTGGCGAGGGTGCAGGAACACCACCCGCATCCGGACACGGCACAATCAGATCAGTCTGCCGGGACTGCCGTCCGAATTTGACGGATTTACCCTGCTCCATCTCAGTGACATGCATGTGGACATGAACCCTGGTGCCATGCACAGGCTTATCGAACTACTGCATGAAATTGATTATGACATATGCGTCCTGACCGGCGATTACCGGGGCGAGACCTATGGTCCGATTGAAGAAACCCTCAAAGGCATGCAGCAGGTATGCATGCACCTGAAGGAACCCATCTACGGCGTGCTGGGAAATCACGACACCATACGCATGGTGCCGGGGCTGGAAGACATGGGTATTCGCATGCTGCTCAACGAATCGGAAATCATTCAATATAACAACGCGCGTATCAACCTTGTCGGCATCGATGATGCACATTATTTTCGTGTCGATAACATAGAGAAAGCCGTCTCCGGCATAGCTCTCGACGAGTTCAATATCCTCTTGTCGCACACGCCGGAAATCTATCGCCAGGCGACATATGCTGACTTCAACCTGCTACTGGCCGGCCACACTCATGGTGGACAGGTCTGCCTGCCCGGCGGCATCCCGATCACTCTCGATTCGGTCCTGCCCAGACATATGGGTTCCGGGGCCTGGAAATACCGCGCCATGCACGGGTACACCTCGACCGGTGTTGGGTCATCCGTGGTCGCGGTACGCTATAATTGCCCGCCCGAAATCACGTTGCACCACCTTCATCCCTCAAAACCAGACTAGTAAGGTCGGTCGCGAATACCCAGCCGGTGGAACAATGGGGAGAAAATCATATCGCTGATAAAAAAGATCGCCACGATGATAAAAATCTCAAATACCGTCAAGTCCAGCTGGGACTGAAGGGAACAGTGACTCCGGCACCTGGTCGAGGCCGGTGGCCTTGCTGCTGGAAGGAAGTTTCAAACGCCGCTTGCAGAAACTGGAGAAAAGATCACCCAGCATGGCCATACTCCCGACCAGCACCCCGATCTCCCAGCCCAGTCCGGTCGCAATACCAGCCAGTGCCGCGACCAGAATCGCACCCAGGACGCCGCGCACAGTCTTGGAAGGCCCCAACAACGGTTGAGCGTCAAAAAACCGGAGTCCGCCGTCGAATGGCCAGGCGAACCTGTGTCCCATTACCCTTTTCAGAATCACCGGGGTAGCATTCGCCAGTGTTATGACTATCAGCAATTTGAGAATCAGCACCAGCCCGCCCGTCACGCTCTCGCGGAGCGATTCTGAATTTTGATGGATTAAAGATACTTGGGTTCGTGCTAGAATCCTATCCCCCCTTCGGATTCACCTTGGCGAGGAATCGAACTGCAGTGTTACGAATTGCGGTAATGAACACCAAAGGCGGCTGCGGCAAAACCACCGTTGCCACCAATCTGGCCAGCTACTGCGCATCACAGGGCTGCGCCACGACGTTGCTGGATTACGACCGGCAGGCCTCCTCTACGCGCTGGCTCAAGGCACGCAAGGGTGGGCAAGCCTTCGTTCACGGTATTGCTGCATATAAACCGCCACGCGAGGGCACCACACGCGCCTGGCAGATGCAGCTTCCCGCTGGCACGCGCTACGTTATCACCGACACACCCGCGGGTTATTCTGAGCACGATATCGAGGACCGCGCGACTGAAGCCGACGTGATTCTCATTCCGGTATTACCCTCTTCGATCGATATCTGCTCCACCGCCGATTTCATTCGTGACCTGCTGCTGAGTGGCAAGGCGCGCGCCCTTAACAAGCGCCTGGCCCTTATTGCCAACCGGACACGCGTCCACACAAAGGCGGTCGAAAAACTGGAGCATTTTTTGCACGGCCAGGACATTCCCGTTATCGCACGTATCCGCGATACCCAGCACTACGTCAGCGCCGTGGAGAATGGCGTCGGGGTGCACGAACTGCAGGAACGCGACGCGCAAAAGGAAACAGCCACGTGGCGGGGAATGCTTGACTGGCTTGACAGTTCGCAGGAAATCCCAATGGGCTTGCCGGAAGCGCTGCGCAGCAGCTCGGGGTATAGTTCAGTCATAAAAAATCCCGCCTGAAGCGGGATTTTCATCACTCTGTGTTACCGGAATCAGTGGTGATGCAAATTTTCCTGAATACCCTGATGCATCCCAATGGTCGACAGTATACTGAATATCATCGCACCGAGGAATGCCATCCCCAGCGGCATGCCTGACGCCCAGATAGTTGAAAATGAGCTGCCGATAATAGTTCCGAACACTGCGCCTGCAATCCCCAGCGCAAAACCAAGCGCTGCGCCTTTCAGAATAAAAAACGCCGCCTTTACAATGGTGTGTGTCATAGAACCCCCGCCTTTCAGACTGATACGTGAAATCGGAGCACTCCCTCGCCAACACCTGATTTATCGACACAGTTCACAGATTCTTGACCTGGTTGTGTTACGGGTCCGGGTGCCGCACTGCTATCCGACAAGACATTCTCATGAATGCACTTATATTCTAACTACAGCTTGTTACGCGAATATTACAACGCTTCCTCAAGCTTCCAGACGTGGGAAGTCACTGACAACCAGGGGTGGTTTTCCCGATCTGCTCCGCAATCTCCTGGCTGAGCTTCGCGACTGCCCGACTCATGGCGCTGACAAATTCAGCGTAACCCGAACCTGCAGGGCTTTCAGCAAAGCTAAAACGGTGTGTGGCAAGTTCGCACCCTTTAACACCGTCCATCAGCCGCCAGACCCCCTCAAACCTGGCAACCTGTCCAACTTCACCGTCAAAGCGGAAAACCTGCACAGCCACCTGGAAATCAGGGTAGTCTCTGCTCGACCAGGGATGGGGCAGAATACTGTCGGTATTTAAACGACTCATCAGGTTCTGCGTCAGCACCCGGCTCAGGTCGTGATTCAGATCACCGCCCCAGCGATCAAATTCTGCCAGGTCGATCTGATTGGGTTGAGGCCGCGTTACGATCTGCGGGCGATCAAAAATATCAGGTATGGTGACTGGCCCCAACCCGACAGTAAGCGGTCCGGCCGGTGCCGTACGACCGCTGACCGGTGTTCCGGGCTCTACATTCAGAACGTAGAACTCGGCGGGCCGTGAAGCACCCCCGATACTGCAACCTGCCTGAACCAGTACCAGCATGACTATTAACAGATAACTTTTATGCATCATCATTCAGTCCTCAGGGCGTGCCCTTGCCTTTTATCAATGCTTCCGGATGTCGTTCCAGGTACGCCGCCATCACCCGCAGCGAACGTGCCGCGGCACTGATCTCTTTCAGTGCGGCCTGCAACTCGATACCTATTTCACCGTCGGCCGAGGTACTCGCTTCCAGGGTGGCCATTGCACTGTGTGCCGTCTTCAGTGTCGCCAGCAACTCTGCACTTAGTTCCGGCATACCTTTCTCCAGCGTGGAAGCCAGCCCGGCGGTAGAGACCATCAACGCGTTGAGATTTTTCAGGGTGCCCTGAAGATCGGCGTCCTCCAGCTTGTCCAGGATTCTGTCGACACTGGCGATAATACCTTCCAGCGAATTCGGCAACGTCGGTATTTCGGGATACTGCCCACCGGTCACCATGACCGCGGGCGCTGCATCGGGAAAAATATCAACCTCAACAAATAATTGCCCTGTGATCAGGCTGCCGGTCTGCAAGCGTGCCCGCAAGCCGCGTTTTACCAGCATCCCAATCCGCGCAACCGGATCTTTTTCGAACTCGGAGATTTCCTCTTCACTGGCCTTCGATTTGTCGATATCCTGGTAATTCATTGTCCGTTGCGGTTCGATATCGATCAGCACGACAGGACCGACAGTACCCTTGTTGTTCGGGTCAGCGCCCAGTTCGATAGCCTTCACCGTGCCAACCCGGATGCCGCGATACTCCACGGGCGCCCCGGCACTCAAACCACGTATCGAGCCATCGAATCTCAGCACAAAGGTCGCCGTTTCGGTGATCGGCCGTTCCAGGGCCTTGGTGCGATTCTCATACAGTGTAAATACCGTATCTTCTCCGGCGACCGGCGTATCAAGAAACTCGGGGAGCGTCTCAAAGGCGACGCCGCCACTCATTAAGGCAATCAAGGATTCCATCTCGAGCTTGGCCCCTGATGCTCCCATAGACAGACTCACACCACCTACGTTCCAGAAGTAGGTTCCTGTATGCACGTACTTGTCGTAGGGCGCTGTTATAAATACGCCGATATCGACATAGCTGTAATCGTCCGCCAGCTTGTAGTCAGTTATTTCTCCGATGTCGAACTGCCGGAAATACACCGGCGCACCAATCGAGACGGAACCCAGCTCATCCGCACGTAAC